>OFRL01000063.1_pt1 | contig 56434 bp, 52 predicted proteins | sample 1543121 | NCBI WGS metagenome assembly OFRL01 (sample SAMN07774228, study PRJEB24372) | wastewater metagenome | isolation source: Lake Maggiore Cannobio | place: Italy: Cannobio | collected 2016-01
TTCATGGCTTTGTATGGCAATGCGCTCAATGTGTTTTCCAGCGACCTTGACGGCGAAGTGCTGAAGAGCTCACTGGTGGAAGCCACAACTGAGCTCGGCGCCAGCGGCGTGATGGCGTCCGCTTACAAGGCGCCCGGCCTGTCCGTGGCGGCCCCAGACTGCGAATACGGCGGCAACATGAAGTCCATGGAAGCCGTCGACGACTTGACGGTGAAGTTCACAATGTGCGCGCCCGACCCGGCGTTCTTGTCGAAGATGTCATTGATTGCTTTTCCTGTGCTTGACCAGGATTATCTGAAGGAAACAGGCGGCGACGCAGTCCAGATCAACGACAATCCGGTGGGTACCGGCCCCTACGTGGTTGAGGAGTGGGTGCGGGGTGACCACATCACCTTTGCGCCGAACCCCAACTACTGGGGTACGAAACCGGCAAACTCGAAATTCATCCTGAAGTGGAGCAAGGAAGCAGCTGCGCGCTTGCTGGACTTGCAGTCCGGCAACGTGGACGGCATTGCCAACGTGGCAACGGATGATTACGAGACAGTGGCCGCGGACAAGAACCTTAAGGTGTACTCGCGCCAGTTCAACAACTTCCTCTACCTCGCCTTCAACAACACCATAAAACCGTTTGACAACGAAGTTGTGCGCCAGGCCTTTGCCATGGCGATCGACAAAGAGCGCATCGTCAAAAACTTCTATCCCGACGGCGCCGTTGCGGCCACGCAATTTGCGCCCGCCGGCGTGAAGCCCGGGTACTCGGACGGTTATGTAGGCCCGGGCTACGACCCCAAGAAAGCCAAGCAGATGCTTGTGGACGCGGGCTTTGACTTCAAGCAGGAAGTGCTGCTGTCATACGCAGAACGCACGCGCCCTTACTTTCCGCAGCCCAGCAAGATTGCACAGGATGTGCAGGCACAGCTCAAGGCGATTGGCATTAATGCCAAGCTTGGCATGGAAGAATGGGCAGCCTACCTGCCTGCAGTGCGCGCCGGCGAGCGTGGCCTGTACTTCCTTGGCTGGAGCGAGGACTACCCGGACGCCACCAACTGGTATGACGTCTTCCTGATGGGATCCTCCGATGGCTTTGGAAAACCCTTCCCGGACATAATGGAACCGATTGCGGCGGCGGCCAAGCTTTCCGACCCGGCAGTCCGCCAGAAGCTGTACGACACAGTCAACGCACTGGTTGACCAGCACGTGCCAATGACCACCATCGCAAACGGCGTAACCGCAACAGCCTTCAGCAGCAAGGTTGGCAATGTGGTGATCGGCCCTTACAACGAGAACTACCAGGAGATGACCACGGAAAGCGGCCAGCTCGTTTTCTCGCAGGATGGAGAACCGGTTTCGCTTGACTGTGCCGATGAGAGTGACGGTTCCTCCTTTAGTGCCTGTCAGCAGATTTTCGACACGCTTTACTCCTTCAAGTTCGGCACTGCCACGCTTCAGCCAGCATTGGCGGAGAAGTGCACGGGCAACACCGAGGCGACTGAGTGGACGTGCACATTGCGTGCCGGCGTCAAGTTCTCCAACGGCGCAGCGCTTGACAGCAGCGATGTTGTCGCGAGCTATGCGCGCATGTGGGACTTCAACAACGAACTCCGCAAGGGCAACACCGGGGTGTACCAGTACTGGCTGGACTTCTTTGGGAAGGGCTTAAACCAACCCGCAGAGTAGTCCGCAGGTTACAGAAATCTGCCAAGCAGGATGGGCCATCCCCATCCTGCTTTTATTTAATAACTGTGCGCACCACACCTGCAACTAACAAATGCCAATGAGGTAAAATACCAAAAGCAATTCCCTATTGCTTTTGGTTCCGCACCCGCATGCTATCTTTCATCGTCCGTCGGCTACTACTGCTGTTTCCGGTTCTGACCGGGATTCTGGTGGTTACTTTCACCATTACCCGCATGATTCCCGGCGACCCATGCGATGTGATGCTGGGAGAAAAAGCAACCAAGGCGAAATGCAAAATCTTCAAACAGCACTATGGGTTGGATAAAAGCATTCCGGAGCAATTTCTGCGCTACACGCTGAATGTGGCGCAGGGCGATTTTGGCACAGCGATCCGCGACCGCCGCCCGGTATCAGATTTGATTGCCGAGCGCCTGCCGCTGACAATAGAGCTTACGGTAATTGCAACTGTGTTTGCATCCACCGTTGGCATCCTGCTGGGCGTGGTTGCGGCACTTAACCGCAACAGCGCAGCTGACACGGCCACCATGGTCTTCGCCAACATCGGCGTGTCAATGCCCATCTTTTGGCTCGGGCTGCTGCTGGCCTACTTCTTTTCGCTTACGCTAAAAGACACGCCGTTCTTCATTCCGCCTTCATCGCGGCTCTCACCGGGTGTGTCGATTATTCCGCTTGCAAAGGTTTGGGGACTACAAAACCTCAAGGGCTTCCAGCGCTTTATGCTCATGCTGGTCTCCAACTCCGCCATCCTCAATGCGCTGCTGACCGGCAACACAAAGCTGCTCAAGGATGCGCTCTGGCATTTGATCCTGCCGGCGCTGGCGGTTGGCACAATTTCGCTGTCTGTGATTGCACGCATGACGCGCTCCAGCCTGCTCGATGTGCTCGGCGAGGACTATGTGCGCACCGCCCGCTCCAAAGGACTGCGCGAGCGGCTCATAATTTACCGCCACGCTTTGCGCAACGCACTGATACCGATTGTGACAATCATCGGGCTTCAAATCGGCAGCTTGCTTTCGGGCGCAGTGCTCACCGAAACTATTTTTGGGCTGCCCGGTGTCGGCTCGCGCGCAGTAGAAGCAATTCTTTCGCGCGACTATCCAATTATTCAGGGGTTCTCTGTGCTGGTCGCGGTGATATATGTGTTTACAAACTTAATTGTGGACATATCTTACGCCTACTTGGACCCGCGCATCCGCCTAAAGTAAAACCATGGGTGCTGCCACCACCACAGAATTTCCACTCGGCGCCAGCACGACTATTGCCGACGAGTCGCCGGCGCGCCTCGCGCTGAGAAGGCTGCTGCACCACCGCTCCGCGCAAGTGGGCCTTGTGATGCTGGCACTACTGGTATTAACAGCACTGTTTGCCGACCGCATTGCACCTTTCGACCCGCTGCTGCCACTGGAGAATGTTGTGCGGCGCAGCACCCCCTGCATTCACCTGCTGGGATGCGCAGCCGACCAACCGCAGCACTTGATGGGCATTGATGGCAACAACCGCGACTTATTTTCACGCGTGGTGTATGGTTCGCGCCTGTCACTACAAGTGGGTATCACCACAGTCTCGGTTGCAATTTTGGTGGGTGGGCTGCTGGGCGCATTGGCCGGATTCCTCGGCGGCTGGCCGGATGACCTGATCATGCGCGCCTTGGATATCTTGATGGCGTTCCCAAGCCTGCTGTTGGCAATCTCAATTGTGGCGGTGCTAGGCCCGGGCCTGATGAACTCACTGCTAGCTATCGCAATCACAGAAATACCGGTCTACGCCCGCGTCGTGCGCGCGGGGGTTGTAAAAGTGAAGGACCATGACTTTGTGACGGCGTCGCAGGCGCTGGGCGCATCCCGAATGCGGCTGCTATTTATGCGCGTGCTGCCCAGCTCGTTACCACCGCTGATTGTGGCCGGCACACTGGGCATTGCAGGTGCAATTCTGTCCGCCGCAGCGCTGAGTTTTCTGGGGCTTGGCGCAGAATTTCCCATTCCCGAGTGGGGCTTGATGCTGGGCGAAGAGCGCAACAGTGTTTTCAATGCACCCCATCTTGTGCTATTTCCCGGCATTGCAATCATGATTACGGTGCTGTCATTCAATCTAATTGGGGATGGGCTGCGCGACGCGCTTGATCCACGGTTGCACCGCTAGCAATACCCAGCCGCAGCCCGCCCGCAAGCGTGCTTGAAACCTGCCGCAAACCAGCGGCAACGCTGTCAGACTGCCTTCAAAGCGCAGATCCCCGCCGGCCCACGATAAATTTATTGAAGTTTTAACCCTGCCACCGGACATTCAGGCCCGGCAGATTTCTTGCATGGTTATAATGTTTACGATGAGTCCCGAATTCCAAACTTCAACGCTAACGGCCACTGAACCGCCCAGCTTGAACGGGCATGTTGAACTCGATGCGCCGGCGCTCTACATAAACCGCGAGCTCAGCCTGCTGGAGTTTCAGCGGCGCGTGCTGGAAGAAGCGCTGGACACGCGCAATCCACTGCTGGAGCGCGTGCGCTTTGTTTCCATACTTGCCTCAAACCTCGATGAGTTTTTTATGGTGCGCGTCGGCGGCCTGATGCTGCAGATTGGAGCCGGCGTAACGGAGACCGGACCGGATGGATTGACGCCAGGCCAGCAACTGGCTGCGGTGCGCAAGCTGGCCACGGAGTTGATGGCGGAAACCGCGAACTGCTTCACACAGCTGCTGCCAGAACTAGCGGCAAGCCGCATTTTCATCCATGACTACACGGATCTAAGCGGCGAGCATTTGCAGCGCGCGCAAGACTACTTTGCCCAAATTGTTTTTCCCGTACTCACGCCGCTGGCATTCGATCCCGGCCATCCATTCCCGCACATCTCCAACCTGAGTCTCAACCTGGCTGTCGAAGTGCGGCGCCGCGATGGGCAGCGCCAGTTTGCCCGCGTAAAAATTCCGGACACACTGCCCCGCCTGGTGCCACTGCGAAGCCTCACGGAAACCCAGCCGCAGCCAGCGGCCGCAACCATCGAACACCACTTTGTCTGGATGGAGCAACTCATTGCTGCAAACGCCAGCCGCCTGTTTCCCGGCACAGAAATCATTGGAGCGCATGCTTTCCATGTAACGCGCAATGCAGACATGAACATTCAGGAGCACGAAGCCGGCGACCTGCTGGAAACAATGGAGCAGAGCGTGCGCGAACGCCGCTTCGGCGACGTGGTGCGCCTGTGCCTGGAAAACAACATGTCCGAACAGATGCGCAACCTGCTGCTCGAAAATCTGGAAGTAGACGCGAGCGATGCCTATGGCTTCGAAAGCGCGCTTGACCTGCATGACATTGAAGCACTGGCGGGCCTGGAACAACCGGCCCTGAAGTACCCAACTTTTGTGCCAAGCATGCCGGCCGGACTGCGCGACGCCAGCATGTTCCGCATGCTGGCGCAAGCGCCATTGCTTGTGCACCATCCATACGACTCGTTCCAGTCTGTGCTGCAGTTTTTTGGCGAAGCGGCCAGCGACCCGGATGTGCTGGCAATTAAACAAACAATGTACCGCATGGGTTCAAACTCGCCAGTGGTGCAGGCGCTGCTGCACGCGCAGGAAAACCACAAGCAGGTGGCGGTACTGGTGGAGTTGAAGGCGCGCTTTGATGAAGTCAGCAACATCGGCTGGGCGCGCACGCTGGAAAACGAAGGCGTGCATGTTACCTATGGATTGATGGGCCTGAAAACACACTGCAAGATTGTGCTGGTGGTGCGCCGCGAAGGCGCGCGCATCCGGCGCTATTTGCATCTGGGAACCGGCAACTACAATGCCGGCACTGCGCAGGTGTACGAGGACTTCGGCCTCTTTACGTGCGATGAGGAAATGGGCGCAGATGCATCCGAACTGTTCAACTACCTGACCGGCTATGCCGAGCAGCACAGCTTTCGCAAGCTGCTTGTGGCGCCGGTTAACATGCGCAGCGGCCTGACGGCTTTGATTGCGCGCGAGATCGAGCACCAGCGTGCGGGCCGCGGCGGCCATCTAATACTCAAGACCAACGCGCTCACGGACCAAGCCATCATTCAGCAGCTGTATACAGCCTCGCAAAATGGCGTACAGGTGGATCTGCTGGTGCGCGGCATCTGCTGCCTGCGGCCGGGCGTGCCCGGCATCAGCGACAACATTCGCGTGTGCAGCGTACTCGGGCGCTTTCTGGAGCACAGCCGCATGTACTACTTCCTTAATGGCGGCGAAGAAACTGTGTACCTGGGCAGCGCCGACTTAATGGCGCGCAGCCTAGACCGGCGCGTGGAACTGCTGTTCCCGGTGGAAGATGCCGCGCATAAACGCTACCTGCGCGACACGGTGTTGCAGGCGCACCTCGCGGACAACACCTCCAGCCGCAGCATGCAACCCAACGGAGAATACCGGCGCAATAGCCCGCAGAAAGGCGCTGCTCTGCTTGCGGTGCAGGACCGGCTGCTGGCCATGCGCACCGCCCGCCCGGCTGCAGAAGTTCCCGGCCCCTCCAAGCTGGCGCGCAACCTACGCAAGAAACGAAAGTGATGCCCGGCGCGGGCACACAACATCCGCGCGGTGAGCTGGCGCGCCTGTTGCGCCGGCCGCTTTCTGCGGCAGCCCGTGACCACGTGCATGCGCTGCGCGAGCTTGAGCGCGGCGCCACTGCCGCCGCAGTCGCAGCTGACCTGGCAGTGCCGGTACAGCGCGTTCGCGCCTGGCAGCGCAGCTATGCGCAGCGCGGAATTGCCTCCATCACAGCAAGTAATGCGCCCAACAAAGACGAAACACTGCGGGCGCCCATGACGCTGCAGGCACTGCAAACAGCCTGCAACGCCGACGCTGCCGCAGCTGCTGAAGTCGCCCTAAAGGCAGCAACTTTTTTTCAACAGACTGTTCGCCTGCACAATCTCGGAAAGCCGGCCGCACTTTTACTGCAGCAGGCCGCGCTGCTGCACAACCTGCAAGCGAGCCCATCGGCAAGTGCAACTGTGCTTCAGGCGCATGCGCTCATTCCGCTTTCCACCACACTACAGCGCACACTGGCGGCACTTGTGCGTGCCCAGCGCGGCAGCCATGCAAAAGTGGCGCGCCGCTTGCAAGCTCTTAGCTCCGCCAACGAATCGCAAATCACCAGCACTCTGTGGCTTGCAGCGCTGCTAAGGCTTGCTGCCCGGCTGCCAGCCGCCTGCCGCACTGCAGCCGCACTGAGCATCAGTGAGCAGCCAACCCCAACTGTGAGCCTGGCAATCAGTGGGCCACAAGTGCTGGCCGCTGCTGCTGCACTCAAACGCGAGCTCAAGTTTTTTAGTGCCGCCACCGGGCATGCGCTCAGCCTTAGCTTGCGCCTGTCTCCGGCGTTGCGTTCGCTGGCGCGCGCCGCACGCCACGGAGCAGAACCGCAGCTGCAGCCCGACGAACCGGTCTCCCAAACCGCGCGCATCATCTTGCGCCAGCAGCTGGCGAGCCTGCTGAACCACTCGCGCAATCTGACACGCCGCGAAGACGCCGAGGATGTGCACCAGCTGCGCGTCAGCCTGCGCCGCCTGCGCGCAGCGAGCGCGCTTTTTGCCGGCGCCTTTGAGGCGCACGAGTTGAAGCCGTTCGCACGCGCACTGCGCACAGCCGGGCGCGAGTTTGGCCGCGTGCGCGACCTGGATGTACTGCTGGAGAAACTAAGCTCGCACTATGCCCAGCTGCCAGCACCGCAACAAAGCGGGCTGGATACTTTGCGAATGTATTTGCAAATGCAGCAAGCTGCCGCTCGCAGTACGGCACTGCAGTATTTGCACAGCCTCGACCATCAAATTTTTGTGGTTGAATTTGGCGCATTTCTGATGCAGCCGCCACGCGCGGCAGACGCAACCCAACATCCTGTGCTGGCGCACGATGCCGCACCGCAGCTTATCTATGCCCGTCTGGCTGAAGTGCGCGCGTTTATGCCGCATTTGCAAGACGCGCCACTGGCCCAGCTGCACAAAATGCGCATCGAATTCAAAAAACTACGCTATGCCGTGGACTTTTTCCGGCCGCTGCTGGGCCCGGAAATCAAAAGCGTGATCAGTGCGCTCAAGCAGATTCAGGATGTACTGGGCGACTTGAACGATGCCGATGTGGCCTGCGCGATGGTGCGCCGCGCGCTGGACGATGAGCCGGCTCTGCAGTCACACTACTGGGACATCAATGCCTACATCACACTGCGCGAAACGGAGCGCAACACATTGCAGGCAGGGTTCCCGGCCATCTGCGCCGAACACTTTGCAACGCCGGGGTTCCAGCAGCAGCTGGCCAGCGCCGTGGCTGCGCGCTAAATGCGCCTCTACTTTCTGCGCCATGGCCTGGCCGGGGACAGCACCACGTGGGCCGGTGCTGACGAATCGCGCCCGCTAACACCAGAAGGCATCACCCGCATGCAGGGCAGCGCGCGCACAATTGCAGCGCTTGAACTTGAACTGGATGAAATCATCTCAAGCCCATATATCCGCGCCCGCCAAACTGCCGACATCGTTGCCACAGAACTCGGGCTGCCGGTCACGGCGGCAGCCAGCCTGGTGCCCGGCTTCAACTTCACAATGCTGGAACGGCTGCTCAACTCGCGCCTGACAGCCAGCGCACTTCTGCTTGTGGGCCACGAGGACGACTTCAGCCAAATGATTGGACGGCTGATTGGCAGCGGCCGCGTGATGATGAAGAAGGGCAGCCTGGCGCGGGTGGACCTGCTGCAGTTACAACCGCCAGCCGGAATTTTAAGCTGGCTGCTGCCCCCGAAGCTTCTAGCCCGCGAGTAACGCATGCGTGCGCAGCCAGACTTCAGCGAATCGCTGGGAATAATCGACCTCGGATCGAACTCGGCCCGCCTGTTGGTGGCCCACTACACACCGGGCAGCACATTCAAAATAACCGATGAGCTCAGCCGGCGTGTGCGCCTAAGTGAAGGTATGGCAACCACCCGCCAATTGACGCCGGCCGCAATTGAACGGGCGTTGGAAACATTGCACATGTTTGCCGCGTTTTGCAAAGCCAACGGTGTCCGGCGGGTTATGCCCGTGGCTACCGCAGCCGTGCGCGACGCACGCAACCAAGCTGAATTTTTACAGCGCACGCAGCGCGAAACCGGCTTGCGCCTGCGGGTGCTGACCGGCGAGCAGGAAGCGTACTTCAGCTCACTCGGCGCAATTAACAGCATTGGCATCCAGCACGGCCTGGTGCTGGATGTGGGCGGCGGCAGCGCAGAGATTGGCAAGGTGCGCAATGGGCAATTTTGGCGCGGCACAGTCAAACCGCTTGGCGCGCTCAGCCTCACTGAGCGCTTTTGCAACAGCGACCCGCTCTCCAACGCCGACTTCAATGCGCTCGAAAGTTACATCGCCGACACGCTGGCGCCGGTAGGCTGGCTGCGCTTAAAAGCCGGGCAGCAGTTTGTGGGGCTGGGCGGCAGCGTGCGCACCATTGCGCGCATTGACCGCGAGACGCGCAACTACCCCTTCCACCTTGTGCATCAGTATGAACTAAAACTTGCGCGGCTCGAGAAATTAATTGAAAGGCTGCGCGGGCTTGGCCGCAAAGAGCGCGCGCGCCGCGTTGCCGGGCTGCGCAACGACCGCGAAGACATTATTCTTGCGGGCGCGATGGTGGTGGCAGCTGCGCTGCGCCAAGCAGGCGCTGAAAGCCTGGTGGTCTGCGGACAGGGACTGCGCGAAGGACTCTTCTATTCGCAGTTTTTGCGCACGCGCCGGCCGCCGCTGCTGCGCAACTTGCGCGAGTTCAGTGTGCTGAACCTGGCGCGGAATTATGGCTACAACCAGCCGCACGCCGAGCATGTGGCGCGCCTGTCGCTGGCACTCTTTGACCAGTTGACCGCAGAGCACGGGCTGGGGGCGCCTGCCCGCGAATGCCTGTGGGCCGCGGCCCAATTGCACGATATTGGCACTGCAGTTGACTACTACAACCACCACAAACACGCCGGCTACATTGTGCTGAACGCGCCCCTGCCCGGCTACACCCACACAGAACAGTTAACAATTGCCGCGCTCTGCGTGCTGCACCGCCGCGGCCGCACGGAGCTTGAGCTGTATCCGCCCATGGCGCTGCTTGACGGCCATGAACTGGGTAGCGCGCGCAAAATGGGCGCACTGCTGCGCCTGGCGGAATATCTGGACCGCAGCCGCAGCGCTGCCATCAAGAAAGTGCAGCTGCGCATCGCCGACGGACGCGCGCACCTTCTCGCAACTCCCGCCGCAGTCGGTGGCGCGCGCGTTGAGGTGTGGGAAACACAGCGCGCCACTGACCTGTTTGAGCAGGAGTTTGGCATGCCGCTGTCAGTGGCAATTGCCTGACGCACACGCCATGCAACTTGAAATCGAACGCAAGTATCTTGTGCGCCTTGCCCCCGATGATTTAGACTCGTGGCCGTTTGAGGAAGTGCGCCAAGGCTATCTGGCAATTGAGCCCGACGGCAGCGAAGTACGCGTGCGCCAGCATGGCAGCAATTGCGTGCTCACATACAAGCGCGGCAGCGGCGCGCAGCGCGAGGAAGTGGAAATCCAAATTGACGCGGCGCAATTTGAGGTGCTCTGGCCCGCCACCGGCCACCGCCGCGTTCAGAAGCGCCGCTACCGCGTTGGCGCTGCGCAGATTGTGCTGCTGGATGTGTTTGGCGGGACGCTAAGCGGACTATTGCTGGCCGAAGTGGAGTTCGAGAACACCGCGCAAAGCGCAGCATATTTGCCGCCCGCGTGGCTGGGACCGGATGTCACCGCGGACAGCCGCTACGCCAACCGCAATCTTGCCGTGCACGGCCGCCCCGCAGACTGAGTCGGCCTGCTCTGCGCGGGATCGCAAGCCCGCAAATAATCCGGATAGACCAGCACTAACTAACTTGTCAGATGGGCATGCACCAGTTGCTGAAAATGATGCACGCCATTTTCGCGCCTCACTGAAAACCGCCCGCGCTCGTACACGCCGGATTGCAGGCCCAGCTGCACCGCGCGGCAAATCTCCATATCCTCGCGCTGCACTTCATCACTGAAGGCAATCGATTGCTGCATGCTCTCCCAGCCCGCGCCGGTGCCCGGCTGCGCAAAGTACCATTCGAAAACGGTCAGCGTGCGCTGCGCATCCAGCGGCAGCACGATGTTGATCTGCAGGTTGTCCGGATAAAAGTTGAACATCACATTGGGAAAAAGCCAGTAGTACAGCGCGTCCGGTTCACCGGCACCGCGCACATAGCGCCGGTCATGGCCGGCTTGCGCCGCTGCGCCTGCCGCCCGGAATGGCGCGTGCTGCTTGCTGTAGTTGCGAAAGGTCTCCACGCGATACTGTTCATAATCCAGCTCGCGAAATAAACCGGGATGCGCAATTGGAATGTGGTAGCCCTCCAAATAATTGTCGATGTAGACCTTCCAATTGGCCTCAACAATATATTCGCGGCGCTCCAGCAGCTCAAGCTTGGACACATCAAACCCGGCCGCCGCCACTTCCTTCCAGATAGGGCCTTGGCTGGTTTCAAGGCTTTCACTCTGCGGATCCAAGTTAACAAAAACCCATGGTCCCCACTCCGCAACCTTCACAGCGGGCAGGCACACCTGATCTACTGCCCAGTCCCCCACCCCCTCAAATTCGGGCGCCGCCAGCAACCGCCCGTCCAGCCCGTACGTCCATCCATGGTAGCGGCACTGTAAAGTTTTGCGATTGCCCTTGCCCGCTGCCACCGGCCCGGCCCGATGCCGGCACACATTGTAAAAAGCGCACAAGCTGCCCGCTGCATCGCGCGTTATCACCAACGGCTTGCCTTGCACGTCGCAGGTCACAAAATCACCATGGCGCCGCAGGGCTGCACTGCCAGCCACCGGCTGCCAGCTGCGCCAAAAGATTTTTTCGCGTTCCAGCTGCAACATGTCCGCATCAAAATACCACGCCGCCGGCAGGGTGCCGGCCAGCGCCAGATTTGCCGATGGCTTGTATTGCGCCAGCAGCGCCGCGCTGCTCATGCCTTGCTTTGCAGCACTGCCCGCGCAGCGTGGTAGCCGGCCATGCCAGTGATACCCCCGCCCGGATGATTTGCCGGACCGCACAGAAAAAGCCCGCGCACCGGCGTGCGGTACTGCGCCCAACCCGCCACGGGCCGCATGAACAGTATTTGGTCGAGAGTGAGATCCGCGTGATTCAGGTTTCCGCGCGGCGCACCGTACTGGCGCTCGAAGTCTGCAGGCGTATTGACAACGGCTGCCTGTATGCGGGCGCGCAATCCCGGAATGTGGGCATCGAGCAGCTCCACAACAGTGTCACGCAAAGCAGCGCTGCGCTGCGCATCCCACGCGCCGGCACGCAATTGCCACGGCGTGTACTGCACCGACACAGACATCACATGGCAGCCGGCGGGTGCCAGCGAAGGATCACTCAAAGATGGAATCACCGCTTCCAGCACCGGCGCATCAGACACGCGTCCATATTTTGCACAATCATGAGCGCGCTCCAGATACTCCAAGCTTGGGCTAATGCTAATGCGTCCCAGCGCTTCCAAGCCGCCACTTGGCACGCCCGGCAAATCGGGCAATCCGTCCAGCGCCAAATGCACCCGGGATGCAATCCCCGCTGCGCGAATGTTGCGAATGCGGCGCACAAAACCCGGCTCCAGCCAATCGCCACCAACAAGCTCCAACATTGTTTGCTTGGGGTCAAGCCCGGACACAATCGTGGCCGCTTTGAGGTCGTTGCCGTTTTTCAAAACCACGCCTGCCGCCTGCCCGCCACGCACAAGCACGCTGGCCACCGCAGAGTTCAGCTCTATCGTAGCGCCGGCGGCGCGCGCCGCCGCTGCCAGCGCTTCGCTCAGGCGCGCCATGCCGCCGCGCACAAACCCCACCGGCCGAATATCACCCGCGGCAGCGCCCGCGTGCTGGTGCAGCAATCCCAGCGCCGTGCCTGCCGCCTGCGGACCCAGATCAATGTTCTGCACACCGCCCGCACCCAGTGCGCCTTTCAGCAAATCAGATTCAAACCACTCATCCAGCCACTCGCCCACCGAAAGCGGCAGCACGCGCAGCAGCTCCATCATCTCCACTTTGCCAAGCCCGCGCGCTTTGAGGCCCAGCTGCACCAAATTCCATGCATCACCCCAACCGGGGTCCGGTACCTGCGGTGCCGGCAGCATGTAGGCACTGCGCAAAAAGCCCGCAAGCCGCGCCGCACGCGCGCAAAACGCCGGCCAACGCTCGGCATCATGCACAGACAGCATGCGCAGCGAGCGCACTGTGCGCCGTTCATCACGCCAGAGCGGCAGGCTATGGCCATCGCGCTGCAATGCAAGCAACGGCATGCCGGCCCAGTGCACCTTCAAGCCGTGCCGTGCCAACCGCAGCTGCCGGCCAAGCATGGGCGGCAGCCAACCCAAAGATGTCATGGCAGTGTCGAAGCGGTAACCGGGATGCAGCTCCGCGCTGGCATGCGTGCCGCCAACGCAATCACGGCGCTCCAGTACCAGCACTTTGCGGCCGGCGCGCGCCAACTGCGCAGCGGCCACCAGGCTGTTGACGCCCGCGCCGATGATGATGCAATCGATCCGTTTCATAAGCCGTCGCGCAACATTTCCAGCGCTGCCAGCCGCCCGGGTGCCCCGCAAATTCCACCGCCCGGATGCGTGCCCGACCCGCATTGGTACAAGGCGCGCACAGGCGTGCGGTACTGCGCCCAACCCGGCACCGGCCGCAGAAAGAACAGCTGGTTCAACGCCAGCTCGCCCTGAAAGATATTGCCCTCAGTCAGCCCGGTCACTGCCTCAATATCTGCCGGAGACAAAACCTGGCGGTGCAGAATATTTTCGCGCAAGTTGGGCGCGTATTCGCATAGCGTATTGACCACCGTGTCGCCAAACGCCGTGCGCTGCGCATCCGTCCAGCCGCCCTTCAAGTTATATGGCGCATACTGCACAAAACAGCTCATTACATGCTGGCCCGGCGGTGCCATACCCGGGTCAATCAGCGAGGGAATAAGCACATCCATGTACGGATGGCGCGAGAACTCGCCATACTTCGCATCGTCAAACGCCTGCTCCAGATAATCCATGGACGGGCTGATTGAAATTGAACCACGCAAATGCATGCCAGCTCCCGGCAGACTGGTGAAGTTTGGCAATGCCGCCAGTGAAAGATTAACCTTGCCGGACGAACCGCGAATCTTGAAACGCTCAATGGCTTGCCGAAAGTCAGCGGGCAAATCCGCAGCCGCGCACAGCTTTAAGAAAGTGCGCTTCGGATCAAGGCTTGACGCCACCACGCGCGCATAAATCTCCTCGCCGCTCTCAAGCACCACACCCGTTGCGCGCCCATTTTTGGTTATGACTTGCTGCACCGGCGCACTCGTGCGGATCTCAGCTCCAAAACTTTTGGCAGAGCTGGCGATCGCGCTGCTAATGGCGCCCGTGCCGCCGCGCGCAAAGCCCCACGCCCGAAATGCACCATCGATCTCGCCCATGTAATGATGCAGCAGCACATAGGCCGAGCCGGGCGAACGCGGCCCGAGAAAGGTGCCAATGATGCCGCTCGCCGACATCGTCGCCTTCAGCGGCTCGCACTCGAACCATTCATCCAGAAAGTCCGCCGCACTCATTGTCATCAGCTTGGCCAGTGCATGGAAGCGCTCACCTCCCAGCGCGCGCACGTGCGCGCCCAACTGTGCCAGCGATTGCAAGTCGCGCCAGCCGGGTGCTGCCGGATCCGGCGGCACCATGCCCAGAATCGGGCGCACCGCCATTGCCATCTGCGCCATTAGCCGCCCGTACTCATCGTACACATCCGCATCGCGCGGCGAGTGCCGGTAAATCTCGCGGTGCGTCTGCGCGTGGTCCGGCCCGCGCAGCAAATAATCGCCACCCGGCAGCGGGGTGAATGTGCTCTCAAGTGGCAGAATTTCCAGCCCATGCCGCGCCAGCGACAGGTCGCGCATAATCTCCGGCCGCAACAAACTCACAACATAAGAAAACACAGAGTACTTGAAGCCGGGATGCAATTCCTCTGTCACCGTTGCACCGCCAACAATATGGCGCTGCTCCAGCACCAGCACCTCGCGCCCGGCACGCGCCAGGTAGGCAGCTGCCACCAGGCCGTTATGCCCGCCGCCAACAATAATTGCATCGTAGCGTTTGGCCATCGTCAACTCACCCGGTTAGATTGGGACACTGAATGCGGCAACCTGCGCATCATTAGGCGCGCTTACGGGGCGGATCATAGAACGGCAGCGCCACCACCTTTGCGCCCGCCAGCCGCCGCTGATGCTCAACGGTCACTTCCATCTGCAAGCTTGTGCCCAATGCAAAGTGCGGCGCCCGCAAATGCGCCAGCCCCACGTAGCGCTTGGTGATGGGCGACCATACCGTGCTGCTGGCATAGCCCACCCACTCCTCTCCCACGTACAGCGGCACACTGGCACGCAGCGTCTGGGTTGGCACCTGCGGCGCAAGGCCCGCCGCATTGAAGAGCCCCTCCACATCCAGCCAGTCAATCTCGATGCCAGCAAAACGCCACTGCGCCGGGCGCTTGCTTTCCAGCGCCAGCGCCGCCCGCCCCACAAAGTTTTCCTTGCGCAAATCCACCGCCCAGCCCAAGCCCAGTTCATACGGTGATGACTTGCGTGCCTCGATTGCAGCCGCGCGCGCCGAGGTGTAGTCCACATCCAACAGCAGCAAGCCAGCCTCAACCCGCGCCACATCCAATGCCAGAATGCCCGCCGGCACCATGCCGTACGGCATGCCCGCGTCCCAAAGCATGTCCCACAGCTGTGGCGCATCTGCAGCCGCACACCACACTTCGTATCCAAGGTCCCCGCTGTAGCCAGTACGGGAGATGTCCACAACCACACTGCGCAGCTGGCTGCGCACTACATGGAAATATGGCAGCGCCGCCAAATCTGCCGAGCAAAGCTGCTGCAGGACGGCGCGCGCTGACGGCCCCTGCAATGACAGCGCAGCCACCTGCTCCGATACATCTTCAATGTCCGCGTGCAAGCCGGTTGCATTGGCGTGCAGCCACTGCAGGTTTGGCTCGGCGCAAGTCAGCCGGAAATCGGTATCGCCCAGGCGCTGCAGCGTGCCATCGTCCAGCACCTTGCCGGCAGCATCACACCACGGCGTGTAAAACACCTGCCCGATCCGGCAGCGCGCCACATCGCGCGTGATTATGCGGTTCAGCAGCCGCAGTGCATCCGCCCCGCGAATTGCATATTTATACAGCGGCGAAACATCGAACAGCGCGGCACTGGTGCGCACTGCAAAATACTCGCGCTCGGGCTGCAGCTCATACGAGCCCGCCACCAGGCACGCGCCCCAGCGGCGCCAGTTTTGCGCAGCACACAGCGGCGCAGTGCGGGAATGGAAAGGTGTACCGGGCAGCATGCAGCGCTTTACAACTGCCGAGTATTGATGGAAACACTGTTCATGGAGCAGTCATTTTAGCAGACACAAAAGTACCCGGATCTTGCGACCCGGGTACTGATGCTCCTTATGTGGGGGGCCCGACCGATTGGGTTCCGCTAGTAATATGGTCTGAAATTCAGGTCGAAATCTGCAGCCGGAATGGGGTAGTCGCGGCTGCCGGCCTCGCCCCAAGTGATGGCAATCGGCGGCTGCCCGCTCGAAAACCTCGTGATCCACTGGGCGGTTGAGCGGCGGTATATCGTCCGGTCCGAAATGCCGTCGCCGTCAAAGTCACCCACAATCGGCAAGTCATCGGTGCCCGCAATGCCCCATGTAATGGAACTCTCAGCGCCCGTAACAATGTTGCGAGTTGCCCACAGCGCGCGCGTTGGCTGATACACGGCCAATTCAGCGCGCCGGTCGCCATCGTAATCTGCCGGTACAGGAATGTCTACGCCACCACCCTCACCCCAATTGACTATGAGGAATCCGCCGCCACTGTACTTCACAAACCAGTTGCCGGTGGAGCTCTGATAGATTGCGAAATCGGTAATGGTGTCGCCATCGTAATCAGCCGGCAGCGGCACTTCATACTCCCGATATTTTGGCCGCGAGTCACCCCACAGTTGCACCCGAACTTCTTTGGTGCGCGAGAGCAGGATGAACCATTGCCCGGTTGTGCGCCGGTAGACGGCAATGTCTGCCTGTCCGTCGCCATCAAAGTCACCCGGCGCCGGCACATCGCCGCCGTCGGCAATGCCCCAGGTTGTCACGCTGGCCAACTGGCTGCTGGAGCGGAAAATAAACCACTGCGCCGTGGACGGTCGGAAAACAGCCCGGTCAGTTTTGCCATCGCCGTCATAATCCAGTGCCACCGGGATCTCTTCCGCACCAGCCATGCCCCAGGTATTCACCTCTGGCAGGCCGGTGGATGTGCGCCGCACAACCCACTCACCACTAAAAGCCCGGTACACAGCCCGGTCCGATATACCGTCGCCGTCAAAATCCGCCGGCGGCGAGTTCAAGGCATCGTTGTCAAGCACCATCAAGCGGACATTGTTAACTCCGGTTGCGTTGAAAAATGGGTCCAAGCTTCCGACGCTATGCTTGATCACGGCTGTTTGCTGCGACTCCACTATCGTGTCATCCACCGCAACAATGTAAACAATCTGCGGAACGTCCCAGTTATTCGGGGTGAAGGTGAGGGTTGACGGCGACACCCGAATTTGGTTAGTCACTGTCGTGGCGGTCGAAGTAGTGGTGGGGAAAACCGTTAGCGCAATGCTCACATTATCCGTGGGCTTGAAAGCCAGCTGCAATGAATAGGTGTCCCCAATCACGCCTTCTTTTACTATCGTGCCGCCGTCGGTTTCCGCCAGCAGCACGCGCACATCATTGTCGTCAATATCTACTGTTATTGTGGCAGCCATCGTCTGCGTTTGAAATACGGTTGACGTGCTCCAGCCAGTAATCGCCACGCCGCCAAAGAAACCATCGGTGTCGAAGAATTTATCACCGCTATCCACTGAATGCGAGATGTCCTGGGTGTGCGCACCCTCCACCAAGGCATCATCCACGCCGGAGACATACACCATTTGCGGTACGCTCCAGTTGCTGCTGGTGAACGTCAGGCTCGTGACGTTTACCGGCAATAGCGGGGCCGCAATTACCGTGCGCAAGTGCAGTTGCGTTCCACCACTGATGGAGATGGTGACCGGCTGCGTCGGCTGGCTCTCCAGCGATACCTTGTAATAGTCAGGAGAGTTGTGGCCACCTTCGATTGCCACAGTACTATTCCCAGTTTCCTCCAGCCTCACACCCGACTCATTGTCAACGATCGAAACGGTGATACTGGGAACAATGCGACCGTTATAAGCAAAAGTGTCACTCTCAACAGTGAAAGTGATCAAGCCACTGTGCCCCCTTTCCCAAACCGTATCATTGATAGCCGTCACTTGAACGGTGCGCGGCAGGTAATAATCCAGTGAAGTAAAGAGCATGGTGGTAGTGGAGAGCGTAAACTGGCTGCCAGCATGCCCCACCGTTACGGTCACCGGCCCGCCCGGCACCTGCCCCAGCACCAGCGTGAAGCTGTCAGTTTCGCCACCCTCTTCCACCACCGTCGCACCAGCACTCTGAACCACATAAACCGGCGCAGTGGAATCATTGTCTGTGATGCTCGCCGTCAAATCGTTCACGCATAAGCCGTTAAACGAACTATCGACGCTGGACGTGGAGTGGGTAATGCGCGCGGTGTGCAGGCCTTCCTTGACGGTGTCATCTACGGCAGTCCCTGTCACAGTCTGCGCAGTGCTCCAATTGGCCGTTGTAAACACCAACCGGAGAGGCGCAGCCGCCACCTGACTATTGGATCCGACCCCAACCTCAACCTGGCTGCTAGGAGCCGATGCCAGCACTACTGTATAAGTATCAGTGGCTCCGCCCTCGAAGAGCGCCGTGCTGCTGCCACTCTCCGTGATCACCACCCGCGAACTGGCAGTGCCGCAACCGGGCGTGGTAACCGCCCCACTACGCTCAAGCAGCGGTGCGGGCAGGCCGGCGCCCGCTTCCCGGCGCGCATCCGTCTGCAGCGTTGCTTCCTGCTTCCAAGCTGCGGGAAGTGCCGTTGCAATGCCCGGCAATGCCCGGACTCCAAACGCCAGCCAGTAGAATGCGAAAATACCGGCCGCCATGATCGCCATGCTGCGCCGGTTCAATACACCAAATTGTTGCGAACTAATATTGTGTAGCATCCTTGCAACACTCCCGCCAGGGGCGCAATTGCGCCGGCTGAACCATTTACACCGCTGCTTCCTTCAGCGGCTGCACCAACCGCCTGGTGCAAAGTTATGGCTAGCGGAACCTCGACAACTTAGGGGCTGCGAGTCAATTCCGTAGCACGTACGAGGAGTATCGGCAGATTGCCGGCTGCCTTGAGTGGGGGGACTGCGCGCTCCATCAGAACCACGCGCATTGCAAGCCGCTTACGAAGAATTTACAAGCTTAGGCGCGGCGGTCGAGCATTTGGCCGGGCGGCGGATAGCCATCCGACCCGCGCTGCGGCTGCGGTCCGTAGAGCCGTCCCGCGCGCGGCATCATTCGCAAAGACTTATCAAACAGCGCCGGCTGCAATTGCTCTGGCTCATCAGCAGTCAACCCGGCCGCCACATATTCTGGTGCATCCGCCGCACGCAGTTCCGGCTGCAGCTCCGTAGCCGCAATTTGTGGAAAATAAAATAATGGCGAAACTGGTGGAATCATGACTTTCCAGCGTTAGCGTCTCAGGCATGCGGGCCAATGCCACAATGGCAGCGGCTGCCCCCGGCTGGCCTGCTCTGCGCAAACCATAACCAGTGCCGCACCCGGCAAGCCGGTCGCAGCATCAGTTCGCCCAGTGCCCTCAAGCTGCATCGCCCCTCCGCCGCGCGCGCACCGCATTCGCATATAGCTTCGCATACTGCTTCGCCGCCGGCTTCCACGAAAAGTCCGCCTGCATGGCGCGAACCTGCACTGCCTGCCACGCCAACGGTGTGCCAAATAATTTACACGCCCGGCGCACCGCCCTGGCCAATGCCGGCACCGTATATTTGCCAAACACAAACCCGGTGCCGCGCGCATTCGAAGCCACATCCAACACCGTATCTGCCAGCCCGCCGGTGCACCGCACGAGCGGGATGGCACCGTAGCGCATGCCAATCAGCTGCGTCAGCCCGCACGGCTCGTAACGCGAAGGCACGAGCACCACATCTGCGCCCGCGTAAATCCGCCGTGCCAGCGCTTCATCGAACCCCAGGCGCACAGCCACCGAACCCGGATGGGCACGCGCCAGTGCCTGCAGCTGCTTCCCAATATCCTGGCTGCCACTGCCCAGCACTACCAGCTGCGCACCCAGTGCGTGCAGCTGCGGCGCCACGCCCACCACCAAATCCAAGCCCTTCTGCCAGTCCAAACGGGCGACCAGTGCAAATAACGGACCCGCCGCAGCCGGCAGGCGCAACTCGGTGCGCAGCGCGCTGCTGTTCAATTTCCGGCGCGCCAGCCGGCGCACATCGAACTCTGCTGCAATCGCCGCATCTCTAGCCGGATTCCACACGCTTCTATCCAAACCGTTAAGAATTCCACTAACCCGCGTTCGTTGGGCACGCAGCAGATTTTGCAACCCGGCCCCTTGCGCCGCCGACCGGATTTCGCGCGCATACGTGGGGCTGACCGTGTTTACACAATCGGCACTTGCAATGCCAAGCGCCAGCAATCCGGATCGCGCGTAAGCTGGTATGCGTCCATCCACGCCCGGCTCAAGACCACCGGCCTTGAGCGCATCCGCCGCTCCATTGAACTGGTATGCCAGGTTGTGAATAGTGAGCACGCCGGCTGTGCCCTGCCAGAAGCGATGGTGGCGGCCCACTGTGCCCAACCAGTACAAAGCAGCGCCAGGATGCGCGTCATGCACATGCAGCACATCCGGCTGAAACAGCAGGCGCTCCGCCACGCGCATTGCTGCCAGCGCAAAGAACACAAACTTGGGCGCATCACCCACCATATCCGCACCATACACTTTGCCATCGTGCGCAATTGGGCGGCCGCCCACAAGGTAGTGCAAGCAGCCGTTCACTTTTAGGCAGCGCACGGTCACCCGCTCGCTGCGCCCACCCCACGCCAGCACTCCGGCATCAAGCCGCCGCACTTTGTATTCAGCCGGCACTCTCAAGCCGTTGTCCGGCAGCATTACACGCACATCCATCCCCATTCTGCGCAGCGCCACCGGCAACGCGCCCACCACATCGCCAAGGCCGCCCACCTTTACAAGCGGCGCTGCCTCAGCCGCCAACATTAATACCTTAAGCCCGCCCATAATTTACCCAACAGTATAATGGCGGTCGAGCCGCAAAATATAATCACATGAAACGACTTGGCATTCTGACGGGTGGCGGGGATGCACCCGGCCTGAACGCGGTAATTCGGGCGGTGGTGCTCACTGCCAGCGCTGACTACAACATGGAGGTGGTGGGCATTCCAGATGGTTTTGACGGGCTGCTGGACAGCGACCGGGCGCGTGTGCTGACGCCGCTTGATGTGCGCGGCATTCTTTCGCGGGGCGGCACAATTTTAGGTGCAGCCAACCGCGGCAACCCGTTTGCCAAAAAGACAACTTCGGCCGGAGCAGAAACCATCACCGATGTATCCGCGGATGCACTGCGCAATATTGAGCGCCTGAAGCTGGATGCGCTGCTAGTGCTGGGCGGCGACGGCACACTGCGCATCAGCCAAGACTTGTTTGCGCGCGGCGCACCGATTGTGGGCGTCCCAAAAACAATTGATAACGACATGGGCGGCACCGATGTGACCTTTGGCTTCAACACCGCCGTGGCAACCGCCACCGAAGCCACCGACCGCCTGCATTCGACCGCGGAGAGCCATCATCGCGTGATGGTGCTGGAGCTGATGGGCCGCGAGGCCGGTTGGATCTCCCTTGTGGCCGGCGTGGCGGGCGGCGCTGATGTGATTTTGATTCCCGAAATTGAATTTGACACCGCCGGCCTGATTGCCAAGCTGGAAGAACGCCGCAGCAGCGGACGCCTCTTCAGCATTCTGGCCGTGGCTGAGGGCGCACGCAGCAAAAACCGCGCACCCGTGCTGCGCACTGCGGCTGATGCCCTGCATGTTGCGCGCCTCGGTGGCATTGGCCAGCAAGTGTCGGACCTGATTGAAACCACATCCGGCCTTGAGACGCGCTGTACTGTGCTTGGGCACCTGCAGCGCGGTGGAACCCCGGTACCGTTTGACCGCTGGCTGGCAACCCGCTATGGGGCTGCCGCCGTGCGGCTGGCTGCGGGCCACGGGTTTGGCCGCATGGTCTGCTATCACCACCACGCCATCGGGGACATCACCCTTGCGGATGCGCTGGCCCAAACGCCAAAGTTAGTGGACCCCAAATCTGAAATGGTGCAGATGGCGCGCGGCGTGGGGATTTCTTTTGGCGACAGCCAATGAAAGCCCGCTTAAAACAACAAACCGCCCTCGTGGGCGGCCTGTTGTTTGCCGGGACACTTACCCTGTCTGAGACAGGAGGCATGTCCCGGCAAAGAGTCGCGAACGACTACAGTCACTACTCATAGACATCACCTCCTTAATATTAGGATAGCGGGGCATAAGCCCAATTAATATTTAGAGTATAGCTGCTAACTGGCGGACGTCAAACTAGTATGTACAGCCATAAGTCCGCGCAGTACGCCGCAGGCCGTGAGCCACACGTAAATATATCCGCCATGATAGTTATCGGCACACCTACACCAGCCGCCAATCACGTGATGCAAACCATTAAACCAACAACCTTGCGCAACCTACGCGGCTGGGGAGCTGCCTGGCTCGTTGTGCTGGCCTGCGCTGCGTGCAGCGCACCCGCACCCGCTTCAGTGCCATCCCCCACCGCCCAACCAGAGACAACAACTGCGCCCGCCGCGCCCACCGAATCTGCGCCAGCACAACCCACCGCCAGCGCCATAGCGGCCTGCACCGACGATGCTGATTTTGTCAGCGACGTAACCGTGCCGGACTTTTCACTGGTTGCGCCGGGTGCGGTTCTGGACAAGCAATGGCAGATACGCAATTCAGGCACTTGCGCCTGGGGTCCGCAGCATCGCGTGATTTTTGTTGAAGGCAACGCGCTTGGTGCAACCTTGGAGCACGCACTTTATCCGGCGCTGCCCGGCACACTGGCAGTTGTAAATATACCGATGGTGGCGCCCGCCGCAGCGGGCGAGTACGAAGGCTACTGGCGCTTGAGCGCAGCAAATGGCGAGGCGTTTGGCAGCCGGCTGTATATTAAGATCACCGTCGCCACCCCCGCACCTTAATCCGCACTGCCCGCCTCGCGCTCGAGCCAAATAGTTACCGGCCCGTCATTCACCAGCGCCACCTGCATGTGTGCGCCAAAGCGGCCATGCTGCACTGCCACACCCGCGGCCAGCAGTCCCGCGGCAAAGTGCTGCACCAGCGGCTCGGCCAGCTCCGGCGCCGCAGCCGGCAAAAAACTTGGGCGCCGCCCCTTGTGCGTATCCGCATATAAAGTGAACTGGGAAATCACCAGCGCGCTGCCACCCACATCGATAACAGATAGATTAGTCTTGCCCGCGCTGTCCTCAAAAATCCGCAAACCGGCCACGCGCCCCGCCAGCCAATCCGCCTGCGCAAGTGTGTCCCCGTGGCCGACTCCCACCAGCAGCACCAAACCGTGCGCAATGCGTGCGAACTCTACGCCCGCCTCGCTAACGCTGGCTTGCGTCACGCGCTGAATTAGAACCCGCACAGCGCCCGCCGCTTTTGCCCGCGCTTCAGGGCAGCCCGATGGCTGCGCGCACCTCGTCCATCGTTGCCGCGGCCAGCGCCCGCGCCCGCTGCGCGCCATCACGCAGCACATCCCACACATCATCCGGTCGCGCCGCCAATGCCGCCCGCCGCTCGCGCAGGCCCGCCAGCCCGTTGTTCATGCTGTCCGCCAGGCGCTGCTTGCAATCCACGCAGCCAATCGCGGCACTGCGGCAGCCAGCGTTGATTTCCTGCACCGCCTCCGGCGCGGAAAATGTTTTGTGCAGCGCGAACACATTGCACACATCCGGATTGCCCGCATCTGTGCGCCGTACCCGCGCCGGATCAGTCACCATGCCGCGCACCACCTGCACAGTTTCCGCCGGAGTCAATGCCAGCTCGATGTGGTTGTTCTCGCTCTTGCTCATCTTGCGCTGCCCGTCGGTGCCCAGCACCTTGGGGTATTCCGTGTTCTTCATTTGCGGCTCAACCAGTACGCTGGCCCCGGTGCGATGATTAAATGTGCGCACCACTTCCCGGCAAAACTCAATGTGCGATTCCTGGTCAATGCCAACCGGCACAAGGTTGGTCTTATAAAGCACAATATCAGCCGTCATCAAAACCGGATAGCCCACCAGCCCATAGTTAATGTTGTGCGGCTGCAGGCGCACCTTGTCTTTAAAATGCGGCAAGTCTGTAAGCTTGCCCAGCGGGGTAAACATACTCAGGATTGTGTGCAGCTCCGCATGCTGCGGCACATGGCTTTGCACAAACATAATTGAGTCGGCGGGGCGGATGCCGGCTGCCAGCCAGTCCAGTGCCATCTCCGCCGTGTGCGCCCGCAGCAGATGCATGTCTTCCAGCGTAGTCATAGCGTGCAGATCCACAATACAATACACGCAATCGTGGCCCGCCTGCAGCGCCACATAATTTTTTATCGCGCCCAAATAGTTTCCCAGATGCTGGCGCCCGGTTGGGCGCGCACCCGAAAACACTCGCGGCCTGTTTGTCATGCTTGTCCCCTGATCGTTTCAGTCGGCGCGGCCCGCAGCCGCCAACCCGGCGTTGCCGGGCTGCGCCGCAGCGCGCCCTCAGCCCGGCAGCTTATCGCGCAGCAAGCCCATTACCTCGCCCGGCTCCGCATGCCGCCCCGTGGCAAGCTTGGAGTACACGAGCCTGCCATCCAAGGAAACTTCATACACCCCGCCAACTGTGGGCAGCAAGCGCACAGCTTCCAGCTGCGCCTCAAACTCTGCCAAAATCTCAACCACCAGACCGGTGGCTCGTTTGGTAAAGCTTCAAGAAGTGCAGTAACTTATTTCAATGATATGCTTCATAATCGCCTCTGCGCGCAGTATAGCAGGAAAGCCCACCGTGAATACGGGGCGATTGTGCTAACATTAACGCGCTTCGCAGGAACCACTAAAAACTCGCAACGCCGATGAGTGAATACAAGAATTTGCTGGCGGCCGAGAGCGAAGGCGTGCTGACCGTCACGCTCAACCGGCCGGAGCGCCTCAACGCGCTCACGGACGAGCTTTTGAGCGCACTGCTTGGCGCCTTTAAATCGGCTGCGCGCAACCCTTCGGTGCGCTGCGTTGTGCTCACCGGCGCGGGCAGCGGCTTTTGCGCCGGCCAAGACCTGCGCACCCCGCGAACGGACGGCCCAATTTCGCTGCGCGACCACATGCTTGCAAACCACATCCCGCTGATGCTGGCAATTGAGGCGCTCGAAAAACCAGTTGTGGCCGCCATCAACGGCGCTTGCGTCGGCGCCGGCCTTGCCATCGCGCTCAGCTGTGACCTGCGCCTTGCAGCGCAAACCGCCACCTTCCGCGCCGGCTTCATTGGCATTGGGCTGGCGCCAGACTGCGGCGCCAGCTATTGGCTGCCGCGCCTGATTGGACCCGCGCACGCTGCAGAAATGTTGTTCACCAACGACAGCATGGATGCGCTGACCGCTGAACGCCTCGGGCTTGTGAGCCGCGTGCTGCCGGATGCCGAGCTGGCAGCGGCTGCCCACACGCTGGCAGTCCGCCTGGCGGCCGGCCCAACTGTGGCGCTGGGGCTTACCAAGCGCGCACTTAAACATGCCATGCATGCATCGTTTGCGGGCACGCTGGAGTACGAAGCACACCTGCAAGATGCCGCCGGCCGCACGAACGACTTTGCGGAAGGCGTCACGGCCTTCCTCCAAAAACGCAAGCCGAAATACGCGGGCAACTAATTGCATCCGCTGCCCCTACCAGCGAAGCCCGAAGCCGGAAACCTGACCGCCGTCCGGCGCGTCCGCGTAAACCTGCCATGCGCTGCGCATTCAACCCGCAACCAAGCCGCCTGCAGCCAACCGCATGACTGACACGCTTGAGTTTGCATTTCTAAGCTGGCGCGAAGGGGCATTTGACCCCGTGCAACCCGCAAACTTTTTGGTGGCCAATGCCCCAAAACGCGCAGCCCGCGGCCGCAACCGCGATCTGTTAACCGTGCGCCTGGATTTGGGCACCGCAGCCGGCAGGGCCGGCCCCGATCCGGCGCCGTACCTTGCGGTTGCGCATGACCAGTTCTTTGGCACCAGCGGCTCCGTCACGGCTGCCGCGCGCACCGCCATCGAAGCTGTAAATGTGGAACTGATTCGCCTGCTGGGTGAAGATGCGGCTGCTGCACTTAATGGCAGCATCACCTGCAGCGTGCTGCGCGATGATGAGTTCTACATAATTCAGTCCGGCGCCGGCCAGAGCTTTGTGATGCATCGTGACAACGTTGAGCGCTTCCCGGAGCCGGGCCGCAACTTGCAGCCGCTGGGCCTTGCCAGCGGTGCGGAACTGCACTACTTTCACACCAAGCTGACACCCGGCGCAATCGTGCTGCTCTGCCGCGCAGCGCCCACCGGCTGGCGCCTGCCCATCCTGCGTGCCATGGCCGGCGAAGAAGTTGAGAGCATCATTGCGCGCCTGCATGACCTTGCCCGGGAGAACACGGCTGCGCTTGTGGGCTGCTACGCCGGCGCAGACCAGTTTGGGCGGCTGGCCGACGCAGTTGAATTGCTGCTAGCTCCCGCTGTACTGCAGCCCGAACCACAGCCGAACATTGCGGCGGCAGTGCCGGTTGGTGTTGCGCAAACCGCAGCGCATGTGCAGCCAAGCGTTGGCGAAACACTCGCGCAGCTGCTGGAACGCATGCGCAGCCCGCAAACGGGCGAAGCCACCGAGCAGCTGCCCGCTTCCGTTGCCGCCGCAGTGGAAGACCTGGCACAGCTCAACACTGCAGCGCTGCCCGCCGCCACACAGGCCGCAGCGCATGAATACGACATGGAGGCAGAAAATGCGGATGAATACGGGCCCGCCACACCCGCCGGCCCGGACCTGCTTCCGCAGTGGGCCGAAGCCCACAGCGCCCCGGAGCGGCCGCCGCGCGGCACCCTCACACCGGCGGTTGAAGAATTCAAACGCGACTATACCGACGCTGAAGATCAAGATGAAGATGAATATGACGATGAACCGCCCGCGCGCGGGCCCGGCATGCGCGCGTACGGCGCTGCTGCAGCGCGCGCCGTGACCACTTGGTTTGCAAATCTGCCGCTGGCGGAGGCACGCGACCGTTTTGACCGCGGGCTAAAGGCGCTCAATGGCTCGCTGGGCGGCGCCAGCCGGCGCATGATTGGCCGCATGCTGCCGGAGAAAGACGGCGAGCCAGATTTCAGCATCAGCCAAACCACTCTGGCTGCAATTGCGATTGCCATGCCGGCGCTGATTGTGCTGCTCACCACCACCCTCTATATCCAGCTGGGCATCACGCGCCAATTCCGCACTTACATGGATGGCGCGCAATTTGCCGCTGCCCAGGCGCGCGTCGCCACCGATGCTTTCACCGCCGCCCCATCATGGAAGACGGCGCTGGAGCAGCTTGACCAGGCCGACCTGCTGCGCCCATCCGATGCCGAAGCGGCGCAGTTGCGCACGGAAGCGCGCGCCAAGCTGGACCAGCTGAGCAAGGTGGCGCGCCTGACGGTGAAAGACATTACCCCGCGCGGTTTCCCGGAACAGGGGCGCATCACGCGCCTGCTGGCGCTGGGCTCGCCAATTTATGCGTTGGATGCGCAGGCCAACAGCATCTATCGCGCCGTGCAAACCGCCGGCGGCTACCAGTTAGACCAGGGCTTCAAATGCAGCGCCGGTGCGATTAACGGAGTGGAGGTAACCACACTTGTGGATCTGGCGCTTTTGGAAAACCCCAACTTCCTGAATAAAGAATCCATCGCCGCCCTTGACCCCAGCGGCAAGCTGCTGCTTTGCCCCGATGACAATTCGCCCGCCCAAATATTGGCGCTGGCACCGCCGGCGGAAGGCTGGACCGCACCGATTGCATTTGAATTATTCGCCGACCGGCTCTACATTCTGGACGCAAGCGGCAGCCAAATTTGGGTGTACAGCGCCGTCAGCCAAATGGGCGCAACCGGCGTTGCCGAAGACCCGGCCAAGCAGCCGCCGCAGCCGCTGTTTGGCGCGCAATCAATTGCGCTGCAGGACGTTGTGGACTTCACGCTGGCCCAAGGGGACATGTATCTGCTGCACCGCGACGGACGCCTGACGCGCTGCATCCGGCAGTCCGCAGCCGACGCACCCATCTGCACGCAAGCCCGCTACCAAGACGAGCGGCCCGGCCATGCGTCCGGCATGCAGCTCACGGATCTGGTAAACCCGGCAGCTATTTTATTTTTTCCGCCGCCCGAAGCTGCGTTTTACTTTGTGGACACCGGCCTCGCCGGTGCCATTCAAGCCAGCCCGAACCTGACAGTCCAACGCGAGATCCGGCCGAAGCTGGAGCCAAACCAGAGCCTGACGGCATTTGGCCTTGGACCAGGCCGCCAGCTGCTGTTTGCAGCCGGCACGCGCATCTTCGCCGGCGAACGCCCGTGAACGCGGCCAGTGCGCCCGGCAAGTATGTCATTGGGCTCACTGGCAACATTGCCACGGGCAAGAGCGAAGTGCTGCGCATGCTGCGCGCGCGCGGTGCGCTGGGCATCGATGCCGACGCGATCGTGCACGCGGCACTCGCTGCCGGCGGGCAGGCCACTGCCGCCGTGCAGGCAGCATTTGGCAGCGCCTACATCAAAGCGGACGGCAGCGTAGACCGCACAATGCTGGGTGATGTTGTGTTTGCCGACCCCGCCCGGCTGCAGCAGCTGGAAGCCATCGTGCAGCCGGTTGTGCGCAGCGAGATTGCACTGCAGATGGCGGCCGCAACTGCGGCTGTGGTGGTGATCGAAGCCATCAAGCTGCTGGAGAGCCCGCTGGCTGCGCAGTGCAGCACAATCTGGGTGGTAGCCAGCAGCCATGCAGACCAGCTGGCACGCATGCAAGCCAGCCGGCCGCTGAGCACCGCCCAAGCGCAGGCGCGCGTGGCCGCGCAGGCCCCGCAAGCGCAAAAGGTGGCGCGCGCCAACGTGGTGCTCAACAACAACGGAACTTTGGCCGGGCTGGAAACACAAGTACAAGCAGCATGGAGTAAAATTCCACAAGTGACCCATGCAACCGGCAGCCACGGCTGAACCCGGCGCAAAACACACAGGAGACTTGAACCATGGCAGGCATCATCAACTGGGCAAAAAATAATCCGCGCCTTTCTGCGTGGCTGGCACTCGGGCTTGGCATGGTGGCGATCATCACCTACGAGGCGCGCGATGTGGGGTTGCTGCCGGGCCAATGGGCTGCGCTGATCATCGCCACTGTGGCCGTGGCCGGCTTGTGCGTGTGGATCATCAGCTGGGAAGATGACGACGAAGACGAGGTGGAGATGGACACCACCACTGCCGGCAAAAAGGCGTAGGTTCGGCGGCCGCAAACCCGCACCCATCAAAAAACACGGGCGGAGCAGCAATGCTCCGCCCGTCTGCATTAACCCAATCTGCAGCTGGCGCTGCTAGGGAGTTGGCGTCAGATTAAATTCTGGTGTGAGCGTAATGTCTGAGACGCCGCCGCGCGCAATGATAATGGTCTGCCCTTCTTTGAGCGCATTTGGATTTGGCAGCTGATTGACGAGCATAAGCTCATCCATCGTCACTTCATTACGGGCCGCGATGCTGGCTAAACTGTCCCCGGCCTGCACCACATAACTGAATGGCACAAAAGTGGGGAACGGCGACGGCACCGCCGTCAAGCCAAACTCCGCCTCCCAGTGAAACAATGTTTTGGGCTCGCCGTAAAAATAAGTTTCCATGATGCGGCGGAACACAGGCGCTGCCCACTCTGACCCCTCGCCCTTGTTTTCAAGCACAACCACCGCAGCAATATCCGGCTTGCCCGCCTGCTTGGCATCTGAGTACCCGGCGAACCAAGCGTGGGGGCGGCGCGGCCGGTCTTCCGCTGTTCCGGTTTTTCCATACACAGGAATCCTAAAACCCTTGAAACGATAAGCAGCTGTTCCGCTTGGTTCATGCACAACCTCCCAGAGTCCCTGCCGAACGGTTGCAAGCGTTTCGGGGGAAAGGGGCACAGCGCCCACCGTCTGCGGTTCAAACTTGTAAGTGGGCTCAGCGCCGGGCGCAGCCATTTGCAGCACCAGCTGCGGCCGCAGCAACTGGCCGCCGTTTGCAAGCGCGCTGTAAGCCATCACCAGCTGCAGCGGAGTCACCGTCAGGTCCCCCTGCCCGATGGCCATATTTACACTGTCGCCAATCGTCCAATCCGTATTGCTCTGCGCCGCCCAGTCCGCGCTGGGCACCACGCCGCCCACTTCCTCGTTGGCTGCCTGCGTCAGGCCCACAATTCCGGTGGGCGGCCCAAAGCCAAAACTGCGCGCCATGTCCGGCAGGTAGTAGTCCGCCCAGCGGTGCAAGCTGAAGCCCATGTGATAGAACCACGGGTTGCACGAGCGGCGCAGCGCGCCCACCATGTCCAGCGTGCCACTCTCCGGAAACTGCTTCTCGTAAGTCCAGTCATATTTAATAAAGTCTGCACCAAGCTCCGTCCACTCATAGCCGCAGTAATAGGTCTGGTCCTTCACAAACAATTTTGATTCAAGTGCAGCCGACAGCGTAACTACCTTGAAGACGGAACCAGGCGGGTACTGGCCCTGCGTTACGCGGTTAATCAGCGGGCGCAGCGGATCATTCAGCGTAACTGAAAGTTCCGAGATGTTGTAGTTGGAAGGGTCAAACAAGTTTGGGTCGAAAGCCGGGGACGAAGCCATGGCGAGCACTTCGCCAGTGGTGAAGTTGACGACGACGGCAGCGCCCGTCATGCCCTGCAGGGCAGCCTGCACCTCGCGCTGCAGCTTGCGGTCCAGTGTGGTGGTGATGGCTTGCGCCGGGCCAGCGCGCTTCTCGGCCAGCTTGGTGTTCAACGCGCCACTGGCCGTGCGCACCCAGAGCGTGCCGCCGCGCTCGCCTGCCAGCTGCTTCTCGCCCCACTTTTCCAATCCCTGCGCCCCCACAAACGCGTCCGGCGAATAGCCCTGCGCCTGATACGCAGCCACCTCCGCCGCCGGAATAGGCGCAACATAACCCACCGCATGCGGCGCACCAGCCACACCGCCCATGTAATAGCGCGTCTGATACTGGTTCAGCCGCAACCCGGAAATATTGTTCAACACGCCAAAGCGGCTGCTCACCTGCTCGATGGAGGCTTCGCCCAACGCCACATACCAGTCCGGGCCCGCCTCGGCGTAGCGGCTGCGCAGCGCCTCCGGATGCACATTCAACAGCCGTGACAACTCGCTCAGCAGCAAGCCCTCCTGGTCCGGCAGAATTTCACCAGCCACAACACCAATGGCAACTGCGTCCGTCTGTGCTGCAAATGCCAGCCCACTGCGATCGTAAATATTGCCGCGCGCCGGGGACGCGTACTCCATCAGCAGATTGCCGCCGTCTTTCAACTCCGGCAAAATCAGGCCGTCATCCCACACAATGCCCCAGCGGCTGTCCGCAAACACAAGCTGCATGGTGATCTGGCGCGACACACTGCCCACCAGCCCGGTGTGCAGAACCACTTTGTACTGCACCTGCGCCTCCGCCCCCTGCTGCAAGGCGGAAAGCACGGTTGCCTCCACGCCCACCACGCTGCCATTATCAAGTGCAGCATGGTAGCGTTCCGCAAACTCTACGGCCCCCAGCGCCTGCGCTGCTGCCGGCGCCAGCAGCGTATGCATGCCGGCATAGTCGCCCTTTTGCCAGGCATCCAGAAAAGCTGCGGCCGTGCCCTCCGCATCCGGCGGTGCCGCAGTGGCAAAGGCCGGCGCTGGCAGCGTGGGCTGGTCAGTGCGCAGCTGTGCGGGCACCGCTGCGCTGGCGCACGCCGCACAGAGCAGCAGGCCAGCCAGCCCCGGCAGCGGGCGCAGCCGGGCTATGAAAGAATGTCCTGGTGAACGGGGCAAGAGTATTGCAGGTGCGCCTGGCAGGCGCGCGGAACATCCGCAGCCACGTGCGCACCCGCGCGGCGCAGCGCCCGCGTCAGGTGGCACAGCGGCAGCCCGATCACATTTGCCAGGCAGCCGCCAATATTGGACGCCGGCCGAAACTCCGCATTTTGAATGGCATAGGCACCGGCTTTGTCCATCGGGTCACCCGACGCAATGTAGCGCTGCAGCTCGGGCTCGCTAAAACTGCGCAGCACCACCGTTGTGCTGCAGTGCTCGTGCTGCAGCGGGGCAGCGCTGCCGCCCGCCACCACCAGCGCCGTGACCACGCTGTGCGGCGCTCGCTGCAAGCGGCGCAGCATGCGCGCTGCTGCGGGCGCATCCGCCGGCTTGCCCAGCGCCTCGCCGCCATCCACCACCACGGTGTCCGCGGCAATCACCATTGTTCCGGGATTTTGCAGCACGGCCAGCTGCGCCTTCTCGCGCGCCAGGCGCTGCGCGTAAGCCAGCGGCAGCTCGCCGGCACCCACGCTTTCATCAAGCGCCACCGGTTTCACCGCAAAAGGCAGGCCAATCAGCGCCAGCAGCTCCTGCCGGCGCGGCGACTGTGAAGCCAGCAGCAAGCTAATGTTTTGCGAAGCAAACACGTAAATGATTTTAGCATGTCCATCGCAAGCTAAATGGTAAAATGCCGGCGTGCGCGTCGATATCCTGACCTTGTTTCCCGAGGTGTGCGCCGCATATCTCAATGAAAGCATCCTCAAGCGCGCGCAAGAGTTTGGCGCGCTGCAGGTGGGCCTGCACAACATTCGCGACTACGCCACAGACAAGCACCGCGTCACGGACGACATGCCCTACGGCGGCGGCGGCGGCATGGTGCTGAAGCCCGAGCCAGTATTCGCGGCCGTCGAGAGCCTGCGCGGCACCACCAGCGCGCCCGTGATTTTGCTGTGCCCGCAGGGCCGCCAGTTCACACAAGCCATTGCCCACGAGCTGGCAGCGCAGCCGCACCTGCTGCTGCTTGCGGGGCGCTACGAAGGCATAGACGAGCGCGTGCGCGAACATCTGGTGACGGACTTTATATCGATTGGCGATTATGTGCTGACCGGCGGCGAACTGCCGGCGCTCGTGTTGCTGGATGCAGTGGCGCGCTTGCTGCCGGGCGTGCTGGGTGCTGCCGACGCTGCCAGCAATGACTCATTCGGCGCCAGCGGAATGCTGGAGTATCCACACTACACCCGCCCGGCAGACTTCCGCGGCTGGCATGTGCCGGAAGTGCTGCTCTCCGGCGACCATGCCGCCATTGAACGCTGGCGGCGCGCGCAATCCATCACGCGCACCTTCCGCTGGCGGCCAGACCTGCTGCCCACTGCAGTGCTCAGCAAAGCCGACAAAGACACACTGGCGACAGCCGCCATTGCCGCCGCCGGCAGCGCCGCCTGAACCGGCTGGCTGCGCAGCGCTCATCCATCCCGCTAAACCGCGCCCGCGCTGCCCAGCATGCAAGTTCATACGCTTGATCTCAACTTTCGCGGCCTGACGCACAACACCGCCGCCTATCTGGTCCAAGGGCCGCACGGCGCACTGCTGATTGAAAGTGGCCCGCGCTCCACACTGGAAACGCTGCTGGCTGCGCTGGCAGCGCATGGCGTCGAACCGCAATCCATTCGCGATGTGCTTGTAACCCACATTCATCTGGACCACTCCGGCGCTGCCGGCTGGTGGGCGCAGCAAGGCGCCCGCATCCACGTGCATCCCAAAGGCGCACGCCACCTTGTGGATCCGGCCAAGCTGATTGCCAGTGCTGAACGCATCTACGGTGATCGCATGCTCGACCTGTGGGGCGAGATCCTGCCGATTGACGCGCAGCTTGTGCTGCCGTGCGAAGACCACGCGGTGCTGCAGCTGGCCGGGCTGGAGATTGAAGTGCTGGCAACGCCCGGGCACGCCAGCCACCACAACGCATACCGCATTGGCCAGCTGCTGTTTTGCGGCGATGTGGCTGGCGTGCGCACACCCGGCACCGCGCTGCAAAGCCTGCCCGCACCGCCGCCCGAATTTGATGTGGAGGCCTGGCAGGTTTCGCTGGCGCGCCTGATGCAAATGGACCTGCAGTGCCTGTACCTCACGCACTTCGGCGCCGTCACCGATGTGCGCGCGCACCTCGAACAACTTGCATCACTGGTGATCAGCGCCGCAGACTTTGTGCGCGGCCACCTCACCGCGGGCACCGGGCGCGAGGCACTGCTGGCTGAATACATTGCGTGGAACCGCGAGCGCGCACTCGCAACCGGGCTCGAAGAGGAAGACTGGCAGCGCTTCGAAGCAGCCAATCCCATCTATATGTCCGTTGACGGCATCACGCGCTACTGGACAAAGAAGTGGGAAGTTAAGTAGTGCGCGAAAATCCGCCGCCCGGCCGCGACCAGCGCAACTCCACGCAGCCGGCCAGCGTGCCGTTGGGCATGCTGCTCTTTCTGGTGGTGGCTGGCATGCTGGCATGTGGCGGACTGTGGACGTACATATTGATCACGCGCCCGGCGGCGCTGGCGCGCGCCACTGTCACGCCCATCTTTGTTGTCATCACGCCCGGCGCAGCGCCGGCAGCCGTGGCCCAGCCACTGCCAACCGCCACAAGCGCAGCGCCCGTGCAGCCCACTGCCACGTTCCCCCCGCCCCCAGCCGGCAGCCTGATCCAGCTCGGTGCACTGGTAAAAGTAGTCAACACCGGCGAAGGCCTGCGCCTGCGCGTGGATGCCGGCGTCGACGGCAAGGTAAACTATCTGGCCTTGGACTACGAAGTGTTCGAGGTGATGGAAGGTCCGCGCGATGCGTCCGGCTTTACCTGGTGGTATCTGGTTTCGCAAAGCGATGCAGCCCGCAACGGCTGGGGCGTCAGCAACTATTTGCAGGTTACCCGCTAGCAGCCCGCCCGCAGCGCAGCCACCAGCCGCACACTAACCCGCCACACACCGCATACTCCCGCATGCAGCCCGCCACTCTGCGCCCCACAGCCATCCGCATCGACAAGCCGCGCAAGCTGCTCGTGATCCCGTGGAACGATGGCGTCACCAGTGAGTACAACTGGCAGGCGCTGCGCGACGCGTGCCCGTGCGCCGGCTGCCGCACTCCGGAAGCAGCGCCCGTGCCAGACCCGCTGCAGCTGGTCTTCAAGCTCAAGCCGGCAAAGGTTGCGCTGCTAGATGGCGCCGAAGTGGTGGGGAATTATGCGGTGCGGCTGCTGTGGACCGACGGCCACAAGACCGGCATCTATCCGTGGGAGTATCTGCGCGGGCTGGCTCCGGCCTGACTGCGGGCGGGCTGCATCACGGACCCACGTACACGCGCGGCACGCGCGCGCCAATATTCGTCAGCACTTCATAGGCAATGGTGCCAGCCAGTTGCGCAAGTTCGGCGGCGCTGATTTCCTGCGCGCCATCGCTGCCCAGCAGCGTGGCAGTTTCGCCAACCGCCGCAGTATCCGCGCCAAGGTTCACCAGCAGCTGGTCCATGCATACGCGGCCCGCAACACCATAGCGTTTGCCGCGCAGCAAGACCGGTGCGCGGCTGCTTAGTGCGCGCATGTAGCCATCACCGTAGCCAACCGGCAGTGTGGCCAGCGTAACAGGCTGCGCGCTTTGCCAGCTGCCGCCATAGCTAACCGGCGTGCCGGCCGCCAGCGGCTTGATGTGTGTGACGGCAGCGTGCAGGCTAAGCGCCGGCCGCACCGCAATCGAGCGCGCACATTCATCTGATGGATAGACTCCGTACAGCAGAATGCCCGGCCGCACCAGGTCCAGCTGCGCTTCCGGCATCTGCAGCACTGCGCCCGAGTTTGCAATGTGGCGCACCGGCAGCGGCGCGTTCAGGCGCTCAAAGTTGTGCAGCGCCTCCATAAAACACTCCAGCTGCAAGCGGGCAGAAACCAGATTGGCCTCATCTGCGGCGGCGAAGTGCGAATACACGCCCGCGATGTGCACATGCTTGCAGCGCAACGCCTGCTCAATGAATGCGCCCGCTGCGCGCCACTGCACGCCCACGCGCTGCATGCCCGTATCCAGCTTGAGGTGCACCGCCGCGCGCACACCGCGCTCCCCGGCCGCAGCATCAATCGCAGCCAGGCTCTCGGCCGAAGTGGCGCTAAATGCCAGGTCGCTGTCAAACAAAATTGGAAATTGCTGCGCGAGCAGCGCGCCCATCACCAGGATGGGCACAGACACACCCGCAGTGCGCAAAGCTGCGCCCTCCTCCGGCAGCGCCACGGCCAGCGCGTTCGCGCCCGCGCGCTCAAAGAGCTGCGCCGCGGGCACCAACCCATGCCCGTATGCGTTGGCTTTTACAACCGCCATAATTTTTGCGCCGCCAGTTGCGGCAGCCACAGCGCGCAGGTTATGCGCCAGCGCGCCCAGATCAACGCGCGCGTAAACGGGACGCGCGGGCAGCGCGCCCATATTAGGGGGCCGGCGGAGTGGCGATCTGCAGGCGGTCAGCGTCGCCGGTGATTGCCAAAAAGCGCCGGGCCGCCCACGCCGACGCCAGCTCGCGGCGGCAGCTGCCGTCGGGCTGCAAAGTGCACAGCTCGCCATACACCCAATTGCCAAGCAAGTTGCGACTGGAGAGCCGCAGGCACTCCGTGCTGCGCAGCGCACCCGCCTCAGGATAAGTGGAATCCGGCCCGGAACGCAAATTTACAGACTTCACCGGGTTTCCCAAAAACAACGCCCCCGCATCAATGCAAGCCAGCGGCAACTCCACCGGGCTCACGGCGAACAACGAACCAACCGGTGTCGCCGTGGCGCCAAGCACGCTGGTGGCCACCGCAGCGGAACTGCCCGACCCGGCGGTGGCAGCCGCCGCTGGCAGCGCACCCCCCGGCGCGGCATCGCGCGCCGCCAATGCGGTGGCCACCGCCGCCACCACCATCTGCTCAATGTCGGCACGGGCATCGCGCAAAACTTGCTCCATCACAAACGCGGGCGCAATCACACCGCCACCACCCGGCGCCTGCTGCGTTTCAGAGATTGCGGTCGCCACGCCTGCGGCCACCGCAGTTTCAAACGCCGGCCGTTCGCCGGGCAGCCCGTCCGCAGCGGCCGACAGCGTGCCGCACCCAGCCGCCAGCAGACCAGCCAGCAGCGCAGCCGGCAACCGCCGCGCTCCGCCACTGCGGCTCAAGAAATTTCTATTGTTTGACGCACGCATGTGAATTTGAGTTTACCATTTGGCAGTACAAGCATTGCAGTTGACGACCACAAAACACACAGGCATGCAGCGGGAAACCGTGCGCTGCTTGCCTGTCCAACAACCCATAGCTGACCACGCCCAGGCGCGCCTGTTTTGATTTATGAACCAAGCGCTTGATTTGTGTGGGCGAAAATCCAGGCCGTCAATTGCGCCGGCGCAGCATGACTGCAAACACAAACGAACCCAGCAAAGTAATTGCACCACCGGCAAGAAATGCAGCCGAATAGCCGTGGCGCACAATGATGAGTCCGCCAACCAGCGCAATCAATGCGAAGCTCGCACCCGCAGCCATCTCATTTACCCCAGACATCATTGGCCGCATGCGCACGGGAACCGCGTCCAGCATGTAAATGTTAAATGCCGGGTAGCGAATATTTGAAAACAAGAGCAGCCCGACCATACCCAGCGTCGCCGCCACCGGCGTTGGCACCAGCGCCAGCGGCAGCACGCAAATCGCAACCAAAATTGAGGAGAACACAACTGTGTTGCCAAGCCCAAGCCGCCGGCTGATGGCGGGCCCCAGCAGTGCAGTCGGGACAGCTGCCAGCCGCGCACCAGCCAGCGCCACGCCCACCCAAAAAGTGGGCACTGCCAGCGCCGTGTCCATGTACACGTTAAAAAATGTGAGGCCGCCGCCCAGCGCAGCCACCTGCAGAAAGCGCACAAGCCCGAGCATCAATATCAAGCCGTACGCACCCTTCAGCGCCGCGCCACTTTGCGCCTCTACTGCAACAGCATCCGGCTCACTGTGCCCGGCGGGCTCCTGCGTTTGCATGAAGACCAGCAGCGCAGCCACCACAAAAAGCGGCACCACTGCCAGCGTCCAACGATAAGGCTCCGGGCTGGCCATCGTCACGCCCAGCGCAGACGCAAACAGGCCAGGCAGCACCCCGCCCGCCAGGCCACCGCCAACCATCGCCGTAGTACTCACCGCGGCGGCGGCCGCAAAAACATTGGCCCGATTCTGCAAACTCGTCACCTGCATCAAAAATGGCAGCGCATTCACAAAATAAAGCGCCAGCCCGGTGTAGCCCGTAAGCGCGCAGAGCGTCAGCCACGCCACGCGCTGCACAACCGGCACACTGCCCGCAAATGGCAGCAGGCACGCACCAATCAGGGCAAACCACAAACCGCTGAATGCTGTGCGGCGGACGCCCCACACCGTGCCCAGCCAGCCGGCCAGCAGGCTGCCCGCCGCCCAGAAAACGGTTGCCACGCCGTTGATCAGCCCCACCGTATCCGGGCCAAATCCCAGCCGCAAAATATATAAATTGAAAAGTACGGTGTTGATGCCGCCGTCCGCAGAAAAGCTGAGCAGTGCACTGACCGCGAACAGCAGCAATACATTGCGGTGCGAGCCGCGCAGGCTCTGCGAATATGCGGTCAGCATGGGGTTGGTTGCGGCGCGCTGCGCGGGCAGTTCGCTGCGTTTAACGGCGCTGCAGGGGTGCGGACAATAATATGCCAGCGCCGCCGTGACGCGATTGCGCAAGCCGGCCGCATTCACTGCCGAAGCGCGCAGCGCCGGCTGCAGCGAATGCCAATACTTGAACACACAGCGCAGCGCCCGTTGTGGCACTGCGCGGCGCGCAATTACAACTGTCTCCTACAAATCTTTGTTTCATCAGCCTTTGTGCGGCGCCATTTTACCATTCATGCCCCGCTTACCGACCGGGTTGAATGTTACACTTGATCTATGCAGGCGCCCGTCGCTTATCTAGTTGTGCCGTCACTGGCGCACAACAAGGCCGGCCACTCCGAGCATAACGGCCGCGTGACCGCAATTGGCGAGGCGCTTGCCAGCGTGCCGGGAATTGAGCTGGCACTGCAGCTGCCGCCCGCAGCACCCGCCACTGCCGCCCAGGTGACCGCCGTGCACAGCGCCCGCTATCTGGCGCAGCTAACCGCCGCCGTAAAAAAAGTGCCCCCGCGTGTGGCCGACCCTTCCACTTATTTGCAAAGCGGCTCGTTGCAGTGTGCGCTGGATGCCGCGGGCAGCGCCATCGCAGCGCTGGATGCGGTGCTTGACGGGCGCGCGCGCACCGCGTTCAGTGTGGCGCGGCCGCCCGGCCACCATGCCGTAGCCGACCGCGCCATGGGCTTCTGCTTTTTTAACAGCGTTGCAATCGCGGCGCACCACGCGCAGCAAAACGGCCGCGCGCGCGTGCTCATCTTTGACTTTGATGTGCATCATGGCAACGGCACGCAGGATCTCTTCTACACTGATCCCAGCGTGCTGTTTGTCTCCACCCATCAGGATCACCTTTACCCCAACAGCGGTGCGCTGGAAGAAACCGGCGCAGCAGCCGGCGCGGGCTGCACCATCAACCTGCCGCTGCCCGCCGGCGCCGGTGACACAGCGCTGCTGCAGGCAGTGGAGCGCGTGCTGCGGCCGGCGGCGCTGCGCTTTGCGCCGGATGTACTGCTGGTGTCCGCCGGTTTTGATGCGCACTGGCGCGATCCACTCGCCAGCCTGCAGATGACCTGCAGCGGCTACCACCAGCTGGCCGCCAGCCTGCAGTCGCTGGCGCACGACGTGTGCGGCGGGCGGCTGGCCTTCCTGCTGGAAGGCGGCTACGATGTGCCGGCGCTCAGCAGCAGCGTTGCCAATGTTTTCCGCGCACTGCTTGGCCAGCCCGCGCACGATCCATTCGGCAGCGCAACCGCGTCCGCACCAGAGCCGGATTGCAGCAGCCTCTTCAGCGCGGCGCGCGAGCTGCACAATTTATAGGACTGGCAGCGTGGCACGATTCCTGCTCTCAAGCGCCGTATGTGGACCACGGCCACCCGCGCCGCGCAGCTGCCGATGACCGACAGCGAACGGCTGGCAGCCGCACTTTTTGGCAGCGCAACAAAGCCGCCAGTGCTGTTTAGCACGCCGGCCAGCGGGCTGCCCGCCTGGATGCAAACCAACGCGCCCGCCCCGCAAGCGCTGCCGCCGGCAGCGGCACTGAGCGCTACCAACTATTTTGAATGGCTGCTGGATACGCCAGCAGCAACTGAAGGCAGCGTTGCTGTGGCGCAGCCCGAATGGCTGCCGCTGTCTTCCGCTGCCACGCAGGCTGCGGCCCTGCAGCCGGTTGCCAACACCCAAGAGCTGCCCGCCTGGCTGCTGGAAGACACACCCGCAGCGTCCGGGCGCCACCGCCCCGAAACCATGGCAGCGGATGCTGCGCCGCCAGCCGCCGAAACCACCGCAACCACCGCGAGCCCGGCAGCTCCCGCGAATCCTGCAGCCGCTGCCACTACTGAAGCCGCGCACAGCCAGCAGCTGACGCACGCCCGCTCGCTATTGCATAGCGGAAACCAAGCCACAGCGCTGCCAATTTATGCGGCACTGGTGGAAGCCGGCCAGCTGCTGGAGGCGGTGCTTGCAGACCTGCAAGCCGTGCCCCAAGCCGCCAACCCGCACGCCCGCCAGCTGCTGCACATATTGGGCGATGCGTACATGAAGCACGGCCAAATCCCGGCTGCGCTGCAGTGCTATCAGTCCGCACTGCACCAGCCGAATCCCTGACCAGTCCCGCAGCAAACTTAGTTGCCGCGTGTGCGCGGCGCAGCCTGCACAATTACAGCTGCAGCGCCTGACACCTGCCGAACCAGAATCCGCAACACAAACATGCATCCCCGCTGTGACGGCGCACAGCCGCGCAGCATCCGCTGGCATGCGCCGCGCTGCACCCGCCAGTTTGATAATATTTGCGCCGGTGCTGCACCGCGCGCCAGCCATGCACCTGCAGCAAAATTTCTGATAAACTCCCCCAATCAAATTTTATGGAGCTGATCTAGTGGAAACAACTTTGTTGCTGGTGAAACCGGATGGTGTGCAGCGCGGACTGGTGGGCGAAATTCTGGGGCGCGTGGAGCGCCGCGGCCTGCGCCTCTCGGCGCTAAAGCTGATGCATGTGTCGCGCAGCCTCGCGGAGCAGCACTACGCCATCCACAAAGGCAAGCCGTTTTACAACGGGCTGATTGACTACATTGTGTCGGCGCCGGTGGTGGCGATGGCGTGGAGCGGAAACAAAGCTGTGGAGGCCGTGCGCCAGGTACTTGGCGCCACCAACCCCACGCAGGCAGCGCCGGGCACCGTGCGCGCGGACTTTGCAATTGATATTGGCCGCAACCTGACGCATGGCTCAGACAGCGCGGAGAACGGCGCAGCCGAAGTGGCCCTGTGGTTTACCACGGCCGAAGTGCAGCAATGGCAGGCCGCCAACGCGGCGTGGGTGTTTGAGTAGCGCGTTACTGAACGCGCAGCAGCACGCGCCCGTCCGCCCACAGCTCTTCCAGATTAAAGTAATCACGCTGTTCGGGCGCAAACAAATGCACAATCACATCGCCGAGGTCTAGCAGCACCCAGCCGCCAGCGGACTGTGCATCCAGGTTATGCGCCACATTGCGGCGCTTGGCCTTGGCCACATCCAGCACCGCGTTCGCAATCGCCTTCAGCTGCCGCTCGCCTTTGGCAGAGGCAATCACAAAGTAATCCGTAAAGCTCGAGATGCCCTGCAGGTCCAGCAGCAGAATGTCCTCGCCCAGCTTGTCCTCAATCACACGCACTGCAGCGCGCGCCAGCTCCAGCTCCGGCGCGGGCTTAGACGCTGCCGGCAGCACGGGTTTCAGCTTGGGCACGCGCTTCACCACTGCCGGCTTCACTGCCGGCTTTGCTGCTGCGCGCTTGCCCGGTGGGCGCTTGGCCGCCGGCCGCTTGGCTGCCGGCTTGCGTGCGCCCGGCGCTTTTCCATTTACGTGCTCAGCCATTTCATTAGCTCCTTCTCCGTCCAAGTATTGATCACCTGCGCAGCCGCGCACCAGCCGCGCCGCGCAGTGCCCACGCCGTAAGGCATCAAATCCAAGTCTTGCGCCTTGTGCGCATCCGTATTGATTGCAACATACGCGCCCAGCGCCAGCGCGCGGCGCACGTGGCTGCCGTCCAAGTCCAGCCGCGCCGGATTGGCATTGATCTCCAGTGCCGTGCCGGTGGCAGCCGCAGCGCCCAGCACCGCCTCCATGTCCAGGTCTGCGGGCTCGCGGTCCGGCAGGCGCCGCCCGGTGGGATGCCCAATGATATCCACATGCGGGTTGTTGATTGCACCCAGCAGGCGCGCCGTCACTTCCGCGCGCGGCTGCTTCAAGCCCATGTGCAGGGAAGCCACCACCACATCCAGCTGCGCCAGCACTTCATCCGGAAAGTCCAGCGAGCCGTCTGCGTTGATCTCCAGCTCCGTGCCGTGCAGCAGCCGGATGCTGCTGCCCAGCTTGTGCTGCGCCGCAGCCACTTCCGCGGCTTGCGCGCGCAGGCGCTCCACGCTCAGGCCGTTTGCAATTGCCAGGCTGCGCGAGTGGTCTGTGATCGCCAGAATTTTTATGCCGCGCGCCTGGGCTGCCTGCGCCAGCTCCAGCACGCTCTCCTTGCCGTCCGACCAGCTGCTGTGCGCGTGCAGATCGGCGCGCAGCTGCGCACGCTCCAGCAGCACGGGCAGGCTGCCGTTCTGCGCCGCCTGCACCTCGCCCTGGTCTTCGCGCAGCTCCGGCGCAATGAACGCCAGCCCCAGCGCCGCATACACCTCTTCCTCGCTGGCGCACAACAGCTCTTTGCCGTTGGCGCGCGTCAGCGCATGCTCGGAAAGCGAAAGGTTTTTGGTGCGCGCAATTTCACGCAGGCGCACATTGTGGTCCTTGGAGCCGGTGGCATATTGCAGCGCCGTGCCAAAGCGCTCTGGCGCATGCACCCACAGCTGCGCGCGCATGCCGGTGTGAAACTCCACGCTGGCCTTGGTGCCGCCCTGTGCCAGCACATGCGCCACCCCGCCATAATTTGTAAACGCTGCAAGTACCGGCGCTGCGTCCTTGGCCGCCACCAGCAAGTCCACATCGCCCACCAGCGCGCGCATGCGCCGCACGCTGCCGCCGGCAGCCGCCGCCGCCACGCCGGGCAGCGCGCGCAACATTGCCAGCAGCTCGCCGGCAAGTGGCAGCGCGTCTCCCAACAGCAGCTTGCTGGGGCGGCGCTTGAGCGCCTCGAGCCCCGCTAAAATTTTCGCCTCAGACTTCGGCCCCATTCCCGGCAGGCCGGAAAGCTTTCCGCCGCGTGCCGCCGCCTCAAGCTCCGCCAGCGTGGTCACCTGCGCCGCCTCCCAAAAGAGGCGCACCTTCTTCGGCCCCACATCCGGCACTTGCAACAGCTCCACCAGCGTCACCGGCACGGCCTGCTTCAGCTCATCCAAAAACCGCAGGCGGCCGGTGCGCAGCAGTTCATCAATCTTGTCCGCCAGCGCTTTGCCGATGCCGGGCAGTTCGCGCAGCTGGCCCGCACTCCACAGCGCGCGCGCCTCCTGCCCCATCTGCTCCAGATTTTCCGCCGCCTTGCGATACGCCAGCGTTTTGAAAACCACCTCGCCCTTGATTTCCAACAGATTGGCAATCAGTGTGAAGATGGCTGCGAGATCGCGATTGGTAAGCAACGCGCAAATTATAACGCCGCGCTGCCCGCCGGCGCACTGCCGGCAGCTGCTTTGCTTGACAGCGCGCTGCCCCACCGCTAACATGCTGCCATGTACGCACCGCCGCGTGCGCCGGAATTTAATGATGCGGTGTACGCGCTGGTGCGCAGCGTGCCCGCCGGGCGCGTAACCACTTACGGGCGCGTGGCGCAGCAGCTTCCCACACCGCCGCACTCCAACCCGGATGCGCACCGGCGCTTGGGTGCGCGCTGGGTGGGCAGCGCCCTGCATGCCTGCCCGCCAGATGTGCCCTGGCACCGCGTCATCAACGCCCAGGGGCGCATCAGCTTTGGGCCAGGCGCAGTGCAGCAGCGTGCCCTGCTCAGCGCTGAAGGCGTGCAGTTTACAGAAGCCGGCACGGTAAACCTGCAGCAGTTTGGCTGGCCGGCCGCAGCCGCCAGCCCGCAGCTGCTGTAGCCCGCACCTCACGCGGCCCGCCACTGCCCATGTACGAATACGCCGGCAACCTGCACAACCACACGCCCTACTCTGACGGCGTGCTGTACCACGCGGATCTGGCGCAAGCCGCCTTGCGTGCCGGCCTGGATTTTTTGCTCGTCACTGACCACAATATTTGGGTGGACGGCGTGCAGGGCTACTACGCAGCGCCCTCCGGCAAAAAGCTGCTGCTGCTGACCGGCGAAGAAATGCACCACATGCAGCGCGAGCCGCAAGCCAGCCACATGCTGGTGTACGGCGTCAAGCGCGAGTTGGCAGCGTATACGCCCGACCCGCAAACCCTGATCGACACCGTGAACGCTGCCGGCGGCCTGGCGTTCCTGGCCCACCCATATGAAACCGCAGCACCGCGCTTTGGCGAAGCCGCCTACAGCTGGGAAGACTGGCAAGTGCACGGCTTTGCCGGCCTCGAGATCTGGAACTACATGAGCGAGTTCAAATCACTGATGACCAGCGTCGCAGCCGCTGCGCGCTACGCGTACTTTCCGGAGCACGGCATCAGCGGCCCGCCGCCGGCCGCGCTAAACAAATGGGACGCACTGCTGGCCACCGGCCGCCAAGTTACCGCCATCGGCGGCGCCGATGCGCACGGCCAAACCTACAACTTCGGGCCGCTGCGGCGCTGCGTCTTTCCTTATGAGCAGCTCTATCGCGCGGTCAACACGCATGTGCTGCTGCCGCAGCCGCTGTGCGGTGACTGGCTGGCAGATGAGCTGGCAATCTACGCTGCGCTGCGCACCGGCGCCTGCTTTGTGGGCTATGACCAGCCGGCCGCCACGCGCGGATTTCGCTTCAGCGCCACCGCCGGCGCCACCACCACAAACATGGGCGCACAGGTGCGCTTGCCAACCGCAGCCGCACTGCGGCTGCATGCGCACACGCCTGCGCTCTGCAACCTGCGCCTGCTGCACAACGGCACCAGCGTTGCCAGTGCAGTGCAAGCAGACGCACTCGACTACACAGTATCTGTGCCCGGGGTCTATCGCATTGAAGCAAGCATCAAGTTCCACGGCCGCATGCGCGCGTGGATCTTCAGCAATCCCATTTACGTGCGCGAATAGCGCGACCCTGTTTATCAGCTTCACGCAGCCGCACCGAGGCAAGCCTCCAGTTCGAACGCGCGCAACCGCTATCGGCTCCCCAAATCAAATACGCACTTGCGCCACGCGATGCTCAGGGCAGTGCCGCTGCCCGGATACCCCCGCGCGGTTCTCCAGCACCAATTTAGCGTACCGCGGGCTGTGCCGTCCCCCGCTTAAGCCGGTTACCCACTCCAAATCAAGACCGTAACTGCCCGCGCCAGCTACATCCTGACGCGGCACCCAGCCCACCTCCGGGATTTGGGCGTGGGCACCCCAAAGCAGCAATGACACAGCCTGAATCCTTGACAAGCGTGGTACACTGCATTCATACATGGACCCCAACAGACATTAACCTACCCTAACAGCAAGGAGACAAGCCGGAGCCCAATCTCATTTAACAAAACCTGCGTCTGTAAATCGATTGCAACGCCAATACGGGCAACGCAAAGTAGTTATTAGAGCTGCTACATGCAGCAAGGAGTTCTTATGGCTCGAAGTCCTGCTACCCCTGCTCCCGAAACCGGCCCGGCGCCAACGCCAGGCGCCGCGGCGCCAATGCCAGGCACCATGCCTGCAACCGGTGATCCCGCTGCACCCGCTGCAATGGGCGCACCCACGGCACCACCACCTGTACCTGCTGACCCAGGCGGAATTGGCGTACCTACCGCAATGGGCGCACCCACCGCACCACCGATGCCAGGCGCCCCAATGCCAGGCGCCATGCCTGCACCAGGTGATCCCGCTCCAATGGGCGCAACCTACACACCACCGCCGACACTCAACATGCCTGCACCGGGTGATCCCGCTGCAATGGGCGCACCCACCGCACCACCAATGCCAGGCAACATGCCTGCACAAGGTGATAACAGTGCAATGGGCGCCGCCGCGCCTCCGCCTGCCATGGATATGTTCACAGAAAAACCATTTGATATGGCGGCCGAGCTCAGCAAATCAGCTGAAGTTGAAAGCTTCCAAGCAGCCACTCCGGTAGCGAGTGCGGCGCCTGCTGCGTCTCCGCCAGTGGAAGTAGAGGCCCACGAACCAGCGCCCGCAGCGCCGGGAGAGAGTGCAGGCTATGTTGCGCCTCCAACGCTAGCGCCCGAGCCGCCGGTTGGTTGATCTGTCAGCACCGCCTGCGCGCCGTATGCACCAGAATGGAACCGAAGCCGATCTCTTAACGGGGCGCTAGCCATTGTCCGGTTCCTACCAACAGGCCATAGCCGCCCTATGGCCTGTTTTCATTAAAAACCCTGCTGCGCTTCCGCGCCCTTTTGGGGAGTGAGTCTGTATGCAATCGATAGTCTTCAACTTCTTTGGCCCTTTGCCATGGCAGCTGTTTCTAGCGTCGCTGCTTGCCTGGCTGGGCATTATTATCTTTTTGTACCTTCTATTCACGCTGGTAATTGGCAGGCTTGTCGCCCGTTCAGCCAGCACTCTGGATGATGCACTATTTGGATCACTGACGCGGCCGCTTGCGGTACTGGTCGGTATCTACGGCATCCGTCAGTCAACGCTGGCGTTTGGCACCGCGTACATCTGGCTGCAATGGCTCGACCGCGCCCTCAGCATTACGTTTGTACTTGCCCTAACCTACACCGTCGCCCATGTTTTCCTCGATGTGTTCTTGTACAACGCCCGCCGCCGCGCTGCGCTAAGTGATTCGGCCGCGCTGCAGTTGCTCCTGCCCGTATTGGGCAGGATTGGCACACCGCTGATCTACATTCTTGGCTTGGTGGCGGCACTGGGTAACCTGGGCATTGACCTAAGCGGCGTGTGGGTGGCGCTGGGCGGCGGCGCATTTGTGCTGGCATTTGCCCTGCAGAACATTCTGGGGGATTTTTTCAGCGGCATGGTGCTCCTGGTGGATACCCCCTTTCGACCCGGCGACGTTATCTTTTTGCAAGATATGCAGCTAACTGCCGTAATCAACAACATTGGCGTGCGCGTAACGCAGCTGTATAACATCCACAATCACAATGACATTTACATTCCGAACTCAACCATGGCGAAGGCGGTGCTGCATAACCTGAACCGGCCTTCAGCCCTCCATGCAATTGAGCTGGCTTTTGCCACCGAACGCACCGAAGACCCCAAGAAAATAATCGAAATTCTGCGCGACGTAGCCAATGGCCATCCGGATGTAATCGGCAAAGTGGAGGAAAAAATTGCTTCACTTGACCGGTTTGAGGGCCTGCGCCCGGCCGGCGAACAGCCCGGCAGCTACTCTAAACGGGTGGTGGCGCGCGTCCGCCTCAAAGCGGAATACCAGCTGAACCTGGCATTGCTGGCAATGCACGAACAACTGCGCGGGCTTTCATCCACAGTAAGCCGCGTGATGGCCTCAGGACACCTGACCGCCAGCGGACGCGCCGAGCTGCGGACAGAGTGCGAAAAACTTATGGGCGAAATTGGCTATACCGTTACCGGCGAGCGCCGCATCGTCACCAGCCCGGAGGCCATGCAGCACGGGCTGTTGCAACCGGTCTTGCACCAGATTACCAGGCAGGAAAATCCGCGCACGCTCATCAATCGAACGCGCGCCTGGGTAGAAGTATTGCAGGCTGATCCGGATCTATTCCCCGAAGACCTCGCCATGGTTGCCGCACCGTGGGGTTTTAAGTACGACTGGTTTGAAACGCACCTGGGCAAGATGTTTGGGATGGTTGCTAAAACCAGCGGCATGGAAAAACGCCTGGCTGACTTGGCGGATGAATTGCGCACCTACCTCGCCACCAAATACAAGAGCACCGAGCCCGGCTGGATTGCGCCGCAGGTACGGGTGACAATGTTTAACGACACATTTGTCGCCTACCGCCTGCGCTATTATGTGGACAACCTGCGCCTGGAACATTGGCGGCGCACCCAGCGCATTGAAGGTGAGATCAATCAGGAAGTATTCCGGCGCTTTGATGCGGCGCGCGTGACACTGCCAAAGGCCATGTTTATGGTTGGCAGCCAACGCGGCGACTCGCTGGGCGAAGTCTCCAAGCTGGTGCAACCCGGATAACAGCGGGCTGCACCGCGCTGTGCATTGCAGCCCGCTGTAGCACCCGGCAACTGGCGCACAGGCAGCCCCACCGGCCCATCACCGCAACTTGTTCAGCGCCGCATCCAGGCAGGCGCCCGCCAGCTCCCAGTCTCCCGCCCCCACAAAATATGGATCCTTGCCGGTGTCCTTCTCAATTTGCACGCCGTCTTTGAATACGGTGTAATTGGTAATCTTTCCCAGCGCCAGGCTGCGGTTGCTTTGGCTGCCATCAAAGAACAAGCGCTTGCTGGTAATGTAGAGCGTGCCCGTGTCCAGCTTGGTCATAACGTCCGTCGTCACTTTCTGAAAAGCAATTGAGCCTATGCGCCAGCGCAGGCCCTTCATGATGCGGATGCTGGCAGTGGGGCCGCTGTAATTGATGCGGCGCGTGATGGTGCGAATCTCATGCATGCTGGCCGCGCCGCTAAAGTGGCACACCTCGCCGCGCTGCAACAAAATGTCCACCGCGATGCTGGGCAGGCTGCCCGCTTCCACTGCCGCCAGCAGCCGATAGCGCGCCACAGCCGCCTGAGTTTCCGCGTCCTGCAGCATGTTCACGCCCAGCGCACTGGTCAGCGCCGCAATCTGCGCATCTTCAGCCTGGCTCAGGCGCCGGTCCGCAACTGCGCTGGCAAAGGTGGCCTGCACCGCAACTGCGGCCACCGCATCAAACAAGCGTGTGATTTGCGCCGGCAGCATACCCAGCGTGGTGGCGGTAGCCGTCAGCCGCGTGCGTTCCGCATCCGTAAAAGTGTTGTCCAGCAGTGCCTCGCGCAGCGCGCGTTCGTAAATCATGCCCACCGCGGACTCAATCGCTGCGGCCGCTTCCACATCTGTCAGCTGGAACGCGTGCTGCAAAACCAGCAGCCCGCGCCGGTCGGCTTCGGTCAGGCTGCGGTCCAGCGCGGCCAGCAGCACCGCATGCTCAAAGATGACCGCCAGCTCCGCCACTGCGCGCCGGCAATCCAGCTTCACGCGCGCCAGCGCGGCCGTCACATCGCTGGCGCGCACCTGCTCGTAGGGCGTTGTGGCCAGCAGGTTGCGCACCTCCACAAAAGCAGCCGCGCGCGGCACCCAGCCAAACAGCCGCCCAATGAACCCGGCCCGCGGCACGGGCAAAACTTCAAAACTCCAAATTGGTTCGTCTGCCATGCTATGTGCCTCCTGTGGACGCAACTGTTATGTTAACACCCGCTGCTCCATTGCCATAGTTGCGCAGCAGCCGCTAATAAAATTTTGGAAGCTGGCTCTGGTTACTTTCGGTTTAATCCAGCGCTGCAGCCCAAGTGTGTGTGCGCCCCACTGCTTGAACACTGGCAGCCCTACCGCTGGCGTATCCCAACCATAGCATCAAACAGCGCCCAAGCGCTTTACAGACCCGCGCAGCCACATTTTTCAACCGCAGCGACCCACTGGTGACTGACTAAAACATGGCATAGCATGCGTCTGCGCCCAGCAGGAAACCCTGATTAAAGTGAAACAAGCGTTGCACAGAATTGCCATGCGCACTGTCATCAAACCACGGCGTGTCCAATGAATCACCGGCATTCAGTGCCAGCAACCACGCGGCTGCCAGATCATCCGCGCTAAGAATCCCGCGCGCTTGCGCGTCACGCGCATAAACCCCCGCCAGGCAGTCCGCCTGTAATTCCTTAAACATGCGCAGCCCAGTCGTGAGGTTGATTGTGGATTGGATGTGGTGCCCCCACTCGTGCGCCAACACCTGCACCACGCCGAACTCGCCAATTTCGTTGTAAATCCACTCCGCGAGTCCCCGATGGATGCCGATGCTGCGGTCTGCGCCACAGTAGTATGCGTTCCATTCGCTGAGCGGGCCGCACGCACTCTTGGCACCGGACTGGTACTGGCTCACGCGCGGCGTCCGATACTTGCTGCCGCGCGCCAGCATCTGCGCTTTCCAAAATTGTTCAATGTCACGCGCTGCAGAAATTATGAGCGCGTTTAGCGGCAGCGCAGCCCCACCGGGAGCTGGCGCCACCAGAACAGTGGGTACTTCCGTGGCGGTTGCCCGCAGTACTGCCGTGGCAGTAGCGCGCGGCACAGCCGTCGCCGTTAGCCGCACCGCCGGCAGCGCCGTTGCTGTGTTGGCTACTTTGGCGGGTGTGGGTGCCAAAGGCAGCCCGGCGCCGCCCAACCCATGCACATACTGCAGCCAAACGGCGTAATCTGCGCCAGTGGCCGCGCGCTGCTCCAAACGCACATAGCGCTGCGCCACCCAGCCATAGCCCTTGTCAACCGCATAGATGGGCAGCCAGGCATTATCCGCACCAGCAGCCGCCCCCGCAATGTACAACACATCATTGCGGCGGAGCGCAAACAGCACGGCATACTGCGTGCCCGGATAAGCGCGCCCATTCAAGCTGTCAGCCGTCACGACGGCAACCGGCACAGACGCCTCGAGTGCTGTGGGCGCAGCGCTTGCAGTCGGGCGCAGCCGGGCTGTGGGCTGCACTCCCGCAGCTGCAACAGCCGCCACCCCAGCCACCGTGGGCGCCGCCAACGCCGGCTGCGCCATAACCGGCAGCTCCGCATCCAGAACCGGCGCGGCACACGCGTGACAAGTCAGCGCCAGCAGCGCCACAACCACCCGGCTGCAGTCACCCACCGGCCTCAACCCAGTTCGCTGGCTCCGCCCCAAATACCCACCCAACTTAACAAGCTGGCGTCAGAAACAAACAATTCAACCAGACAGCCAGACCAGCGAAATCACGTTAGCCGATCCGGCGTATTTGTGCTGGATCATCAATGCGCATTTGCAGGTTGTTGTTATAAATCCCAACTACGCCTGACACTTCTACAGATTTGCCTGCCCAACTGGTCGGGTCCTGCCCAAGTGCATCAAACGCATCCAAACCTTGCCACCAAATATTAAATACAAACAGACGCTTAGGATACTTACCCACGTTCAAAAATAAATAAGGCTTGCCATCCTTTGCGCGCGATTGATGCACCTCAGAAATGGTGCCGCAAACCAACACCTCATTGCCTAAGTTAGATCGCAGAGATGCGGTATCCGTTGCGTCTAAGCGGATTGACCCAGATCGTTCACCTGCTTTGACTATCGGCGTGGGAGGGTGGCTAATGACGCCATTCCTCGATGCAGCACGCGCAACAAAATCCTGCAGTGTAGGCACACTCCTCGACGAACCGGCACAAAGCGCCCGGAAGTCTTCCGACATCTTTTCCAGCGCACTAATGCGGCGCAGCTCGCTAAACAATTCTGAAGACGCCGGATCTGTAAAGTCACTTTTCTTAAACAGAACATTCTCGGCATTGTTAAACTTTTGCCACAAATCCCGTCGTTGTGCGATTGCAGTCAAGCCAACATGAAGCACAATCTGCGAGAACCGGTCCATGTGCGGCCCCCAATCTTCCTGCGCGCGCTGCGGGTGCTGGTAGTGCTTGTGGCCCAACTCATTTGGAACCATGCCGCTCAATTCCGGAAGATAAATACCATCGTAATCCACCAGGCGCGGGCGCCCATTGGAGACAATGATGTTGCCATGCTGCAAATCACCATGCGCCATATCCCTGGCCTGCATTGCCGCAGCTAGCTCCATTAGTTCATCACGCAACTTTATAATTTTGCTTGCTGCTTGGAGCTGGGTTTCAATATAGGCGTTCAGCGTGGGCCCGCCCAACCATTCCATCTTAATTACCGAATGCCAATGCGCATCAACCTGAATACCATTAGCTAGAAGGGCTGCATTTACCAAAAATGCAGGTGGGTCTTGCGAAATGTAGCGGCCGATAATTTTGTATCGCTTCTCTAGCTGCGCTACCGGGCTGATAAAACAGCGCACTGCCCATTCTGCTCCGTCATCGACCATTCGGAATGTCGTCGCAAATCCGCCCGAATATGTGAGCGGCATGCCATTCGCGCCACATTCGGCAGTGGATCTGGCCAAATCCGCATCCCTGAAATTGATTTTCGGATTCTGGACGGCCTTCCGGTACTGAACACCCGTGGGAAGAGGCATACTCGCCGCCTACTTCATGCACACGACCATTGTCAGATCATCATTTTTTAAGTTGCCATTGCCCTGCTCCTGTCGTGCCCAGCTCCTGAAGGCAGCTTCCCGGTCAGGCTTTCCAGCCAGCGCGAGCAGGTCACGCCATTCGCCTTGCCCACCGTCAATACTCAGCCGGATCCAGCGCGCCAGCGCATCGCTTGCGACCATGAAGATGTCTCCCCACTGCCAACTGCCCTCTTTCACTGCAGGTCCATGCGCCAAACGCTGATTGCGCGAAACATCGGTGTAAATTAGAGCTGGGTTGTTTCCAAACTCAGCCGGTTTGAGCTCCGGGTGCATTTGCAACAGATTGCTGCCTTGTAGGTGAAACAAGCACGCGTCGCCAATTGAGATTGCGCGCCACGTTCCAGTTGCTCCACTCGGGCGCGGCAGGCTGATGCGCACTCCAATCAGGGTCGCCGCCGCACCCTGCTCCATTCTTCTGGCCGCATACCAAGGCAGTTCCATTTGCGCATGCTTCTGGCGCCATTGCGCACCCAGTGCGCGCATCGGGTAAGCCATTCCCGCCCTCGTCCAAAACGGGCGCAAGACAAACCGACCCACAATCATCTGTGCCCACGCACCGGCAAAAATTGCGTCGGTCACACCGTCCGCAACTGCTAAGCGCAGCCCAGTCTCAATATGCCTAACTGCAACGGCGTCCTCATATTGCGACGACAGATTGCCGTCCTTTTCAAGTTTAAGGATGGTTGTGTTCAGCAAGTGATGCCGGCCTTCAGGCATTGGCCTCCACGGCAAACAGGCGCCATTGAGCGCTTCCAATCACTCTGCCACGGGACTCATGCATTTGACATTGTGGTGCCCATCTCCAACAAGTTAGCCACCGCCATGAAATCCGAGTTGAACACCATTCCACGCGCGCCAGAGTCGATATGAATTCCCCTCTGCTGTGCCTTGTTTTGCATAGCGCTCGGAATTACGCTGGACATCTCAAACAATGTGCGCGCGTATGCATCCATCGGCAGATCAGCCGCTGCACCGGGAAACTCAATTGCTCCACCCACAACAGAGGAGAGGTGACCATTAAAGAGAAGCACGAAGCCGTCATCGCTCTTCACTCCCGTAAGCCGCCGTGCGCTGTCCACTGGCTGGCCATCGTTGGCTTCGCCATCGGTGAGATTGATGACAATCGGCGGAAAACACCTGGGGTGCGCCAGAACCCATTCCTCCACTAGCGACTGCGCTTGTGCGAGTGCCGCACACATCGGAGTCATACCATCCGCGAGTGCATTGACCCACACGGGTGTCAAGGCGGCTGCCCCAGTAAGCGGATCCACCCTGCTTTCTATGCGCGCCTGCCTCTCGACTTCGCTCACCGGCATGAGCCCGCCAAACACTGAATGGACTTTGGGGCCGTACCCGATGACTGCCAAATGAAAGTAGTCCCGAATTTCTGGTCTCGAGCATTTGACAATGAGCTCAGCCAAAAGATTATTGATCTGGTAGGCGAGCGCTTCAGCCTTGGACTGGCCTGCCGCGCCAGCATACTGCTCCTGCATTGATGCTGACTGATCAATCAGGAACACAAAACACGTCGGATTTTCTCGATCGATATCCGCAGAATATTGCATGCTCTCAAAGCCTCCTGTCTATTGCAAGCAGTATATATGACTTTGGCGGATTACTTGAATTTTCCCGGACGAATGGCGGGTACGAGCCAATGAACCAGGCACCCGCCGCCTGCGCAACTTCATTGCAGCGCCTGCCCGTCTTTCCACTTGCCGGACGTCTCAGTGCCATCCGGCAGCGTCTCAGTGCCCAGGCCGTGGCGCTTGCCGCTCTTCCATTTGCCGCAGAATTTGCGGCCGTCGGGCCACGTATAGGTGCCCTGCCCATGGCGCGTGTCGCCCCGCCACTCGCCAATGTAAGTACACCCGTTCAGCCAGCTGCAGATGCCGCGGCCGTGCGGCAGGCCGCCCACAATCTGCCCGATGTAGCCACGACCAGCGCCGTCCAACAATGCACCGTGCCCCTGCAGTTTGCCATTCTGCCATGCGCCATAGTAAGACGCGCCGGTTGGAGCTGGCTCGGAGGAGATTGGCTCCCGTGGTATGCGCCGCGCTCCGCCAATTTCCATGCGGCGAATGGTATTCACAACCGCAGCGTGGCCGTGCTGTTTGCCAGCCTTCCATGTGCCGATGCCCGTGTTGCCATCCCGCTGGAAAAGCGCGCCAACTCCGTCGCGCAGATCATTCTGCCACTCGCCGGTGTACGTGCCACCGGCGGCAGTAACCTCGCATCCCAGCCCGGCTCGCTGGTCCTGTTTCCACTCGCCGGTGTACCGGCTGCCGTCTGGATTCCACTCAACCCCATGGCCGCAGCGCTTGTCTTCCTTCCACTCGCCGGTATACGCTTCGCCAGCGGCATACTTATAGGTGCCTTGGCCGTGGCGCCTGCCGTTCTTCCACTCGCCGGTGTACGTTTCACCATCGGCCCAAGTGTATGTGCCTTGCCCATTGTAGTTGTCGCCCTTCCACTGGCCGGTGTACGTATCACCGTCGGGCCACTTGTACGTGCCTTGCCCGTGGAACTTTCCGTCTTTGAACTCGCCGGTATACGTGCGGCCATTGGCGTATGTCACGGTGCCGCGACCGTGGCGCTTGCCATTGCTGTTTCTTGCGCCGGTGTATGGCATGCTGTTACACCCTATCGAGTGGAGGCACAGGCACCGAGTGCTTCCAACCCGACACCAACAGCCACGCCTCACTCACGGCCAGCCGGCGCCTATTCACCGGTTTAGCGTGAGCATTGCCAAGTAGTACCGCATCACGCGGTTATCGAGCTTGCACACGCGCCTATAAAAGCTGCGGATGATGAGCACCATTATAGTATTCGCTGACTTAATTGCCGAGCCGCGCTTAGTGTACTCGGTGCGTCAAGCAGCCAGCACGGGCAAAGCCGCCAACTTCAATTCACCCGCTTGCCGTTTTTCCACGCGCCCGTGTAGCTGGTGCCGTCAGCCCTCGTGTAGGTGCCTTGGCCGTTGAACTCATCGTCCTTGAACTCGCCGGTATACGTGGTGCCAGCGGCGTCTGTGTAATAACCTAGGCCGTTTTTCTTTCCCTCCTTAAACGCGCCGGCGTACGTGTCGCCATTGGGGTGCGTTATGGTGCCTTGGCCGTTGTACTTGCCGTCCTTCCACGCGCCGGTGTACGTGGTGCCATCGGCGCCCGTGTAGGTGCCGTAGCCGTGGCTCCACTCATCATGCAACCCGCCGAGGTGTTTAAGGCTTATTGCGATTATGCGCTGCATCGTCGTTGAACTCAATTATGGGAACAACAATCTTTTACTCGAACGCCAGTTTCTTGAGCTTTACCCATTACGCTTTTTGTACTCTTGCTGGAGTTTATGGAGTTTCTTTCCATCTTCTTCGGTAAACTCAAATGCGCCGGTCGTCTGCGCAATCTTCTTTAACTCAATAAAAGACTTAAGGAACTTTCGCTCGCCACTCTTTACAACCCATCTCATATGACCCATTATTTGCGCGTCGGCACTCACCGCTACCGCCCTTAGAAGTACCGTATTGCCTTTCATGCTAGTATAAACAATCATTCTCAACTCCTAATGAACCGGCGCACAATGGCCAGCTGCAATTCTTTGGTGAGCACCAGCGGCATTTTTGCGGTGAGCAGCGGATGGGGTTTCATGGCGGTTAATTCTGAAACTTTACTGCTACCCACCCGACTGCTACAACAATTACCGCATCTACTAATATGCGGTGCATAGCTGTTACCTTCACCACAGCCTCCACAAGCGCCACTGCTACGGCCGCTATCAGCACAATAGTGACGCTATCAGCACAATAGTGACGCTAGATGTGTCTAGGCTCATGTTGACTTCCTACTCGCCGCCCTCGCCGCCCTCGCCGCCCTCGCCGCCCTCGCCGCCCTCGCCGTCTCGCTGCCCCGTGCCGTACTCGCGCCAAAACCACCACCAGCTGTACGTGTCGGTGGACGTGCGACCCTTGGCTTTACTTGCGTCGTTGATACGTTTGTTTATGACTGAGGGGGTTTCCTGATATCCTTTATAAAGCGCATACCCAAAAACTAATATAAAAGCCAACAGCAATTGCGCAGCGGTCGACATAGTATCCATGCTGCCAGTATAAGCGCTTACGGTTTGTTGAGATTCGTCACGGACAGCAGGCGCTTCCAAGCCGGCACCAACAGCCACGCTTCGACCACGGCCAGCCGGCGCATATTCACGGGACTAGAGTTAGCTTTACCAATTTGTTCCGGGGCGAGTGCCGGCTGACTTTGCACAGCCCCTGTGTATAATGCGCTCGTCGCCACCTTAGCTCAATTGGCAGAGCAATCGCTTCGTAAGTGATAGG
>OFRL01000068.1_pt1 | contig 54062 bp, 62 predicted proteins | sample 1543121 | NCBI WGS metagenome assembly OFRL01 (sample SAMN07774228, study PRJEB24372) | wastewater metagenome | isolation source: Lake Maggiore Cannobio | place: Italy: Cannobio | collected 2016-01
GATGCTGTCTTTGAGAGACTTGGTAGTTACCGTCATCTCTTTGATCTGGCGATCTAACACAGCAAGTGTGTCGATGTCGTTGGTGATGGACTCGACTGTTGCGAGGGCTTGGATAGTTGCTTGTACATCTGTCATATATTTCCTTTAGGTTATCGTTCCCGCGAATTGGTGCGGTAAAGAAATTATAAGAGAAAATTTAAACATTCAACACTGTCAACAATTATTTTTCTAAGGAAAACCCTAATACGTCACCATCATTTGAATACCTCTGTTTTCATTTCTCAGCCATGATGTAGTCGATGACGTTTTCCACCGTCTTGTTGAGGGCATCGATCTCGTCCATCTTTGCAATAGCCCATGCGCGCTTTTCACCATGCCAACCCATCTTGCTTCCCTGATGGCAGGACTTGCACAGAGCTACCACTGTGTACTGCCTGTGTTGCTTGACGTGGTGCGCGTCGCTAGGGCCTTCCTGTCCGCAAACGGAGCAGGGCAGGAGCTTGACCAGCCCTACGTAGGATCGCTCCTTTGCTGTGAGGGTGTTGTTCACAAAGTCGCCCCTTCAATCCGCCTGTTGCTGGCTTCCTGAGACCTCCAGACGTTGATGCGCTCCTGAGCGGCGATCATCATCCAGCGTGCCTCCTCTCGCCTTTGTACTGCCTCACACAGCGCCCCTAAATGCTCCTTGTACTTAGGGGAGGCGTAGGCTTCGCGCTCCTGCATCGCCGCGGTCTTGTGCCCAATCATCTCCGCCTCCTTCATGCACTCAGCCTTGATGGTCTTGCGCAACTCCTCCATGTAGACCTTGTGGCTCTCAGCTTGGGCGTACAGCCTCGAGTTGTCAATCAGGTAGTCAACGGCTTCTTGTGGGTCGTAGTCTTTCATATTGCCTCCACTCGTCCGTCACGGTAGAACAACATGTCACCGCGCCTGCTTGGGCATCTGAAGTGGTCATCACCAGAGACGCGCACTGATGGCTTCAATGTGTCCATACCGTCATAAGTACCAACTGGCACAAACTTAGCTGAGTTGGGTAGTTTGATCTTAATGATGCCAAGATATAGGAGCAAATCTTTGCCTGCTTCTGTGATCTTGTAGTGCGACTGGTCACGGTGTACGTACCCGCCGTTGGTTAGAGGCATGATGATGTGCTCGTTAAAGCGTGGCATGGATGAGGTGAAGTCAATCTTTTTCTTTAGTTCTGATTCAGTCATCGGAACAAATCCCAAGACATTCAATGCCTGATGGATCTTTGAGTTCTTTACAAATTTTGACGGGTTCATATGTTCTCCTGAATTTCTACAAGTAATTTGGCAGTTGCTTTGGTTCCAACTACACGACGGATTTCGATAGGCTGGAATAGTCTGTCGTTCACCATTAAGGCGTCTGACAAGCCGTCTAACGCGGCCTTTGACGCGGCTAGGCAGTTGTCTGCGTCGCGCATTCTTTTGTCGGGCATGATGTAGGTGAGCTTGAGATGTATCTCCCCTCCATCGTGCTTCCATCCCTTGAGTTGGCTTTTGGCTAACCAAGTAGATGATTCCCTGTAATCGGATTTGATTTGGTACAGCGTCCCCCAGTGCTTGCCTGCCGCCCTGTTAGGGAAGAGTTGCATCGGCGGGAAGTCAAGTTCTATTTTCATTCTCTGCTTTCAATTCATTGATTCTTTTTCTTACGTCAGCACCTAAGCCTACCCACATCCTTGACTTGTCCTTCTCCATCTCCATGACCATGTGCCTAGCGTGATCGATTGATCCCTTGTGCATAGCCATCTGGGCGTAGTGCTCAACAATTTTTTTGTATCGCTCTTCAAGGCTCATACGGATACCAACTTCATTCCGTAATTGTTTATGCCGCTTGATACTTCTATGTTCTGTTTCTTTTTCAATTGATTTGATTTAAATTTGTTGTAGTCAACAAAGTGATGCCACCTATCAAACTTCCAAACAACCTTTGAGCAGTCTGGATGCAAGTCTTGCAACATCTGAGATTTATTCAGCGTTCCTTCTGAGGCATAAAACTCGTCAGTGTTTCCACCAGACATGGTTTGAGTCCTGACTTTATCAGCAAGAAAAGCGTTGAATTGAATTGTGCAGTTACCGTCTTTCAAAACTCTAAGAGACAAGTGGGTGTCTTCGTTATACCGACCCTCCCATCTATGTTTTAAAGAGTTCTCAATCAAAAGGCAAGAATAGATTCTGGTATTCAAAACAAATGGTGGGGCAGAATCTTTGCGTTTAGCAAACATTGAATAGTTAAATCCGGCAATAGGCACGTTTTCATACCTATCAACAAAATCTTCTGCCGCTCTAAAAATAGAAGCCGACTCACATTTAACTTTCATGTTCCTGTTGAGCCTATGAAACCCATCTATGTTGTCATCCATGACCCAGTGTCTAACATGGCACAAGCTCATAGAGTGATCCCAGCAAAAGTTTCTGGCGGCTCCGGGGCCTTTGCTTTTTGTTGCCTCCAACTTGTCGCAAGTCTTGTATTCCTGCAAGTATTTCGCAGGCAACACCAGCACCTTATCCGCTCCAACTGCCTGCGCGTATAGCTCGCGCTCGTGCTCCTCCACCACGATGTAGTAGGGAACGCTCATCTTGTCCAACGCTTTGCTTGTCAGGCGTGACTCCCACCGCCCTTTTGAGACGATGTAAATTGGGTACTTAGGATTCATCAACATATCTTTTGTTTGATAGTTTTGCTTTTTCTTGCGGGGGAAACCAAACTGAACTTGTTTTTGTTGTTATCGGTTGGTTTATCAACAAAGCGAATGCGCGTAAATCCTCAACTGTTGCAAAGTTCACCCTTACAGAAAACTCAGGAAGCAAGTTATCTTGTACGTACTCTGGCATTCCAACCCACTCTTCCCGCCATGGTTCTTGTTCTCCAAATAAAACATCTTGATTTTTGTTTGGCTTTGCGTAAGGCATCTCAAAACTCCGAATAGAACTTCATCGGTGAGTCAGTCTCGTTTCCAAGGTACTGATTCGAGTCGTTGTTAAACCATAGGGCGATGCTTGGCTCATGGTCTCCGTTGCGTTGCTTCCTGCACAGCAGGCGTGCATCTGGTTCTGTCTGATGGTTGCTGTGCGCGCCTTTGATCTTGATGTCATCTTCTTTGCGCTTGTTTCTCCACACCATCATCACGTTGTCGACTTGGTCAGTGATAGAGCCTGAGCCTTTGTTGTCGTGCTTGTCAGGGACTTCGTTCTCATCCTTTGGCTTGCGCAGGTGGTGGACTAGGTGGATATGAACTCCGTAGTCGCGTGCTATCGCTGTGATGGTGTCCACAAAATACTTCTGACCGTTGTAGTCATCCTCACCCTTGACGCACTTCATCAGCGAGTCAATGAAGACATGCTGGATGCCTAGCTCGCTCGCGCAATACTTAACCATGCCGAGGACGGTCTCTGTGTCAGCGCTACCTTGCTGGTCATAGAACCACATCCACTTCTCAATCCAGCTACCAAACTCGTCGTACAGGTCAAACAGGGTCTTGCGTCCACCGTCTCCCTCGAATGCCTCGTGGTATGGGTTCATGCCGATGTACTGACGAACCATACGTTTCAAGGTGGTGGCTGGCTTCATCTCAAAGCTAGCGATGCAAACCTTCTGGTCTTGACCGATGAGGGCTAGAGCGATCTGGCTTGTCAGCATGGACTTGCCGTGACCGTTCTGTCCCGACCAAAGCGTGACTTCGCCTGCTCGGAAGTCAAACAATGGATGAGTCTTGACCCATGGAAGGTAAACCTTCTTTTTGGCAGGCGCTTCAATCAGGTCTTCCTTGATCTCCTCAATCCACTCTTTGGCAGGGCGGACTTTGGACTGAGCTTCAGTCATCGCCAAGTAAGCGGAAAAGTCAATGTTGTCAGGAACGTAGTTAATTTGGTGCATACCATTCATCCTCAATAATTTTGTCGAAGTTAGTCCGCTTGTCAAAGAAGCGAAACCAGTTACGTTTGGGGGACTCAGACCAACCACATGCCACGATCTCCACGCCAGCACGCTTGGATGCGTCAAAAAAGCCCTTGGCGCGCTCCAAAGTGCGTGCCTCTATGTTGACCCTCAGACCAACAAGAAAACGCAAATCAGCGCGTTCTGGGCGGTCTTCGTAGATAGAAACCTCTGGGGAGTCTGTAGGTTCACGCCACTTAGCCACCAAGGGACGGTCGACCAAGAAGACGAGTTCAGGCTTGAGACCTTGTAGTCTCATCTCGATTAGTTCGGTGTGCCCACGCATCAGATGTCTCCAGCAAACGCCTGTGATGGTGAGATGGAGATGGGGTTTTCTTTGAGCCAAGCCACCTTGAACGCCGCCCACCCACGAAGGCAACACTCCTTGATGACTACGTCCACAGAGAGTCCAGACTTGTCTATCTCGGCAAGGATTTGCTTCCAAGCGGTTTCCGTAAGGGGAAGCTTCTTTGCTCTCCGAATGGCTAACCAGTCTTCCCAGACCTGTTTGTCAACAGACTTGGGACAAGCCAACTTGTTGGCGACTGTCTTCTTTGTGTCTTGTGTCTTGTGTTCTGTGTTATGTGTAGCATTGCCTTCGGATTGCGTTCGCAATGCGTTCGCATTCTTTTCCTTATTCCATCTGGCTTTGGCGCTCTCACTTGCCTTGGTTGACTTGTCTCCAGCCTTAGCAATTTCCTTGTTAGCCCTGTGGTGCACCCATCCATCCGCAGTGCACTCAAAATACTCTTGCAATACCAACGTAATGCAATCGCTATGCGAACGCATACGTATCTGTCTAGCAACTTCATTGAGATCAAGTGGGATTGGGGATTCGTGCAGGTAGTACCAATCGAGCAAACGTCGATAGGTCAAATCTTCCATTTCAGAAAGATGTTCCGTGTGACTCTTGTAGTCACCGATGTTGAACTGATAGTAATGCATGAAGTTTTACCTTTTTCCAACACCTTTGAAGGAAGTTTCGGCAGGGGAAGGTGTAACCCTTTTCGGTCTGGGGAGCTACCCCAGTCCTAGCCGTCTTCCAAACCATGTTACACCAAAAACAGATCTCCTCGCAACTCTTCTTTGGTGACCAATCCTTGTGTAGCTTTTTCAATCCTGAGCGCTAGCTTTGGTGAAGCCAGCACCTTCCCGTAAATCAACTGAGACATCCAGACTTGGGTGATCCCAAGAAACTCTGCCATCTCCTTGCGTGACCCATGGGGTTCTGTTTTGAAATACTCTTCTAATGTCATCTTAGCATTGTACATAAATAAAATATTTAAGAATACCTGTGTAAATTACTACAGATTTAAATAATTTATTAAATTGTGGTCTAATTCGTTTACGTCGACACGACGGTCTTTAAAGGAAAGTAATGCAAGTAAAGTCGGTTCAGAGGCTTGATCAGCCTACAACGATCATCCCCAAAGGCGCTACCCCATTGATCACCAGAACAGGTGTTTTGATAGGCGTCTACTATACCCCCATCAAACCCCACCAGATGACTCAAGAAGAGGAGTTTTGGCAAGCAGTGTTGCTTGGTATAGAGGGTGAGTATTCCATGCGTCGTATAGCGCGTTTTATGAGTTATGCCTTCTTGGTGTTGGCATTGATGTTTACCACTTACTGGAAAGTCAAGGAGGCGTCTGCATGACACCGTTAAAAGCAATCTGGTTTGCTGGTGGTAAAGGAACCATTGGCATTGTCCGAGCAGAGTCAGATCAAGGAGAGATTGGTTATTTCATAGGTACTGGAGACGGTATGCATGAAGTGATTGATGTCAACAACATAGCCGCCCTCGGGGCGAGGTTCCCAGACAACGCTGGAGACTTGTTATTCAATATCAAGAAAGGTAAAAAATGAGAATGAAAGATAGCACCGAGTACGAAGAGTGGAAGAGAGACGAAAAAGAACAAGAGGAATATCAACTTTGGAGGATAGAGCAGGACATTAAACAGATACCAACCCATTTACAACAGTCTTTTAAACAAATTTTTGGAGAGAAAAATGAGCTTTTACGTTGAAGATACAGGAACTACATTTACACCAGTTCCCGCAGGATTACACCTAGCACGTTGCTACCGAGTTATTGACTTGGGTACGCAGGAAACTAACTACGAAGGCAAACGCGACTTTAAGCGTCAAATCAAATTTGTCTGGGAAATCCATGGCAATGACGACGACGGTAACCCTATCGTTACTGGCAAGGGTGAACCATTGATCGTTACCAAGGACTACAACATGACTTGGAATGACAAGGGAACCCTACGCAAAGACCTACAAGCTTGGCGCGGTAAAGCCTTTACAGAGGACGAGCAAAAGCGCTTTGACATCAAGTCCATCCTAGACAAGTGGTGCATGTTAAACATCGCTCACAAGCCTAAGAAGAACGGTTCTGGTGTCTACGCTAACGTGGTTGGAATTACCCCAGTTGTAGCCGCTTTAAAGAACTCTTTGCCCAAGGGGCACAACAAGTGTGGCATTTTTATGATCAGTGAACCTGACATGGATATGTTTGAGACCTTTGGTAAGTACCTCAAAGAGACCATTCAGAAGGCTCCAGAGTGGAAGGCAGTTCAAGATCGTCCAAAGAGTGAGCCTGCTGGCGTGTTTGACGACATGGAAGACGACCGTCCATTCTGATCATGGAAGCGCATCTTGACGTCATCTTGAAGTGCTTGCGCAACCATGGTGCGCTTGGCAAAGATGGAATTTCTAGGGCTACTGGTTTAGATGTAAATCAGTGCTCTAGATTGCTTCCTAAGTTGCAACGTCAGGGCTTGATTGAACTAACAGGTAGAACTGTTATGTCTGATTCCAAGCGCCCTGAACGTGAATGGAGGGCTGTGACATGAGTCAGTTAGACATGTTTAGTGAGCCTCCTAAACCACGCAAACAGTATGGCTCAACACCATTGGCAAGAAACACTGACCCCGAGACAAGCAGACAAGCTTACAAATATCTTGACACCAACAAGATTGAGAAAGAAGTTTGCTGGGCAATTGCACAGTTTCCAGAGGGGTGCATTTATGACGATGTGGTGGCTCTCTTGCCCCACCGCCGTGTACACAGCATTCAACCTAGATTTGCGCCTTTGTTGCGCAAGAGGTTTATTGTTTTGACTGGCGAGTCACGTTTTGGTCGCGCTGGACGTAAACAGCGAGTTTTTAAAATCAACAAGGAAAGATTATGAAATATGTCGTGGCAATCGGGCTTTTAGCCCTTGTGGGGTGTAACACCACCTCAAACTCCCCAAACCCTCCTCAACAGTCCCTTATTGTGGACAGAGAAGTTCAGGGTATGAGCAGGAATGAAGTCATCATGGCTATACAGGAATGCGAAGCAGGCGGTCTACGTGCGGTTGTAATGACCACCAAACGCAAGATTAATGGGTACTCCTCAGACATTGTGTTTGATGTGACTTGCGCCCCTAAATTCAAAGTCTTTTAAGGAGAACCCATGGAAGAAGTAACCGTATTTAAAACAATTGACAAGCGTTATTTTGAAGATGAGAACGAAGCTATAGCATGGGAGGAATCTTTGCGTTGGCAGGCGGTTATCACTCGATTTGAAGCTTCGTCTCTTTGTCCATATCCAAACTTAACAAGCTCCCAAAATGGAATGATGAAAAAAATCATTGTGGCTTGGGAAACATTTAAAACAGGGCCACACGCATGACTATCGTAGTAAGAGCTTCAGAGTCCCAGCACTGGTATACCAAGGCGGGTCAACCCCAATACACCGTCACCGCAAAGAACGGTAACCAACGCAACACAACGCTCGCAGACGCACGCAAACTAGATTTGGTTCCCTCGGTGACCACCATTATGAATTGCGCCGCTAAGCCCTCCCTAGAGGCTTGGAAGCTCAATCAAATGATGCTTGCCTGCATGACTCTCCCAAGGGTTCAAGACGAGCCAGAAGAGGCGTTTATCCAGCGAGTTGTAAAAGACTCCAAGGAACACGCCAAGATGGCGGCGGAGCGTGGCACAGCAGTTCACACCGCCCTCGAGTCTTGGTACGAAGGAGTGATGCTCGCTGACCAAGCAGAGTACCAGTTGGGGGTAGCGGAAGCGGTCAAAGAACACTTTGGAGAACCTGAGTGGAGCGTGGAGAAATCCTTTGCCAACCAACTAGGGTTTGGAGGAAAGATTGACCTGCACAGCCTTGATGGAGAGGGGGTAGTGATTGACTTCAAGACGAAGGAGTTCACTGACCCTGATCAGGTGACAGGGTTTGAAGAGAATGTGATGCAACTCGCGGCGTACAGGGTAGGGATCCATATGCCAAATGCGAGGTGCGCAAACGTGTTTGTGTCTGTCACGAAGCCGGGTCTCGTGAAGATCGTCGAGTGGCAACCAAATGAAATCGAGCGTGGATGGGCTATGTTCGATGCTTTACGCCAATATTGGTACGCAAAATCAGGACTTTAAAAATGGTAAAACTTGAAATAGAAAAATGTGATGTTACATTTATTTGTGAAGCAATAGAACAAAGAGCCTTATATCTGACTACAAATATTATGGGGGCTACGATGAGTTCAATTAAGGATCAAATAAATGAGTTAAACGATCTTGTTAGTTCAGATGAGGAGGAAGATTCAACCCCCAAAAAACCTCACTGGACACAAACCGCTAAGGGCAAAAAAATCTTAGCTCGACGCAGGAAAAAGAAATGACTGACAAATTAACACCTCAAGAAGTAGCGGAAGCATTCCGTAAGTGCTACCTCAAAGAGAACTACAACTTCCTAGAAGAAGACTTGCAAGAGCTTGCTAGAGGGCTAATCAGGGCGGCAGAACCTAAGATCACCTCTGAGGAAAGAGATAAGTGCATCAAGTTTGTGCGCTCTCTCAACACTCAGGTAGCTCAAGCCTTGCAAGACTTTAAGAGAGAAGTATAAAAAAGACCCCCCCAGTTAAGGGAGGGTCGTCAAGCTCCTGTTTGTCGTGGCAACTGCTAGGAGCATTTGGGGGAGACACTCCCAAATTTATGGGCGAGCCGTACCAAAGTATGGCTTGCTCGCTGTTTCTAGTTCTTGCGAAGTTGGTGGAGGTTGAGGTGTTTGACTTTCACGACGCATCTTGTCAAGCACCATAAGCGCCGCGGGAGACGCCATGCTCAAACCTGTTCCTACTGCTCTAGTCATTGGATGCGGAACCAAAGATAGGGCAGACCCAGTTGCTCCGACCCCAGCAATACCAGCACCTAAAGTATCGCCTGCGTTAAAACGAGACATTGCTTCTTGACCAAGTCCAGCCACACCAGCGCCAGCTAAAACTCCCCTCACTGGTGGAGAATTAAGCAAAGCACCACCAATTTTGGTAGCTTTTTGTAGGGGAGAAGTCTCAATCACAGGTGGCTTGTTAACCCTGAAAGTGGGTGTACGTGCTTCACCAGTCAAGGGATTGCGAATAGTCGCGCCTTTGCGGGTTCCTTGCTCTGCTTGGTGAGCTAGAGCCATGGTGTCAGCACCACGTTGGTTGTACCCCATAGCGTTTGTCCACTTCTCAACTGGAGTCTTTCCATAGCGATCTGGAGCACCACCAAGGATAGCTGAACCAACAGAGTAGGTTGCACCCAAACCAGCACCAACTCCACCACCAAGCTCCGCCGCTCGCAGGCTCTGCATATGATCCACTGATGCAGGCGTTATGTCGGGCGGAGGTTTAGGTGTTTCCTCTTCTTTAGCAGGAGTAGGCGTAAACCCACCTAACGCATTGATTTTGTTTACATAATCCAAAGACTCTTTTGGAGGGCTATCAGCCTCTCCAAGCAAGAAAGGGGTGTCATGCCCTGCGTTGTACCCAATAGCCGCTAATTTGGAAGTTGGGTAGCGTTCTAGACCCTGTTTGAGATACCTCATCCCAGTCTCGATGTTGGTATCTAGGTCTTGCAACCCCTTTGTATCAATGCCAAGCATTTTTGCTGTGGGTGGCCTAACTTGCATTACGCCAATTTCACCACTTGTGCCAATAGTACTCATCCTAAGACCGCTCTCAACGTAAGCTAAGGTTACAGCTAGGCGAGGATCTACCCCATACTCTTTGGCTTTGGTGATGACCTTAAAAGCAATCTCTCGTTGCTGGGGGTCTAGCTTATCAATGAACGCTAATTCGTCAGCCATACCACTCCTTATTTACCAAGTTCTTTTTTGAGGTCTTCTGCGGAAATCTTCCCAGCAGGCGTAGTCGTAGTAGTTTTTGTAGTTGTACCTTTTGAACTTGGGGACACAATGTTCATCAAGCGATTCTGATACGCATTGAATATCGTATCGAACCTTGGAGTATCTTCAAACTGGTCATAGGACAACTTGCTACGCTTGAGTTCTTTGGAGAGTTCAATGTCAAACTTAGCTTTTTCTTGCAAGAACTTGAGCTTTTGCACGTAAGCGCCAAATGGATCGTCTTGACTAGGCGTTGTGCGATTAGCCATCATCTGTTCCATATTGGACACAGAAGTACCAGCACCCAGACCTTTACGGCTTTCCATCTGGAACATAGCTTCGATCTGACCCAACTCAGCAAGCTTGTCAATGATGTCTTGTGGCGCTTTAGATTCAGTCAATATTTTCTTAACTGATGGAATACCAATAGAGAAGTTACCAACTCTAAATGCTTCATTAACCAAGTTACCTAAAGCAGAAGTCACATCGCCCCTACTCAAAATACCAAGATATTCTTTAATTCTTGGATCAGACAATATTTCATTAGCTCGAGTAAAGCTTGCTTGAGAGCCTCGAGCGCCTTTGCCAGCGTCTAACGCGGCGTTGGTACGCTCAGCTTCAGCTTCAGCAGTTTTTTCAGCAAACTTTTTCTTAGCGGCGGATTCCGCCTCAGATTCGGATGCGGTTTTGCGACCGCCTTCAATTGATGTAGATGGTGCGCCGTCTTTTTTCTCTGACGCGGCAGAAGGTGTACCGCCACCCATAACAATCGCGTCGACTTTGGAGGTACTTCCCTTTCGGAAGGCGTCCATCCACTCTTGCCCCAAGTCTTTATTCATAGCTTTATTAAAGCGAGAGTATTCATTAGGCGTCATGTCAAAGGAACCAAAAGGAGTGATGAACTTCTCCTGCTTTTGCCCCGGGATATCCATCTCGACGTATTGACCTGTAGATCGATTAAAAATTGACCCATTAGGCCCAGACATATAGATGTCCAAACCAGCCTTAGCGGCGTCCATCATTGACTTTGCTAATTTTTCTTGGGTTGGATACTTTATTGCAAAAAGAGTCGCCTCTTGGATAGAAACTGGTTTAAATCCACCCTTAGAAGATGAAGCACCCGAAGGACTTCCAGCGCCAGCAGGAGCAGGAGCGCCAGCGCCTGTGTAACCAAGCGCTTCACGTTGTGCTCTTTCAAGCATGTCTTGCTCGCGCTCGGCTTTAGCTAGCTGGAGACGCATCTGAGCGTTGTCAATCTCTTCTTTTTGTAGTTGACCTTGCACTTCGCGGACGTTCCCCGCGGCTTGTGCGACGCCCTCGAAGAAACTGCCCGTCTTCCCCGGGGTCAACAACCCCTGCGCAACAGCCAACAAATGCGGGTCATACGCTTTGTTTTCTCTTGCATCAAGCGCTTTTTTAATCCGATCCAACGCAGTCTTGTACTCCAGCGTTGCATCTGTTGTATCCGACAGATTGAGACCGCTAGGTTGGTTCAAGTCTACGGGGGTAGGCCGTAAGGGCTTCTCCGCGAGCGTCGCTAAAACTGATCCTGTTGTAACTGCCATGATTTACTCCTTAAGGCGTATCTGAATAATAAGTTTCGCCAGTCTCTTCGTTGATTTTTTCATACTTCCCAGTCACGCCGCTACCAGTAGTGCCGCCAGTAGTAGTATCAGTAGTAGTATCAGTCTTGGTGGTGTCAGGGAAATACTCGCTAAATTTTTTGGTGAGCGCGGAAATCCAGCCCGGCGTCACAGTCACGGTTCCATCCGCATTTGTCTTCACTGCATCTGACAACCCGCTTCCTAGCAATGAAGTAATGCCCGTGATCTGCGACAAAGGCGATAAGCCGTATGTTCCAGCCTTGGGGCCTTTAAAGTCACGCGTGACCGTTGTAGGCATTTGATACCCGCGTAGTAGGGCGGCGACGTTGGTAGCGTTCTTCAATGGCGCATCAATGACGGCTTGGTTATACGTTTGTTTCTCAGCGCCAGCCTTGGTTAAAGCGCCAGCGCCTGTTAAACCAAGCTCTTGCTCTTTACCAGCCAAAGTTCCTTGTGTTTGGGCAACTTGGTTTTGCAGTTGCGCTTCTGCCATAGCCGCGTCCAAAGCAGACTTATAACCAGAACTTAAAGCACCATACTGTTGACCAGTAAGGTTGGTTTGCAAATCAGAAGCGGTCTGTCCCAATGCGTTTGCATAGCGCTGTCCTCCCAAACCACCAGTTCCTACAAACTGTCCTTTAAGTTGAGGCATCAAATTACGTTGGATGTTTTGACTTTGCAGGCGACCCATCTCGTTCACCACGTTTTGGGTGTACGGATTTAAAAACTTATTGATGTCCCCAGAACTTACGCCCGAAGCGTTTGTAGCCGTGGCTTTGGCGTCAGTAAGACCAGTTTTGTAGGCGTCAGCGGCGGTTTCAACCGCGTTGTACCCTTTGGTTTGATAAGGGTCTAAGTCAGCTACAAGCTCATCCCCTGTCTTCTGTTTTGTTACCAGCCCAGTTGTTGGGTCTACTGTGCCAAGTGCGCCTGAGCCAACGCCAGCAACATTGGTCAGATATTCCGTGAAATAATCTGGCGCTTTTGTTACCGATGTTTCGGTTTCTTTAATGTCTGGTAGAGCAGACCCTTGGAAAATATCAGCCATTTTTAGCTCCTAGCCTTTTTACGCTTAGTTTTGAGGAAGTCAAGGGGTGACTTAATCTCTGGTGGCAAGTCTTGTGGCTTTGCCGATCTGACATGCGAACGGATGCCATGCATCATGTCATAGAGTTTATCTGAACCTGCCTTAGTTGACCCGTTTCCAATTGCGGCTACAACGTCCGCAGGAAAAACAAATTCACCGTCTGCCAACATAGCTGGAATATCGTCTGATTGACCGTCCCCTGCGCCCGTTACAGCGTCTCCAGAACGGAAGTCCACTCGCATCTTTCCGCTGTGAGGAATGACGTTAGCAGACAGACCGCCAGTAGCGTATTGTCCGTAGCGTGTACCAGTCATACCACCTGTTGCCATCAAAGGAGTTGACATCAACCCACCCTCTTTGGCATACACACCCGTATCAGTTGACAACCCAAGGATGTCATCAATGGACTGATTTTGCCCATAGTTGTAGAAAGGATCACTCATAGCGTTTGGGCTTTCAGGTTGCTGGGCTGGTTGGTTTGTATTTTCGTTGGAAAATGGCTCTGATTGCAAGCGACGCAAATTTGCAAGAGGGTCTTGGAATTTGTCTTGGGTTACTTTTGACGTCAAGAATGTAGGAGCCATAGACGCCGCTGTAGCTAGCGCGCCTGCCACCCCTGATCCAGAGCTACCAGACCCAGAGCCACCAGACAAAATAGACTGGGCGGATTTTCCTAAATTTACTTTTTGAGCGGCAATTTTGTCAGCTTCCAGCTTGTCAGCGGCGGCTTTAGCATCTGCCACCGCCTTAGCGTCAGCTATAGCTTTTGCATCTGCGGCGGCTTTAGCATCTGCAAGAGCTTTTGCCTCCGCCGCGGCTTTGTCTGCCGCCATCTGATCCAAAATCTTTTGATTAGCGGCGGCATCAATTAATGCTTGATCTGCAATTCTTTTTTCCAATGCAGTTTGGGTATCAGTAATTTGATTTCCAAGACCTTTGCGGACATCATTAATTGCGGCATTTATGTCTTCGCCCATTTGCACGCGATTTGCAACCTCCGCTTTCTGGGCATCGGTAAGCGTTTCCAAAGCCGCTTGCGTAGCAGTTTGACCAGTTGATATTTGAGTTCCAAGGTCAGTCTTGACGTCTGTGATTTGCTGTCCAAGTCCAGACTGCACGTCACTGATTGCCTTAGAAACATCAACACCCTGTTGAATCAAGTTGTCAGCTAGCTTTTTCTGCTCCGCACTCAATGCGTCATAGTTGGACTTGACTGTGTCGCTCAGATTTGAAACGTCGGTCTTTACACCTGATACATCCGTTTTGACGTCAGAAATATCAGAAGATAAGGTTGCCTTTGCCTCCGCAATTGCTTCCGCGCTTGTTTTTCCTTGAGCTATCAAGTCGTCTGCAATTTGTTTTTGCCCAGAGGTCAAAGCTTCATAGTTAGCCTTAACAGTGTTTGACAAGTCTGACACATCTGTCTTAACGCCAGCAATATCAGCGGTCAAAGTTGACTTTGCCTGCTCAATTGCTTCCGCGCTTGTCTTTCCTTGAGCTATCAAGTCATCGGCAATTTGTTTTTGACCAGTAGTCAAGGAGTCGTAATTGGCTTTTACTGTGTCGGATAACGTAGAAACATCCGTCTTTACATCAGTGATTTGCTGTCCAAGACCAGACTTGACGTCGTCAATGGCTTTAGAAACATCAACGCCCTGTGCAATCAAATCATCAGCAATTTTCTTTTGACCAACAGTTAAAGAGTCGTAATTTGACTTGACTGTGTCGCTCAGATTTGAAACATCTGTTTTAACGCCAGTAATATCAGAAGACAAACCAGATTGAACTTCAGCAATTGACTTTTGTAAATCAGAACCTTGTTGCACACGCGCATCAACTTCTGCCTTTTGCGTTGCTGTCAATGCGTCATACTGCTCTTTTACTACTCCAGAGAGGGTATTAATTTGTTGACCAAGGCCCAATTTGACGCTATCTATAGCTTTGGAAACATCAACCCCTTGAGCAATTAAGTCATCAGCCAACTTCTTTTGTTCTGCTGTCAATGTAGCGTATTTTTCATTAAAACCAGCAAGGTTTGCATTTATTTGAGCCATTGGCGCATTAGCCGTTGCTTTACCAGTTAAACCTGTTTCTTCGTATTGACCAATCAGCTTGTTGATGTCTTCTACCGTTGGGTTCTGAACGCCAGCATCAATTAAAGCTTGCCTTGCCTCTTCTGTAGTAACAAGGTTTCGATCAACATAGGTGTTGAGATTGGGCATTATTGCGTCCTCTGGAGCCATACCAGTGAAATATGAAGCCTCCCTTGCTGTGCCTGTATAGCCAAGCTCTTTCATCATTGACAAGGCTTCTTCTGAAGTTACATAGCCCTTGTCGGACAATTCGGCAATTTTGTCTGCTTCTTGTTTGAAAAGATCAACTTCCGTAACAGGAGGTGGAGAGACTACAGTGCCTTGCTGAACAGGGCTTAGCTCTGTGCCAATCAGCGTCTTTATTTCTGGTGTAATCAGAGATGGAGTTGACTGTTCAATTTTAAGAATTTCGCCTTTAAGCGCTTCTTTTTGAGATGGAACAGCTTCTTTGTATGCCTCTACCAAGTTCTTTAAATAACCAGCGTTTGCCGCTTCATTGGCAAAACCGTAAGTGTTTGCATACTCTGAGTAAGCTTTGGCAATGTTAGGGTTCTTGGCAAGAATTGGCGCAATCCTTGGATCGTTTGCGGCAAACGGAGAGTACAACTTACCAACAGCACCAACACCTGTATCGCTTACTGTGCCAGTCTTTGGCAACGCCTGAGCCTCTTGGTAAGAATTAAGGTTGGACAACAAATATTGCTTTTCCTCTTCCGTAGCGTCAGACTTCATAATCTGGTCGCGCAAGTTTGAGTATGAGGTGTCTTGTGTTGACTTTTGGAATAAATCAACCAACGTGTTATATGTGCCTTGACCAGTAGCATCCAAAGCGCCTGTGTAGGTTGACTTGAATGTTCCGTCGTCTTGCTTTACAACGCCAAATCCACCTATTGTTGACATTGCATCGAGCGCTTTGGCGTTTGCTTCCTTGTACTCTTTGGAGTCTTCTCCGTATGTAAACGCGGCATTCAACGCTTTCTGTTGCAAGTTATATGCGTTTGTTGTGTAGACGTTGTTGATGTTGTCAAAATATTGTTGGAACGTGCCATCATTTTTTAATGATCGAATATCAGGATTTGAGTAACCGTTTTGCTTCAGAATATTAGTTACTTGATTGTTAATGTTTTGCTGATGTATCTGCTCTTGTTGAGCGTCTTTGGTTGCAACATTTGACAAGTCTTGGAACTTTGTGTCGTCGTACTTGGTAAAGTCTTGACCAGCAAGTTTTTGGGCAACGGAAGGATCAACATCTAAACCGTACTTGTCTTTCATAATGCCTTGTACGTCAGTGGTACTTAGCAGGCGATTTGCAGTATTTCCATATCTGAATTCATTTCCGTTTGCGTCAGAGAACTGCAATTCTTTTTGATTTACGCCATCCGCAGTTGAGAAAAGAGTTTGACCGTTTTGAGATACTTTTCCATCAGAAGAAAGAACCATGCCGTTGTCAAACGTGACGTTTCCTTTTTCATCTGTTGATAATGGTTTGACAATTCCTTCATTGATTGCATCAATTGTGATGTTGCGAGTGGTTGCCTCTGTGATTTGCTTTGTAAGAGCTTCATCAGCAGTTTTGGCGGAAGTTTTAGCGGTGTTATATGCCTCGTTTGCTTTTGTATAAGCGCTTGTTGCATCTGCCAAAGGTTTAGCTTCTGCACTTTTTGGGTCGTTTAACTTAGCCGCGACGCTTTCAATAGATTTGCGAGTTAAATCAAGTTTTGCTTGAGAACTTAAAACCTCATCATTAAGGGCTTTATTTTTATCAAACGTGCTTTGCCAATCAATCGCCGCGTTGTTTGCATTTAACGCAGATGTTGACATGCGACTAGCGGCGGCGTTACGGTCTGCAATGCTGTTTGCTGTGTTGTCGTAAATTACTTTGTCAGCGTTATAAGCAACCACGTTGTCGTCGTGTGTTTTCTTTAAACTATCAAGCGTTGGCTGGATAGTGGTATCCCACTTGTTTAGCAACTCATTTGAAGATTTAATGTCTGAGTTGTACTGGTCAACTTGCTTTTGATACGCATCTACTTTTGTGTTAAATGCGTTTTGAGCTTCTTCAAGGGCGGCATACGACTTCTGAGCAACATCAGCAGTGTCTCTCATGTTGTTGTATGCCTTGCTTGCTCCTTCTTGAGACTTGAGCGAAGAGCCACCAGTCATCAACGTGTATGCAAGGTAATTACCAACAGCCGCCGCTGGGTCTTTTCCAGTTGCAATTGCGCTTAAACCTGCGCCAGCACTCTTACCAATTGCGTCTATATACTTTGGATTAATATCTAAAGCGCCATCTTTTTGCAACTGATTAAAAAATTCACCAGTTGAACCGTAAGATGCGCCAGACACTAGTCCACTTGAAATTCCTTCACCAACATTCTTTCCAGTCAGCAACGCTCTTGTGCCACCAACAATTCCAGAATTTAAACTGGAAGTCAGCGTTTTAGCCAGCATTGCTGACTCTTGTGGCGTATATCCTTGAAGAACTTGAGCTTGAATAGCGGCGTCTTCCCCAACGCCTTTTGTGTAATCATTTACGCCCGCGGCTTCTAGCCCAGCAGTAGTTGCCCAAGTAATTGCGGCAACCTTGGCGGCGTCTTCAATGCTTGCGCCATGCGATACAGCAATAGCGGCGTTTGTAAGCGGTAACAAATAAGGAGCATAAACAGCAGTGGCTATGGTTGCCGCCGCCGCAACAGGATCATCCAACGCCGCTTGAATTGTGTTTTCAACGGTTTTAGCAAGTGGTTGAAGAACTTCTTGAACAATTGGCGCAACAATTGCGTCATTAATAACGCTACCAACGGATTCAACAACGTCTCCTACTGTATCTCCCACTTCTTCTGCGGCTTCTACAATTGCGCTCATTTTTAATCTTTCAATTGTATAATTACAACATCGTCACCATTTTTTGATTTTCTAATTTGGTAACTAGAATTTTGATTTCGTCTTTTCTTAGATGTTAAACGTACAATGTTTCTAAATATTTCGCCCTTATATGTAGTTACAAGCGTGCGAAGACCTAGTTCTTCTGCGGCATAGTCACCGTAATCAATTGAATTATCAACAAAATTTTCAGGAGTATCTGCATTGAACGCTTTAAAAAAAGCATTGTTTTCTTTTATGTGAGTAATAAAAATTGTGTTTCCAAACTGTTTTACATCAGTATTTGGTTGACTCATTTCAGTCAAAATGGCTAAATAAGATACTGCGGTGTTTTTTGCGTATGGGTTAGAAAATTGTTGATAGTCAAGTGTATGTTGAACTATTTCTTGAACATTTAAAATTTTCTTTTTGCTATCTACTTGTTTTGGCATGTCAAATGTCCTTTGAAAAAAGAGCGGCTGAGTACACGTTACCCATGCCAGCCGCCAAAGACAAAATCAATCCATCTGGAACTTGCGAGTCAGAAGACAAAAATTGCTTGTCCTTTTCAGTCCTGTTCAAAATTGCAGGTATGAAACCCTTGTTTATGTCGTCTAGCAAGAGTCCTGTTTCCATCAATCCGCTTGCCGCTAACGTGTGACCAATTCTTTGTTTGTATGAGGTTGCAACAAAGTCATTGAACACAGAGGTTATTGCCGATTTCTCAGCCGCATTGTTAGTTGGGGTTCCTGTGCCGTGAGTTTTGATGATTCCAACATCTTTGGGTTTTGCGTTTCCAGCAAACAAAGCCCCTTCTATTGCACGTTGGTAACCTTGACCGTCAGGACGTTGACCCAATGGATTTGAAAAATCTTCAGCAGACGTGTACGCCCCTAAGAACTTGGCTTTTGGCGCACATGCCGTAGGCTCACTCTCAAAGATTGCGCAAACTGCGCCTTGTCCAATATTAAATCCAGCATTTACTGAATCAAAAGCAGACGGAAGAATTGTGCCTTCATCTTTGAATAACAAACTGGCTTTGGCTTGACCAAAAAAATCAAGCGTTGAGTTATTTACAGAATCTTCTCCACCAACCACAATCATTCGGTCAAAGCCATAATTGCGCATCAAGTTTTGCACGTCCATCAAAACCTTGAGGCTGGAAGCGCAAGCACTTGCGTCAGTTGCAACGTAGTCAGACACGCCAAACATGCTTGCCAATCGACCAGCGTATATGTTGGTAAGGCAAATGAGCGGCAATTTAAATTGGTAGTGCAATCGAGATTCATTGGTATATTCTTTTTTGCTACGCACACCTGCCCAACCCTGTGAGCCAGCGGCAAGAATAAACCCCGTTTTTCCTTTTACTGGGTTGTTTTTAACATGCTCGATAAGCTCTTCGTTGACAACTTTTCCAATCAATACATGCGCTGGATAAACCATGCCTGTCTTGACTCTGTCATAACTTTCTGGAAACCAATGAACACGTTGCGGGTATGCGTTATCTTCAATGACCTCGGTGAACATTGAGGATGCCGTCTTGTAGTTTGCAAGATAAATCATTTGGCATACTCCATGGCTTGCTCAATTGATTCAACATCTCGTGTTTTGTTTATTTCCAAAAATTTTTGCAATTCTGAAACTGTTTTGTATTCTGATTTTTGCAAAACATCTTCTTCTATCTCGTAGATAGAGCCAAAGTACATCATCATCATTAGATGATCCAAGCTATCCAGATCAAGCTCTTCAAATCGGTCATCCATCGAGGAGGCAAAACTGGCGTTCCCAATTGATGGCTTTGCCAGTTTTACTATTTCGTTAAAAAGTTTTATAAAGTCCATGCCGCGTCTCTCTTATTCTGTACTAGGGTTAACAGCATTGACCAAAGCTTGCGCCCATTCTTGCCAGTCACCAAAGGCGTCGGTCATTGGTATTGCTTCATTGGCAAATACATCAATAGCACGAATCCCATTCCCCCACAACTTCCAATCCGTTCTTGAGTCAGGGATCTCTAGTTGTTGAGAGGCGTACAACTCCACCATGAGACACGCCCACGACTCAAATGTGTGACCTCTAGGGTCATAAATAATTGCAGGATTAAGTGCCATTAGTACGGTCTCACGTCGCCTATATCGGCGTTTACGATGACTTTACCCAACTGGTAGTCACCACCTTGCACGTTACTGCGAAATCTCAATCTTGGTTCACGACGTTGCTCACGCATGTCTACCTTGCCTGTCTCTGGAGCAAAGTTGTATGCGTCACTTATCTGATCTTCAGACTGCGCAAACGGTCTACCAATCACATACAACTCCATGTCACCAGACTGCACAAAGTCAGGCTCTACACGCTCTAAGTGCAACCATACGTTCTCACCCACCATCGATGGCTGGGAAGGCCCCCCCGCAATCCAACCAATATCGCTAGTTTCAAAGTAACTCTCAATTGCGTTTTGAACCTGTCCTTTGACTTCGTCTGTGCCAATTTCATGCTGGTATACAGAGATCAAGTCAGGCTGTGTGCTAAATGTCAAAGTTACAGAGTTGGTTCCAGTCGAGGCGTTGCTCATCTCAATTACTAAACCATACAAAGCGCTAACATTAATTTGAAACCCAGAACCTGTAATTCCGATGTTTGCAGAGTCAGCGCTCAAAACGTCGCCAATTTGGTATCCAGCGCCAGCAAGAACTAGCGTTACAACGGTAACTACATTGCCTGAAATTGTAATATTTGCAGTAGCACTACCGCCTGAGCCACCAGTCAAAGGCACGTTGTTGTAGGTTCCATCGGTGTACAAAGTACCGCCAACTAGCGTATTAAGGGTTTTGGCTCCGCTAGTAGCGGTCGCTAGCACCAGAGTGTTGCTAGGAATGTTTGTCCCTGCAACTACCTGACCAACTTGAATTTCAACAATATAGGTGTCAGAGTTGACAAAATATGATCCGTTGACCACGTTAAATGTGCCACTGTATTGCTCTACAGACTCAGTTGTTTGCCAGTCAGCAAACACTGGGAACCTAAACACTTGAGAGAAATATCCAGCCGAACGACGCGCTCCAATAGCAGTACCTGCGTCATACCATGTGTTTTCACGGATGTTGTAGATGATGACGTCATTGCACTCAACTGAGTCCCCACGAGGGTAATACCACCAAATCTCACCAAAACGAGGGACTTTGGTCGCCCAAACCTTTTGACGCTGAGAGTAGTTCAGGTTGTCAAAAAAGAAGTTTTGGTTCATGTTATTAGGGATTTCCTTAACAACACCGTTGTACATCAAGAAACGATCAACGCCACACCAGTAATAGATGCCGTCATACTCAATTGCAGACTGGCTAGACAAGATCGAAGACTGGCTCGAAATGATGTCATAACGCCAAAACTGAGGGGGCGTTCCAACACCACCGATGTAGGAGACGCGCACAAGGCTGTCAAGGCTCCAAAACAGCCCAGAAGGGGCGTTCGAGCCACCCCTGACGGGTAGCCCTTGGACAATCTTTCCAGTGGCTACGTTGGTCTCGTTAGCGTCCGTAGACACCCAGTCGTTGACGTTACCTGCGCCACAGTTCTTGATCAGTCCGTTGTTCCCATACACAAACACATAGGGATGCAGGGAAACAACGCCTCCAGAAACTTCAACATTGTTGTCAAAAGTGATAGTTGTTGCGCCAGAGGTTGTAGTCGCGGCGTTGGAGATCACAACCCCTTGAAATTGACCAAGGGTAAAAACCAGCCCATCCGTAGTTCCTGCTGTCGTAACAATTGCAGAACCACCTTCAACCGTAGACAAAGTAAACGTCGTTGTGTAGTTGGTGGCGATGACGTAGTAAGTGATGCCAGAAGTAATTCCAGTGGCTGTACCAGTCAAAGTTCCTGAGACGGTAACCGATTGATTAACATACAAACCAGCGGTTGACGCGCAAGTCAATTGACCAGCAATACCAGCAACAGCAACAGCACTTAAATTTGGAGCGATAAGGCTAGACGATACAACCGTTGTATTGGCTGGAATTCCAGTTCCTGAGATTGTTTGTCCAGCACCAATCAAGATGCTGACAGATGACAGAGCCATGGTCGTGGTACTGTTTAGGATTACAGACTCTGTAAACACTCCAATCTTAGACATTGACGTGCCATTTATGTCGCCACTAAGCACTGGGGTATTGGCGGTACTGTCAATTTGCGCAAGGTTTTGTCCTGCATGAGCAACCAACACGCTGACGCCAGAACCAGCTACGTCATAGAAACCATCAAACTGCCAAAGATTGAGGTCTGAGGCGGTGAAGTTTGACAAAGTGAAGTCCGTAACCCCGCCACCCACGCCGTTGTTGTCAATGATGAGTTGTTGTAATTTGGATTTGGAACCACTATAAATTTGGTTTAGACCGTTTTGTGGATTGACCCACATCCCGCGAGAGGGGCCATTCATGTCGCCAGTGATCTGACGATAACCACCTATTTTGCGAGGGCGTCCGCGCTGAAATCGAACCCAGCGTCCATCGGTGTAGAACTCTTTGTCAAAGTAAGTTCCATCTCGCTGGATACCAGCCTTCGTGTCAAGCGCAAAGACTTTTAGGCTCATGGGAATACGCCCCCAGAAATACCACCAGTAAACGTCCCGTCGCCATTAATCGTCAATCCAGTTGCAGACAACGTAAACAAGTTTGATCCAAGAATTGAGATGCCAAACTCCCCAGCCGCGGGACGATAAACACCTGTATTTGGCTCACTTCCAAAGCTTAATGAAGGCGTTCCAACTGATCCATCAACCAAGCTAATAGATGTTCCACCAGCCAACGAGGTGTTAGCGTTTAGCAAGTTGACCGAGTCACATATCAAAATAGACTGCTCGCCCGCAGGAATAGTCGCTGTAGCGCCACCAGCCACGCCCGTAGAAAGGGTTACGGTGTACCCACTAACAGTTCCATCAGTCTGGTTGGTAACGTAGTACACCTGCACCGTCTGAGGAACCACAATCGTGACGTTTCCAGTTAAAGTGCCTGTGTACTTTTGAATTACGTTTGAGGCTTCAGAGCTTGTCAGGGTGTATGACCCAGTCACCACAGGCTTGGTTAGCTGGGTGAAATTGAACAGTGTTGACTTGCCTAGACCTACAGAGTAAAACGCTGTTCCTGAGCAACAAATAAAGCAAGAATCCCCTTGTTGCAGGGATACCGTAGTAGATCCATCAAAGAGTTGCCCACCAGAAGTAGCAACTGTTAATAAACCATTACCGCTATTTTTTACAAGCAGAAACCAGTTATTGCCAAGAGTTACGGCTGAATCTAGTGTAAGAGTTCCTGCTCCACCAGTCCAAACGTAGGTCTTAGCCCTAAAAGTTATGTCAGCGGTTGTGTTAGCAAAGAAAGTGGTAACAGGGTGGCTTTGGTTTAGCGTTTGACCAAGTGCCAGCAATCCGTATCCAGCAAGGGTTGCCGCGTCTTGACCAGATGAGCCTATGCCAAAAGCAATAATGCCCCAAACACCCTCCTCAGTACCGTTGTCGGTGATGTAGATGTACTGCGCCTCTCCTACCAACACGGTCACAATCGTATTAATTCCCGCAAAATCCATGACCGTAAAGTCTTCCCCGCCGACATTGCGAATCAATGCATCTTGCCCTACCGAGGCTTGATTTGCAGGAGGCATCCACAACTCGGAAACCCCAGTTGTGGTGACCTCCATAATGCGAGCGGCGGCATCATCATCCGTAGTTCCGTTGATAGGCCACGCCAATTGGAGGTTTGTATTTGCTATTGAAATATCACGATACGAAACGTCAGTTGGTTGAATGACGTTGCCTGTGAAGGGGGAGTTGTAGCTCATGGTGTTTCCTTAACTGTCTACTGCTATCGCTTGGCGATCACCAACGCGAGCTATATCTTCTGCTTTGAGAGTCTGGATGATTTGATCGTATTGTTGTTGCCACATTTGCGTGCGAGAGTCGTTTTTCAAGAATGGCATTGCTTGGAGCAATGAGCCATACAAAAGCGCTTGTGGGGCGTAAATCGTAAACCAGTTGGTTTGGTTGCTACTGTCTAAAGGTTGTGGGCGCTCGTAGTACAGCACCTCAAAGTCATAGCCTAACGCGGGCGTAGGTGCTACCAACCAATGGGTGTAGTCGTAGTCTGCGTAGAACTTAGGAACATCAGTCATAGAGGCGTTGGGCCAATACTCGCGCAGGTACTCATACTTGCGAAGCAACACTGGAGTTCTTATTCCATCTACAGTGACATTCATAGAGACTGTTTTGTGCCAACGAGCAGGCTTGTCAATGATGGCTTCAGTAGACACCATGTTGCTTTCGTTGACTGTCAGGTTGCCTAAGAACTTAATTTGACTGGCAATAATCTGCTCTGCCAGCATGATAAAAGTTGGGATTTTTTCAAGAGTAGCTGTGTCGTTACGCTCCAGATAAGACTGGATGTTTTCAACCAAGCTGTCATACGTCATAACTGCCGCAACCGTCATAGAACCGCCTTTGTTGTTTCAAGAGTGTTTTGACGCCGCTTTTTCCAAACAGCCATTGCTTGCATTTTAGCCTCCTGTCAAGATAAAAACAACGCTCTTTCGTCTTTGCGACGGTTTTCTAGTCCTTTAAGGATCTTTCCACCCGCTTTGCAATACTTCAAAAGCTCTTCCGAAGCGCCTTCCATATCCCCGCGCAGAACCTTCTGACGGAGGGTTGAGCGCTGTAATGTTCCCAGACCAACATTGAAACTAAAAGATATGAGAGCATCGTACTGACCCTGAGTGAGAGGAACGGGACAGAACTGAACCACACCTCGCTCAAACCGAGCCAAATCTGCTTTAAGAATTCCATCGACTTCTTCCATACTGAATGTGCGGTTGTCTGCGTCTTTGAGGGCAAATCCATCGCGGTCGTCTATTTTCATCTTGCCCTGCTCTGGGTACAAGACATGCCCCACCCCCACCGTCCACAGCTTGGCTGGGCAACGATATGGCTTCTGACGCACCCCTTCATGGTGCTTGATCATCTCAATAGCCTTGTCAGACAGGTTCATTTCTTGCCAAATGCTTGTGTACCAAACCAGAACGACACCACAGATGCCCAGATGATTTGAGTCTCGTTATCCCACAGCAGGTCTAGCGCCACATCAAATGGTACTTCCTTGTGATAGGCAAACCAGAAACCAAAGATCTCCACGAAGGCAAACAAGACAAACAAGCCGTAGGTTATGGCGGGACGCACCATAGCACGGGCGTTAACTACCCACTGGCTAGCCCCTTGCCCGATAGCAATATCGTGGGCATACAGGGCTTGACGCTCCTGCATAGCGGTCTGGGCGTTGGTTACCTCAGCGTTGATCTGAATCTGCTCAGTTTGGATATGCTCAATGCGTTCCTGCGCCTCTAGCCCCGCCTTACGCAAGGCAAGCTCACGCTCAGTCTGCATCTGCGCCAAGGCTAGTTCATGCGACTTGTCTGCACGGTCTTGGAAGAAATCCATCAATTTTGGTAACCCGCCCATCAGGAAAGACAGTAGGGTTGAGAATAGTGTCATCATTTGCTTTCCTTTAGTTCCCGTTTAAGTTTACGAAGTTCTTTAATTTCTTGTTTAAGTTGCGCTCGCATGTATAGGGTTTCGACGTATGCCATTGATGTAACGCCTACCACAATACATATTGCAACCCCTATCAAAATCCACCAGACAAGTTTTGTATTTCCCACATGAGCCATCCAAAAAACATAGATATGAATATCACGGCAACCACCCCACTTGTTAACTCAATGAATCTAATCTCTTCTTGTTCTTTGCGCCACCTAGCCTGTCTAGCCCTACGAACCATCTCAGACCTAGCCCATTCCTGTTCACGCTCAATCTTTCCGTGCATTACTAAAAATCTGCTGTACAGATTCTTAAGCTGGGGAGGCGCGTACACCATTGCCTCACGAACATCTTGCATCAAATCTTCAAGCTGAAGCTCAATAAGCACCCTCTCAACTGCTTTTTTGCTGGTGTTTTGCTCAGGATTGAACTTGTTCTTTGATTCCTCTTCTAGTGCATGGTAGTGGTCGTTGATTTGTTGCTGTACGTCAAAGAGCGTTCCAAGCTGGAGTCCAATGTCGTTGAAGAGCTTAGTTTCCAACTCGTCGTAGGACTGTTGCTTGGCTTTGGCTTTCTTTTGCGCCACAGGCTTGGGGACATCGGCGGTGGGCTTGGTTGTGAAAAGACCGATGAACCAGTCCCAGACCCCCTTGATAGCTTTCGCGTCGCCAATAGCTTGCTCAACAGTGCGTTTAGCGCCCTCGATCTCCAAGCGACCAGCGTGCAACATGTCGCACCCTGATTTGATTGCAGAGACGGCTGTTTGGGCGAGGAGGAGGAGGCTAAAAATGGATCCATATCTAGATGCCTAAAAGCTTCTTGACGAATTCGCCCGCGACACCGGGGCCGAACAACACAGCCACAATCACCGCATACAGCATGTACTCAATGCGTGTCATGCGATCCTTGCCACTCTCCAAGCGATCAGAGATGACCCGATACCGTTCTGCACACACGGCTTCGTGGACGGCGAAGTCCTTCTCTATGTCACTCATCTTTAACCTCAGCTTGTTTTGGAGTAATTTGCGCAATCCCCTGAACCCTGATTTTGTTAAACAGATCAATGACTTCGGATAAGGGTTGCTTAGAAATAGCTCCCAAGATTGCGTCAACCTCTTTAACAGAGAGAGTCAACGTAATTTCTTTGTCTTCCATTTGTATTCCCTCAAAGTAATTGAAAAAATCTACCTGTGCCAGAATTAAAAATCCAACCAGTGTTACCACCACTGTTTGTATTTCCATTTGACGTTAAAGCCTTCCACACCGCTCCACCAGTTGCTGTTGAGTTGCTGATGTTTAAATAACTAACGCTAACCGTTCCGCTTGATTTTGACAACGTGCCAACAGTTCCATAGCCTGTTGCATACGCATCTAGTGCTACTAAGTTTCCTAATGTTCCAGCAACATTAAAGTTTGTAACCGTAAGCGTTGAGTTGGTGCCAATAGATATTTGGCATGGTGCTGTTAAATTTGAAAGCGTAGTTATTGTGGTTGTGTCGTAAAAAATAACTTGAATGTTGTTTTGAATCTCAACAGTGCAATTAAATGTAACATTTAAGCCTAGGAAGAAAGAACCTCCTGACGTCTTGGACATTTTAATTTTTCCAGTACCAGTCCCCGCAGTTGTTGTAAGTGAAGATGTTGCGCTTACATCTCTAAAAACACTTAAAACACCAGCATTAAATGTTAAATTTCCACCAGTAAGTGTTACGGCTCCAGCAGATGCTGTAAACGTATAGCCGTTTAAATCTAATGTGCCTGCAAGCATAGTTAATGCATCATTAGAAAATGAAACTGTCACATTGTTTACAAGTTGAAATGTTCCACCAGAACCATTAATAGTCAAATAGTCACCAACAGTTTTGTTGGCAAAATCAATTGTTTTTGTGCCAGATGTTGCGGCAAACTTTACATTTATTCCAGTGCTTGAGTACGTCATGCCAGACACAATTACCAAGTTGCCGTACAAGGTGCAAGTGGTTGTTCCAAACGATGAAAATGTTCCTGTAAATCCAGTGAAATCAAGAGTGCGAATTGATCCATTGGTACCGCTGATGGAAACTGATCCAATGCCAGCGGTCACGTAAAAAGACAAAGAATTTGCTTCGGTTGCGCTAGTTGTTGGAATTGCAATTGTTCTTGATGTTGCACCAGAATAAGTCAAACTGATGTTGGGTGTGCCAGTAACAGTAAGTCCTGTAGACGTTGCCAATGTAGTAATAGAACCAGTTCCAGTCAGGTATATTGCACCACTGGTTCCAAATGCTAAAGTCCTTGTGTTGGAGTTTGAACTAGATAATGACAGGGCTGTAAACACGTAATTGTTCATGTCCAGCGTACCTCTTGTAAAGGTAAGCGCGCCAGTTGTCGTAAATGCATTTGTCAGTTGCCAAGAACCACCAGTTCCAATAAATGAAATACTTGATGCAAGAGTAGTTCCATTTAAGTTAAGCGTAACTGATGTTGTGGCGGCAAAACTTATGGCACCTGTATAGGTTCTTGTAATGCCAGATGAGGCAAAAGAGATACCGCCATAACATGACAATCCACCAGTGCCAGCAAATGTCACATTACCACCAGAAGCGCCTGCGGCAGTCCAGTTAGCGCATGTTGCACCAGTTGCAATTGTTACGGTGTAAGCCCCACCAGAAGGCTGGTTAGAAAGCGAATCAAAAATTACGTTATCTGTAGTAGACGGAATACCCGCAGATCCAGCGCCACCAGAGGACGTAGCCCAACGTGTGGAGTTTGAGTTATCCCACGTACCAGAACCACCTACCCAATAAAATGTTGCCATGTCAGACTCCTATCAGAAGCCAAAGTTGCTGGCGACCATTTGCCATTTTGAATTGATGGAGTTGTAAATAAAACCCATGTAGTCATACTTGCCACTACTGCTAGATGCGGTGGGCAATGCAACGTCCGTAGAACCTTGAAAAATAGCATTCCAAGAGAATGTCTGCACCGCTGTTGAAGATAGCCTAAAAATCAGTTTCTGACCGTTTGTAGGCGTTCCTGAAGGGGCGTTGATCGTAAAGGTTCCAACAAGTTCAGTGTTTGCCATTGTGGCAATGTCTGTTGTGTCACCATTGATTGTGATTGACGAAGCGGTGGCTGTATTTACTACGCGAGGGAGAATCGTAGCTAAAGTACCTGATGTTGGGAACGTAACAGTTGTGGTGTTTGTCAACGTGCCTGTAAAAGCGTAAGCGCCTGACGTAGCAAAGTTTCCACCAAGCGTGATGGTCTTACCGCTGTTGTTAACCCCTGTGCCGCCATTTTCGCCCACAAGGATACCTGCCACCGATATAACGCCTGTAGACGCTGTAGAGGGAGTTAAACCAGTAGTGCCAAATGTAATGGACGATACGTTTACATTTCCGCTTTTAGAAGCAATTGTTTGAACTGCTCCAGTGTTGTCTTTGTAAAACAACTTGCCATCTGTAATATTAATTGCCAACTCGCCATTGACGAGATCTGTATTAACTGGGAGAGATGCCGCGGTTGTACTGTAGTACAACGATATTGGTGTGAAGCCTGCTTGTGACATGAGTTGTCCTCCTTGCTTGATTTTATCGGTATCTGAGTAACATTAGGAAGTTACTGCTTGATGCAGAAACTGGTGAAAAAGATTCAAAAATCCAACCTAATGACCCGCCGTTAGTTGAATTTGCTCCTGCATACCAAGTTGTTGCTGGAGAATATGCACGAATAAAAGTTGGCACAAGGTAGTTAAGTCCAGAAATTGCCCCCGCCCCTGTGTAAATCAACGTAGCAGGAGAAGCGGCAGATGTTCCTGTAATAGTTAACAAGTTACCAACAGTGCCTGTTGCCGTCCACGCCCCCACTGTTTGCGTTGTTGCCGCAAGAGAAATAGTGTTTGCAACGGTTTTTGTACTGGCTATTTCTTCAAATGTGTTGTTACCGCTAAATGTAAGTGTTGAAACCCCTGTCGTACCACCAATAGAGAGTTTTGGGTAGGAAAGACCGCCACCAGCAAATGTTCTGGCTGTGGTTGACGTATCTGTAAGAGATATGGTTCCTGTGCCTTTATTTATTGTGGCATTTGTGGACGTTGCCATGTCCCACGCAGTACCCGTACCTGCTAAAGAAATAGTACTAGAGCCAAAAGTAAAGGTTCTAGTACCGCTACCAGACGAAGAAAATGTACCCGTGGATAACGTAAAGTTATTTAAGTCTAGTGTTCCATTAGTTAATGTGGTTGCGACTGAGGCTGTTGTTAGCGCATCTTGCAAAGTAACAGAACCATTTGGACTGTTAATGGTAATAGGTTGAGTAAATGTTTTAGCGGCACTTGTAATGGTTTGTGTAGTGCGTCCTAAAAACGTAATTGCGGATGTACCTGATAAAGTTATTCCTGTTCCATTTATCCAATTACCACAAATTAATGGGAAATTGGAGATTGTTGCTAACGTCATAGTATTTGACGTTCTCAGCGACATATCTATTGTGCCAATGTAGTAGTTGGCATTAATAGCTGTTGTTGAACCTGATGCAGGGTAGGTTGCCGCAGGGAATACAGCGGTATCTTGCGCTAATGGGAACTGAGTTGCGTCTAATGCGCCACCTGATGTTGCAGACCAAGAGCCTGAACCGCTTGTACCCCAACTATTTGAACCAGTCTGCCGATAGTAAACAGTCTTAGCCGCATTGAAAGTAATTCCGCTATTGCCTTTGGCATCCCCAAGTCTTGTTCCAGAAGCAGGAGCCGCCGCCCCTGCAATAGTTATATCTCTAAAATCAACATCAGTTAAAGATACTGCCGCACAAGTAAATGTACGTGGAGTTCCTAAAACGTTAGAGGAAAACCCTGTGCGGTATGCCGCCGCAGTACCAGCACTTACTGTAAATGTTCCGTTAATTGTTTGGTTTCCCTCTACAGTGATAAAAACAATAGTAAGCCCAGTTCTACCTGTAAAAGATAGATTGTTATATGTACTTCCGCCACTTAAACTTAATGAAGATATAGTAGTCTGTGTCCACGCTACATTGTAAAAAGTTAACCCACCGCCACGAAACGCAAGATTACCAGTACTACTGAAATTCATCTGGGAAGTACCAGCGTTAAAAGTGAGATTGTTAGATGTAGAAAAGTCAACAGGAATGTTTGACCCAATATTTACAGTAGACGCATTAAAATTAATTGTTCTGACGTTTGAATTAGTAGATGTAAATTGGTTATTAACCGTGAAAGCATAATTTCCTACAGATGAAGTATCAAAAGTTCCGTTTGTAACAATAAAGTTAATCCCTGACCCAAGAATAAAACCACTACCAAGAGTCCAAGTAGCACCAATTCCGTTTATTGTTGTGGTGCTTGATAATGTCAATCCATTGGTGGTAAACGTGTAACTAGCGTTACCTGCCCAGTTCATTGCACCTGTATAACTACGAGTAATACCTGTAGCGGCAAAACTCACATTTCCTTGAAAAGCAATACCTACAGTACCAGCCCAAGTCACGTTGCCTACTAATGGCCCTGCCATTGTGAAAGAAGCGCAACGGGCACTCGTTACACCAGCATCAATCGTTGCTGTATAGGCTGTAGCGTTAGATAATGAATCAAAGTTAACAGCATCCAATGACGTAGGAATAGCCGCACCAGATGCGCCACCTGACGATGTAGACCACTTGGTCGTAGATGACCAGTTCCCAGTTCCGCCTACCCAATACAAAGTGCGTGGTGCAGGAGCGGCGGTTAAAAATACAGGGGCAACTGCCGTGCCTGTGCTGTTCGCACCTGCGTAAAACTCTCCCGGAGATGTTGAACTAATTGCCCAATTACTTATTGCAAGGTAGTCAATACCCGTAACAGCAGGGCCAGCAATTATGTTTGCGTTGCTTATGCCGGGCGTTGTAATTGTTACTACGTTACCAACCGTTCCTGTTACCGACCATTTACCAAAAGTTGTGAGCGTGGAGTTAGCAAATGAAATTGTGTGCGCTACTGTCTTGGTAGAGGCAAGTTCTGTAAATGTGTTGTTACCATTAACAGTTAGTGTAGATATTCCTGTTGCGCCGCCAATTGTTAGTTTGTTGTAATACGCACCAAGACCATTAAATGATCTGGCTGAGGTGGAGGTGTCTGATAAAACAATATTTGCTGTGCCAGAAAAAATAGTACTCTGGTTACTCCAGACCGTCCCTGCTCCAGATAATGTCCAAGTGCCTGAACCCATTCTTGTCGTAGAAACAGTACCGTTTTGAAAAAACCCTGTAGTTACGTTGTACGTTACAGCATCAAATGCTCCTGTTATAGGGGTCAATGCTCTTGTTGAGAGTAATGACAAAGCATCTGTAAGCTGGACATTTGCAAGTGGGTTGTCGACTATTATTGGGCAACCAAATTGAACACCGTTGCTTGTAATTGTTTGTGTGCCGTTTTTGGAAAATGTGATTGCGACACTAGAGCTAGAAGAAGTAACCCCAGTGCCAAATAACCAATTTCCATAAACAAGAGGTTGTGAAGAACTCGTACTAAACGTCATTGCACTTGTTCGTGCAGAAGCGTTAAATGTTCCTATGTTCCAAGTTCTTTCTATAGTCATTGTGCCAACAGCGCCAGTATTGTCAAACACGGCAGTGTCTTGAGCTAACGGGAAATTGTTGACCGCAGGAGTACCACCAGACGCAGTACACCATGCTGTTGCTGACCAGTTCTGTACTCCTGCCAAATTCCAATAAACAGTTTTTGGCGCATCAAAAGTTATATTGGTATTACCACCGCAATCACCCAATCTAGTTCCTGTAAATGGGCTTCCTGCCCCTGCAACAACGATGTCTCTAAAATCTACGTCTGTTAAAGATTCTGCGGCAGAAGTTAAGGTACGCGGAGTACCAATAGTGTTAGAACTAATCATTGTGCGATATGTTGCCCCACTACCTGCACTTACTGTAAATGTTCCATTAATTGTTTGGTCTGCACTAAAAGTTAAAACAGTAAGACCAACAGTTGTCCTACCAGTTATAGATAAATTATTAAATATATTTGCACCAGCTATTGACGGGGCAGAAGTTGAATTGGGTGATGTGAACGCTACGTTGTAATAAGTTAATCCACCACCATTAAATATTGGCCCAGAATTACTTGTGATATTAATTGTTGATGTCCCGGCACTAAGTGTTGCATTAGTGCTTGTTGCCATAGTCCAAGCAGTACCAATCGAACTTAAAGTAACTGTTGATCCATTTAGATTTATTGCTCTTACGTTTGAGTTACTAGAACTAAACGCTCCGCAAGTTACAGCAAATCCAGCAGTAGTAAACGTACCGTTGGTAACAGTCAATGTTTGTGAACCAATATTCAACGCATCAGCAAGTTGCACAGTACCGCCGTATGTGTCTACAACTAAGCTATTTAAAGTTTTCCCCGCTGAAGTAATGGTTTGTATGCCTCCCCCAGTCATAGTAATTTGACTTGCCGCACCAACAGTTATAGCAGATGCAAATGTAATGCTTCCATAACAGATCGTGCTTCCAGTTATGTTAAATGTATATAAAGTTGTTCTTGATGCAAAAGAAACGCCTGATATATATGGGTTAACTGCTGGAATAGTTATTGTTGTGCCAGCACTAGAATTATCAAATATTGCGGTATCTTGGGGCAGTGGGAAATTGTTTGTTGACGGAGTGCCACCAGATGAAGAACACCACCCGTTGTCCACCCACCAACTGTTTGCCCCTGCTAAGTTCCAATATACGTTTTTAGCCACATCAAACGTAATGCCTGAGTTGTTACCACGATTACCAATACGAGTACCACTGATGGGTGCGGCTGTGCCTATGACGTAGATATCACGGAAATCTGCATCTGTAAGACTTGCGGCGCTGTTTACTGTGAGTGTGAAGCCAATACCGTATGTGGCAGAAGAAAACCACACACGGCGATTACCTGCTGTACCTGTTGTAGTTAATGCTCCACTGATTGTTTGGTTGGCGGCGAAGGTTAAGTTTGCTACACCAGTAGCTGTAGGGCCAGTTACTGATAAATTATTAAATGTGTTTGCGCTTGTGATTGATGCCGTGGCTATTGCAGTTGATGTAAACGCTACGTTGTAAAAAGTTTTACCTCCACCAGTAAAACCAGCACTTGCGTTTGAACAATTTATTGTTGATGTTCCTGCGTTAAATGTAAGGTTTGTAGATATTGCAAAATTTATTGCTGAACTACCGCTTAAAGTAATGGTAGAAGCATTTAAATTTATTGTTCTTACAGAGAAGGTATTTGAACTAAAAAAATTAGCAGTTACCGCATAATTTCCAGATGCTGAGGTATCAATTGTTCCTGTTTCTACTTGAAAAGTAGTGCAAGTCAACGCAGAGCCAAGAGTCCAACCACCACCAACGCCATTAAAATTAACCCCAGCAAATGAAACGCCATTGGTTGTTACAGTTTTTCCAGTTGTTGTAGCGTTAAAACCAGTAAAACCTGAATACGTGCGGGTAAAATTTGTGGCTTGAAATGTAAGACTACCTGATACATTCAAATCAATACCTGAACCCGCAAGCGTCATTACTCCATCAAGACCTGATGCTGTAAAGTCATTACAGACCCTTGGCGAATTTGCCATAGTGACTGTAAATGCACCAGTTCCTACGTTTGAATTGACATCAAAAAATACATTGTCTGCCGCAGTTGGAACAGATACACCGCCAGCACCACCTGATGATGCAGACCAATTAACCGTATTGGTACTACTCCAAGAGCCTGTGCCAAGAATCCAGTAACGATCAGCCATCTATGGCCCCTTACGCTTTAACGTACCAAGTGCTGTTTACTTCAATCAGCTTTGCGCCAGATGCTGGAGTGCCTTCTAATAAAACATAGTCTTCGCCCGCGATATTGATCGTTTGAGCAGGCGGGGTGGGTATCTCTTCAACGGCTTCTGATGGAGGTGCGTTCACAATAGCCCACCAATTGTCATAGCGTTGTTGTTTCATCGCCTGAATTTCAGCATCTGTGAAAGCGTGGTCTTCTGGCAAATGCAAGGCATCACGGAATACGCCGTATGATGAGTCAAACTCAAAATCAATTTTAATCATTGTGTTTTCCTTAAGCTTGTGTTGTTACAGCGACTACGTCCCAGCGCGTATTGTTGGCGTTGTAAATACAACCCACATACGTTGTTTTGCTTGCGGTTGTTGTCGTTGGAAGAGTTACCCCGATCACCACATACGCCGCGTTCCATGTCAATGTTCGAGAGGTTCCATTATCCAAAAATCTGAAGATGATTGTGTTGCCATCTAAAGGAGTTCCAACAGGGGCGTTGATGGTTAGCGTCGCCGCCAAGGCTGTGAACGCGTATTCGTCGTAATCAGCAATTGTGGGGGTCACAGACGACGCAGAAGCCACAGATAACACTCTGGGGTCAATACGCTTGTTAGCTAATGTTTCTATGCCTGAGTAAGTAGCAATAGACGCGCCCGCCAATGTAGTTGCGCCAGTTCCACCATTTGCTATTGGTAAAGCAGTACCAGACAATGTGATCGCCAATGTTCCACTTGTCGTAATTGGTGAACCTGTTACAGACAAGAACGATGGAACGGTTGCCGCAACGCTTGTTACAGTCCCGCTACCTTTACTATTGAAAGTAGTCCAATCTGTAGAAGTTAGGTAGCCACTTACAGATGTAGTAGCCGCTGGCATTGATATATCAGGGGTTGCCCCACCTGTGGATGCAACTGGACTTGTTGCAGTAACTGACGTTACTGTTCCATTATTTATAGCGTCAATGCTAATTGAACCATTACCATTTGTAATTGTTATACCAGTACCAGCAGTTAGTGTGGCTTTGGTTAATGTATTACCTGTTGTATTTCCAATAAGTAATTCGCCATCTGTATAACTTGTTTGCCCTGTACCGCCATTGGCTACATTGAGTGTTCCAGACAAAGTAACTGCGCCACTTGTAGCCGTAGATGGCGTAAATCCTGTTGTGCCTGCGTCAAATGTTGTAACGCCACCAATATTGAAAAGTGTCCAGCTACCGTTGGAGAAGCCTTCGTAGCTGTCAACATCGGTGTTGTAGCGGATTTGTCCGTCTACGCCAGAGGGTTGCTGGGCAGTAGTTCCAACGGGAAGGGTAACGGCTCCAACCCCGGGGAACACCGCGTCGCTTGCCAACCCTATCGTTGGACTCCCGCTTACCCCATCCCCGTTCGTAACCGCTATCTGATCCGTCGTCCCCAACAACGAACGAGGCGTCACCGTTGACGCACCTGTCAACACAACTAACCCAGTTCCAGACATATTGGCAAATGCCTGCGCCAAACCACTCAAGCTCAGCGTTGGATTACCTGCTATGCCATCGCCGTTGGTGATGCCTAAACCGTTGCCAGAAACCCCAATAAGGCGATTTGTGACCGTGTTTGAGTTTGTCTTAACAATGATGCCGTTTCCAGCCGTTTCTAAACTACCAGAAGCGCCGTTTAAAGTAACTCGAAGGTAAGACTGCGCCCCACCATTTTGTAGCCCCAAACCAGTCCCTGTGGAAAAGTATTGACTGTTAGCTAGCGTTGGCTCATTGACTACGGTTAGAAAGCTCTGAGCAGAAAGGTTTGCGGCGGCAAGCGCGGCGGTTGTTGTCTGGCGAGTTTGTCCACCTTGAACAATAGGAACCGCCTCCGTCCCGAGGATCGGGCCAGCCACGGGGAGTTGGGTAATGGTGGTTTGTGCTGATGACATATCAAGGCTGTTGAACGATTCCCTCGACGTTTCCGTCGGCTTCTGGGATTTGACCGCTTTGTTGGGTAGAAATAATGTATGCGTTATTCCCGTTGGTGATCAATTGATTATTCTCCACCGCAACGCTAAGGTCAGGGCGAGGGAAGCGGATGGTGATGCGCTCGGTCTTGCGAGCAGGTAAACGGTAGGGGTCGAACTGGTCGGCACAGCCTTGGTCACAGACTTGCAACCCCGGGAAGTTTGGATCGCTTCTCATCACCGAATGCGCCCTCTTCATCTTGCATCTGTCGCACACCGCAATCGCTATATCCGCGTTGCCTAGCGTATCGAGGAACTTTGGCATAGAACCTCCTTATCTGGTGTAAACGCTAATATTTGGGGCGAAGTATATGGGTGACTTGTCTCTCTCTTCTTGCTCAGCGTCAAAGAGGTATTTGTCACCCATTTTCTCAAGGTACTGGATGCGCGCAGGGTCAACCGCAGGCAACTCCAAGCTCATCCTGTGAGCTAGCATCATCTGAATTGCTTCATACCAGCGCTGAGGGATCTCTAACTCACCATAAAGCTCGCCCACATCCATGATTTGGCGCGAATACCACACCACCATCTGCACAAATGGGTCAGAGGGGACGGGCCACAGGTAAATCGTTGGCTCGGGGATCGTTCTGTCAAACCAAAACTGAAAAGGCTGGTTTGCAGTGAAGTTTTTGTTCGGTAAGTTGGTGTAATCGTCACGATTTAGGCGCGCCATCGTGATTTCGGTCGAGTTATTGCCGAAATACACCTCTCGGACGTTCAAAGTCGTACCGTTATAGGCTCGGATGCGGTAATACTGCACCGTTTGACCCTCTTCGATGTCAGTCCATATCCAAATACCGTCCTCAGCAGTGATTTCACCAAGGTCTAACAGTGTTTTCCATGTAATTCCGTCTGCGGAATACTCAAAAATGATGGATTCCAACCCAGAAGAGTTGGGCAAATAGCCAATTGAGCCTACGTAAACTGGATTGTCAGTGCCGTAGTCCACCGAAATGTTGCCATTAGCAGAAACCTGCGTGCAAGCAGTATCAATGTTGTCATCAAAGGCGTTATCTACCACACCACCAGCGCTTGAGAGATAAGAGCCTGTGCTATTAGGGGTAGGACGCGCCATACGGCGGTACAAGGCGTTCAAAACTTCTACCGAACCCTTGGGTAGCTTGTAGGTCATTTTATTGGCTTGTAGCCCAAAAATTTCCTTGTTAATCGCCCAGTATTGAATTCCTCGGTTAGCGAGGTTGGAGAGCAGGAAGTACAGGCTTTCTCTGGAAGCAATTTGCTGTTCGGAGGTCAACTCCTCAGCAAGCTTTCCGCAACGACGAGCACCATGGTCGATCAGCGACTGAACCTGAATGACTGTTTGACCAATTGTGTTCGAGTAAGCCATGAATCTTCCTTACCAGTTAGATTGGCTTTTATTCTTTTGTGCGGTAGATACTCCGCAAGAACTAAGATTTATTTTTCCACCAGTGGTGTAATTTTTACTAACTGAACCACCTTTTTTATACACTTGGGGTTGCGCTCCGCCACCACCACCACCTAAAGCACTTTGGGCTTGTCCAATAGCACCAGCAATCGTAGAAGCTCCAGAATTGACTTGACCAAGCCCGTCTTGGGCAGATCCACCACCACCACCACCACCACCTTTACTTGGTGGGGGGTTAGGGTATGAACCATTAGGAGGCGTTAGACCGCCGTCGTCCACCAGATTATCAAAGGGTTTTGGGATTAAATCCTGAAGTCTTCCAAGCATTTTTTTTTCCTTTACCAGTTAGGACAATTCCAACGCTTGAGCGATGCTTTCGCTCTTGGTGCGTCACCCGTTGCATGTTCCACAACCCCGCTCATGCGTGCACAGAAGGAATCCTTACGTGCTCCACCTTGAGGTTGTGGTGCTTTTAAATGAGAACCTGTTTCTCGATTGTACTTAGCGCGACCCTTTTCAGTAAGCCCTGCGCCCTTAGAAACTGGAAGTTTTTCTCCGCGACCAACCGCTAGAGAAACCCCGCCTTCTTTCATTTTGGCGGTTTTTGCTGATTCTCTGAAAGCTTTAGCTGTTGGCGCACCTTCGCTACCAACTCTACGCATTTTTTCACCAGAGCCTTCAGAGATTCTTTCACGTTTTGCATGAATGTTTTCATATAAACCGCCTCTTTTGAATTTCTTTCCCTCATCAGCTTTGGCAAACTCTTTGCCAACTTTTTGAGAGATACCAACCTTCTTGGCAAACGCAGGGTTGTGCGCTACCGCCTCCATCAAACGATGTTGGGAAGGTGATTTGCTGGGCATTACGCATAGCCCTTAACCATCTCTAAGATGCACCAATAAGTGTCGCCAGAAGATGCATCTGCTGTGCTAAACATGATGTCGCCAGTAACACCAGCGCCCCCGTTGTTGGTAATGCCCCCAAAAGCGCTCATGTCAAGCGTCTGCGTTGCACCAGAAGACGACAAAAAGAACGGCACATCCGTTGTGGCGTCCCAAAACATTCTGACTTCCATGCCGTGATTGGCAATGTAGATTTTGGTAACTGTAACCCTATCGCATACAGCGCCTGATGCGCTTTTTGCAAGAGCAGAAACATCTACCTTCAAAACCGCAGATTCACCAGTGCCGTCACTGATGTTTGTAAATTTCATAATGACCGAGCGCTCACCATCAATAAGCGTTTGGCTTGTAACTACATCAGCCATAATTTATTCCTTAAAAAAAGTGGGAGCCGAAGCCCCCACTCAGGTTTAGCACTTTACAGAACCACCATTCTTAAAAGTGCCAGACAGTGCAGTAATGCTCACAGGGGGGGAGGGTTTCTTGCGACCTTGGGGCATTGATTGCGCCCCGCCGTCATCCTGCACTACCGCACCACCCCTAGCATACTTTTTTGCAGTTCCGCCTTTTTTAAAGCCACCTGCATTACCGTTCTTGACGCCACCAGTAGTCATGTTAGTCACGCCAGCAGGGGTACTGCTCACGTTACCGTTAACACCACCACCCTTGACGCCACCACCAGCCTTGTAACCAGCAGGCTTGTTCAAGCCTACATCACCAGTTTTACCTGATGTTTTGGTGTTACGTTCTGCTGTATCCATTTTGGTTTTACCCGACGTGGATTTGATAATGCCATTAGAAGCTACTGCTAGACCGCCTTTTTTAAAGCCGCCTTGAGCCATAACAACACCGCCAGTTGCAAACTTCTTACCAGACATTGCCTTCTTGATCATTGCACGATCCTGAGCCGCATCTTCATGCTTCATAGAACCGCCTTTTTTCATGGCAGGCATAGCTGGGGCGGGCATAGACATAGCAGGCTTGCTTGCCATCATAGCTTTGCGACGCCGAGCCATAGAAGGTCTTGCAGGACTGTCAGTGGGCATCATGCCTCCGCGAGCAGGCATCGAGGAAGGCATGGGAGAAGACATGCCTGACTGCATGGGCGCAAACCCACCGTCAGCCATCTTGCTCACTTTGCCACCCTTTTTGAGCTTTAGTTCGACTGTAGGCTCTGTGGTCATCATTTTGACCATTGGCTTGAATTGACCCATGTGCTACTCCTTAAACTTTCTGGGCGTATACAGCGGTCAGGCGGAAAACGCCTTGCGATGCAACGGTTCCATTAGGGTCAAGAGTAATGACGACGTTTTGGTTTGCACCAATGTCTGACATCGCTGTTAACTGAGCGGCGGTGAAAGCCAATGCAGTTCTGCCAACCAAACTGACGTCAGTAGCAGACAGGTATTGTGTACCCGCGGCTACTGTGCCAATAGTTGCTGGAACTGTAGTAGCAGTGCCAAATGATGGGACTGTGACCATGTCAATGATCAAGTCAATGATCTGCGAGCTTGCTGGCAACGTCAAAGTTGCACTTGTGGCTGTACCAGCCGCCGCAGTAGTAACGGTAGTGGTCTGGGAAACAACAACGAATCCACCATCGGTGGAATCAGTTAATGTGCCAGAGCCAGTACGTAGGGTAGAACCAATGTAGGTTTGTGCCATAGTCTTTTCTCCTTGTTGAAGCAGGGGGCGAACCCCCCGCCATTTGGTGGTGAATTAGACGCCGGGCGTGCCGTACATCGCACGAGGATCAGTGAAGCCCACTTGGTAACGCTCTGTCGCTTTGTAGCGCATAGAGTCAGTTTCAAAGTCGCCTTCCATGGTCTTCTCGAGCTTACGACGCATCAAGAGCTTCATGCCCTCTGGAGCATCGGTCTGTACCCACCATGCGCTTGCGTTTGTCAAACGTGACAACACTGCGGCACCCTCGTCAAGCAAGCCAATAGACTTGATTGGGTTGATGTCGTTGTTGGCGTTGCCAGAACGAAGCACTGACTTCAACAGAACTTCGGCTTGGAAGACGTTGCCCGGAGCCACCACCAACTGGCGTGGAACCAAACGAATCTTCTTGCCGTTGTTGTCCACAGCCTGACGGATTTGGATCAACATTTGCTCGAGAGAAGTCTGAGACAGGTTAGCGGCGGTAGTCAGCAAGTTGCTGAATGTGCCACTCACGATTGGGTGCGAAGCGCTGTTCAATTGAACGCCATCGCCGCCGGGGTACGCGCTGTTGAAGGCGCGGTTCAGAATGTTAGCCGACAAAGTTTCCTTTGTTTCGATTAACGACTGGGCCAAGTGGCGTGCATACACCTGACCAATACGGATGTGGTCACCGTCTTCAACCAAAACTTTGGTCAAAGCAAATGCCAAACCAAATACTTGGTAGACGTAGCGTTGTAAGAACAGAACACCACCTTGTTGGTAGCTCACAGGAGTGCCGTCAGGCAACTGTGGAGCGGCACCGAAACCGTACAAGACGGGTTCTTCGTGGTAGTTACGTGGAATACCTTCTTGCTCACGGAATACCCGTGACCATTCATCGGTACGTTGATCATAGACTCCGTCAAAACATTCGTTGAGAATTGGCTCAACGATGGAACGGAAGTCCGTACTGCGCATTGGAGCGGCCATGGTTCACTCCTCCTTATATAGCTGTGCCTGCGGCGCCAGCGAACTGGAACTCGGCAATAGTTGCACGAACGATGACATAGTCATCACCCCAAGCGTTATCAGCATAGGGAGCGATATTTACAATTCTCATCTGAGCGCTGTTGCCAGAACCTGCAAGAGTCGTAGACAAGGTTGCTTGTGACAAACCAGTGGTGGTAGAACCAGCAGTGGTGTTGCTCAAGTCAGCTTCGTCGCCAACAGAGGTTTGGGCAAGAGTGCCGTCAGTTTGAATTTCGTAAACAATGTTAGGGTCAGAGTAGAAATAAGCTTCTACTGAACCAACTAAGAACGACTCATTGGCGGGCCAGTAATTGCTGACGCGACGACGACCAGTGGCATCAGTCCATTCGACGCCACTGAAGGCTCCGAGGAATGCATCACCAGCGGCGGCGACAACAATGTAACCTCCAGTGTTTTGCTTGACGGGCTGACCCTTCAAGATGGTTGTTGCGTAACCAGCGGAGACGTTTCCGCTAGTTGACACAGCTTGGATACCGTTGGCGAGCACCGTAGCGCGATCCAGACCTGATGGGTGGAAAGCAGGACGCAAACCGAACGGAGCATTTGTTGAAGACATAGTCTTACTCCTATTTGGTTGCCTCTAGCCCTGAAAAACAGGAACTTTTTGTGAGGCGTTTTGGTCAAAATTACCAAACCCATCTCCTTCAACCTGCGACAGGCTTCTGCCTGAGCTATCGCGCTGTCCTTGCATTTGTTCGACTTGGAGCTTTATTTTGTCCGCCTCGTCCATTGGCAATTCGTGATGCATGTGCAACATAAGGTCTTGGTAAACTTCCATAGGAATTTTGCACAAGAGCATTTCGTTGCACGCGATAAAACCAACGTATTCACCAGCTTTTACTCGGTAGTTGTCGAACCCGGGGAACTCCTCTGTTTTCACAGGTACGTACCCAAGTCGGAACCGTTTATCAATGCTGTCGTATCCATTAGTGGTTGATAACCAGATGAGATGCCACCCGTCTAATTCGGGCGTTTTTGGCAATGCGCTTTGTGTCCACTCATCACTCCACATCTTGCGACGTTCCTGTGCTGAGACGAACGTCTCTTCGGCGGGGGCGCGGCTCGCATCTTGTGAAGCGCGAGTCTCACGACCACCAGCGGAGAGAGATTTTTTGAGACGAGATTCTGTCATGTTTAGTCCTTAGTAGTTGTTGTTACGTGCTTCAATTGCATAACGCTTGATCATCTTTGCGCGCTTTTCTTTGTCATCCCAAAAGCCTGCGTCCTTCATAGCTCTCACTTGTTCTGGTTTCAGAATAAATGAATTTCTTGAGCCATTGCCAGAAAAATTTTCGCGTCCTGAGCTTGTTACAACACTCCTTGGTCTTGCACGAGTATGTCTCTCGTCGGTGTCGTCAGTATACCTATGTGGAAGGCGCTTTTGCAAGCGTTTATCCAATTCTTGCCAATATTCTGCTTGATTGGGATTCCAACCTTCCTTCACCAACTTTTGATCGATGACCTTAGCTATCTCGCTATCCTCGTCATCACCTTGTGGGTCATACCAAGGATTGCGTTCCATCCATCGTCCAGCTTGACGCTGTAACTCACGGCTGTCTTCTGAGGGAGATGGGGCTGAGACGTGCTTGACCGCGGCGTCCTTCATCCCCTTAAGGTTCTCAACCTCCCTGCGGGTTTCGTACCACATCTCTTGCGCTTTGGCAAAAGCTTCTCCGTCACCAGCAGAAGTTGCCTCAGACATTTTCATGCGGGAGTATTGCAGGCGCAGTTCCTTGTCCTCGATGGCTTTGTCCATGCGGGCTAGGTCTGCGCTGTTGGTCTTGCGCTCTACAACCGAGAGGCGTTCTTGCAACTCTTGGTTCTGGCGCAGTAGGTTTTGCATACGAACGTCTTTTTCGACGTTAGTCTGCTTGATGTATTCTCTTTTAGCCTTACGGCGTGAGCGACGAGCGGCGCGGATTGCTTCGGTATCGTCAGGATGATCGTCGTCTCCGCCGTCATCGCCTGCTGATCCACCTTCGGCTCGCTGTTCGTCGTCGCCATCATTGTCTGGGGCTAAATGATCAGGAAGCTCTACAACGGCTCCGCCGTCCTTCTCTTCCATAACCACAATGTCGTCTGATTCTTTAGGTTCTGTACTCATATAAAGGCTTTCATTGCTAGGGGGTTACCTGTTAATTTGGCAATGACTTCGTGGTCGTTAAGCACCATGAACAGTGCTGGATCCTCAAAATCATCTTCGTTAGGGACTTTTACTTCCCAACGATCTCCGCCCCATTTAGGGACTCGGATGTAGTCACCAATATCAATCCATGTGCCCTCGGGCCATGGTTGCATGGTGTCACGGTGCTTGAACGCGATTGGCCCTATCGCCAATACCTTCGCCACCATGTTTTGCCATTTCTCGGTTTCCTTGGTCTCTTCGATCAAGATAATCCCTGCGCTTGTTGCCTTCTTCTTTGATCGGCGGAGTTGAACCAAGATTCTTCCGCCAAGAGGTAGTGCGCCGGGGTCAACGCTCGGGAACGCCCAAGCTAATTCAGCGTCGTTAGACGCTACGGTGCTATCACTCATCTTTGTCTTCTTCCTTTAAGAAATTATTTATGATGTCCAAGGTCTCCTGTAGCCCTTGGTAATGTCCGACCAGTCGCTGGTAAGCCTCCCATGTAACCGCATTTCCACGCGATAGGGAAAGACTGATTTCAGTCTGTGAGGCTTTGATTGCGCCGATTAAGTCTCCGATACTTCTCATTATTTTTTCTTCGCGTTAGCCAATCCTCCTTGTTTTGGGGCGTTTCCACCCTTTGGTTGCATAGATGTGCCATCAAGCTTCTCGCCCATAGCGATGCGCTTGTGCTGTGGCACGTTGATACTCTTTTGCTCTTGATCACTGGTAGCCATCTGGATTTCCTTTGCTTAAGGTGGTTAATGCAGTATTTCTCTGCTCAATTTGCATCTTGGCTTTGTCGCGGGTGAGGCGTGCGGCTTCGATGCGCTCTTTAGTCTCGTTATCACCTTCAGCGATAGCGAGCTTGAGTTGGTTGTCCTCCGCGGCAATAGTCATCTCGTCTTGATGCTTTTGCTGGGCAAGTTGGACATCTGCTTGATCGCGTTGTGCGCGTCGTTGTGTTTCTGCCATGCTGGTCTTCTCTAAGACCATAGCCTCTGGCGTCATCTGTGGCTGAGGCTTGTACTGTTGCATCTGTTGCATCATCTGCTGGATAACAGGCATGATTCCGCTAAATACAGTCTCTGTATCCAAGTTCACATGGCGTGAAGCCACAGCAAACAACTGGTCAATCTGCTCAGTCTTCTCAGAGTCGTCGTAATCCTTCACAGGATGCCCAACAGACTTGGTGACGTATCCATTCATACGGTTCAAGTACCACAGCGTCAAGTGCTGTTTAACGTGCTCCATCGCCTTGGGAATGAATGCTGGCGCGATCAATGGGTTACCGCCCAAGATTGGATCCTTGGCAAAGTCCAGATGAGACTGGATGTGCGCCAAATGATCCTGCTCGATGTACGCAAACGCCGCCTGCCCAATTGCCATAGCCACGTTCTCGTTGGCTGGGTCGCGCTTCTCTGGGTCTGGGACATCCTTTAATAATTCATTTATGGATGGAACCTTCAACTGCTTGAGCAGGCGTTGCTCTACAGCTTTGGCGTTGTATAGCTCTGGGTGTTTGTCAGAGCGAGCCACAATCGCTTGAATCTGAGCCATGCGCTGGGTTTCAGAGAAAATATGTGGGTCAGAGACTGGGACAACGTCGGTGTTGCGCATGAAGTCTTCACGCTTGACTTCAAGATCAGCGACAACGTCACCACGCTTTTGCTCGTCCAAGTACCAGCGGTTAAGGCGCGACAAGACCTTTAGGACACGGCTCTGAGACTCGTGGAGGCGGGCGTGGATAGCGGAGAACACAGCGGCTCCCTGCTCAATCAGCGCTTGTGTGGTGCCTACAGGAGCGTTGGCGTTGATGTCAGCGATCTTCTCCTCAGCGGTGGTGACCACACCCTTAGCGGACTTCTCCAAGAAGCCCATGAGCTTGAACAAGACCTCGCTAGGAGGGTTGAAGGGCATGGGCATGGCGATCTTGCGGATGTCATCGACCCCGGGCGCGCCCTCAATCTCCGCTATCTGCGTTACCTCTACCTGCTGGGACTGTCCAGAGATGCGTGCTCCCTTGAGCTTGAGCATTGTCGCGGCGTTATTGATGTGAGCCGAATCAAGCAAAGCACGAAGAGACCCAGTAAGAGCGGCACTGAGACCACCGATAAGATGAGGTAAACCGATTGCATAAGCACCCCTCCAAGGAATGAACTTGAACTCGATAATGTGATCGAGCTTGGTCATCGTCTCGTCACCCTCTTCCCAGTTACGGTAGAGACCGATCACGGTGTTGTCCATCTCGTCGACCATCAAGATGTATGGAGCCATCTCGCCATCGGTTCTACGGTCGTCCTCTAGCTCCATGTATGTGTAAATGTGATAGACGCGACGGATACCGTCCTCGCTGTCTTCAAACTTCTTACCCTCGATCTTGTTAGACGCCTTTTCTGGGCCTGTCGGATCGGGTTCCATGGTTGCACGAACATAGTTCGTGTCACGGTACAGACCTGAACGCACGCGGTTTTGATACTCCCAGTCCGATATGTCCATCACCTCTGTCACGCGCTGGGCGGTGTAGAAGTTGGCAGACGCAAAGGGGAGGAGGATGTTGTCAATCGGGACGAACTCAGCGCATGGGCGTCTCTTCTTTTCGTCGTAGTACAACTTTAGGAACTGTGAGCCACCCAAAGGTAGCTGGGTCAGCATCTGCTCTTGCTCGTCGCGGAATTCCTCGATCTGCTCGGTCAGTTGCCAGTTCATGTAGTCACGCTTGCGCTCAGCGACGGCAGTCTTCTCCTCGTCCACGTCACCCAGAATCTTGGTGCGGGTAGGCCCATCAGGCGGAAACAACTCTTTGATGGCACGAGCGGCGAAGTCAACGCAGGCTTCAGCCATGACAGGGTGGACGACCTTGCTAGCGCCGTTGAAGTTCGCGCCGCCGGGGGCGTCATTCCCCATGCCTGTTCTGCGGATGCCATCCTCGTACTGCTTGTCACGCTCCTTGCGCGCATCCTTGTCCTTCTCCGCTAGACCAATGTAGCGCAGAGCGATTGAGTCCAGATCGTAGGATGAGATGTCGTCACTGTCTGCCAAGTTGGCGTAGAAGTCTTCGTCCTCGGCGGGGCCTTTGTAGTCCTCCATCGTGACAACAGCAGAACCGTCAGGAAGCTCCTCGATCTCTGAGTCATCAAGGTTGATGTCGACAGCAACGCTACCGTCTTCTTGTTCTTCCATCCCTGAAATACCTGCAATATTGCGGTCGAATTCGGGATCAATGGGCATTTCTGTAGCCATGTTTTAACCTTCTTTAATTTTTACTTATAAGATCAAGCAACATTGTGTCTGGATTTTGAGACACATGAACTCGACCACCTCTTTTTACTTTGCCACCCTTAGAGAACATGGGCAGACCTTGTGTATTTATCTCTTCGCGCATCTGAGGGGTGATGTCAAAGCCATGCAGTTGCATTGTTGGAACTGGCTGGGGTGCGTAACCGGGCAACGTCAAATTGTTGGGATTTGTTGAAGATGGCTGTTCAATGTCAAACGGGCTAACTTGAGTGTTGTACTTTTTGCCAAACTCATTGAGGTAGGAGGGGATCATTGTGTCGTAGAAGCTTTGCATTCCTTCGCCACCGACTTGCAAATCAAGACCAGACAAACTTCTTTGTTGAGATGGGTATCCTGTTCTTTCGTTTTTCTCGGCTTGTTGAGCCAACAATTTTTCAGTAGCGTCTTTGCCAATGTGGTCTTCAAGTTCCGACTTTGACATTCTTTGGTTCAGAATATTATTGCCTTCCAAATCGTATGCGTGAAGAACGCCCATATCAGAATTTGGCTCATCAAAATATCTAACCTTGCTAATATGCTTACTAAGGTCGTAGCGCTTCGCTTGCTCCGCCCCGGGCGTGATGGCAATCTTGTCATACCCATTCTCCGCGGCATAGTTGAGCAGGCGCTTCATCGCTAACTCGTGCCAGTTCTTTTTGAATGGGGCGTCTGGAATCTTACTTTGAGACTCAGCGGCTATTCCCCCTCCAAGCCTATCTTGAAGTTCGTAAAACTTTTCAAACTCAGCATCGTCCCATTTTTTTGTTTCACCAGACTCAAACTCTTTAAGCATCTTTTGGTACTCAGCCATCTCACCTGTATGCTGGCCTTTATATCCATGCTTGCGGCCAGCCTGATGCCAGTCAGATTGAATCTCTTCTACGTGGAGAACTTTTTGCGTAGCGCCTGTGGTGTCTACGTTCTTGAACTTCTTGGCGTGGGAGAACTGAGCCGCCTCCAACGGAGTGATCACCCCTCTTTGTACAGCAACGCTAGGGGAACCGCTTGCTAGGCTCTTTGCATCAACACCCAAGGATTCAGCCATTCTCCTGCCGATGTCCTCAATCTGAGCTTTGGTGTAGGTTGGAGTTATTCTGTCTTGCACACGCATGTGGGCTAGCACGTTTGGTTCATCCCAGTGCTTAGACTGAAAATCTTGATTGGGGTTTTTGGCTAGTTCTCTGAGTTGATTTAACTCTTCCATCTCTTCTGGCAAGATGTTGCCAAAGTTGCGACCAACAGATGAGCGTCTCTCCTTGGCTTCTAGCTCAAACATGCGCTTCTGGTTCTTCTTAGCGTCAGAAGGTAAGCGCATCAGTATCTCTCGGTAGTTCTCTCCACCTTCGGTCTTGTAATCAGGATACTTTGTTCCGCCGCCTTCATCCATGATTTGCTCACGAGCAAGATCGAGGTATTTTTGCTCCTCGTTATACATCTTGTCCTCGAAGATGGTGTCGACACTATCCTCAGTCTCAAAGCGGTTGCGCCTAGTCATACCTGCTTCTTCGACCGCGTCATCGTGCATCAACTGCTCAGCAAGAGTGCGTATCTCTTTCTGGGTAGGTTCACCAATGACGGTTTCCCTCAGAGTGGGAGGAGGGAGTTCTTTCAGTTTTTTGAGGAACTCTTCCTTAGACATCTTTGGCATCTCAATGATGCGCTCGAGCTTGCGTGTCTGTATCTCTGTGGGTTTGATCCCCTTGACCTTGGAAAGCTCAGTGATGAACTCCTTGCCAGTCCCCTTGTTGCGCTTGAGCGCCTCAGCCGCCTTGTCTACAGCGGAGTAGAACCCTTTGATCTTGCTCATAGTGGGCGTTCCTCAAGGATTAGGTCATCACCAGTGATCTCGCCACCCTCAGCCATCTTCTTGACCTTGCCGCCCTTTTTTTTGCCTGTGTACTTCTTGATCATGTCTTGGTATTGCTTAATCTCGTCAATCATCTGCTGGTCAATGACTTGGCGGGGGCCTACCATCTTGAAGCTACCGAACTCTTGGGGAGCCTGAGCGGGGTTCTCACGCACAGACTTCAGGGTGTCAGGGAACATCAGGTCATGGGGAACGGGGTACTTCATGCCACCGAGGAATTGACCGGGGATGTCGTGCGAATAAGTCGGATGCGACGACAGCTTCAGGTCTGTCACATCAGGCTTCATTAACCCTAGCGACTTCCCTGTCACCCCGATCTCCAAGTTCCGCAGGTCAGGTTCTGTCACCGCATGAGCTACGTCTTGTCCGCTTGGTAAGCCAAACTTCTCGGTCACCGTGGGCATCTGCATCAAGTTGCCAAAGTGTTTGCGCAACTCTGGGTCGACGGCAAAGTGGAGGTAGGTTTCTTCTGGGTTCTCGATACCGGGGAAACTCGGGCGAGGGCCTGACTTCAAGCTCCCCTGTCTCACCAACTTGTTAAACCCCTCAATCTGCTTCTTCGTCATCAACTCTGGGCGAATGTTCTGCAAGTTCGTGTCCGCAAAGTGCTGGGCATAACTGTAGGAGTCAGGCCCCATCATCACGTAGTTGCCAACCACTGGCGACTCGTATAGCTCAGACAGACCTTTGGCACGGTTCTGCACCCCTTGCGCCGCTCCAAGGTTAGATGCCCAGAACTCATCCTCTTTCCCTAAGCCGTACAGGGGGCCACCATGCTGTGGAGCAGGCGAGCGCAGGGGTCTGCCAGCCACTGAGTAGATCGTCTGTCCTGTGATGGTTGGATCGCCTGCAATCCCCATCATCACGTTGCCCTTGAGGTTCTCGATGTCCACATCTTTGGGCAACGGACGTTCACCATCCGTTGGACGGATGTCATGCTCAAGCGTCTTCTCACGCTCGAACTGCTTTTGGGTCTTGCCTGCCACAGTCTTAGCGGTCTTGTCACTTGCGCGGACGTACTCACCAGTCATCTGAGGTGCGATGCGTTGGGCGATGGCTTCAATCTCTGCTTTGGTCTTAGCAGGGGCGCGTGCTAGCTTGATGAGCTTCTCAACTGCTCCGCCCTTAGCCTTGCTTTGCTCTGGAACGTAGGCTTTGATGGGCACATTAGCCTCGCGTGCCGCGATAGCGCGGTGCTGACCGTCTAAGATGTTGCCAAACTCATCCATTACTATGGCAGGCGGCATGGAGCCAGCCTTGATGCGATCCTTGTAGTCCTTGACCTTGTATTCGTCAGGCATAAGCACGCGCCCGTATAGGTCGTTCTCAATTGCGTAAATATCGTCAATGCTTGGTAACTTTGATGGGTCAATGGTTTTTTCAGAGAATTTACGTGACTTGATGTAATTGGTCATCTTGTCGTTTTTCAATGCTTCTTTTGCTGGGTCTGTTGCCACAATGTGGTTCAACATTTGTTCGCCAGACTTGATGGTATTAACTAGCTTTTGAGACTTTGCCATGCGATCCATCTCTTCACGGATTTGCTCGTTGGTCATCTGGAGTGGCTTGACCTCGTTGTAGGGTAGTCCTACGGTCTCAGCCTTGTATTTGTTTTGAAGGTTGACTCTGGCTTGGAACTCAGGCTTCAGCGCCTTCATGCGCTCGAGTGCTTCGATAGCCGCCTTGCTCAGCGCTCCACCACCAGCCATGTGCTTGTCCATCACCGCCATGTGTTGGCAGTCGCAGTTGTCAGAAATGGAGACCTTGCCACCCTTCTTCATGCCAGCTTCTGGGGGCATGTAGTTGCCAGCCTCAAAGTCTTCAATGAATTTCTTGGTGGTTTCGTCTTGGAACTCTGGCATACCCTTCATGCGCTCGTAGTGCATGATTACATTGGCTGGTGTCATGTCTGGGTGCTCAGGATAATAACGAGAGGCTAATGCGCTCAATTCTTTTTCGGTTGCGTATTTTTTACCAGCCTTAACCAACCCAGTGTTCCTCAAGTCGCCAACATCCTCCCATTCGCCACTACGCACAAAGTCTTGCACATATGGCAGGTACTGCTCCTTGGGTGCTTGGTTCTGCTTGCCTTTTATTTGGGCAATAAAGTTTGTCACTATTGGGTTATTCATAGCCCAATCGTCTTTTACTCTGGAAATAGCTTGTTTTATTTCCAAATCTCTATCATCTCCCCATTTACTAAATCCAGCCTCATCAGCTTTTTGATTCCCAATTTTTTCACCTTCAATCCGAAGTTGCTGTTCAACATCTTTTGGAATTTGGTCGTGATAAGGATGTTCTTTTTTGGGTCGAACTTCAACAGTAACATGAGGTTCACCACGTTTATCCCGCAGGCTGTAGATGCGTGAGCGACCTTCTAGCACGTCAGGGCAGTAACCACCAACGCAATGACCCATGGTGTCGCCTTCGTACTTGAGGGCTTTCTCTAGCTCAATGTCTTTCTGTTTGCCATTGATCCATTTGTTGAACTTGGCAATTGACTCTTCGGGATTCTTTGAATAGCTGTCAGTAGTTGGAGTTTCACCTACGTTCCAGTTGTGAACTGTGTAGAACCCGTCATTATTTTTCTCTAGCGTGTAACCCTGTGGAAGAGTTTCAGCGGTGTATACCTTCTTCTCTTTAGAAGGAGCCAACTCAATCCACTTATATCCCTCTTCAGGGTACTCTTTGTGGACAGGCATTCCCTCAGTGTTCTTGATGGCAGTTTCCTGCATCTTCTTAGCCTGCTCGGCATTGAACTCAGCAGTGCGCTGAATGGCTTGATCCATGGACAGCTTGTTAAGTTGTTCAGGACGGATACGACCAGCCGCCACATCCTGTCTGATCACATCGATGACGTGGTCAAACCCGAGGTCACCGATGTAGGCAGAGTAGACGTTGGTCTCAGGGTTGAGCTTGTCAATCCATTTGTTTTCACTGTAAGCACCCCAAAGACCGCTGTTGACATTGGCGCTTGTTTGTAGCGTCTCGTTGCGTAACGCATCCCATGTCTCGCCTTCTCCAATAATCACCGCCTTCTGGCTAGTTGGCAGGTTCTTAACAAGCGCATCTAAGTCTTTATCTGAGAGTGACTCACCTCTTTGCGCCAATCTTTCTCTTAAGCGATCGCGGAATGTTTCATTGACCTCATCATCTTTGTTGAGAAACGCACGCTCAGCATCTTGCGCTTTGGTCAACGCATCTTTTTGAGCTTGAACATCTCCAGCGCGATTGATACCGACAGCCTCATCGGATAACTGTTCCCATCGTCTAGCTAAGTCAGACTTGGCTTCACCCTCTGGAGAGAACCCTGCTTGTTTTCTTTTGCCTTTCAGTTCAGTAACTGCTTGAGTGTCAATGTCGCCCCAAGGCTGTTGCTCTGGACTCAAGTGACTGGCATTTTGGGTTGCAAAGTCTCTATCGAACTTGGCTTGCTCTTCTTGCTGTGCGGCTTGACGCATCAGGTTAGCCTGTCTACGTGGATCAGGCTCTGCCTCAGCCCTTGCACGAGTGCGCTCTGCGCGGTTCATGTCCACTTGGAACTGAGCCTCAATCTCTTGCGAGCGTCTCTCAAGCATCAGGCGGACTGGATCGCTTGGCGTAGCCATCTGCTTCTTGACGTAGTTGCCAATGTTGTTCTCGATCCATTTGTCAACAGCGGCTTCACCCTTGGTTATATCGAGATGGCGCTGAATGATTGCGCGACCATCATCATTTATGGCTGGGTCTTGCAACGCCCTTTCGTGCAAGGGGATACGTTCAGCAGGTGTCTGTCCAGCAACGGTCTCGGTTTTAAAACGATTTAATGATCTATCGACGTTACCAACCGTAGAGCCAGTCATGTTCCCGCCCAGCCAGTTACCGCCTTCAGGCTTGACCACATTCATGGTCGCTGTTCTTGGAGCTAGGAAGGAGAGGGAGCCTTGGGCGAGGGGGCCTTGGTTGTACACCATGGCGTCATTGACCATCTTGCCTGCGCCTCGAGTCAGTGCGCCTGCTCCACGTCCTAAGCCGTAGGTCAGAGCCTTAGCGGCGGTTCCAGCCATCGGGGTAGGCATGAACTCACCGAGTGAGCCAAACGTCTCAGCGGTGTGCTTGCGTGATGGGGATGCGTTCTGCGGTACAGCAGGAGGAAGCATCTTGTTCATCTCTTCAGTCGTTGGCATAACGCGACGACCAAAGACGGTTTGCATTGTGTCTGGAGCTAACGTGCGCGATATATCACTGATGTCACCAGCGGCTCCCGCTGTACCTGCGACAGAACCACGCAGTGCGCCTGCCATCATGTCGCCCATTGCTTGGGCTGGTTCTGCAAAGCTCTTGAGGTCGGAGACTACTCTATCAAGCGTGAGTTGGCGTTGAGCGCGAGGGTTAGGCATTCTGACCTCGGTTAGTTAGGTGTGCCAATCATACAGACATGAGCCTGTCAAGTCTATCTTTCTTGGCTTGGGCGCTTTTGAATTGAGTTACCGATAACACCCAAGGCGCATTGTCTTCAAGCAAAGCCTTTTCAACAACGACGTAGTCATTCTCAAACAGATAGGCGTCGATGGTCGACTCACGACTGCGGTTGAATAAGAACCATGGACGCAAGTGCGCACGAAAGCGAAAGCGCCAGCCATGAATCTCGCGGTGACGGATGTCATACCAAGCCCATGTGATGACAAAGCCACCCTTGGTGTGGTAGAGGTTGAGTCCTATCTTCTTGTAGCTACCCTCTTTGATGAAGTGAATCATGTCTCCTCCTTAAACGGCATATGGGTTCTCTCGTCTCTGTCTTCCACTGTCAACGTAGTCGTCCTCGTCATATGCTTCTGGTGGTTCACCGTCAATGTCGATGTAGCCTGAGTCCCTCAAGTACCTCAGAGCCTGCGTGGTCATGTCCACAAAGTCGTCGTGGCTGGTCTTGGGGAAGGCGCAGAGTTGACTAAGCCACGGCTCGCACCAATCCTTTACGTACTTGGGGCGCTCACTGCTCTCGGGTGCCCAGACGCGACCACGAGCGAAGATGCTGGAGACGACGTTGAGGCGTTGCATCTTGTCCGCGTGCCCCGGGTTGTACGCACGCACAGGCAGGTGCGATCTCCCCAAGTCTTGGATCAACTGCGTCCCTGCGCTCTTGTCCTCCACCAGTATCAGGTCGACTCGCTTCCTGTCCTTGTCCTCGCCGTACACCACGTCGTACTCCTCCGCAACCTTTGGGCGCAGGTCAGGGTATTGCAGGTGGTCTTGCCAGCAGTCGATCAGCATCACGGACATGGGGCCATCCAGTGGTTTGAACACACCCCACGTTCCCGCGGCGGTTGGATCGTTGTGCGTCTTCTCGCTCGTTGCGCAGTCATAGCTCTGGAGGATGTACTCGAACTTGGGGAAAGGCTTGCCGTTGGGCCAGAGCTTGATCATCTCGCGCTTGATGATCCCTGACTCCTCTGGGTCGATGATCTCCGCGTGAATCTCCTGCCTACCTATCTTGGTTCCCTCGTACTGAAGGATCTGCTTCTGGAAGGTTGTGGACAGGTTGGCTAGGTTGGCGTAGGTCGAGGCGGTCGTGACTATCACGTCGTCACCATCCCTGCCAACCAAGTCGACGATCAAGTCTTTAGGCTGTGGAGTAGTTGTGCATAAGATTTTGTTACCCAAGTCGTTTAGGGGTAGGCGGACGGAGAACATGATCTGATCCC
>OFRL01000074.1_pt1 | contig 53025 bp, 59 predicted proteins | sample 1543121 | NCBI WGS metagenome assembly OFRL01 (sample SAMN07774228, study PRJEB24372) | wastewater metagenome | isolation source: Lake Maggiore Cannobio | place: Italy: Cannobio | collected 2016-01
GGGCGATGACAGCGCGAGTGGGGACAGATTAAACCGCCGTCGCCAGGGCGAACTCGACATAGATCTCGCGCAGGCGGTCGGTGATCGGGCCGACCTTGCCGTTGCCGACCGTCTTGCCGTCGATCGCGACCACGCCCTGCACGAACACCGAGGCGCTGGTGATGAAGGCTTCCTTGGCGGCGAGCGCTTCCTCGACCGTGAAGGCACGCTCCTCGATGCGCAGCTGGCGCTCCTCGGCGAGCTTGACCACCGCCTTGCGGGTGCAGCCCGGCAGGATCTCGTTGCCGTTCTGCCGCGTCACGATGACATCGTCCTGGGTGACGATGAAGGACGAGGACGAGCCGCCCTCGGTGACCTTGCCGTCCTCGATCATCCAGGCTTCGCCGGCGCCGGCCGCAGCCGCGGCCTGCTTGGCCAGCACCTGCGCGAGCAGCGCCACGCTCTTGATGTCGCGCCGCTCCCAGCGGATGTCGGGCACCGTGATGACGTTGATTCCGGTCTTGGCCGAGGGCGCGTTGATGATGTCCTTTTCCGAGGTGAACATCACGAGCGTCGGCTTGACGTTCGCCTCCGCCTTCGGAAAGGCGAAATCGCGCCCCTTGTCGGCGCCGCGGGTGACCTCGAGATAGACCATGCCGTTGACGAGGTGGTTACGCTTGACCAGCTCCTTCTGGATCTCCTCGATCCGCTCCAGCGTCTCCGGCAGCGCGAGCTGAATCTCGCCGACCGAGCGCTTCAGCCGGGCCAGGTGCGAGGCATTGTCGATCAGCTTGCCCTCGAGCACCGCGGCCACCTCGTAGATGCCGTCGGCGAACAGGAATCCGCGGTCGAACACCGAGACCTTGGCCTCGGAATGCGGCACGTACGAGCCGTTGACGTAAGCGATCTTTTCCACGCGAGTTCTCCTGCGAACGAAGGACGAATTTCAGGCCTTCGTATACGCAAATTGTTAACGGGGGAAAACCCCGCCCTCGTCATTCCGGGGCGACGCGAAGCATCGAGCCCGGAATCCATTGGGCCGCTTTTCCGCGGTGAAATGGATTCCGGGCTCGCGCCAAGCGGCGCGCCCCGGAATGACGCCGTGGATGGGTCAGCGCCTCAGTGCTGCAATATCTTCGACAGGAACTTCTGCGCGCGGTCGCTGCGGGGCGTGCCGAAGAAATCCGCCTTCTTGGCGTCCTCGACGATCTCGCCGCGGTCCATGAAGATGACGCGGTCGGCGACCTTGTTGGCAAAGCCCATTTCGTGGGTCACCACCATCATGGTCATGCCCTCGCGGGCGAGGTCGACCATCACGTCGAGCACCTCGCTGATCATCTCGGGATCGAGCGCCGAGGTCGGCTCGTCGAACAGCATCGCGATCGGGTCCATCGCCAGCGCGCGGGCGATCGCGACGCGCTGCTGCTGACCGCCGGACAATTCGGCGGGAAACTTCTTGGCATGATCCTTCAGCCCGACGCGCTCCAAAAGCTTCATGCCCTTGGCCATGGCGTCGTCATGCTTGCGGCCCAGGACCTTCTCCTGCGCGAGGCAGAGATTGTCGATGATCCGCAGATGCGGGAACAGCTCGAAGTGCTGGAACACCATGCCGACGCGCGAGCGCAGCTTCGGCAGGTCGGTCTTGGGATCGTTGACCTTGACGCCGTCGAGCGTGATGTCGCCGCCCTGGATCGGCTCCAGCGCGTTGACGCATTTGATCAGGGTCGATTTGCCCGAGCCGGACGGGCCGCAGACCACCACCACCTCGCCCTTGGCAACGCTGGTGGTGCAGTCCTTCAGCACCTGGAAGGCCGGCCCGTACCATTTATTGACGTGATTGATCTCGATCATTTGGTTCTCATCAGCAGCAGCGAGCACGGTTTCACCTCTCCCAAAGGGAGAGGTCGGCGCGCAGCGCCGGGTGAGGGGTCACGGTCCAACGACGGAGCGAAACCCCTCACCCGGATCGCTGACGCGATCCGACCTCTCCCTTTGGGAGAGGTGAAGGAGTCCGTGCCCCGAACTGAAACCCGCATGTAAAAAGCTACCTTACAATGGCGATACGCGACTGCAGGCGGCGGACGCCGAACGACGCGACACAGGAAATGACGAAGTAGACCAGCGCGGCGAACAGGTACATTTCGACCAGACGGCCGTCGCGCTGTGCGACCTTGCTGGCGGCGCCGAGGAAATCCGGGATCGACAGCACGTAGACCAGCGAGGTGTCCTGGAACAGCACGATGGTTTGCGTCAGCAGCACCGGCAGCATGTTGCGGAACGCCTGCGGCAGCACGACGTAGCGCATCGACTGCGCGTAGGTCAGGCCGAGCGCGCTGGCCGCGGCCGGCTGGCCCTTCGAGATCGACTGGATGCCGGCGCGCATGATCTCGGAGAAATACGCCGCCTCGAAGATGATGAAGGTGATCAGCGAGGACGCGAAGGCGCCGACCGTGATCGGCCGCGACGCGCCGGTCAGCCACTGTCCGATATAGGGCACCAGGAAGTAGAACCAGAAGATCACCAGCACCAGCGGCAGCGAGCGGATGAAGTCGACATAGAAGCCGGCGATGCGGCCGAGCCATTTGTAGCTCGACAACCGCATCAAGGCGATCAGGGTGCCGAACACGAGGCCGCCGAGCGCTGCCAGCGCCGTCAGGGTCAGTGTGAAGCGCATGCCCTCGAAGAACAGATAGGGCAGCGCGCGGCGGATGACGTCAAAATCGAAATTGCCGAGCATCGTCATTTGCCCGTGATGTAGCCGGGGATCGCGACATAGCGCTCGAGGAAGCGCATCGCGGTGACCACGACGAAATTGAGGAGAAGATAGAGCACGGTTGCCGCGGTGAAGGCCTCGAACACCTGGAACGAGAACTCCTGCATCGAGCGCGCCTGGCCGGTCAATTCGATCAGTCCGATCGTGATGGCGACGGCGCTGTTCTTGATGGTGTTGAGGAACTCGGAGGTCAGCGGCGGCAGGATGATGCGGAACGCCATCGGCAGCAGCACGTAGCGATAGGTCTGCACCGTGGTGAGGCCGAGCGCGGTCGAGGCCTGCTTCTGTCCGCGCGGCAGCGAGGTGATGCCCGCCTGCAATTGCACGGCGACGCGCGCCGACATGAACAGGCCGACGCCGATCGCGGCGGTCCAGAACGGCGCATTCGGCAACTGCTTCAACCAGAGCCCGGCGGACTTCGGCAGCAGCTCGGGCAGCACGAAGAACCACAGGAACAGTTGCACCAGCAGCGGCATGTTGCGGAAGAACTCGACCCAGCAGAAGCCGATCCACGACGCCGTCCGCGACGGCAGCGTGCGCAGCACGCCGATCACCGAGCCGGCCACCAGCGCGATGATCCAGGCGAGCACCGATACCTTGACGGTGACCACCAGCCCCGACAGCAACAAGTCGAGATAGGTGCCGGTCCCCATCGGGTTCGGCTCAAGGAAGATGTGCCAGTTCCAGTTATAGTTCACGGGTCCCCCACGCGATCGCGCCGGTCACGCATTACGCCGACATTGCGCGCGGCGTCTATGCAAATGTCCGGCCATTCTCCTCCAAAAATGGCCGGACACGCTAACTTTCAGGACCCGCCCCCCCGGGGACGACGGGTCCTGTATCGTGATCAGTTCACCAGATAGGCGTCCGGATCGGGCGAGTCCGACGGCTTCGCAAACTGCTTCTTCATCTCCGGTCCGGCCGGCGAGTTGAGATTGAGGCCCTTCGGCGGAATCTTCTGGGTGAACCACTTGTCATAGATCTTCTGGCCTTCGCCGCTGGTGTAGAGCGCGGCGGTGGCGGCGTCGACGACCTTCTTGAACGGCGCGTCATCCTTGCGCAGCATGATGCCGTAGGGCTCCGGCTTGGAGAATGCATCCTTGGAGATGACGTAGTCATCCGGAGACTTCGAGCCGGCGACGAGGCTCGCGAGCAGAATGTCGTCCATCACGAAGGCGACTGCACGATCGGTCTCGACCATCAGGAAGGCCTCGGCATGATCCTTGGCCGGGATGATGTTGACGCTCAGCCCGCGCGCGAGGTTGGCCTCGGTCAGCTGCTTGATGTTGGTGGTGCCGGCGGTCGAGACCACCGTCTTGCCCTTGAGGTCGTCGATCGAGTTGATCTTGTTCGCCTTCTTCGTCACGTAGCGGCTGGCAGTGAGGAAGTGGGAGTTGGTGAAGGAAACCTGCTTCTGGCGCTCGGCATTGTTGGTGGTCGAGCCGCATTCGAGGTCGACGGTGCCGTTGGCCATCAGCGGGATACGGGTCGCCGAGGTCACCGGGTTGAGCTTGACCTCGAGCTTGTCGAGCTTGAGCTCCTTCTTCACGGCATCGACGATCTTGTAGCAGATGTCCATGGCGTAGCCGACGGGCTTCTGGTTGTCGTCGAGATAGGAGAACGGGATCGAGGAATCGCGGTAGCCGAGCGTGATCGCGCCGGTGTCCTTGATGTTCTTCAGCGTGCCGGTCAGCTCCTCGGCCTGAGCCTGGCTCGCGCCGAACGCGGCGGCGAGCGCGAGGCCAATGAGATATTTGCGTGTCATACGTCTACTCCTTCGTGGAACGGTCGATTGAATGCGTGAGAATGTCGGCGAGGACGGGTGCGATGTAGCGGCGAAACTGTCCGGGATTCTCGCTCATCGGAAAATGACCGAGATGCTCCATGATCGTGACGCTGGCGCCCCCTATAGCCGCTGCCGTCCGCCGCGTGTCCTCGGGCGTGCAGGAGAAATCATACTCGCCCGTAAGCAGGTAGAGCTTGCATACTTTAGTATCGATTGACGCGACGCGACCGCGCAGGTCGCCATCGACACGGTAGAAATACAGGTCGCCCTTGAACACGCCGGGGCCGCCCTGCTTGTAGCCCCACAGCGTTTCCATCCGCGCAGGCGCCGGGCTCTGCGGCGCTATCAGCCCCGACACCAGCGCGGCGCAGACTTCGCCGCCGTGAACGTCGGGGCGGTTCAGCCAGTCGGTGTCATACCACGGCGCCTGGAAGTCGGCAGCCTCGAGCCCGATCAGCGCGCGGAACTCGGCGGCATGTTCGATCGCAAGGTTGAGCACGATGCGTCCGCCGATCGAGCAGCCCATCACCACGGGCTTCTCCAGCCGCAATGCACGGCAGAAGGCACGGATGGTCTCGGTGTAGCGCGCGGTGGTGAGTTGGTATTCATCGCCGGTCCAGCTCATCGGCGGATTCGACTTGCCATGCCAGGGCATATCGAAGGCAATGATGCGGAAATTTTCGGCAAATTGCGCGTCAGCGAGCAGATGCCGCCACTGCCGCGCATCGGAGCCCGCGGTGTGCAGGCAGACCAGCGGGATGCCCTTTCCGTTCTCCTCGAAATAGATGCGGTGCAGCTCGCCGCCGATCTCGACGTGAACGTAGCGGCCGACCATCGGCTCGATGTCACCGTTCATGAGCTGGCCGCCGCGAAATGCTGCCGCGGCAGCGCCAGCAGATCCTTGAAATACTGCAGATGCGCCATGAAGGGATGCAAATCGCCTTCCAGCACCGCCTCGCCACGCTTGGTCAGCGCCAGCAAATCGTGCCAGCCGGGTTTCGGCTCGGCCTGCCAATAGGCGGCCCAGGCCCGCGGCGTCGCGCGATAGGCGAAGCGCCATGAGCGCATCAGGACCGGCGAAGGCACGAACTCGACGATGCGTCCGGCGCGGATCGCGGCATGAAACGGCCGCGCCGTCGGGCCGATCAGGCAGTCGCAATCGAGCAGCCGGCCGCGCGAGACCAGCCGAGGCGCCCGGTCGAGCAATGCGGGAAGGCCGGCAAACGCCGTCGTCACAGCGTCGTCGGTGGCGTCAGGCGATAGCGTCATCTTGTTGGGCAGGTTTCCTCGGCGAGCGCGGCCATGATGACGGCAACCGCCCGTTCTCGCAAGCCGCTGACACCCTTGGGTTCCTCAGATTAATCGCTTGATTAAACCGACCCGCTTGGTCAGCGCGCAGGCCGGAACAGCCGAATTCCTGCTGCCAGGAACTGCCAAATCCCGACGCCCGATCGGGTCAGCTCGTGACCTTTGCGGGCCGCACATTCTTCGGCGCCTGGGCCATCGCGCGGGCCAGCACCTGGGCTTCCTTCTTCAGCATGTCGGCGAGCTCACTTTCGCGGCGCCGGATGCGGTCGGTGGCGGCGCCGATCGACAGCGCGGCGACCACCTCGCCGGCATCATCGCGGACCGGAACGCCGACGCCGCCCATGCCGGGGAATGCAGCGTCGAGCAGCACGGTGTGGCCGACCTTGCGCGCCACCGCGATCCGCTCGCGCAGGAATTTTGGCGTAATGCGCGGCGATTTCGCCAGCCGCGGCACGATCACCTCGATCACGGCCTCGATCTCGGCGTCAGGCAGCCAGACCAGCAGCGCCAGCGCGCCGGCGCCGACGCCGAGCGGACGGCGGCTGCCGATCTGCAGATAATTCGGTTGCAGCGGGTGGCTGCCGACCGAGCGCGCCAGGTACAGCGCCTCGACGCCGGATCGTACCGACAGCAGCGCCGTGTCGGCCGAACGCTCCGACAGCCGCAACAGGCTCGGCTGCGCCAGCTCCGCGATGTCGACCGAGCGACGCGCACCGACCGCCATCACCCGCGCCTCCTGGCCGAGCTCATAGGTCTTGGCGCCGGTGACCCTGGAGACAAATCCCTCCTCGATCAGCGAATTGAGGATGCGCAGCGCGGTCGCCTTGTTGAGCGAGGTGGTGTCGGCGATGTCGGTCAGCCGCAACGGCGAGCGCTGCGCCAGCACGCGCAGGATCGCGCAGACCTTCTGGATCGCGTTGAACTTGTCGGGTTGGCCCGGCTCCGGTGATTGCCTCTTGCGGCTGTTCCGCGCGGTCGCAGTCGTGGAGGCGTTCATGCGCTGATCTTCCTTGCCTTCAATTCCGATTCCGGACCGGGCATGAAGAGATACGCCTGGCGGACATCATCCTAGAACGGATGATGTGCAGCGGACACCGTATACTTTCGTCAGATGAAACTTTGATATCGACTATCTACGCTGCTTTGCAGCAAGCGAGATTATTGAATTTCGTTTCACGAAAATCATGCGAGCCGCATCCTTCTGATTGTGAAGAGGGCAGCAAGGCTGAGGATGCAGACCGCGGTGAGATAATAGCCCGGCGCAAGTTCGCCGATCAGTGCAAAGCTTCCCATCCAGGTCATGATCGCCGGCCCCATGCCGCCGAACATGGTGACGCCGATATTGTAGCTGAGACCGAGGCCGGTCGCGCGCGTCGCCGGCGGAAACAGTTCCGACATCAGCGCGGCCAGCGGCCCGTAATATAGCGACTTGAGGACGCCGAGCCAGAGCACGCCGAGCAGGATGATCGTCGGCGTCGGCTTGCCCGTGAGCAGCAGGAAGGCCGGGAAGATCGAGACCAACAGCAGCAGCGCGAACAGGATCATGTGCGTGGTGCGTCCGATCTTGTCGGAGACGAAGCCCGCGATCGGCGCCAGCAGCGCGACCGCGGTCTGCGCGACGAGCGCCGCCATGAAGCCGACGGTCGGCGGCAGGTTCAGTGTCTTCACCACATAGGTCGGCATGTAGACGATCAAATAATTCACCGCGGTCGACACCGCGAGCGCACCGATCGCAAGGATGGTGGCGAGCTTCTGCTGCCTGAACACCTCCGCGACAGGCGATTCCTGCTTCGTGGCAGGCGGCGGGGTCGCATCGTCGACATGGTTGCGGATATAGATCCCGACCGGGCCGATCAGCACGCCGAACAGGAACGGCAGCCGCCAGCCCCAGGATTGCAGATCCTCCGGGCTCATCAGCGAAGTCAGAAGTGCACCGAAGCCCGCGCCGAGCAGGCCGCTGACGCCCTGGCTCGCGAACTGCCAGCTCGCGACAAAACCGCGGCGCTCGGGCATGTGCTCGACCAGGAGTGCGGTCGAGGAGCCGAACTCGCCTCCCGCGGAAAAGCCCTGCACCAGCCGCGCCAGCATCACCGCGATCGGCGCCAGGATGCCGATCGTCTCGAAGGTCGGCATCAGCGCCAGCACCAGCGTGCCGAACGTCATCAGCACGATCGACAGCATCAGCGAGGCCTTGCGGCCGTGGCGGTCAGCATAGGCGCCGAGCACGACGCCGCCGATCGGGCGGATCAGGAACGACAGGCCGAAGCTGCCGAAGGTCAAAAGCAGCGAGGTGGTCGGATCATTGGCTGGGAAGAACGCCTTGGAGAGGTAGACCGCGAAATAGGCATAGACCGCGATGTCGTACCATTCGAGCGCGTTGCCGACCGAGGTTGCGACGATCAGGCGGGTGATGTTCTTTTTGGTGGTAGCGTTGGCTTCGGAGGTGATCGGCGTCGATAGAGTCATCTAGATTCCTTGGCCGTGTCAGGCACTACTCTCCGAGCGGGTCACGGCCGGGTTCGTCCCGCTCATCCAAGTCTTCCCCGTCACCCCCGCGCAACGGCTTAGCCTTTGCGCGGGGATGACGGAGAAAATGCGCGCGCTGCACTTCAACCCTTGAGCGGCGCCTCGCCGAGATCCCAGAACAGGCCGGCCATGATGGTCAGCGCCTCCTCGGTCACCGGCAGCAGGATGTGCTCGTCGGGCGCGTGCTGCGAACAGCCCGGATAGGAATGCGGCACCCAGATCGTCGGCAGGCCGAGGCCTTCGGAGAACACGTCGTTCGGCAGCGAGCCGCCGAAGTTCGGCAGCACCGCCGGCGCCTTGCCGGTGGTGGCGCGGATCGAGTTCGCCGCCCAGTCGATCCATGGGCTGTCCATGTCGGTGCGCGAGGCGCCGAAACGCTGCGCGCCCGACACCTCGACCATCGGAAAGCCGTTCTTGTGCAGATAGTCGCGCACCCCGTCGATCACTTCGAGATATTTGGTGCCGACCACGAAGCGGAGTTGCAGCACCGCGTTCGCCCTGCCGGGGATCGCGTTGGCGGGTTTCTCGATATTGCCCGCCGACATCGCCAGCACTTCGAGCGTGTTCCAGGCATAGAGCCGCTCGGCGGCGGTCAGGCCCTCCTCGCCCCAATCCTCCGCCAGTTGAGGTTCGTCCGCCGTCGGCTTGATCTCGACGTCGGCGAGCGCGGCGCGGACGCGGTTTGAGATCGGCGGCGGTTTGAGGATGTCGAGCTTCATGCGGCCCTTGCCGTCGACCAGGCTTGCGATCGCGTTCGCCAGGATCGTCGCAGGATTGGCCAGCACGCCGCCCCAATTTCCGGAATGATTGCCGCCCTCGCGCAGATTGACATCGAGATGGATGCGGTTGCCGCCGCGGCAGCCGAGGAAGATGGTGGGACGTTCCACCGACAGCCGTGGCCCGTCGGAGGCAATGAACAGATCGGCCTTCAACTCCTCGCGATGCGCCTCGCAGACTTCGCGCAGGTCGGGCGAGCCGATCTCCTCGCCGGTCTCGATGATGAACTTGGCGTTGAAGCCGAGCTTGCCGCCGCGCGCCTGCTTCACCGCGCGAAGGGCGGCCATGTTGATCGAATGCTGGCCCTTGTTGTCGGCGGTGCCGCGGCCGTAGGCGCGATCGCCCTTGACCGTGATCTGCCAGGGATTGAGCCCGTCGCGCCACTCGCCGACCATACCGTCGACGACGTCGCCGTGGCCGTAGGTCAGCACGGTCGGCCGCGCGGCATCTTCCTGGTAGTCGGCGATCAGATAGGGTCCGCGACCGGTCGGCGACTCGATCAGCCTGGTCTTGAAATCGAGCTCGGCGAAGGCCGGCTGCAAATTCTCCACCAGATAGGCGCGCAACGCGTCGGCCTTGTCGGCATTCAGGCTCTCGGTCTGGTAGCCGACCCTGCGGTCCAGCTCCTTCAGGAACTGTCCCGATTGAAAATGCTCTCGCACGTTCGCGATTGCGTCTTCCCGTGTCGCCATGATTGTTCCTTCGTCCGGTCGCGGCTTGAGATGATTTCTTGGCATGATCCCGTCGGATCGCTGCGTCGCACATCCGGATCATGCTTCTGGAGGCCGGCAACCTATCGGGATCGGCCCGCCACCGGAAGGGTGTGAATCGCGAAGGGCCCTTGCCAAAACGTGGGAAGTCGCACCAATTTGACGCGGGACGCCCAACCGGGCAGCAATCGAAGCGGCGCTCAAGGTTTCGACCAAGGTTTTCGACAATGACAAAACAGATCCGGCTCAACGCCTTTGCCATGAACTGTGTGGCGCATCAGTCGCCGGGGCTGTGGACCCATCCGCGCGACCGCACCAAGGACTACAACAAGCTGTCCTACTGGACCGACCTCGCGAAGACGCTGGAGCGTGGACGGTTCGACGGGCTGTTCCTCGCCGATGTGCTCGGCGTCTATGACGTCTATGCCGGCAATCCGGATGCGGCGCTGCGCAACGCGGCGCAAACCCCGGCCAACGAGCCGTTGATGCTGATCCCGGCGATGGCCGCGGTGACCGAAAATCTCGGCTTCGGCGTCACCAGCAATCTCTCCTTCGAGCCGCCCTACCCGTTCGCGCGACGGATGTCGACGCTCGACCACCTGACCAATGGCCGGGTCGGCTGGAACGTGGTGACCGGCTATCTCGATTCGGCGGCGCGCGGCGCCGGCAAGGACAAGCAGACCGCGCATGACGACCGCTACGAGCTCGCCGACGAATATATGGAGCTGGTCTACAAGCTCTGGGAAGGCAGCTGGGAGGACGACGCCGCGATCCGCGACGTCGCGCGCGGCATCTTCACCGATCCGTCGAAGGTGCACCGTGTGCAGCACGAGGGCGCCAACTACCGGCTCAACGCGATCCATCTGTCGGAGCCGTCGCCGCAGCGCACGCCGGTGCTCTACCAGGCCGGCACCTCGCCGCGCGGCCGGCAATTCGCCGCCGAGCACGCCGAATGCGTGTTCATGTCGGGCCCGTCGGCGAAGGTGATCGGCCCGCGGGTCTCGGCGATCCGCGAGCTCGCGGCAGCGAAGGGCCGCAATGCCGCCGAGATCCTGATGTTCTCGATGATGTGCATCGTGGTGGCGCCGACCGAGGCCGAAGCCAAGGCGAAGTATGCGGAGTACCGCAGCCATATCAGCCATGAGGGCGCGCTGGCGTTGATGTCGGGCTGGACCGGGGTCGACTTCTCGACCTACTCACTCGACCAGGAAGTCCGTCACGTGCAGAACGATGCCGGCCGCTCCGCGATGGACAATGTCACCCGCGCCGATCCCGACCGGGTCTGGACCGTGCGCGAGGTCGCCGAGCATGTCGGCATCGGCGGCGCCGGCCCCGTGGTGGTCGGCACGCCGGAGCAGGTCACCGACAAGATCGAGCAATGGTTCGAGGACACCGACGTCGACGGCCTCAACGTCGCCTTCGCGATCTCGCCCGGCGATTTCGAGGATATCGCCGACATGCTGGTGCCGGAGCTCGTCAAGCGCGGCCGCTACAAGCGGGAATACGCCAAAGGCACCTTGCGCGAGAAGCTGTTCGGCGCGGGACGTGCGAAGCTCGACGACGCGCATCCGGCGAGCCGGTATCGCGTGAAGCGGGGTGCTGCGGCGGAGTAGAGGATGCTCTTTCTTCCGTCATCCTGAGGAGCGCGCTCTTGCGCGCTCTACAAGATGACGGTGAGAGAGCCAGCGTGCGGCTCCTTCAATTCACGGAATTGCTGACCACCACTTCAATCAACTTGGCACCGGGCCTCGCGAACGCCGACTTCAGCGTGCCCTTCAGCTCCTGCGGATCGGTGACCTTGATCGCCTCGAGCCCGAGCGAGCGCGCAAGCGCCGTGAAATCGACCGGCGGGTCGATGAAGTCCATGCCGACATAATTGTCATCGCCATGGAAAGCGAGCAGGCGCTGCTTGATGATGCGGTAGCCGCCATTGTTGACGATGACGAAGTTGAGCGGCAGCTTGTGGTTGGCCGCGGTCCACAACGACTGGATCGAATACATCGACGAGCCGTCGCCGGAATAGCACACCACCGGGCGCGTCGGATTGGCGAGGCTGACGCCGACCGCGGCCGGCAGGCCCCAGCCGATGCCGCCGGAAGCCAGCGCGTGATAACCGTAGCCGTCGCGATGCGGCCGCAAGCCGATGATCTGGCGCGACGAGGTGAGGCCCTCATCGACCAGGATCGCATTGTCGGGCATCGCTTCCACGACCTGCAGCGCCAGCCAGTCCGGGTCGATCGGCGAAGTCTGGCTCGCCTTCGAGATCTGCTCGACCAGCGCCTTGCGCTTCGCCGCCCAATTCTTCGGTGCGAGCGCCGCGAGCCCCTGCTTCGCGCGCGTCTCCAGCGCGCTTCCGCCGGTCTCCTTCAATGCTGGCACCAGCGCGCGCAGCGTCTCCTTGACGTCGGCTTTGACCGCGATCTCGGCGCCATAGTTGCGGGCGAGATCGCTGTCGACCAGCCCGACCTGCACGATCGAGAGCCCGTCCGGCAGCGGATCGACCTCGCTGTAGACCGACATCCGCAAGGGATCGCCGCCGAGCGCGATCAGCAGATCATGCGGCGCCAGCACGTCACGCGCGACCTTCTGCAGCCGCGCGATCGCGCCCATGAAGCTCGGGCTCTCCGACAGGAAATGCGAACCATAAGGCGTCGACGATTGCCACGCCGGGCAGCCTAGCGTCTCGGCGAGATCGGCGGCCTCGCGCAGCGCGTCGCTCTTGACGATCTCGTCGCCGACGACGATCACCGGACGCTCCGCCTTGAGGATGCGCGCGGCGAGCGCCTTCAGCGATTCCTCCGACGGGCGGACCCTGGTGTCGACCCGGGTGGAGCGGCCGAGCTCGATGCCGGCCTCGGCGTTGAGGATGTCGCCCGGCAGCGAGATGAACACCGGCCCGGTCGGCGGCGTGGTCGCGATCTTGGCGGCGCGGCGCACGATGCGCGGCAAGTCCTCGAGCCGCGTCACCTCGACCGCCCATTTCACCAGCGGCGTCGCCATCTGCACCAGCGGGCCATAGAGCACCGGCTCGGTCAGGCCATGGCCCTGCTCCTGCTGGCCCGCGGTGAGGATCAGCGGCGTGCCGGTGAAGCTCGCATTGTAGAGCGAGCCCATCGCATTGCCGAGGCCGGGCGCGACATGGACGTTGCAGGCGACCAGCTTGCCGGAGGCGCGGCTGAAGCCGTCGGCCATCGCAACCACCAGGCTCTCCTGCATCGCCATCACATAGGTGAGATCGGGATGGTCCTTCAGCGCATGCATGATCGGCAGTTCGGTGGTGCCGGGATTGCCGAACAGATGGGTGACGCCTTCATCCTTCAGCAATGCCAGGAATGCCGAGCGGCCGGTGATGCGATTCTTCATGTTCCCTCCACGCCTGCCAGCACGTTGGCCAACGGCACCGGATGAGATGATCAAACTTGCGCTTTGGGAGCAATCGAGCCGCCGGTCATGGCCGCATTCCGCAGGCGCGCGCCTGGCGTTGACCATGCCGGCACGATGGTGAGCGCAAGTTCCAGGAAACTCCCTCGGCGGGCAGCATCGAATTGCGCCGCCGAGATTAACGCTACTTTAGCGAGAGTGTCCTAAAGCGGCGGTTGTTTGTATCCGCCAGGCAGGCCGAAAGCACGCAGGGCCCGCAGGCCCCGCTTCGATCGCAGGACTGATTCATGGACGCGCTGACGGCTTGGAACGGCACCAGGCTTGAGAGAGGACCAGGAACGATCAAGCTCGCGAAGCCGGGAATCTATCTCTTCGTGATCGCGTTCTCATCGGTGTACTACCTGGCAAACGCGCCGCTTCTGCTCGGTCACCTCGACCTGGGATGGCACCTCGCGGCGGGAGACCTGATCAGAGAACGCGGCAGCATCCCGTTCCAGGATCCGTGGTCATTCACGCTCGGCGACAGACAATGGTATAATCTCTCCTGGCTCTGGGACGTGATCGCCAGCGTCGTGTTTCAATACACGGGATATACCGGCCTCACATTGTCGATCGTTGCGTGTGGCGCTGTCATCGCCGGATATCTCACATCGATCTGCCTCGGCAGCGGCGCCTCGGCGCTCGCGGTCGGCATTTCCGTTCTGGCCGCCTGCCTGCTTTACCCGGCTTTTGCGACAGCCCCGAACTCCTATCTCTCGGCGTCGCCAAACACGCCCACCATGGTGTTCTGCGTCATCTTCTACGCAGAGTGCTTGAAGCGAACCCGATGGTTCCTGCTGCCCGTGATGATGGTGCTTTGGGCCAATCTGCATGGCGGCTTCATGCTCGGGCTGCTGCTCATTGGTTTTTTTGGCGCAGTGTCCGTGCTCAAGCGAGACTGGGCTGGCCTCAGGATCTACAGTTTTGCGGTCGCCGGTTGCCTCGTCGCGGTCCTCATCAATCCGCTTGGCTGGCATATCTATGACGGCGTCGCGACCACGCTCGGCCACTTTGCGCAGGCGCATATCACCGAGTGGTGGTCTTACGCTGACAACTTCACCATGCCGGGGAGCATTCCCGGCATCGTCTATATCGCCATCTTCGTCGCGTTCGAGCTCCGCCACCCCACGGCTTCGAGCGTTCCTCTGGAGTCGCGGCTGCTGGCTTGGCTGTTCCTGCTCCTGGGATTCTGTCAATACAGATACATGTCGTTCTTCTTCATGTTCGCGGCGGTGCCGCTGGCGCTGCATTTGGATCGGCTGCTGCCCAAGCAGCTGAACGAGCTCAAGGTGCAAACCTCGTTGCTGGTGGCCGGGATCGTTGGAATGTGCGCGCTGCCGCTGACGCTGATCCATGTCAAACCGGCGCTCGCGCTTCCGCAGCTGCTGTCAGAGCAGGATGCGCGCTATCTGCAGACGCATTTTCCGCATGCACGGCTTCTGAACCACTGGAACGTCGGCGGACTCCTGATCTTCTACACGCGCGGTACGGTGCCCGTGTTCATCGATGGCCGTTCAGCCACTGCCTATCCCGATGAACTGCTGCGCGACTATTTCAGCCTGATCAAATGGGAGATCGACGAGCCCGCCTGGGATGCCGTCCTCGACAAATACAAGATCGACACGGTGCTCTGGGTGAAGGCGCACGAACCCCTGAAGAGGTTCCTCGTGGACAAGCGAGGATGGACCGAGGAATACGCCGGAACGGATGAGGTCATCTACGTGAAGCACTGACAACGCCCGCGTTTCCGTGCAGCCGTCCTGTCCGGAAGCTGACGAGCGCAGTTCGCGTTCTTTTGTGCATGATCTTTTCGGAAAACCGCTTCGCACTTTTCCGGATCATGCATCAGAACATCCCCTCGCGCTCACTGCGCTTCTTCTTTTTCGACCGCTGCCAGACCACGCCCGGATAGCCCTTCAGCGGCACCAGCGGCTCGCCGGTGTAGGCCCACTCCTGCAACTCCTCGATCGCGATGTGGTAGAGCGGCTGCCGGCCGGTGCGCCCCGAGAACAGCGCGCGCGGGATGTTGACCATGTGCGGCGACCGCGCGCGTTCGTAGCAAATCGGCGTGCCGCAATTGGCGCAGAAACTGCGCGCGGTCTTGCTCTTCGCATCCTCGTAGCGCGACAGCTCGCTTTCGCCCTGCGTGATGCGGAAGCGCTTCTTCCAGCTGCCGACATAGGTCGCATAAACCGCGCCATGCGCACGGCGGCTGGCGGCGGTGTGGTCGTGCCAGGCCCAGCGCGCCGGCACGTCGATCTCGAACCGGACCTTGCCGCACAGGCATTGACCGACCGCAGGCTTCGCCAGCGCCACCGGCTTGGGCTTCTTGGTCGGCTCGAACTCGTCGTCCGGAAACATCTCGGCGCTCCATCCGGGCTACGAAATGACGAAGTTACGCCTGCGCCAGCTCGTCGTGCACGGGATAATCCGTGTAGCCCTTCTCCTCGCCGGCGTAGAAGGTGGCGCGGTTGTACTTGGTCAGCGGATAGCCGCGCTGCAAACGGCGCGGCAGGTCCGGGTTGGAGATGAAGTAGCGGCCGAACGCGATCGCATCGGCATGGCCCTCGGCAAGTGCGCGCTCTGCGCTGTCGCCGACGAAATTGCCGGCCGTGATCAGCACCCCGCTCCACATCGGCCGGTACAGCACCATCGCCGACGGCACATCCTTCCAATCGACATCGGCACGGCCGGTGCCCGAGGCGCGCGGCTCGATGAAATGCAGATAGGCGAGCCCGAACTTGTCCAGCGCCTTGATGGCGTGGCTGTAGAGCGGCATCGGATCGGCCTCGCCGCTACCATTGGCGATGCCGTAGGGCGACAGCCGGACGCCGACGCGGTTGGCGCCCCAAACCTCGGTCACCGCCTGCGTCACCTCCAGCAGGAAGCGGACGCGGTTCTCGATCGAGCCGCCATACTGATCGGTCCGCACATTGCTCTTCGATTGCAGGAACTGCTCGATCAGATAGCCGTTGGCGCCGTGGATCTCGACGCCGTCGAAGCCGGCGGCGAGCGCGTTCTTCGCGCCCTGCCTGTAAGCCTCGACCATCAGCGCGACCTCGGCGGTCTCCAGCGCCCGCGGCGTCTCGTACTCGACCACCTTGCCGTCCGCCGTCATGCACTTGAACTCGGCGGGGATCGCAACCGCCGACGGCGCCACCGGCAGCGCACCGTCAGGCTGGAACGAGGAGTGCGAGACGCGGCCGACGTGCCAGAGCTGCAGGAAGATCAAGCCGCCCTTGGCGTGCACCGCATCGACCACCTCGCGCCAGCCCGCGATCTGGGCCTCGCTGTAGATGCCGGGGACGCCGGGATTGCCGAAGCCGGTGGCGACCACCGGCGAGGCTTCCGCGATCAGCAGGCCGCCTTCTGTCGCGCGCTGCGCGTAATATTCCGCGTTCATCGGCCGCGGCGCCAGACTCGGCCGCGCCGCCCGCATCCGCGTCAGCGGCGCCATCACGACACGGTGCTTCAGCTCGTAGGGACCGACCTTGAGCGGTGAAAACAGCGACGAAGAAGTCATGCCTACCCCAATTAATCTTATGTCATTGCCCGTTATCTAACGGGTTCATCTTGTTCATGAAAGGAGGTAGTGGCAATCTGTTGCCGAGAGAAGGTCTCCCATGTCGAAATCGAGCGCCTCATCGCTCCCCTCCCTCAGCGTCCGCATCGACCTCGATGCCGAGGACCGGATCGGGCCGGGCAAGATCCTGCTGCTGGAACACATCAGAGAATGCGGCTCGATCTCAGCCGCCGGCCGCGCCATGGACATGAGCTACAAGCGCGCCTGGGACCTGGTCGACGAGATCAATCGCATCTGCCGGCAGGCGGCGGTGGAGCGGCAGACCGGCGGCAAGAACGGCGGTGGCGCGGTGCTGACCCCGTTCGGCCTCTCCCTGGTGGCGCGCTACCGCAAGATCGAACGCGACGCGGCGAGTGCCGTGCGCAAGGAGCTCGAGGCGCTGCGCAGCGACATCGGCAAGCCGAAGAAGGCCGTAGGGCGGTGAGTGCACCGGCGGTCAACGCAGGGACCCGCTTTCGAAAATATCGAAAACAACCCCATGCAAAGGAGCCGGTGGCGGCCGGCGCTCGACAACGCAACTTGACACGTCGGGCAACTCAGGGGTATATTTCTAATATTCCGAAATTATGTGCCCTCGCCGGGTGCCCCCACAGGCGACAAGGTTCATCGCATTTCGCGGCAATGCCATCGCGGCCATCCTTCGGAACGCCCGCCTTCGGCAGGCTCCCCGGGATGAGGGGCTTGCTCAGTGTCATCACCCGCGCATGCGCATGCGGGTGATCCAGTATTCCAGAGACGTCTGCGCTTGAATCGAGGAGCCGCGGCGTACTGGATCGCCCGGTCCCGTCTTCGCCAAGGCTTCGACGAGGCCACGGACCTCGGCGCGCCGAAGCTTTAGCGGAGGCGGCAAGCCGGGCGATGACAGCGGTGAGCGAGGATATGCGCCTTGTTTCAGGCGCTAGCCCGTCTTGATCCAGACCGCCTTGACGTTGAGATATTCCTCGACGTGCTGCTTGCCGGACTCGCGGCCGTAGCCGCTCATCTTGTAGCCGCCGAACGGCACCGCCGGATCCATCGCCTGGTAGCAATTGACCCAGACCGAGCCGGCGCGCAGCGCCTTCGCGACCTGGTGCGCCTTGCTGACATTGGTGGTCCAGACGCCGGAGCCGAGGCCGAAGGTGGTGGCGTTGGCGCGCTTGATCAGCTCGTCCGGATCCTTGAACGAGATCGCCGAGATCACCGGGCCGAAGATCTCTTCCTGCGCGATGCGCATGTTGTCCTGCACATTGGCAAACACCGTCGGCTGCACGAAATAGCCCTTCGAGAGCGCGCCCTCGGTGAGGCGGCCGCCGCCGGCAAGTGCCGTGGCGCCCTCCTTCTGTCCGATGTCGAGATAGCCGGAGACGCGGTCCATCTGCTGCTGCGACACCAGCGGCCCGATCTGGGTGTTGGGATCGAGGCCGTTGCCGACCTGCAGCTTCTTGCCGAACTCGGCGACGCGGCCGACGAATTCGTCATAGACCTTCTGCTCGACGAACAGGCGCGTGCCGGCGCTGCAGATCTGCCCCGAATTGGCGAACACGGCCATCGCGGCTCCCGGCACCGCCGCATCGAGATCGGCGTCGGCGAACACGATGTCCGGCGACTTGCCGCCGAGCTCAAGCGAAACCCGCTTGAGGTTACCGGCCGAGGCACGGATGATCGACTGCCCCGTGACGTGCGAGCCGGTGAAGGCGACCTTGTCGACATCGGGATGCGATGCCAGCGCGGCGCCCGCGGTCTCGCCATAGCCCGGCACGACGTTGACGACCCCGGGTGGAATGCCGGCCTCCATGCAGAGCTCGCCGATGCGCAGCGAGGTCAGCGGCGATTCCTCCGCCGGCTTCAGCACCACGGTGCAGCCGGTCGCGATCGCCGGGCCGATCTTCCAGATCGAGGCAGTCAGCGGACCGTTCCAGGGGATGATGGCGCCGACCACGCCGATCGGCTCCTTCAGCGTGTAGGAGAAGATCTCGCCGGGCAGCGAGTTCTCGATGGTCTCGCCGTGGATTGCGGTGGCCTGGCCTGCGTAATAGCGCAGCATGCCGAGCGAGCGCAGCCGGTTGCCGCGGGTGCGGCTGATCGGCGCGCCCATGTCGAGCGTGTCGAGCTGGGACAGTTCCTCGAAATTGGCTTCGACCAGCTCGGCGAGCTTGAGCAGCATGTTCTGCCGCTCGAACGGCTTCACCTTGCTCCACGGCCCTTCGAAGGCGCGCCGCGCCGCCGCAACCGCGCGGTTGATGTCCTCGGCGTCGCCCTCGGCGACGGTCGCGAGCAATTCACCGGTGGCGGGGTTGTGGGTTTCGAATTTCTTGCCGGAGGCGGCGTCGACCCATTTGCCGTCGATCAGCATCTTCTTGTAGGAGCCGTCGGCATAAGGATGGCGCGTGATCGGAACTGCCTGCGAAACAGCCATGTTTGCACTCCCTGTCAAATTGTCGGCTGAGGTGTTTTGGAAGCGTTATATCCCGAATTCTACAGCGCGGCCGCGAAACCGTAAAGCGAGGCGAGCGTTGTCGAGGGTGGCGCGCATGAAAACCTCCCATGCGCCTGCCTGCATGGTACGATGATTTAGAACCTCAGCCACATATGTGTCCGGAGACCGACGATGCCGCACCCCGTGATATCAGCCAATCATGTTGCCGTGATCACCGGAGGGGCATCCGGCATCGGGCTTGCTGCCGCACTGCGATTTGCGGAGGCCGGCATGAAGGTCTGCATCGCCGATCTCGGCGACGACAGGCTGAAGGCGGCCGCGGCAAAACTGTCATCTGCGGCGCCGGGCGGCGCGGCCGACATCATGACGGCGGCGGTCGACGTCAGCCGCGCGGACGCGGTTGCGGAGCTCGAAGCCGGCGTCGCGAAAAGGTTCGGCGGCACCGACATCCTGATGAACAATGCCGGCATCCAGCCCGGCAGCGCGATGTTCGGACCCGCGGACAATTGGCAGCGCATCCTCGGCGTCAACCTGTGGGGCGTGATCAACGGCACCCAGGCCTTCGTGCCCAACATGATCAAGCGCGGCCGGCCGGGGCTGATCATCAACACCGGCTCCAAGCAGGGCATCACCACGCCGCCGGGCGATCCCGCCTACAACGTCTCCAAGGCCGGCGTGAAGGCGTTCACCGAGGCGCTGCAGCACGAGCTGCGCAACACCGACGGCTGCAAGCTGACGGCGCATCTGTTGATCCCGGGCTTCGTCTTCACCGGTCTGACTGCGCGCGGCCGCACCGAGAAGCCGGCCGGCGCCTGGACCGCGGAGCAGACCGTCGATTTCATGATCGAGCGGCTCGAGGCCGGCGATTTCTACATCCTCTGCCCCGACAACGATGTGCCGCGCGCGCTCGACGAACGCCGCATCCTGTGGGCCGCCGGCGACATCGTCGAGAACCGCCCGCCGCTGTCGCGCTGGCACAAGGATTACGGCGACGCGTTCGCAGCTTTCGCGAAAGGGGAGTAGGAAGAGAATCTTAGGATGGGTGGAGCGCAGCGAAACCCATCACCTCTCCTGCGGTCCGCTATTTGATGGGGATCGCTGCGCTCCACCCATCCTTGCACACTTGATGCTCTCGTCATTCCGGCATTATGATGAAATTGTTTACAAAAATTCTGGTGGCGGTGGTTCTGGCATAATACAAAAATCACTAAAAAGTCAAATTCCTGGAAAAGTAGTTTCAATTTCGGTTGCACATGGAGATTCTGTTAAGAAAGGTGATGTTGTTTGCACTTTAGAATCTATGAAAATGCAAGTTACGGTTAAAGCACACAAAGATGGAATTGTAAAAAATATCAAAGCTAAAGAAACAGGAACTGTTGCTAAAGGCGATATAATTGCTGATATAGAATAAAAAAAATTATTTATTTTAAAAAGTTTTTAATTTCATCATAATTTGGTTCTTTTAATGGATTCTCTGATATCCATTTGTAACCAATTTTTCCATCTTCCATAATTATGAATACAGAACGTTTTGCTGCATTGTAATCTTTGATGTGTAATAGATCTTTTAACAGAATATCATATTCTTTGATAGTTTTACTTGTATAATCACCTAATAGTGGAAAATTGAAGTTATTTTTTTCTGCAAATGCTTTGTTTGCAAAAGGACCATCATTGCTAATTGCAATTATTTGTGCCCCCATATCTGAAATTTCTTTCCATGAATCTCTAAAAGTACATAATTCTGCTTCACATACTGGCGAACTGGCTGCAACTATGAAAGATAATACAATTTTTTTACCCTTAAATTCATCTAAAGTTCTCATTTTTAATTCTGTGTCAGGAAGTTCAAAATTTGGTGCAAAATCGCCTACATTTATTGTCATAATCTGTGCTGTACAATTATCCTATTAATTACTTTACAACAATTATTTTTAAAAACACTTGATCGAAAAAACGAGGTAACCTTATTATACAAAACTTAGGGATCAAAGCTAAATTGGTCGGAGAAATAGCGGGCAATTACAGTACCGTAGTATTGATGTTTGGATTTGCAGTAGCTGCAATGGCACCCACATTATTAATTTCACGAATGATATCACCTCGTAAAAAAAGTAATCCTGTAAAATTTTTGCCAATGGAATGTGGACAAGTACCAAGCGGTGAAGGAAGAACTCATTTTATGATGCAGTATTATCCGTATATTTTGATGTTTGTCATTTTTGATGTTGTAGCAATTTTCTTATATGCTTGGGGCAGTTCTCTTTTGGAACTTCCAAAAAATGCAACTTTGCCAATGATGGGATTTTTGGGAATTATATTTGGAGCAATGTCATTTGCACTGTATCAATCAGGGAGACGAAGAATATGGTAGTTATTTATAGAATTAATGTTAATGGTGGATGGGAATAAAATTGCTTAAAGATTTAGTAACACCAGAAAATGCAAATGTCTTCATAGGAAAACTGGGTGATATTTTAGAAAAAGCAATTGACAAACCATTGGGCTATGCTATCAATTGGGGTAGAATTTGGTCACTTTGGCCTGTGCATATTGAAACAGCTTGTTGTAGTGTTGAGTTTGGAGCAGCATCTAGTCCTAGATATGATGTTGAAAGATTTGGTATCATTGAAGCATTTGGTTCACTTAGACAATGTGATCTAATTGTTGTTCAAGGAACTATCACACGAAAAATGGCTCCACGTCTTAGATTAGTTTATGATCAAATGCCAGAACCAAAATATGTGATTGCTATGGGTGCTTGCGCAATTACTGGAGGATTGTATTTTGATTCATACAATGTACTTCCAGGAATTGATGGAGTTCTTCCAGTTGATGTTTATGTTCCAGGTTGTCCGCCTAGACCTGAAACTCTTATCCAAGGTTGTATTTTGTTACAAGAAAAAATTAAGAGAATGAAGGCTAGGAAGTTTGTATAATGAGTACTGATGCAGAGCAAATTACTACTGAAGAAAAATCAGCCGATGAAAAACCAGTAGCAAAACCAGTGGTAAAATCTGTACAAGTTCCTGCATTTGAAAAGAGTATTTCTGATAAAGTGGTTGAAAAATTTGGTGATAAAATTAAAGTTGAATTTATTAAAGAAAATAGAGTTGGAATTAAAGTTAGCAGAGAAGACGTTCATGATGTAGCTGAATTTATTCGAGATGGGCTGAATTATGATCACGTAGAATCTGTTTCTGGTGTAGATTATCCACAGGATAAAGAAATTGAAGTTGTTTATCATATTGGTTCTTATTCAGATTCATCTTTGGCTAAACAAATTCTTGTTTTAGCAACTAGAGCACAAAGAGAAGAAAACCCAATTCCTGGAAAAGATGCAACAAAATTGCCATCTCTTAGAGATATATTCTACAGTGTAGAATTCCATGAAAGAGAAGTTTTTGAAATGTTTGGAGTTTACTTTACTGGTCATCCTGATAATAGACGATTACTTTTGCCAGAAGATTGGGCAGATTTACCACCTCTCAGAAAAGACTTTGCAATAAAAGGGCGATAGATATGACAGTAGAATTACCTCCTGGATTAGCACTCCAAAAAGTTGACGAGAGAATTATGACTCTTAATGTAGGACCTCAACATCCTGGTTCCGGACATATGAGAATCATTGTACAAATTGATGGGGATTACATTGTTGCATGTGATCCTGATCCAGGTTATGTACATCGTGGAGAAGAAAAAATGGCTGAATATAGAAATTATATAACAAACATTCCTCATTTAGAAAGACCTGTAATTCACGATTCTTGTAATGCTCTTTATCCTTATGTCTTGGGTGTTGAGGATCTACTTGGTATTGAAGTTACTGAACGTGCAAAATATGTTCGAGTAATTTGTTCTGAACTAAATCGTTGTATCTATACAATGTACTGGCTTGCTATCTATGGAATATTCTTAGGTCATTCTACAATGTTTATGTGGCCCGCAGGTGATCGTGAACTCTTAATTGATCTTATGGAAAAAATTAGTGGTGCAAGAGTAACACATTCACATTTTGTTCCAGGTGGAGTTAGAAATGATTTACCTCCAAACTTTGAAGAAGTATGTTTACGTCAAGTAAATTATTTTGAAAAACGTATCAAAGAATATGCTGCAGTATTTTATGATAACCCAATTTTAATTTCAAGAACTCAAGATACTGGTGTACTTTCTCGTGAAGATGCAATTAGACTTGGAACAACTGGTTCCGTATTGCGTGCAAGTGGAGTTGATTATGATCTTAGACAAAAAGAACCATATGATGTTTATGAAGAATTGGATGTTCACACTAATGTAATGAAAGAAGGTGACTCTTATGCAAGATCTAAAGTTCCATGGCTTGATATGATGGAGAGTTGCAATATAATTCGACAAGCATTACAAAAAATGCCAAAATCAGGTTCTGTTAGAGTTAAACTAAAGCCAAACCCAAAAGGTAAAGGACTTGACTCCGTATACAAGCGTGTAGAATCCGGTAGAGGTTCTTTAGGATGCTATATTGTTTCTGATGGAAAAGTTGAACCATATAGACTAAAACTTAGTGTTGGTTCATTTAGAAATCTAATTGCATTACCATATCTTCTAAAAGGTGAAAAACTAGGTAACATGCCATCTGTTTATTGGAGTCTTAATTATTGGCCAGTAGAGGCAGACCGATAAATGTCTGTTATTGCACCAAATTTCAAACTTAGTGGATTTATCAAGGCTATAATTAATGATGCCGTATGGTTCCTTTTGATATTTTCATTAATTGGTTTTCCACTTGTTATGATGGTTTTATTTGTAATTCCAATGCCAGTTATTGATGGAGAATTGCTTACACCATTTCTTGCATTTACTTACTTGGCGAATCCATCACGTACTCTTCCAATTGTTCAAGCCTTTATGACAACTGACATGTTTAAAATAATGGCATTTCCGGGATTTGGTTTTGCTGCATTGTTAGCTGCTGGAACAATTTTCCTTGAAAGAAAACTGCTTGCAAAATTACAACTAAGAGTCGGTCCTTTTTACTGTGGAAAAGTTGAAGGTATTTTACAATTATTGGGTGATGGTCTAAAATTAATTTCTAAAGAAATTATTATTCCTGCAAAAGCTGACAAGCCTATTTTCTGGGCAGCACCTGTTCTATTTGTTGCATCTGCAGCAGCGTTTGTTGCATTAATTCCAGTTGCACCAGGTTGGGTTGTCGCAGATGTAGATATGGGATTACTTGCTGTCTTTGCAGTAATTGGATTTTTCCCAATTGTAACAATTCTTTCTGCATGGTCTGCAAACAGTAAATTTCCATTCATTGGAGGAATTCGTGCTCTATTTCAAATGGTTTCATTTGAAATTCCATTAATTCTATCTCTGTTGGGAGTTGTAATGGTTACTGGCACTCTTAATTTATCTGAAATTGCTGCTAGTCAATCTAGTTTCCCTTGGATTCTCTTTTTACCCGTTGGTGCAATTGTATTTTTTATTACGATGTTAGCTGAATTAGAAAGAATTCCATTTGATTTACCCGAGGCAGAGAGTGAAATTGTAGCTGGATGGTTAACTGAATTATCTGGAATGATGTATGGACTTGTTCAATTGGGAACATATCTCAAACTTTATGCATTTGCAGCATTGTTTGTTGTTTTATTCCTTGGTGGATGGAATGGCCCAATGGTTGTACCACCATTCCCTATGGAGATTGCTACTGAAGGAATAGAAATTGGTCCTATAACTGCAAAGATTGCTGGATTACCATTATTTGATCAAGAAATGCTTAATGGAATATTTTGGTTTGTTTTAAAGACTGTAGCTGTTATAATTTTCATATTATTGCCAAGAGGTGTTTTCCCAAGAGTTAGAGTTGATATATTACTAAATCTTGGTTGGACTAAATTGATCGGTCTTGCATTTGTTAACATCTTTATTGCACTAGCTTTGGTTTACGCTGGAGTGCTAGGACCAGGAGGCTTACAATGACAAATACTGCTACAGGCATAATTCGTGCATTAAATTCTGGAATTAAACATATTGCGACAAAAAGATTTACTCTTCGTTATCCTGAAGAAAAACTAAAGTTTGTAGGCGATGGTTATCAATTTGATCCTTCTACTGGTGTTGGTATTGCTGGATTAAAGGGTCGTCATATGTTATTTCATGATCACTGTACTGGATGTCAATTATGTTCTATTGCATGTGAAGGAGTTGCTGAAGCAATTGCTATGGTTAAAGTTCCAGATCAACAACAACAAAATAAAAAATCCATCATGCCACAAATTGATTATGGCAAATGTGTTTTTTGTGGTTTATGTGTTGACGCATGTCCATTTTATGCACTTTACATGACTAATGATTATGAATTATCTTCATTTAGTAAAGAAGGTTTGATCTATACACCTGCACAACTTGCAGTCAAACCATATGTTGAACAAGATAGTGAAATTATAATTACAAAGTGGGGAGCAACTCATGGCTGATGCTGCATTTCTTGCATTAACTGTAATTACAATTGGTTCTTCAATTGCAGCACTTGAAATGAGATCATTAATTTATGGTTCAATTGCATTAATGGGAACTCTTGGAGGTATTGCTGGATTCTTCTTTTTGCTTGATGCACCATTTGTTGCATTGTTTCAATTAGCAGTTTATGTTGGTTCAATTGCTGTCTTAATTCTATTTACTGTTATGCTTGTAAAGAGAGAACTCATCTTTAAAAAAATTGAAGATAAAAGAAGAAAATTTGCAGGAATTGGTTTAATGTTAGTTATCATGGTATCACTTGGTGCTGTATTCTTAGATTCTGGAATTAAAACAATAACTACTGATGAATCTCCAGTTGATTTTAGAGATATTGGTATAGACTTTGTAACATATTATTGGCCAGCATTAATTTTGATGGGTTTAATTTTAGCAGGCTCCGTAACTGGTGCATTAATTTTAGCAAGAAGAGAGGATGTAGAAAATGACCAACGAATTAGTTGATTTTACATTAGTTTCTGTTGCTTTATTGGCAATAGGAATTTACGGCCTTGCAGTAAAACGTAATTTCATTAGAATGTTATTTGCAGTTGAAATTATTATTAATGCAGCAAATCTTAATCTTGTAGCATTTGGTAGATTTCTACCTCATAGTGGAGGTCAAACTTTAGCTCTATTTTCTATAGCAATTGCAGCAGCCGAAGTAGCTGTAGGACTATCCTTGATTATTGTAGCATACCGTATGTATCAAAATGTTGATATCGCTGACTTCAGGAGTTTGAGAGGATAATGGAATATGCATTATTACAGGCAGTTTTCTTGCCCTTACTATTATCTCCAGTAGCATACATTCTTGGAAAAAAAGTTGGTCCTACTCCTGCAATGTGGTTTACATTTGCAATTTTACTATACACCACACTTCTAGTAATTAACGCAGCACTTTCTGGAACTGTTGAAGAACATTATCCATGGACAGAACAATTTGGAGAATTTGGTTTCTTGTTAGATGGACTTGCATCACCATTTGCAATTATGATTTATGTTTTGTCTACAATACTGGCAATTTACTCTAAACCATACATGATTCATAAATTCCATGAACAATTTGAAGAAGAACAAAAAATTAACACATCTGAAAGCGGTCAAACATCTATTGTTGAATCAACTGCTCTTTCAAATTATGTAAATGCAAAATCTGGTCTTTACTTTGCACTTTATCTTGTATTTGCAATGGGAATGCTTGGAACAGTTCTATCAACTAATTTGATTGAATTTTATATTTTCTTTGAGGTAATGTTGATTCCGGGTTTCTTTTTAGTTGCCATATGGGGTGATGGACCAAGAAGAAAAATTGGTTTAATGTTCTTTTTTTGGACTCATGCAGGTGCCGTTGTTTTACTATTGGGATTTTTGATGATAGGACTTACTCTTGGCAGCTTTGACTTTGCAGATATTAAAGAATCTGAACTTCCTGCAGATATTGCAATGTATTCTGCTGTTGCAATTTCTATAGGTCTTGGTGTTAAATTAGCAGTTTTCATGTATCACATTTGGCTACCATATGTTCACGGTGCAGCACCTACACCAATTAGTGCATTATTGTCTCCAGCAATGATTGGAATTGGAGCTTATGGTCTCTTTAGATTAGTTGTTGAATTCTTACCTGTAACATATTCAGAACTTGCAATTTGGTTCCACATTTGGGGCCTTGTCACTATGATCTATGGCGGTGCAATGGCATTAATGCAAGATGACTTGAAACGTTTCCTTGCTTATTCTAGTATTAGTCAGATGGGATATCTGTTATTTGGTATAGGATCAATGTCTGCATACGGTCTTGCAGGTGCTGAAATGATGTATGTTACTCACGCTATTGGTAAAGGCATTCTCTTCATGATGGCTGGAATTATTATTGTGAAAGTTGGAACTAGAAGCTTCTCTAAACTTGGAGGACTTGCAGGTAAGATGCCAATCACTTCAGTATGTGCAGTTATTGGTGCCTTAACAATAATGGGCGTACCACCAACCAGTGGATTTATGGGTGAATGGATTTTGTTTTATGGTGCATTAGAAACTGCAATTACAGAAGGTTCTACAATTAGAGCAGTAGCATTTGGATTAGGTCTTGTTGCAACAGCACTTACAATGTCTTACATGCTTTGGATGTTAAAACGTGTATTCTTTGGAAAACTCCCTGAAAATCTACAACATGTCAAAGAAGGAAGTTGGTACATGACAATACCAATGATGATTCTCGCAGGATTCTCAATTGTAGTTGGAATTTATCCTGACATTTTCTTAAAAACAATTATTCCATACATGAACGGAGTGATGGGGATTTAGATTATGGCAACTGAAGTTTTAGAACCAACATTTGAAGTAACAAGTGCATGGCTAATCTGGATGCTTCCATTTGCTGCAGCATTAATTATGCCAGGAATTGGAAAATTATCTAAAAAATCAACTGGTTACGTTGCAGTTGGATTTGCTTTAATGAGTGCATTATCTGCAGCATCCTTAATTCCTCTTGCATTAGAAGCAGGTGAAGTTCATAATCAAATAATGTGGATTGAATCTCTTGGTCTTAAAGCCGGTGTACTAGCAGATCCACTTTCAATAATTATGGCAAATGTTGTTGGTTGGATTTCATTCTTGATTATGATTTACAGTACAGGATACATGAAAGGTGATAAAGATATTACAAGATTTTGGTTCTGGATGTTGTTCTTCATTGGTTCAATGCAGTTAATTGTATTATCTGATAATTTACTTCAAGTATTCTTTGGTTGGGAAGGTGTAGGACTCGCATCATATGCATTAATCAGCTTTTGGTATCGTGATAAAAAGAAAGATCATGTTGGTGTTGAAGGACGTACTGTTCTTGGAATGTTAGATTACTATTCACCAACACACGCTGGTATGAAGGCATTCATCATGACAAAAGTTGGTGATGTAATGATGATTGCTGGTATGCTTCTGATATTCTTGTTTGCAGGTACTTTTGGATTTAGAGAATTAATGGGTAATACTGATTGGGCAACTTCTATGGCAGCTCAAGGATTACTAGTTCCTGCATTTGTTTTACTATTTGGTGGTGCAATGGGTAAATCTGCACAATTCCCATTAAACGAATGGTTGTTAGAAGCAATGACTGGACCAACTGCAGTATCTGCATTAATTCATGCAGCAACAATGGTCAAAGCAGGTGTGTTTTTGGTAGCAAGAATTGGTCCACTTGTATTTGCATTAGGTGCAGCAGGAATTTTAGCTGATCAATTCTTTGAAATTGTTGCTTGGACAGGTGCAATTACTGCGTTATTACTTGCAACACAAGGTATGGTTAATCCTGAAATTAAGAAAGTTTTAGCATATTCTACTGGTTCTCAAATTGGTTATATGATGATGGCATTAGGTGTTGCAGGATTATCTCAACAATATGTTGATGGTTATACTGCAGGATTTTTCCACTTAATTTCTCACGCAATGTTTAAAGCTTCATTATTCATGGCAGCAGGATCACTATTGCATATTGTTGGTTCTCGATTTATGACCGATATGGGAGGTCTGAGAAAACATATGAAAAAAACTTATGCTTTCATGTGGGCTGCCGGTCTTGGTTTAATGGGAGCACCATTTATCACAACAGGTTTCTGGAGTAAAGATGCAATCTTTGCTTCAGTATATGAATCTGGAAATGAATGGGCATTACCGTTATTCCTTATCGCTGTTTTGACTGCTATAATTACTGCATTCTATACCACAAGAATGATTGGTATGGTATTCTTTGGAAAGAAAAGTAAGCATATAGAAAAAATGGAAGAAGAAGGACATCACATTCATGAAGCATCACCATCAATGTGGATTCCATATGGAATACTAGCAGTACTTACAATTGGTATTGGTATAATTGGATTATCTGCTGAAGAAGGAATTCATCATTTGTTTACTGAATATCTTGAACACTCATTTGGTATTCATAGTGAATATGTTACAGCAGAAACATCCATCCTACCTGAATTCTTACAAGGACTTAATCCAGTTGCACTTGGTTCATCATTAGTGGCATTTGCTACAGGTATTGGATTAGGATACATATTTTACATTGGTAGATGGGTTGATCCTATTAAGTTTGTAAATTCAAATATTCTCTTTTACTCAATTCACAAACTTTTCTTAAACAGATGGTATCTTAACGCCTTGGTATACTGGTGTTTTGTTACAACACCCTTATGGTTAGCAAGAGGTGTTTCTAGATACTTTGAGAAGACAGTAATTGATTATGGTATGAATAATGGAGTTCAAAAAGCCGTTAGTTGGAGTGCTAAAGTAATTCAAGGAACTCAAACTGGTGTCTCACAATCTTATCTATTTGTATTTGGAGCAGGATTATTATTTGTAGTTCTGATATTATTGTTGTAGGAGTTATGAAAGCATGTTAGAAATTACTTCAACTCCTTTGGTGATAATTGCAATATTGGGCACTGTTGGTGTACTTCTTCCAATCATTAGTATTGCAAGAAAAGAAAAGGGTTCAAATTCATTTTATGCTATAATTGCATTTTCTGCATTAATCGTATCTATGGGATATGTTGTATACCAATTCATTGGAGATAATATTTCTCCATCTGCATTATTTTCTGAAGATGTTGTAGTAGACGATGCATTTGGTGGGTTCTTTGCAATAGCAATGTTAATTGTTGCTTTGTTCACAACTGTTGGTTCTTTTAATTATATGAGAAAACATAATTCTCCTGCTGTTTACTATTCTCTAATTCTACTTGCAACTATTGGAATGATACTAGTTGCATATTCTACTGATCTTGTAATGCTATTTGTTGCATGGGAACTCATGAGTATTCCAACGTACGTTTTAGTAGGCTTTATGAAAAAGAATCCAAGCTCAAATGAAGCAGCTTTAAAATATTTCTTGTTTGGCGCATTATCTTCAGCAATTATTGTTTATGGTATTTCACTTTCATACGGATTAACTGGTTCTACAAATATTGGTGAAGTAATTCAAGGTTATTCTACACTTGATCCATCTTTGCTTCCACTTGCACTGCTATCTGTTGGATTATTTATAGCAGGATTCGGATTTAAGATGGGACTTGTTCCATTTCATCAATGGCTTCCTGATACCTATGAGGGTGCTCCTACACCAATCACTGCTCTTCTTGCAGCTGCAACTAAAAAAGCTGGATTCGCTGCAACGATTAGAATTGTAGTTTTAGGAATGGTAGTATTACATCTTGATTGGACTCTGGCTCTTGGTATTATTGCAGTAATGACAATGACTATTGGAAATATTGCAGCAATTATGCAAAAAAATATTTCTAGAATGTTAGCTTATTCTAGTATTGCACATGCAGGCTACATACTAATTGGAGTTGCAGTTGCACCATACAGTTCTCTAGGTTTACAAGGTTCTTTGTATCAAATTATGAATCACGCAGTAATGAAAGGTGCTGCATTTATTGCAATTGCAGGAATTGTAACCACTCTTGCAGTAACTCATATTGATAAATTAAAGGGACTTGGAAGACGAATGCCTGTCACTGCTCTAGGTTTGGTAATAGCATTGTTTGCATTAGCTGGTATTCCACCACTTTCTGGATTCTGGAGTAAATTGATGTTATTTGGAGGTGCATTAGATGCAGGTTCTACATTATGGTGGGCTCCATGGCTTGCAATTGCCGGCGTATTAAACAGTGCATTATCTCTTGCTTATTATGGTTGGTTAACTAGAAAGATGTACTTTGAAGGTGAAACTGAAAAGAGAGTTATCGAACCAAAATCTGTGATGGCAATTATGATATTTTCAACAATCTTCTTGGTAGGATTTGGTGTTTATCCAGAACCATTGATTAAATTTGTAGAACTTGCAGCTCCAGTAATCAGTTTAACTACTATGCCTTAAACGAAGTAAATTTTATTAATTTTTCTAAGTTTATTTTTGCATCGTTATCTGGAATTTTTCTCAAAAATGATCTTGCTTTCTCAGAATATTCTTTTAGCAATTCTTCCATTTTATTAAAGCCATCCCTAGGATCTATACTTTTCTTAATTAGTAAATTAAATAATTTTCCTTCATTTTTCCAATCTAACAAATCATCTCTGATTTGATATGCAATTCCAAGATTTTTTCCATATCCTGTTAATGCTTCAATTTGTTCTTCTGTCCCATTTGCAATAATTCCTCCAGTTCTAGCTGCAACTTCAAATGCAATTGCAGTTTTATATTCAATAACTTTTAGGTAGTCATCAAATGTAATGTCTCCACTATCTTCTAACCTTCCTTCAATCATTTCTCCCTCACTCATTAGCATTGCAGTTGTAGCCAAATCTTTTGTAATTCTAGCATTATCTAATCTTGATGATATTGCAAGGATTAATCCTAAAACAAAATCTCCTGTTAGAACACTAGTATTATATCCATATTTTACATGAAATGGATCCTTTTGTCTTCTCATAGTTTCCTTATCAATAATATCATCATGGATGATTGATTCCATATGTAAAAACTCAACAGCACACGAAGCTGACAAGACATTATCATCTATCTTTCCAATACTTTCTGCAGCTAAACTCAAAATAATTGGTCTAATTCTTTTTCCACCTTCTAATGAATATTTTAGTGGTTCAATAAATTCTGATTCTGAATATAATGCAAGTTCTTTTTCTAATGCACGATCAATTTTTTTGATATATTCCCCATATGTCTCAAGTAAGGGATTAATTTCGATATTTTTCCTATTCAAGATTATTGATCAAAAACCTTCACCATTAGTAATTAAATCTTGGTGCTCCAGCCGGGATTTGAACCCGGGATCACTGCCTTGAAAGGGCAGTATGCTTGACCGGTCTACACCACTGGAACCCATGAAAATTTCACTTTTAGATCATAAAATCTTTTGCTACACAACAAAGATTTTTGTATTGGGAAATTTAGAGATGAATAATGAATTATATTCAAAAAATTGATCAAATAATTGAAGAACGAAGCTTATTGAAACACCCATTTTATCAAATGTGGTCAGATGGAAAATTAACTCAGGAGTCTTTAGCTGGATATTCAAAAGAATATTTTCAACTTGTAAAAGCAGTTCCTGAATTTATGACACCAATTATTCAACAAGCACCTAATTCTGTAATTACTGAATTAGCTGAAAATCAACAAGAAGAATCTGAACATATTAAACCTTGGATCAACTTTGCAGGTGAACTTGGTATTTCTGAGGATGAATTAATTCGATATTCTGGATTAGATAAAACACAAAAAGCAGTTTCTGATTTGTTTGAATTGATGAATACTTTTGATGGTGGTGCATGCGCAATGTATGCATTTGAAAAAGAAATCCCAAAAATTAGCCAAACAAAATTAGATGGACTATCTGAATTTTATCAAATAACAAATGATAAGGCAACACAATACTTTAAGCTCCATACTGAAGCTGATATTAGGCATACAGCATCTTGGAGAAATATATTGGAAAAATCAAATGCTGATACAAATGACTTGATTCAAATTGCTGAGAAATCTATTTCAGCACAAAATTTGTTACTTGATAGTTGTTATGATGAATACTGTTAATCTCATAACATTTTATACCTTAGAAAATTTTTACTATTTTAGGGCCCGTAACTCAGCCTGGTAGAGTAACCGGCTCATAACCGGTGAGCCAAGGGATCGAAGCCCTTCGGGCCCATTATTTTCAATTAGTTTTAAAATGAGTCTATGCAAAAATTACTGGCTGCAATGAAGAATCAGAGTTATATCTGAAATTAATGATTGGAAGGCATTTGTCTGAGCTGCCAGACTTTAGTTACTGATTTGTTTTTTTACTTTATCTAGAATTACTACGTCAATCATTTTTTGTTCATACAATATTTCTGTAATCTGTAATATGTTTAGAATTGAATGCAATTTTACTCCAAGTTCTGCAAGAGATTCATCTGCACCCTCCATTCTATCTACTATTACATATGCATCTTTTACTTTAACATTAACTTCTGTCAGTGATTTTATTGCATTAACAATTGAACCACCAGTAGTTGCTACATCATCTATCATTACAACTTTCATTCCATTGTGAATTTTTCCTTCAACTGATTTTGAAGTTCCATAATCCTTTGGTTTACTTCTAACATAGACTAGAGGTTTTATTACTTCAAATGCTAATGCTGATGCAATTACTAATCCTCCTGTTGGAACTGATACAATACTTTCAAAATTTTCTAATCCAATATCTTTAGTAATTTGATTTTCTAGATATTTTACCATCATTCTAAATTCATGAGGATAACTTGGAACTAATCTTAAATCTACATAATATGAACTACTTTTTCCACTGGCTAGTGTAAAATCTCCAAATTTTATTATCTCTTTTTGATGTAAAAAGGTCACAAATTCTTTCACAAACTCCATGTCAATATTAACAACATTGGATTTATTTTGGTTTGTATTTACAATCTATTATGCCTGAAATTTGGTTAAATTATGGAATTACCGATGTAGTTTTGGATATCAAAGCCGAAAATTTAGAACAAAAAATTGATTCTGATGGTAAAATTATGGATGATTCTGAAATTACTGAAAAACTCAATACTCTTGATTTATCTAAACCTATGGAACTAGTTGTATTACACAATTCTAAGTATATTCTTAAAATTATTACTTCTTTATTCACATTATGTGAGCAAAAATCAAAACCATTTCCAAAAATACTAGCGGAGAAAAAAATACTCAATTTGGTTAAATCAGGTTTGCCTGAAGGTAGCTCCATTAATGAATTTGATGATGTTGATATTTCTAATTCAAATCTTATATTTATGGGCGAGATGGGCTTTGATGGTTTATTTGGTTATGAGACTATTGCAACTCGTCTTATCAAAAAATTTGGTTCTGAATCCATGCTTTCTGCATATGCAAAAAGACAAAGTAATCTTCCAGCACCTGGACAATATCCTGAAAGTTTAACTGAAGCAAAAAAGTTTGCTGATAATTTTGAAATTCAAGCAATTGAAATAATTGCAAATTCTACAGGAATACTTGATTTTACAATTGGCCATCCTTCACAAACACTTTCTACAACTAAAATTTTAGAATCTAATTCGATTAAAGATGTTGGTGCACATAGAACTATGATTATGAGTACTGGTAAGGATTCAAGTAATGATACTTTGGGAAATTCCTTATCTTCACTTTGGAATTGTTCAAATGCTATCAAAAAAGATGGTCTTGGAATTTTAATTGCTGAATGCAAAAATGGCTTAGGTTCTGATGCAATTCAACAATATATTGAAGACAGATTAACTTTAGAACAATTACTAAATCCTACAAAATATATTAATGGTATGGAAGACTTGTTATTTCTTTCAGAAATACAAAAAAATTTTCAAATTGGGTTGGTATCTATTTTACCAGAATTTTATGCAAAAAAACTTGGCATGATTTCATTACCTGGAATAAAATATTCTATGGATTATATTTTAAAAACACAGGGTGCTAGACAAAAAGTTGTAGTCATAACTGATGGTGCAAGACTTTTTCTAAGGTAAAATTCCTGAAAATAATCCTGATGGAAATGGTGCACACAAAACTGCTAATATTACAATTCCAATATATCTCAATTTTCTAGTTCTTGTAAGTGGAGATATGTCATCAAGTGGAACTGCACTTGGATTCTTGGTTGACATTAATAAAATTAAGATTGCCATTAGCCAGTAATTTAGTAAAACCAGAACTAACATGCTTCCATACGTTGCATATTTATGGATTTTTTGACCCAAAACTGCTCTTACCATATGGCCACCATCAAGTTGCCATGCTGGAAGTAAATTCAAAAATGTAATCAAAAATCCAATCCACGCTGCAAACATTACTGGTGTCATTATTACTTCATGACCTGGTCCACCTTTACCAAATACTGCTAAACTTGCAGTCATTAGTATTGGCTCTCCTTGTTCCCATTCTACTAGTACTCGATCTGCAAATAATTTTTCAGCTATTCCTTGATCTAAAATTGGTGCAGTGTATGCCGCATAAAGTGAAACTATTATTGTTATTACAAGTCCTGCAATAGGCCCTGCAATAGCTACATCAAATAAAATACGGCGATTAATTGTTAATCCTTTTGATTGAATGAATGCACCAAATGTTGGAATTCCAAGTATTGGTAAACCTGGAATAAAGTAAGGCCAACTTGTTTTAAGTCTATGTGCCTTTGCTGCAATAATATGTCCAAGTTCATGCGTTCCTAAAATTCCTAGAAGAGCAAGTGTATAAACAATTGCCATTTGAAACGGATTTCCAATTTCAACAATAGCATTTGTTCCAGATGTTCTATAGTATCCATCAATCATTACAAATGAAATTACAATTATAAACAACAACCTTGGTGTCCATGTTGCATTTAGAAATCTTCTAGATTTTTTTATTGTAAATTTTTGAATTTCAATGTAAATATCATCGTCTTTTTTTAATAATTTACAAGCATAACTCAAGGTTTCTAATTCTCTTGCTAAATCTTCAAATTTTGTTTGAAATTCTAGATCCTTAATTTTAAATTCTAATGTAAATTCTGTTTTTGTAAATTCTCCTACATTAAAAATTGAATTAACTAATGAAATAATGCTTTCTTGAGAATCTTCCTGCATTTAATTCATAATTTTTTATTCCATTAATGATCCTTTTGTTTAAAATTAAATATTGATTGTTTTAACTTATAGTCATGCAAGTGATTTTAAGACAATTAGGTAATTGTAGTATACGTAGAGCAGATCAAAGCGATCTAATCTCAGTTATGGAAATTAACCTCAAAACCTTACCTGAACATTATTCGGATTATTTCTATGAGTCCCTATTGCAGGAATTACCTGAAGCATTTTTGGTTGCAGAAATAGATGGTAAAATAGTTGGATATGAAATGTGTAAAACTGAATTTGGATTTTCAAATTTTAAAAAATTAGGTTTTGTAAAAAAAGGACATGTAGTTTCTATTGCTGTTCTTGATGAACACAGAAAAAAAGGAATTGGTAAAGCACTTGTTGAAGAATCTGTAATTGGTGTAAGGGGTAGGAATTGTGATGAATTTCACTTGGAAGTTAGATGTAGTAATACTGATGCTGTTAGTCTTTATGAAAAACTTGGATTTATAATTAAACAAGAACTTAATGCATATTACCGTGATGGAGAATCTGCATACTTAATGGCAATTGAATTAAATTGAAAGTTGTAATAATTACTCTAATTGCAGTTATCATAATAATTGGTTCATCAGCAAATATTTTTGGTACTGTTCTTGTATTTTTAGACAAGGATGTTTATGAAATCCCTACTCCTGAAAAACCATTAACCATTTTTATTGATTCTCCTGGTAAGGTTACAATTTCTGTAAGTAATGGTGAAATTGCAACAGTTTTAGGTGAAACAACTTCTGGCGAATTTACAATTTATCATGATGATTATAATTTTATTGAAGGTACAATGTTAATTGCAAATCACATTAATGATTACACTCTAAAAGAATGGACAGATGTTTCAACTTTTTCTAAAAATGCATCAACTGAATTTGCAAAAGAAATAACTAATGTAAAATCAGGTAATGGTGGAGGTTGTTTAATTGCAACAGCAACTTATGGTAGTGAGTTAGCTCCACAAGTACAACTGTTACGAGAAATTAGAGATAATCAATTACTAAACACCGAATCAGGTTCTGCATTTATGCAAACATTTAACGACATTTACTATACATTTAGTCCAACAATAGCTGATTACGAAAGAGAAAATCCATATCTCAAAGAAGCAGTAAAGATTGCAATCACTCCAATGATTTCCACATTATCTCTAATGGAAAATGCAAATTCAGAGTCTGAAGTTTTAGGAATTGGAATTTCTGTAATTGCATTAAATCTTGGAATGTATATTGGAATTCCAGCTATAGTTTTAATCAGTATTAAAAAGAAATTTTGAAAAGATAAACGATAAATAACTCACAAAAAGTTTTTTGACATGGACAAGCGTAAAGGTATGGGAACTTTAATTTTCATACTTTGTATTGGTGGATTCTTTGTTTATGCATACTTACTCATGTTATCTGAGTGGTCTCCAATTGTTTTACAACTATCTGTATTGATGGCAGTCGGAGGTATTCTTGGAATTATTGCATGGATTGGATATGTAATGGCGACAACAAAACCCACATCCTCAACAATAACATCAGATGATGATTCATCTACTTAGTAATTTTAACATCTACAACTGTTTGATAATATCTAGGACCTACTGCTCTTACAATTTTTGAACTAAGAATTTCTGATTTGACTGTTGTAATTTTTTTATAATGTTCTTCAGTTAATTTTCCAGCTTGTAATTTTTTATCCGCATGAATGTGAGAATAATAATGAATTATTCCACCACTCTTTGTTGTATTTATTGCAGAATCTAAAAATTCATCTGATCTTTCTGGTAATAGTGTCAATGTTCTATCTGATTTATTAATTAATTGTTCTTGAATAATTTTTGTTGCATCGCCATTAATTGAAATTACTTTTCCTGCTAATTTGTTTAATGCAATATTTCTTTCACAAAGTTTTGATGCTACTGGATTTAAATCAAGACTATAAACAGTGCATTTTTTCTTTTTTGCAGCCATTATTGAAAACATTCCTACACCAGCAAACATGTTTACCATTGTTTCTCCATCTTGAGTTAATGTTGCAATTCTTTCTCTTTCTGTTGAAAGACGTGGTGAAAAAAATGCATTTGCAACGTCTACTATAAATTTACAGTTAAATTCTTTGTATTCTGTTTCAGTATTATCTTCGCCTGCAAGAATCTCAAGATTTCTTGTGCGAAAATCACCTTCTACAGGTGATGATTGATAAAATACACTTCTGACAATTTTAACTTCATTTAGTAATGTTTCACCAATAATTTTTTTCTTGGATAACAATGAATCTGGTATTCTAACAATAATGATACTTCCTATTTGATCAAATGCTGAAAACAATTGATCACTTTCTTTTGATGTTAATACATTTTCTAGTGATTTTTTTAACATTCGGGTCAATGCTTGTAGTAAAAGTTTCCTGATGCTTTTTGATCCTTATCTAATCTACTCTCTATTTTGTTTACTCTTGGTCTTAGACTTTTTTCATCTCTTCTAAATGACATGTCTAATGATTTTAGAAATCTATTCATTGCTTGTGATTTTGGCATAGGTGATGTAGCAGTTCCTGCTTTTCCTGATTCTCCTTCAAATATCATCATTGAATCTGACACCAAATCCATTAATTGTAAATCATGATCAATTATTATTGCTGATTTGCCAAACGAACGAACAAATCTCTGTAAAAATTTTGCAACTGCAATTCTTTCCTCGATATCTAAAAATGCTGAAGGTTCATCTAATGCATATAAATCCACTTTTTGAATTAAACATGAAGCAACGGCAATTTTTTGCAGTTCACCTCCTGAAAGATTTTTTACAGATTTATTGTATAGTTTTCTAATTTTTAGCGGTTCTAGAATTTGTTCTTCTTCTTGACTTCCTTCAATAGGTCCACCGTTTGCTTTTTCTAAAAGTGCTATTACTTCTAAATCAATATCATTTTCTAGATATTGTGGTTTGTATGCTATTTTGATTTTTTTATCAATTGAACCAACATCTGGTTTTTGAATACCTGCAATCATTTTCATCATTGTAGTTTTTCCTAAAGCATTAGCTCCCATTATGCCTAAAACTTCTCCTTTTCTTATTTTTCCAGGCTCAATTGTTAATGTAAAAGAATCAAATTTCTTTTCTAGTTTTGGATAATTTACAATATCTGTACCTTCTTGGAAGATATCTGTAGACGATGACGATACATCCATGGAAAACTTTTTCTCCCTAAATCTGACATTTTCATTTGGTAGATATCCATCAAGAAATACATTGATTCCAATTTTAGTTGATAAAATATTTGAAACAATTCCATATGCTGTTGATTCACCATATAATACTTCAATATAGTCACTAAGAAAATCAAGTAATGTTAGATCATGTTCTACAACCATCACACTTTTTCCAATTTTTGCTAATCCTTGAATTACTCTTGCAACACCTATTCTTTGAAATACATCATTATATGAAGAGGGTTCATCAAAAAAGTAAAACTCTGTATCTTTTGATGCAGTTGCAGCTACTGCAATTCTTTGTAATTCTCCTCCACTAAGTTCTTTCAAATTTTGCTCCATGGAATTTTGTAATCCTAATTCTCTAACTAATTCTCGAGTCATACCTCTTTCATCATATTTATCAAGTAATTCATTACCTGTACCGTCAAATGCTTCTGCAAGATGATGAATTTGTTGTGGTTTTATTGATGCACGTATTTGATTTTGTTCAATTTTTTGAAAATGTTGTTTTAATTCTGTTCCACTATAATGTTTAAAAATTTCGTCCCATTCTGGTGGATTTTCATATCTACCGAGATTTGGTTTAAGTTTTCCTGACAATATATTGACTACGGTACTTTTCCCCATTCCATTTCTTCCAAGTAATCCCACAACCTCTCCTTTTCTTGGAGTTGGTAATTTGTATAATCTAAAAGAGTTAATTCCATATTGATGAATTTTGTCAGTGGCTAATTCACTTGCTAAATTTACAATTGTAATAGCATCAAAAGGACATACTTTAACACATATTCCACATCCATTACAAACATTCTCATCAATTTGGGCTTTTTTTGACTCTTCATTAATTGTAACACATTCTGCACCTGATTTGTTAACTGGACAATATTTTATACACTCTAATCCGCATTTTTGTGGCTGACATAGATCTTGATCCAATACCGCAACTCTATGTGTCATAGAGTTAATCGATAGTTTCTTTGCTTTATACCTATTTTGAGAAGATTTTCAATCTGTCGTTACGTTAATACATTAGAATTATGGAATGATTTACAAGCCGGCCATAGCGTCAGGGTGCGACCTAATCCCATTCCGAACTTAGAAGTCAAACCTGATGTCGCTGTTGTGGTACTAAGATGCGAGAGCTCTTGGGAAGCAACAGTGCTGGCATTTTAAATTTTAAAAAAATCTTTTAATACCTATTTTATTTGATTGAATTGATTTTAATGCCAAATTGTAGTGTTTGTGGAGAAAAATGTGACAATGATATTAGATTGCTAAATCACATGATGGAAAAACATGGATGGAGAAATCCAAATGTTGGAACACCTGATAGAAATAGCAGGGGTTACTAATTTTATAATTTTTGTAAATAATCTAAAATTAATCTTACACCAAAACCTGTAGCACCATTTGGATTGTATGGTTTTGTTTTTGTTGCTGCTCCTTGAGTCCATGCAACACCTGCGATATCTAGATGTGCCCATGGTGTATCTTCTATTGCACTTTTCAAAAATGCAGCAGCTGTTATAGTTCCTGCTGCTTTTCCAATACCTACATTTTTGATATCTGCAACATCTGATTTTATCATATCCATATAGTCTTGTGTTAATGGTAATTCCCAAATTTCTTCTGTTGTTGTTTTGGAAGAGTCTATAATTTTTTTTGTTAACTGCTGATTGTTTGATATAATTGCAGCTACATTGTTTCCTAATGCAACAATACATGCTCCTGTTAAAGTTGCAAAATCAATAATTGCTTTTGGTGAATATTGTTTTTCACCATATGCTAAAGCATCTGCTAAAATGAGCCTACCTTCAGCATCCGTATTTAGAATTTCTGCAGTTTTTCCGTTGTATAATTTTATAATATCTCCTGGCCTATATGCTTCTCCTCCTGGCATGTTTTCTACTGATGGAATGATTCCAACTATGTTAATTGGTAATTTTAATTCTGAAACTGATTTCATTATTCCTAACACTGTACATCCACCACATTTATCAAATTTCATTTCATCCATACTTTGTCCTGGTTTTAATGAAATTCCACCAGTGTCAAACGTAACTGCTTTTCCAACTAAAACAATTGGTTTTTGATTTTTGGGTCCATGATTATGTTCTATTACAATCAATTTTGGTTCGTTTTTACTTCCCTTACCTACCGATGTAATTCCTCCAAAGCCTTTTTTCATTAATTCTGGTTGTGAAATTATAATACATTTCATTTTATTCTTTTTAGAAATGTCTTTAGCAAAATTTGCTAATGTTGTAGGTGTGCATTCATTTGGAGGTAAATTTGAAATACTTTTAGTAAATATTGCACCTTCTGCAACTATTTCAGCAATTTTTATTGCTTTAGAAATTTTATTTGATTTAGAAACTATAATTGTCATGTCTGGTGATTTGTTTGCTTTTTCTGTTTTGAATTTATCAAATTTGTATAATGACATCTTTACACCTTCTATAATTTGAGAAACTGATGAGATTGGATCATTTACAAAAGTGGGTGGTACTATAATTGAAAATTCTTTTAATTTTAATTCTCTTGCTTTCTGTGCAATTTTACCTGAAACAAATCTTATAGTATCTTGTGTTAAATTTTCTTTTTTACCAATACCGGCAACTAGTATTCTTTGAGCCTGCTTTTTATCTGGCATTGGAATAATTGTTAATACTCCTAACTTACCATCCATGTCTTTTACAGATTGATTAATTAAATATGATATTTTTGTATCAAATTTTGGTAATCCAAAAACTTTGTTAGAATTTTCAAATACAAATCCACATAAAAGTTCCGTTTTTATTTTAATAGAATTTTCAGTTTTAATCTTCATGATAAAATCTTGTTTTTTAAAGTATTATTTAGATTTTCTATAAGTCAATTTTTTTACTATTTGTAATGAGTGAAAATGATCTAACAAATACTGCTTTGGCACTCTTACAATCATTACTACAAATATTATCCATTTGAGTAAATTTTCTCTTTCTTGATTTTGTTGAAAAAATTACTTTGATTACTGGAAATAACGCTGCTCTTCCTCCACTTGCTGTTTTTTCATTAATAAACCAAAACATCTCTAATGCTGATTCATCCAAAATTTCATTTCTAATTTTTATTCCAAAATTTGAATAGTGTCCAACCATTGTAATTCTACCTTTTGCTAAAAAATTTACAATTTTTGCAAATTTTATACAAACATAACATTGATCATCAAAAAGTACAATTGGAATTTCATCCTTAATTTCCATAATTATGTGTGATTGGGATCAAATTAAAATTTTACAGAAGTAGATTTTTATTCGATTTATGGTAATACGTCACAGATGGGTCTAAATTATTATCAAATTAAAAAAAATATTCTAAGGGCTCGTAAATTAGTAATCAAGGCAACTAATACCGCCGGTTCTGGTCATCCTGGTGGCTCTTTTTCGATGGCTGAAATTTTAGGGTGTTTATTTAACAAACATTTGAAATTTGATGCCCAAAACCCACAATGGGAAGATAGAGATCGTTTGGTGTTATCAAAAGGCCATGCTGCTCCTGGATTATTTTCTAACATGGCAGTTGCAGGATATTTTCCAGAATCTGAAATTGAAACTTTAAGAAAATTTGGCAGTAGGTTGCAGGGACACCCTGATTTAAAATGTCCTGGAGTTGAATTTTGTGGAGGCTCATTAGGTACTGGTTTATCTTATTCTGTTGGAATTGCACTAGCTGCAAAAATTGATTCTAAAGATCATCATGTCTATACAATTATTGGAGATGGTGAAACAGACGAGGGTCAAGTATGGGAAGCTGCTATGACAGCTTCAAAATACAAAGTTGATAATCTAACAGTTTTTCTTGATAGGAATTTTATTCAACAGGATTCTTACACTGAAAAAATAATGCCTCTAGATAAAAAATTAGAAGGTGATGATATTAGCGAAATGTGGAAGGATGCTTCAAGATGGAAAACTGGAGATAAATGGAGATCGTTTGGTTGGAATGTTCTTGACATTGATGGACACAGAATTGAACAAATTGATGCAGCAATAAGCAAAGCTAATGTTACTAAAGGAGTTCCTACAATAATTATTTCAAGAACAATCAAAGGTAAGTCTTTGGAACATATGGAAGATAATCCTGAGTGGCATGGCAAGGCACCTGATTCTGATATTTTACCTATCATTAATTTTGAATTAGATTCTCAATTTTTGATTGCCCCATCTATTATTGCAGGTAATATGTCTAATTTAGAAAATGAAGTTAAACGATGCGCAACTGGCAGATCTGATTTAATTCATCTTGATGTAATGGATGGTCAATTTGTTCCAACTAAAACTTTTGATCACAATAAAATCAAAGAACTAAGACCACTTACTGTTATTCCATTTGATACTCATCTTATGATTAATGAACCTGAGAAACATGTTAAAGATTACATCGATGCAGGAAGTGATATTGTAACAGTTCATGCTGAAGTAACTAATGAATCTAGTTTTGGAGAAATTCATGATATTTTAAAACAACATCAAGTAGGAATTGGATTTGCAGTTAATCCTGATACTGAATTACCTGAATGGTCTTACAAATTTTTGTCTACATTAGATCAGCTAATAGTAATGTCTGTAGTTCCTGGAAAATCTGGTCAGAAATACATTGAAGAAACTCATGCTAAAATGGTTAGACTCAATTCTATTCTTAGCGAACATAATTTTTCAGGATGTATTGAGGCTGATGGAGGTATAAATATTGAAAATATTGGATCTGTTTTTGCAGACGGTGCGCGTGTCTTTGTTGGAGGTGGAGCTATTGTTGGACAACAAGATGTTAGAGGAGCAATCAAAGATTTTAGAAACGCAGTTTTAAAATCAAGAAGACGTATGTTGCTTGATAAAGCAAATCAATTGGGAGGTTCTGATTTAGTCAATAAATGGATTGGATTGCATATTATTGGTGAAAAACAAGAAGAAATTAAAAAAATCGCACAGGAGGCAGGATATCTTTGAATGAACCAATCATGACTGACATGCGTTCAGAATATTCAAAGACATTAATTCAAGTTGGACTTGATAATCCTAACGTTGTAGTTTTAGGTGCTGATACAACTGATTCATTAAAGACTTCTGAATTTGGTAAAAAATTTCCTGACAGATTTTTCAATGTAGGTATAGCTGAGGCAAATCTTGTAACTATTTCTGCTGGATTAGCTGCATCTGGAAAAATTTCTTTTGCAAGTACTTATGCGATATTTTTACCTGGAAGAGCAGTTGATCAAATTCGAAACAACATTGCATATCCTTCACCTCCTGGAAAAAAAGGACTAAATGTAAAATTGGTTACATCGCATGGCGGATTATCTGTTGGACCTGATGGTGGTTCACATCAACAAATTGAAGACATTGCAATTATGAGGGTAATTCCAAATTTCCGAGTTTTTATTCCCGCTGATACTATTTCTGTTTCAAAATTAACCCATTTGATGGCATCTGAATATGGACCATTTTACATGAGAATGGCAAGATCAAAAACACCTATTGTACATTCAGAATCTCAAGAATTTAAAATTGGTAAAGGAATTACCTTAAGAGATGGTTCTGATTGTACTATTGCTGCATGTGGAATTACAGTTAGAATGGCATTAGAGGCAGCAGAGATGTTGCAACAAGATGGTATTTCTTGTAGAGTTTTAGATATATTTTCAATCAAACCTATTGATAATGAAATTTTAGAAAAGGCTGCACGAGAAACTGGTTGTATTGTTACCACTGAGGAGCATAATATTCTTGGAGGTATGGGCTCAGCAGTAGCAGAATCTGTATCTGAATCATATCCTGTACCTATCAATAGAATTGGAGCCCAAGATATGTTTGGAGAATCTGCACGAGATTCTGAAATTCCTTTACTTTTAGAGAAGCACGGAATTACATCTTTTAATATGGCAAAACAAGCAAAAGAATTAAGGAGTAAAAAATTATGAAAATTTTTCTTGATACTGCTAATTTAGAATCTATAAAAAAATTTAATGATATGGGTTTGTTAGATGGTATTACAACAAATCCTTCTTTGTTGTCAAAAGAAGGTGGTGATCCAAAAAATGCCATGAAAGAAATTACAAAAATTATTCACGGTGATGTAAGTTTAGAAGTTGTTAGTACTGAATATTCTGGAATGATGGAAGAAGGTAAGCGTCTTCGTGCATATGGTGAGAACGTTGTTGTTAAAGTTCCAATGACTCCTGACGGTCTTAAAGCATGTAAATCTTTTTCATCTCAGGGAATTCCTGTAAATGTTACTTTGATATTTTCTGCAAATCAAGCTTTACTTGCTGCAAAATCTGGAGCAAAATATGTTAGTCCATTTATTGGAAGATTAGATGATATTGGTCAAGATGGAATGAATTTGATTAAAGAAATTAAAGAAATTTTTTCAAATTATGCTTTTAAAACTCAAATTCTTGTTGCAAGTGTTCGTCATCCGTTACATGTAATTGATGCAGCAAAGATTGGTGCTGATGTAGTTACATTACCTCCAGACGTTTTAGATAAAATGCTTCAACATCCTTTGACAAAAATTGGGTTAGATAATTTTCTTGCAGATTGGGAAAAACTAAAACAAAAAAATCTTGATACTAAGATATAACGAATGTTATAAAAATATAAGAAAAATAAAATCCAAAAAGGAGTTTATTAAGATGATTTTCTTGAACCGGTACCTCTACCAGTAGATGTCGTTGAACCTTTTGTTGAAGGTCTTTCCTTAGGTTCTGGTATATCTGAAATTTTTACTCTACCTGTTCCTCTACCTGTTGAAACCATTCGATTGCCTGCGGCTTTTTTCCTTTCAGCTTGAATTTTTTTGAATTCATCACCTGAGAATTTGAGATCGTCTACATCAACTTCTATACTACCTGTTCCTCTACCTGTTCTAATTTTTACTTTAACCATGTTTTTACTAAAATCATCAACGTCCTTTTATAAGATATGTCTATAATTTTCTTCTAAAAACAAAGTATCCTAATTTCAATTTTTTGTGATACTATTCAAGTTATAATTATTTTGATATATTCCATTAACATCAAATTACAAAATTCATTAAATGACGTCAGTCTCATATTCCCCAAAAACCTGATTTTCAGGATGGTCTACGTATTCAGGAATTAATCCAAATAATAAGAAATTCAAATGTAGATAAATTTTAAAATTTATTTTATTATTTACTAATCCAGCCTAATTTTTTGAAATAAATAAGCATAATAATTGCTGGAATTGCCGATGTAATAATTATGACTACAAATGTGGTAAATGGACCTAAAATCATTGGATTCTCTTCAATTCCTCCTGGCAGATTTACATTCATTCCATAAAATGTTCCAATTATTGTTGATGGTATGGCTAATGTAAAAATCATAGTTAGAACAGCTAATACTTTATTTGTTTTCTCAGTACTTAATACAAAATCTGTATCTTTGTAAATTTCCATAGTCTCTTTTGATTCATCTAATGTTTCAATAACCTTGTCAATATGATCAATTACATCATCAAAGTATAGACCGAGATCATCATCTGAATTACCTGAAATTTTTTTAACATCTTTTGCAATTTCTAATACAAATTTCTTTAATGGTATTGATATTCTTCTTAATCTGTTAATTTCTCTTCTAAGTAATGCAATACTTTTAGCAGTATTTTTTGATTCATCAAAAACATTGTCTTCCATTTCATCTAAATTTGCAATAATTTTTCTTGATGTATGTAAAAGGTCATCCACTAAGGTATCAACAATTTCATGAAGTAAATCTCCGGATGATTCTCCTAGTAATTTCTTTTTTGATTTATCATTTAATTCTAGGATACATGCTTGTATTAATTGAACTAATGACTCAAGTTCTCCTTGATGAACTGTGACTAGAAAATTTTTTCCCATAAATATTGATAATTGACTATTTTTTAATATTCCAACCTTTTGTGTAGGTGGTGGAAAATGTAAAATTACAAAGAAATGATCATCATAACTATCTAATTTTGGAAGTTCAAATTTTGTCATACAATCCTCTACATTTAATTCATTGAAATTGTATTTTTCAGCTAATTTTTCAACATCATTTCTATCTGGATTTTGTAAATCTATCCATTGAAAATTATTACCGTCAATAGTTTGAATTTTTCTCTCAAGGGGTACATTTGACAATTTCTTTCCTCCGTGTAACCTGTTGCTAATGAATCCTCGTTTCATGTTCAAAAATACCCGAGTTAACAAATTTAAAGCGATCGTTATTGATTTATTGAAATTATTCAGAAGAAAAATTGTCTTTTATTCATGATTTGAGGCTAATTGATTTAATTATTTTTTTAAACAATTATAGAATCTTAAAGATTATTACTGGAAAAAAATTTAATTTCTTTGTGGCCTTCGTAGTACAGTGGTTAGTATAGAGGATTGTGGATCCTCGGACAGGAGTTCGATTCCCCTCGAGGGCCCTCTATTTTTAAAATATTCCAAATTTACTTGATTCCATCTCTTCCTTTATGGCAATTTTAAATCTTGGCGATTTTTTTTCCACCTTGTTTGTTAACCATGTAAGAAATTTTTTGTCAGTTGATTTTCCTTTTAATTTTTGAAAATCTTCACCCATCATTGATTCCAATTTTTGAATTAATGTTCTATTAACACTTAACACAAAAAAATGCCATCCAAAAGCGAATTCCGAGTCTGTCATAACAAAATCATTTTGACCATGTACCATTTCTTCTAAAAATCTTAGTTGTACTGAAAATGCTTTACTCGTTTTATCATAATCTATGGCAGACACATTAATGTTTAATCTACTTTCCATGACCTCTTAACGCATATACAAAATAAAAGGATTACACCTATTATTTTAACAAATATTCGAAATCAATATCAAAATGCATTTTCATTATGCTAATGTATGTTTTAATTGATTCTGGAATTTCTTCTGTGCATACTACCCCCAATTTTTTTGCATTAATCCAAATAATCAATGTCTGAATGATTGTAAGAAATCTATCATTTTTGACTTCCGATCCTGAAATCGATTTTGTATATCTTTCTGCAAATTCCCATGCTGTAACAAAATCTATACATTTTACTCCAAAAACTGATAATAACTGCGCTTGTAAATTTTCTGCTTTTTTAAATGGTACTTTGTTAATAATATATGGGAAATTTACTTTATCTGGTAAACAATTTGGGAGCGGACCCCATATTGTAATTATTTTTGTTTCTGGTTTTAAATTCTCAAATTTTTCCATCATAGTATCAATGATGTTTTCATCTGTAAACCAAAATAAGATTATTGTTGCATCTGATATATCTGATTTTTCTATATTCTGATGAATAAATTTTGCATTGATATTTTTCCCTTCCATATTTTTTTGTGCATTTTGAATTTTTTCTAAATTATTATCGATTCCTATTGCTTTTTGTACTTTAAATTCATTAATTGCAATTTCTATTCCTTTTTCATTATTACATCCTAGATGAAAAAATATATCATCTTTTCCTAAATTTGAAAATTTGAAAATTTCTCTAAGTGATTTTTCAGATAATTGTACGTCTTCACCACTAAGCAAATTTTTTGGGAGTGTATCTAAAAATTCTTCAAATTTCAATAATCATATTATTTTAAGCAAGAATTTATTCTCTTATGCTTTCTAATTTTGATACTGCTTGCCATAATTGAGTTCTGACATATGATGGCATGTTTGCATCCTGTGTTATATCGTCTAGTAGACTAATTGTATTTGCTGCTCTAACAGATAGCGAGTATTCTTCTTTAATTAAATCTGTAACAAGATCATTTACTGTTTTTCTAACTGGCTTTGGAGTTGAATTTGTAGATGCAATTTGGTTTAGTGTGTCAATTGCTTCCTTCATTGCTTGTTTGTTTTGAGAATCGTCTGCCATGATTACATGTTTTGTTAAAAATCAGCACTATATAGTTACATCTCTACAAAAACATTATCTGATTCAACTGTTACATTGTATGATGTTAAATCCCTTAATTTAATTGGAAATTTTAAAAATTTTCCTGTTTCACAATCAAATTCTGCTGCATGCCATCCACAGGTAATTGTACATCCATCTAATTTACCTTCAGATAAACTTGAACCTGAATGAGTACATGAATCATCTATTGCACTGTATTTTCCATCTATATTTGCAACTAGAATATCTCTTCCATCAATTGAAACTTTGATCATTTTTCCAGGAGGAATTTCTGCTGTTTTTCCTGCTATTATTTTTCCCATAACAATTCTTATTTGTTAATTATTATTATTTTTTTGCATATGGAAATTAGAGAAGCAACCTCTTTTGATAAAAATTTGGTTATGGAGTTTTGTAAACATACGTTTTCTTGGGGAGATTATATCGATAAAGTTTGGTCTTCGTGGCTAAATGAGGGAAATTTATTTTTATTTGAAAAAGAACTCCCTGTTGGACTTTGTCACGCATTTTATTTTGAAAATCAAATATGGATAGAGGGTGTACGTGTTGATCCAAACTTTCGTAGACAACAGGTAGCATCAAAACTTGTAATGCATGCTGAATTAATTGGGAAAAATAATAATGCCTTATTTTCTTACATGTTGATAGATACTGAAAATAAAAATTCAATTTCTATGGCAAATTCTTTAAATTATGAGATATTTCAAAAATGGAATTATTATTCATTAATACCTACAAAAAATTTAAATTTTAAAATTGAATTTGAGAAATCAATTGATTCTGATATTTTTCCTTTTTTTGTAGATTCATGGAGATGGATTAAAACTACAAAGAATATTTTACTTAATTTATCCGCACAAAATAAAATTATAAAATCTAATTTGAACCACAAAACCTCTTTTGCCATAATTGGTGATTACAAACATCTTGCTAAAACATTAATTGTTACCTTATTTTCAGATTCATTTGATACATTATCTGAAATTCTATCTTATTTACAAAATTATGCATTCGAAAAAAATTATGATCGAATTCAAATTTTTACTAAAAATGAATTACAAGAGTTTAATTCTTTAGAATATAAAATTTCATTTAATTTAATGAAAAAATCTTTAATTTGATTTAACAACTTTTATTGTATTCTTTAATATTCCTAAACCTTCAATTTCCATTTCTATTTCATCTCCATCTTTAAGAAATACTGCATTTGGTTTGTTTAACATTACACCTGCAGGTGTTCCAGTTGAAATTATGTCTCCTTTCTCTAATGTCATTACTTTTGTAATTTTTGATACTATTTCTGGAATTTTAATAAACATATTACTGGTTGAGGAATTTTGTCTTATCTCTCCGTTAACTTTTGTTGTCATTTTTAGATTCTGAGGATTTTGTATTTCATCTATTGTTGTTATCCACGGTCCACATGGTGCAAATGAATCAAATCCTTTTCCTCTAGTGAATTGTTTATCTTTATTTTGTACATCTCTTGCAGAAACATCATTAAAAATCATATATCCAAAAATCATTTCTGATGCTTTCTCTACACTAACATTTTTACAATCTTTGCCAATTATTAAGGCCAATTCAATTTCATAATCTAATTGTGTAACAAAATCTGGACATACAATATCTGATTTTGTATGATTTAGTGCTGTTCTTGGTTTCATTACTAATGCTGGTTCATCAGGTGCTTCTAATCCTTGTTCTTTAGCATGATCTATGTAGTTAAATGCAAGACAGATTATTTTATTTGGATTTGGAATCGGTGCTAATAATTTATATTTTGAAATATCTTCTCTGTACTCTAATTCATGTGTTTTATTTTATTGTACCACCCATCAAACAAAAAATCTTTAATATTGATGGGAATTGGTACGCCTGTTAATTCTGTAATCTCACTTTTTATGGCAATTTTGTTGTCTTTAAGAAAACCATATGTTTCACTAATGCCGTCTGTTATTCTAACTATTTTCATATTTCATCACTTATGTGTAAAAATTGCTTGATTTTGTGAATCCTTTCTACAATATCCAAATCTAACAAATTGTATTTCATCTCCTTCTTTTATTTGTAAGTAATGCGGTTCACAATAAACATCTAACTCCTCTAAGCTATCTTCATTAAATTTTTCATCAATAAATAATATTTTTGGAATAATAATTTTAATTTTATGTGCTGTTGTTTGTGAAACCCATTGTATCTTTGGAATATTTTTAATATTTCCGTCTTTTACATATTCTCCTTCTAATTCTTCCCCATTCTTTGTAATCAAAATATTTCCTAATTCTAAAAGTCTAATTTGTTCCCCCTTTTTGATATATTGTGCATCATCTCCAGAAATATAGAAACTTCCATTAACATCAATTTTTCTTTTACCCATATTATTTACTGGATGATTTGAAACCTCTATTGATTTTATTGGTAAATTTTTTACTAAAAGTTTTTTTGGATTATTCACCATATACAATCGAATACTACTTTCATCAACAAATTTTCTGTTAAATGCTTCAAGAGATTCAAAAGGTGCAAGAGTATTTGCTTTCGTTAAACCCAATGACATGATGAATTTTCTTATTGCTTCTGGCTTGATTCCTCGCTTTTTTAATGCCTCTAAAGTTGGTAATCTAGGATCATCATACCATGAAACTTTACGTTCTTCAATTAGTGGTTTGATTATTCTTTTTGAAATTGGCATTCCCTTGAATTCTAATCTTGAGAAAAAACCTTGTTGTGGTTTTCTCATATTTAACGAATCTAAAATTGCCTCAATCAACTCTTCTCTTAATTCAAATTCTTTTGAACGAAAAGCATGTGTAACTCCATCAATACTATCCTCAATTGCAACTGCAAAATCATAACTTGGCCAAATTCTATATTTATCAGCTAATGTGTAGTGTTTTTCTTCTATTATTCTGAATAATACTGGATCTCTCATTACTGCATTATCTGCTTTCATATCTCCACGAAATCTAACGATTGCCTCACCTGGCTTGAATTTGGTTTGCATTTTTTCCCAATTATTGATATTTTTATCCAGATTTTCATTACTACATTTGCATGCTTTTCTTTCTCGTCTATTTTTACTAATGTCGTCTCTTTTACATTTACAAATGTAGGCTTTTCCAGATTTAATTAACTCCATTCCTTTTTCATAAAATACTTCCATGTCATCTGAAGTATTTTTTACTATGTCAAATTCTATGCCTAGCCATTCTAATCCAACTTTTATTGCTGCATGATACTCCATTCTTTCAGCTTCCGGATTTGTATCATCCATTCTTAGAATAAATTTTCCTCCATACATTTTTGCATATTCTGAATTAATGATAGCTGCCTTAGCATGTCCTATATGGGGATACCCATTAGGTTCTGGTGGGAATCTTGTAACAACATTTCCTTGTTGCGCATTTTTTAATTCAGGTAATCCTTCTCTTTCTTTTATT
>OFRL01000075.1_pt1 | contig 52767 bp, 48 predicted proteins | sample 1543121 | NCBI WGS metagenome assembly OFRL01 (sample SAMN07774228, study PRJEB24372) | wastewater metagenome | isolation source: Lake Maggiore Cannobio | place: Italy: Cannobio | collected 2016-01
AGGGCGGCGTTTCTGCTTTCTGTAGAGTCGAGCGGCGCTCGACTGGGCCTTCCCGGTAGCCCGTCAGTCGAGCATGGCTCGACTCTACCCTCGGCCGCTCCGTTATCATCCCCGCATGACGTCTGCTACCCATCCGCGCCCGATCCGGCCGTTGCCGGAGATCCTCATCAACCAGATCGCCGCTGGCGAAGTGGTCGAACGTCCCGCGTCGGTGGTCAAGGAGCTGGTCGAGAACGCGATCGATGCCGGCGCCAGCCGCGTTGATATCGATCTTGAGGAGGGCGGTGTCCGCCTGATCCGCATCCGCGACAACGGCAGTGGCATCGCGCCGGAACAGCTGCCGCTGGCGGTATCGCGCCACGCCACCAGCAAGATCGCCGATCTGGACGATCTTGAATCGGTGGCCACGCTCGGTTTCCGGGGTGAAGCGCTGCCGTCGATCGCCTCGGTCAGCCGCTTCACCCTGTCCTCGCGTCGCGCACATGACGAACACGGTTCGGCGCTGCAGATCGAAGGCGGCAAGATCGGCGAAGTGACGCCGCGCGCGCATGCGCCGGGCACCACGGTGGAAGTGCGCGAGCTGTTCTACAACGTACCGGCGCGGCGCAAGTTCCTGCGCGCCGAGCGCACCGAGCTGGGCCATATCGAAGAATGGCTGCGTTCGCTGGCGCTGGCGCGGCCGGATGTCGAACTGCGCGTCTCGCACAACGGCAAGGCCTCGCGTCGCTACAAGCCGGGCGATCTGTATTCCGATGCGCGATTGGCCGAAACGCTGGGCGAGGATTTCGCCAACCAGGCCGTTCGCGTCGACCACAGCGGTGCCGGCCTGCGCCTGCACGGCTGGATCGCGCAGCCGCATTATTCGCGCGCCAGCGCCGACCAGCAGTACCTGTACGTCAACGGCCGCTCGGTGCGCGACCGCAGCGTCGCCCATGCGGTGAAGATGGCCTATGGTGATGTGCTGTATCACGGCCGCCAACCGGCCTACGTGCTGTTCCTGGAGCTTGACCCGACCCGCGTCGACGTCAACGTGCACCCGGCCAAGCACGAGGTGCGCTTCCGCGACTCGCGGCTGGTGCATGATTTTGTCTACCGCACGCTGAAGGATGCGCTGGCCGATACCCGCGCCGGCATGTCGGTGCAGGACATCGGCGCCGGCTCCGCGCATCCGGTGGATGCAGGCGCGGCACCGATGCTCTCCAGTGCAGGTGCCTCCGGTTTCGGTCTGGTACGCGGTGCCGCACCGGGTGCCGGTTCGAGTGGTGGCGGTGGTGGATTCTCGGGTTGGCGCCCGCAGCAACCGCTGGGATTGCAGGTGGCCGATGCACCGGCGGCCTATGCCGCGCTGTATGCCGCACCGGCCGGCGCCGAACGCGGTGCTGCGCTGCCGCCGATGCCGACCGAGAACGGGCTGCCGGTCACCAGTGCCGACGCTGGCGTGCCACCGCTGGGCTACGCGATCGCGCAGCTGCATGGCATCTACATCCTGGCCGAGAACGCCGAAGGCCTGATCGTGGTCGACATGCATGCGGCACACGAACGCATCGGTTACGAGCGGCTGAAGAACGCGCACGATGGCATCGGCCTGCAGTCGCAGCCGCTGCTGGTGCCGATCACGCTGGCGGTGGGCGAGCGCGAAGCCGACACCGCCGAGAATGAAAGTGAAACCCTGGCCGCACTCGGCTTCGAAGTGACCCGTGCCGGCCCCGGTGCGCTGCACGTGCGCAGCATTCCGGCGCTGCTGGCGCATGCCGAACCGGAAGGCCTGCTGCGCGATGTGCTGACCGACCTGCGCGAACACGGCCAGAGCCGGCGCGTGGCCAGTGCACGCGACGAACTGCTGTCGACCATGGCCTGCCATGGCGCGGTGCGCGCCAACCGGCGCCTGACCGTGCCGGAAATGAACGCGCTGCTGCGCGACATGGAAATCACCGAGCGGTCCGGCCAGTGCAACCACGGCCGGCCGACCTGGGCCCGTTTTTCGCTGGCGGAGATCGACCGCTGGTTCCTGCGCGGACGTTGAGGGGAGCATCGATGCGTTATCGGGGAATGGGCGGCCTGCTGGCCGCTTTGGTGTTGGCCGCCTGCAGCCCGGCGACGCCGCCGGCACCAGCCTCGGCCGCGGAGGATCCGTCCTATGCCGCCGAGCAGCAGCAGTGGCGGGTGGCACGCTATCAGGACCTGACCCGGCCCGATGGCTGGACCGCGCTGGTCGGCCTGCACTGGCTGCAGAACAAATCCCACTTCGTCGGCAGCGGCGCGACCAATGGCATCCGCCTGGCGGTTGGGCCGGACAAGCTGGGCCTGCTGCGCCGTGAAGGCAGCCAATGGTGGTTCACGCCCGAAGCCGGCGTGGATGTCAGCCATGATGGTCAGCCGGTGCGCGGCCGCATCCGCATCGACACCGACAAGGATGCGCAGCCGACGCTGCTGGCTTTCGATGGCGGCAAAGGCCAGCTCAGCATCATCCGCCGCGGTCCGCGCGATGCGCTGCGGGTCAAGCACGCCGATGCGCCGGCACGTCGCGATTTCGGTGGGCTGGAGTACTGGCCGGGCGGCCCGGACTGGCAGGTGCAGGCGCGCTTCATCGCGCACCCGCCGGGCAAGACCCTGCCCATCGTCGACATCACCGGCCTGACCACCGAAATGCCCAATGCAGGCGCGGTCGAGTTCCAGCGCGATGGCCGCAGCTGGCGGCTGGAGGCGATCGGTGCGCCGGGGCAGCCGCTGTTCCTGATCTTTGCCGATCGCACCAGTGGCCGTGGCAGCTATCCGGCCGGTCGCTATCTGGATACCGATGCCCCCGCTGCCGATGGCACCGTGCGCATCGATTTCAACCATGCCTACAACCCACCGTGTGCGTTCACCGCCTATGCGACCTGTCCGCTGGCGCCGCCGGAAAACCGGTTGGACCTGCGCGTGGAAGCGGGCGAGAAGGCCTACCACTTGCCTGAAGGAGAAGGCTGATATGCCGATCAGATCCCTGTTGCGTGCCACCGTTCTGTTGGCGGCCTGTGCGCTGGCACCGCTGGTTGCAGCGCGTACCGTGCAAGCCGATACCGCTGGCGCAGCGGCGGCCAAGCCGCCGGTGCCGTTGCTGTGGAAAGTGACCGGCCCGGGTGACTCGCGCCTCTACCTGCTCGGTTCCTTCCACCTGCTGAAGCCGCAGGATTACCCGTTGTCGCCCGATGTTGAACAGGCGTTCGAGGCCTCGCAGCGGGTCGTGTTCGAACTGTCGCCGGAAGACATGCAGTCGCCACAGCTGGCCAGCCGCATGGTGCAGGCGGCGGTGCGCACCGATGGCAGCGAGCTCAAGCGCGATCTCGATGCCGCGACCTGGCAGAAGCTGCAGGTGTTCGCCACCGAAAACAAGCTGCCGCTGGCGCAGATGCAGGGGATGAAGCCGTGGTTTGTCGGCCTGAGCATTTCGGTCGGGCAGATGCAGAAGCTGGGCCTGGACCCGGCACTGGGCCTGGACCGTCACTTCATGGAGCGTGCGCAGAAGACCGGGCGCAAGACCGCGGGACTGGAAGACATCGACACCCAGATCGGCATGCTTGACGGAATGACGCTGCAGGAACAGCGGCAGATGCTGGCCGAAGCGCTGGACCAGGCCGGCAAGGCCGACGAGCAGGCACGCCAGCTGCACGACGCCTGGCGCCGCGGTGACGAGCGCGTGCTGTGGACCCGGATGGCGGCGGAAATGCGCCAGCAGTATCCGCAGCTGTATCAGCGCATCAACACCGGCCGCAATGACGCCTGGGTGCCGAAACTGCTGCCGTACCTGCAGGCCGGGCAGGGCGGTACGCTGGTGGTGGTCGGCACGCTGCACCTGCTGGGCAGTGATGGCGTGGTCGAGAAGCTGAAGGCGAAGGGCTATAAGGTCGAGCGCGTATGCACGGGGTGCAAGGCGAAACGCTGACATACGGTTGGCGCGATGCCAAACAAAACGGCGCGCCAGTGGCGCGCCGTTTTCGTATCAGCCCTTGCAGCAGCTCAGCGGCGGGTCTTGCCGCGGGTGCCGGTGCCGGGTTCGTTCGGCTTGTTGCCGGTACCTGCGCCGGTTCCGGTTCCGGTGCCGCCCGGACGCGGGCCACCGAAGCCGGTGCCCATGTTGCGCTGGAATTCCTGCCACAGCTCCAGGTTGCGCTCGGTCAGCTGGTTCATCATCGCCCACGGGGTCTGCCCCAGCAGGTTGCCCATCTGCTGGCGGAACTGCTGCTGCTGGTCGAGGAAGACCTGCATGCTGCGCTCCAGGTAGTTGCCCATGAAGCCCTGCAGGGAGTCGCCGTAGAAGCGGATCAGCTGGCTCAGCAGCTGGGTGGACAGCATCGGTTCGCCGTCCTGTTCCTGGTCGGCGATGATCTGCAGCAGGACCGATCGCGTGAGGTCGTCGCCGCTCTTGGCGTCGCGGACTTCGAAGTCTTCACCGTCCAGGATCAGCTGGCGCACGTCCTCGATGGTGATGTAGCTGGAGATCTCGGTGTCGTAGAGACGGCGGTTCGGATACTTCTTGATGATGCGGGTCGCAGCCATGAAGCGGTACTCGTCACAGTAGACGCGCAGCATGGCGCAGTGCAGCAGCCGTTGCAACCGCCTCAGCCCCCGCCAGGCTTGGCTTTCGGCGGCGATCATGTTGCGCAACAAGGGTTTGCGTGCTGCGCAGCATGACTCTTGGCAGGGGCCGGCGGCGTTCGCCGCGATGGCCCGCTGCGCGGCTTACCAACCCATATGGTGGCCGCCGTTGATGTCCAGGTTGCTACCGGTGATCCACGAGGCTTCATCGGCGACCAGGAACGAGACGCCGTAGGCGATTTCCTCCGGCTTGCCCAGGCGTCCGGTGGGGATGTCGGCGATGATCTTGGCACGCACCTCCTCCGGCACCGCCATCACCATGTCGGTAGCGACGTAGCCGGGCGAAATCGTGTTGACGGTGATGCCAAAACCGGCGTTCTCGCGGGCCAGCGAGATGGTGAAGCCGTGCATGCCGGCCTTGGCCGCCGCGTAGTTGGCCTGACCGTACTGGCCCTTCAGGCCGTTGATCGAGCTGATCTGGATGACCCGGCCCCAGCCGCGGCGGCGCATGCCCTCGATGACCGGACGGGTGACGTTGAACACCGAATTGAGATTGGTGTTGATCACATCGTGCCACTGGTCCGCGCGCATTCGGTGGAAGGTGGTGTCGCGGGTGATGCCGGCGTTGTTGACCAGGATCTCGACCGGGCCGAGCTCGGCCTCGACCGCGCGCACCATTGCCTCGGCGCTGTCCGGATCGGAGACATCACCCGGGAAGATCGACACGTTGTAGCCGCGTTCGGTCATCGCCTGCAGCCAGGCCCGGGCCTTGGCTTCGTCGCGGTAATTGGTGGCGACCCGGTGGCCCTGGTCGGCCAGGCGTTGGCAGATGGCGGTACCGATGCCGCCGGTTCCGCCGGTGACCAGTGCGACGCGAGATGTCATGGAATGCTGTCCGGGTATCAGGTGGGGGAAGGGTGATTCTGCAACATCGGCGCGGAAAGTGCGCCGGCCGGCAACAGGATGTCGCTACGCGGCAACCGCGCCGGGTCGAAGGCCTGTCGAGCGGCGGCCAGCAGCGCGTCCAGATCGTGTGCCTGCGCCAGCGCCTCAGGGGCTTGGCCGAGCAGCTGCCAGAGCTGGCGCAGCACCGGCAGCGGGCGTGCGCTGTCCACCGGCAGCGACGCCAGCGACTTGGACAGCTTGTGGCCCGGCGCATCGAGCAGTAGCGGCAGGTGCCAGTAGCGCGGTACCGCCAGGCCCAGCGCCTGCTGCAGCAGGATCTGCCGCGCGGTGGAGTCGAGCAGGTCGGCACCGCGCACCACTTCGGTCACCCCCTGCGCGGCGTCATCGACCACCACCGCCAGCTGGTAGGCCCAGCAGCCATCGGCGCGGCGCAGCACGAAGTCGCCGACCTCGGCATGCACGTCCTGCTGCTGCGGGCCGCGCAGGCCATCGTCGAAGTGCACAAGGCTGCCGGGCGGCACGCGGAAGCGGACGGCCGGGTCCGGTCGTGGTTGCCGGGCGACGCAGCGGTGATGGATGCCGCCGCTGGCGGCAAGGTCGCTGCGGCTGCAGTGGCAGACAAAGGCCTGGTCGCTGGCGAGCAGTTCATCCAGCGCGGCCTGGTAGGCCTCGCCGCGCGTGCTCTGCCAGAGTACCGGGCCATCGTGGACCAGGCCGAACGCGGCCAGCGCCTGCAGCTGTGATTCCGCCGCACCGGGCACGGTGCGCGGCGGGTCGACGTCTTCGACGCGCAGCCGCCACAGGCCGCCGTGATGGCGGGCGAGCAGCCAGCTGCCGAAGGCGGCGAGCAGGGATCCGGGGTGGAGCAGGCCGGTCGGCGAAGGGGCGAAACGGCCGCAGGGAATAGGGGAGGTCATGCTGGCTGAATCGTCGGTCAGGTTGGCGCTTGAATTCAAGCTGACCGCACCGCAAATTGATCGATATCGACCCCTTCCGAGCCGGAATTTCCCATGTTCACCCGTATTGCCCTCTTCCTGGCCACGAACTTTGCCGTGCTGATCCTGGCCAGCATCGTGATGTCGCTGTTGGGAACCGACCCCAGCAAGATGAGCGGCCTGCTGATCATGGCCGGCATCTTCGGTTTCGGTGGCTCCTTCATCTCGCTGCTGCTGTCCAAGTGGATGGCCAAGCGCTCCACCGGTGCGGTGGTCATCACCGAGCCGCGCAACCAGACCGAGCGCTGGCTGCTGGCTACCGTCGAGCGCCAGGCCAAGGCGGCCGGCATCGGCATGCCCGAAGTGGCCGTGTATGAAGGTCCGGAGATCAATGCCTTCGCCACCGGTGCCAACCGCAACAACGCGCTGGTCGCGGTGTCCACCGGCCTGCTGCACAACATGAGCGAAGACGAGGCCGAAGCGGTGCTGGGCCACGAGATCGCCCACGTCGCTAACGGTGACATGATCACCATGGCCCTGCTGCAGGGTGTGCTGAACACCTTCGTGATCGTGCTGGCCCGCGTGGTCGGCGGCATCATCGACAGCGCACTGTCGGGCAACCGCGAAGGTGGCGGCCGCGGCTTCGCCTACTACATCATCGTGTTCGTGCTGGAGATGGTGTTCGGCCTGTTCGCCACCATGATCTCGATGTGGTTCTCGCGCCATCGCGAGTTCCGCGCCGACGCAGGCGGTGCCTCGCTGGCCGGCCGCCAGAAGATGATCGCCGCGCTGGAGCGCCTGCAGCTCAACCACGGCCAGAGCACGCTGCCGACCCAGATCGCGGCGTTCGGTATTGCCGGTTCGACCGCGAAGAAGCTGTTCATGAGCCACCCGCCGCTGGAAGAGCGCATCGCCGCGCTGCGGGCGTCGACGGTGGCGTAAGCCTCCGCTTCCAAGGCAGTGCAGGAACGCCTGGCCTCGCGCCGGGCGTTTTTGTTTGCGCGCGCACGCATGGGTGGCACCGGATCGTTTCCGCGCCTGCGGGGAGGTGTCACTTTCTTTGCGCGCAAAGAAAGTAACCAAAGAAACGCTCCGCTAGCCGCGAGCCGTCGCTACGCGCCGGTCCCCTGCGCTTCTCGGTGAATCAGGGGGCGGTGCCGAACTCGCTGCGCTCAGACATCGGCACCTCTTCGCCCCTGATTCCCCTGCGATGCTCGGCTCGCTCAAGGCGGACTGGAAAGTCAAGATCAACGGCAACAGCATCCACGCATGGCGTGGATCTACTGGGTGCAGCTGTGGCATTTGACCTTGGGTCCGCCTTGAGCGAGCCGAGCATCGCAGGGGAATCAGGGACGAAGAGGCGCCGGTGTTTGAGCGCAGCGAGTTCGGCGCCGTCCCCTGATTCACCGAGAAGCACAGGGCACCGGTGCGCAGCACCGGCTCGCGCTCTGGCGGCGCGTTTCTTTTGGTTACTTTTCTTTTCGCGCGAAAAGAAAAGTGACACCCCCCGCGGTCGCGGAAACGATCCGCCGGGAACGCCCGGCGAACCCGCTCAATCCTTCCCGCGCGCCATCGCCTGGAACACGCCATCACGGCGCACCCACAGGTGGAACAGCGCCGCACCCACATGCATCAGCACCGTGGCGAACAACACATACGCCAGCAGGCTGTGCGCGTTGCGCAACGCGGCATACAGCGCCGGGGTGTGCGGCACGATCGGCGGCAGGTGCAGGCCGCCCCACAGCACGATCGGATAACCGCCGGCCGACAGCATCGCCCAGCCGATCAGCGGCATCGCCAGCATCAGTGCATACAGCATCCAGTGCGAGGCCTTGGCCGCCATCGCCTGCCATACGGGAAGATCCGCCGGCAACGGCGGCGGGCGATGGCGCAGCCGGTTGTACAGGCGCAACAGCACCAGTACGCCGATGGCGATGCCCAGCGGGCGGTGCAGGTCGATCAGCATCGGCCGCAGGTGCAGCGAGGCGACCATGGTCACGCCGATGAACAGCATGGCGATGATCATCAGTGCCATGGACCAGTGCAGCACGCGCGCGAGCAGGTTGAAGTGGCCGTTGCCGGTGCTCATCGTGCGGCCTCCTTCGGTTGCTCGACGTTGCCGGTGGCGCGCTCGCGTTCGCGGCGGTTGAAGGACTGCGAGTACACGGCGGAGCGGGCCGCCAGGATCGGATCGTCACTGCCACGCACGCCACTGGGCAGGATCAGCGGATCGAAGTTGATCTGGCCGCACGCGCCCTGTTCCTGCGACTGCATGCGGTCCAGGCTGAGTACGCCGGCCACCACCTGATCACGCGACTCGGGCCACGGCACCGACGGATCATCGATGGCATCGCCGGGCTCGGCGGTGGTCACGACCAGGTTCCAGCGCACCGGGCCGCTGGCCAGGCGCTGCTGCAGTTCCTGGCTGAGGAAATCGACGCTGGCGTTCTTGCGCGTTTCCGCATCCATCTCCACCACCGGCGCCTGCGGCTGCCAGCGCCAGCGCACCGCGCGTTTCTGGCCCTGCGCGTTGGTGAACCAGAAGCTGTTGACGCTGTTGAAGGTGGTGTCGGCCCAGCTGCTGGTCCACGGCGCGGTCTTGGCCCACTGCTGGAACGCTTGTGCACTGGGGTATTTCGCCAGCACCGCGGCCATTTTCTGCGGGTCGGGCTTGCCGGTGGCCGGGTCCGGGATGGAGGCGCGCGTCTGCGCGTAGAACGCCTCGGCGTTGGGCACGGCGAAGAACGGGAAGCTGTTCATCGCCATCCGCCATTCCTGGCCGTCGTCGCTGACCATCTGCACAGCGAGGCTGCGCACGCGTGCGGTGTTGTCCGCGCCGTAGGGGTCGCCACCGCCGATCGACAGGCGGCCCATCACGGGCACCTTCTGCTGTGAAAACACCCGTGCGCTGGACAGCGTAGGCGCCTGCGCACTGGGTTCGAACCAGCCGCTCACGCAGATGCCCTTGCTGTGCGCGCGGCGGAAGCCGGGATGGGCCGGGCCGGTGGCCTCGATGGTGTCGGTGAAGCGCTGCGCGGTCAGGCGGCCGCCAATCCAGCCGGCCAACCAGGCGAAGGCCAGCGCCACCGCACCCAGAATGAGTGCGATCAGTGCGATCCAGAGCAGGGGGGAATGCTTGCGCGGTGCGCCCGGCGTCTGGCCAGCGCGGGTGTAGCGGAAGAGCGACATGGTCGGAGTCCTGCCTTCACGGAGCGTGTGGGTGGTCGACCCACACATCCTCGCAGAACCCTTCCAGGCCCGGTATTCAATTTTTCGTCAAGTTTGCCGGGGACGGCGTGCCGACCAAGGTCGGCACCCACCCGATCAGCTGTAGCGCTGCTTCAGCATCGCCCACGCCGAGCGCAGCGCCAGTGCTTCACCGCCAGCCGGCCGGCCCGGGCGTTCGCCGTCGTTCCAGGCGTACACGTCCAGATGCGCCCAGCGCTGGCCGTCTTCCAGGAAGCGTTCCAGGTACAGCGCGGCGGTGACCGAGCCGGCCATGCGCGAACCGGCGTTGGCCAGGTCGGCGATGCCGCTGCTCAGGTAACGCAGGTAGGGGCGCCACAGCGGCATGCGCCAGACCGGGTCGCGGGTCGCGTCGCCGGCCTGCAGCCACTGCTGCGCCACGCTGTCGTCGTTGCTGAAGAGCGCCGGCAGGTCCGGGCCCAGCGCGATGCGCGCGGCGCCGGTGAGGGTGGCGAAGTCCAGCACCAGGTCCGGTTTCTGCTCGCTGGCGAAGGTCAGCGCATCGCACAGGATCACGCGGCCTTCGGCGTCGGTGTTGTCGATCTCCACGCTCAGGCCCTTGCGGGTGGCGATCACTTCGCCCGGGCGGAAGGCATCGGGGCCGATCGCGTTTTCCACCGCCGGCACCAGCAGGGTCAGGCGCACCGGCAGGCTGCGCGCCATCACCAGGCCTGCCAGGGCCAGTGCATGCGCGGCACCGCCCATGTCCTTCTTCATGTTGCGCATGCCGTCGGCCGGTTTGATGTCCAGGCCGCCGGTATCGAAGCACACGCCCTTGCCGACCAGCACCAGTGCCGGATCGGTGTCCTTGCCCCAGCGCAGCACGACCAGGCGCGGAGCGCGGTGCGAGGCGCGGCCGACGGCATGGATGGCCGGGAAGTTCTGCTTCAGCAGTTCATCGCCGGTGATCGCCTCGACCTGCGCACCGTGCGCATCGGCCAGCGCGCGCGCGGCGTCTTCCAGCTGCTGCGGACCCATGTCTTCGGTCGGGGTGTTGACCCAGTCGCGCACGCGCAGGCTGGCGGCGATCAGGTCGGCCACTTCGCCGGTCGGCTCAGCTACCAGGCGTGCCGGTGCACGGTGGCGCTTGCGGTAGCGATCGAAGCGATAGCTGCCCAGGCCCCAGCCCAGCTGCAGCAGCGCCAGTTCGGCGGCCGGCAGTTCGCTGGCCAGCTGCCACACGCTGCCTTCCGGCAGGGCATGCGGGGCATGCGAGTAGCTGTAGGCATCGCCACGATCACCCACGCCGATCACCGCACCGGCCAGGCCATCGGCGCCGGGCAGCAACGCCGTGGTGAAGGCACCGGCGGTGAAGCCCTGCGACGCCAGCCATGCCTGGGTGGCGGCTGGCTGGCCGTCCTTCCAGGACGCGAACTGCTCGCGGTCCAGCACGTACAGCGGCAGTGCTGCGGCGGTGTCGGCAGTGAAACCAGTGATCTCGCTCATGCGTCAGGTACTCCGGGGTGCGGCAGCGTCGAGGTTGGCATCCAACCAGTCGGCCAGGCCGGTGAGGGTGTCGAACTGCAGGTCCGGCTGCAGCTGCGGATGGGTCCAGGTGGCTGCTTCGCGGTTGATCCAGCAGCCGCGCAGGCCGGCGGCGATCGCCCCGGCCACGTCCATTTCGGCGTGGTCGCCGACGTGCAGTACCTGTGCCGGCGCAACACCCAGGCGGGTGCAGGCGGCGTGGAAGATGCTCGCCTCCGGCTTCGCTGCGCCGTGTTCGCGCGCGCCCAGCTGGAAGGCGAAATGATGGGCCAGGCCGATCCGCTCCAGATCGGCATTGCCGTTGCTCAGCGCCGCCACCGGCACTCGCGCGGCAATCCGCGCCAGTGCGTCGATCGCATCGGGGTAGCACTCGACCTGGTTGCGCGCGGCGAAGAACACGTCATACGCCGGCTCCAGCAGATCCAGGCTGGCACCACTGGTGTGCAGCGCTTCGTGCAGGGTCAGCCGGCGCAGTGCGCTCAGGTCGTGATGGAGGTGCGGATGGGCGTGGTACAGGCGCTCGCGCAGTTCGCGCATCGCCGCCACCGGATACATCTCGGCCGTGGCGGGGCTGTGTTCACGCATCCACGCGTGCAGGACCAGGTCGATGCGGGCGCCGATCGGAGCGAACGGCCACAGCGTGTCGTCAAGGTCGAGGGTGATGGCTTGGACGGGGAAATTCACCCCGCCATTCTACCCCTGCCCGCGCGGGCTTTCATTCCAGCAGACGCGCCCAGCCCTGCATCCCGTCCAGCCGCGCCAGCACCAGCTTGATGCAGACCAGCAGCGGCACCGCCAGCAGCAGGCCGATCATGCCCCAGGCCCAGCCGAACACCATCAGCGCCAGGATCAGCACCAGTGGCGACAGTTTCATGCGACGGCCCAGCACGATCGGGGTCACCATCTGCCCTTCCAGGGTGTGCAGGCCCAGGTAGGCGGCGGCTGGCAGCAGGGCCTGCAGCGGGTCGCGGAATTCCACGAAGCCCATCAGCAGCATCAGCGCCACGCCGATCAACGGACCCACATACGGAGCGAAATTCAGCAGTGCGGCCACCGTGCCCCACAGCAACGCTTCCTGCAGGCCGATGCCGAGCAGCATCAGTACGCCGGCGAACACCAGCCCGACCAGGGTGTTGATCACGCTGATGGTCAGCACATAGCGCGACACCTCGCGCTCGATCGAACGCAGGATGTCACTGGTGAAGCGCTGCTGCTGACGGTTCGGGAACAGGGCGATCGCCGCGCGTTGCAGGCTCTGCCCGTAGATCATGAAGAACAGGGTCAGCAGCACCACCGCCAGCACCGAGGCGGCCAGCCGTGGCGCGCGGGTCAGCATGCGGTAGGGGTCGTCCAGCTGGGTGCGGATCACCTGCACCTTGCGGTTGCTGTCACCGCCGGCGACGCGGGCGAAGTTCTCCGCGGCCTGGTTGGCCTGCTGCACCGGCTTGGTCAGGTCCTGCACCTGGCGGGCGATCTTGCGCAGCTGCTGCGGTGCTTCCTGTGCCCATTCCATTGCCGGGCCGATCAACTGCACCGCCAGCGAACCGGTCACGCCCAGGCCCGCGCCGAGGATCAGCAGAGCGCCCAGCGCACGCGGAATCCACAGCTTCTGCAGCAGGCGCAGGATCGGATTGCCGACCAGTGCGAAGAACATCGCCAGCAGCACCGGCAGGATGATGTCCTGTGCCGCCCACAGTGTGTAGCCCACCGCCAGGGTCGCCAGCACCACCAGCGACATCGGTCCGCGCGGACGCGACGGTGGCGGCAACGGGGCGTCGGGCTGTTCGGGGCCGGCCGGTGACGGGGACAGGAGGGACTCGCTCATCGACGCACCAACCGGGAAGGGGAGCGCATTATCCGCCGGCCGCGATCGGCGCGGCGGATTCCATGGATCAACGTTCGGACAGCTCGGTAGCCGCTTCGGCCGGACGCGGTCCGCGCAGGTCCGGTTCCGGTTCTGGCTCCGGCACGGAACGTGGAGCCGGTGCCGGCCGTGGCTCGGCAGCGGAGGCCGCCGCCTGTGCCTGTTCGCTGGCTTCGTCGGCTTCCTCAGCCGCGTCGTCGGCAGTGGCTGCGGCCTGCGCCGCCATCGCCGTGGCGAACGCCGCCTGTGCACTGGCGAACAGGTTCGAGACCGAACCCACCATCTGCAGCCAGCGGGCACCGTTGACCTTGCCCGGCACTTCCAGCTTGCCGGCGATGAAGCCACCGGCCAGGCCGACCACCACGATGCGCAGCGGCGACCAGCCCTTTCGCCAGACGTCGCTGAGCGTGGACCAGTGGTCCTGGGTTTCGCCCAGGCGCACGGTCACCACCTGTTCGCAGCGTTTCACACGCCGTTGCAGCGCGCCGAACTTCATGGCTTGCCCTCGGGCAGCTGCACTTCGGCATCGGGATCGTCTTCGCTGGGTTCGTCGAACAGGCCCAAGCGTGACAGCTGGCGCCGGGTAGCGTGCATGCCAGTGTGGTGGAAGAAGTAGGACACCCGCCAGATCGCATAACCGGTGACGGCCAGGCTCAGCAGCGAGGTGATCAGCAGCGCCTGCAGCCAGCTCAGGCCCCAGCTCTGCAGCAGGGCGATGAGGGTGGCGGCCATCAGCAGCCAGGCCGAGGCACCGAACACGATCGCCACGCCGGCCCAGGCCAGCGCGCGACCGAATGCACTACGCGCCAGCGCGAAGTCGGCCGAGGCCAACCGGCGCAGCGAGCGCAGCGTGTGCTTGGCAGAATCGGCAGCGGCACGACCGGCCGCGCCGACCTGGCGGATGCTCTCATCCAGCGGCGGGGTAGCCGCCGGATCAGGCGCTTGCGCGTTGTCTTCGCTCACGCCGCGGCTTACTTGTCGCTGCTGCCGCGGGCCAGCTTGGCGATGATCCAGCCGGCAGCGAAGGCGACACCGAACGAGGCCAGCGGACGTTCACGGATCAGCTCAGCGGCGCTGTCGATCAGGTCCTTGCCCTTGTCCATCAGTGCGTCGACCTGTTCCTTGGCGGCTGCACCACCAAACTCGGCGGCGGCCAGGCCGGACAGCGCGCTGTCGGACAGTTCAGCCTTGACGTTGGCCTTGCCGATGCGCAGTTCGTCGCCGGCTGCGCCGGTTGCACCCTTGATCGCACCGCCGGCGGCCGACGCGGCCTGCTTCAGGTGGGAACCGGCTTCACCCAGGTGTTCCTTCAGGTTCTCGGTATTGGTGGGGCTCATCGAATCACTCCTGTTGCGATGGGGGAACGGGAGTCGGCGGTGCCGACCTGGACTGACAGCAATAGCATTGCCGGGGTATAGGGGGTGTTACGGCAGGGCGATCAGCGCATCACGAGCTGGCCCTGCTGCTGGCCATTGTTGCGCAGCACGCGTATCACCAGGGTCGGCGGGCGCTGCTGGAAGTTGGCGCGCCAGCTGGCCAGGTCGGCGAATTCGCCCACGGTGGCATCGGTGATGATGTCGCCCTGCTGCAGGCCGTTGGTGGCCGCGCGGCTGCCGCGCTTGACCTCGCTGACCAGCACGCCACCGACACCGGACTGGCGCAGCGACTCGGGCAGGTCGACGAAGGTGGCCCCGGTCAGGCGCGGGTCCAGGCTCTCGCCGGTGACCGCGCGCGCCTGTTCCTTCAAGGTTGCCTTGATCTGCAGCGGCTTGCCCTCGCGGCGCACGTCCAGCGTCAGCGTGCTGCCGACCGCCGCCAGGCCTTCCACGTTGTGCAGGGCTTCTGCGCTGTCCACGCGCTGGCCGTTGGCCGAAACCACCACGTCGCCCGGCTTCAGTCCGGCGGTCGCAGCGGCCGAACCGGCCAGCACGCGGGTGATCAGTGCGCCACGGGTTTCACCCAGGCCCAGGCCCTGCGCGATCTGCGCGGTCAGGTTCTGGCTCTCCACGCCCAGCGTGCCGCGCACCACTACGCCGTGCTTGACCAGCTGGTCGACCACGCTGCGCGCCAGGTTGGAGGGGATCGCCAGGCCCAGGCCGATGTTGCCGGCCATGCTGCCCTGCGGGTTGAAGCTGGCGGTATTGATGCCGACCAGCTGGCCCTGCAGGTCGACCAGTGCGCCACCGGAGTTGCCCGGGTTGATCGACGCATCGGTCTGGATGAAGTTCTGGTAGCCCAGCCCGCGGATGCCGCTGCGGCCCACCGCCGAGACGATGCCGGAGGTGACCGTCTGGCTGAAACCGAACGGGTTGCCGATGGCCACCACGAAATCACCGACCCGAAGCTGGTCGCTGTTGCCGAGCTTGATGTCGGTCAGGTTCTGCGCCGGGATGCGGATCAGTGCGATGTCGGTATCGCGGTCCGAACCGAGGAACTCGGCCTTGACCGTGCGCCCGTCAGCCAGAGTCACCTGCACGTCATCGGCGTTGTCGATGACGTGGTGGTTGGTCAGCACCAGGCCCTCCTTGGCGTCGATGATCACGCCCGAGCCCAGCGATTCGTTGATGCGTTCCTGCGGGATGTCCGGGAACAGGCGGCGGAAGAACGGATCGTTGAAGAAGGGGTTGCGCACGCGCACCACCTGCTTGGTGTTGACGCTGACCACGGCCGGCATCGCCTTCTCCAGCATCGGTGCCAGCGACGGCACCGCCTGTCCGGCCACCGAGGCCGGCAATGCCGCCGTGGTCGGCAGTGCCGCAGGCAGCGGCGCGGCGTCGGCGCGGTTGTCCAGGTGGGCATTGATGCCGGTGGCAACGAAGCCACCGAAGGCGGCGGCGATTGCGAGCGTGAGCAGGGTGGGAAGCGGTCGCATGGGAGTCGGTTCGCTGGCGTGGGTGGGGGCGGTTCGGCCCTACGGTAAAACAAGCTGAATGAGTGTGTCGCGATCTGGATAAATGCGCCATGAAAACCGGGCGCCCGGAACGCGGGTCGGCGTCGCCATCTGTGGGGCGGTGGCGACAACGTCGGGCGTGCTTCGCAATGTGCCGACGTCTGCCGAAGCGCGTGTGGATACAGGCTGATACTTGCGCAGTTCTGCGCATCCTGGTGCCGCGATGCGCCATATCGCATGCCTTTCGCAGCACTCTGGCAGGTGCGCGCAGGCAGCACCTGCCGCTACCCGCACCGTGCGGCGCAACACTGAAAAAAAGGGGTTTCCTGTCAACCCGCTGTGCTCGAGAGGGTGCTGGGCTACACCATTACCGTCGCAGCAGATGCGATTGCGGGCGCATGCCCCGTTCCACGATCGTCAATGTCGGTATAGCATCGCCCCGTTTTGATACTTAAGGCCCGCAGGAGGGCAACATGAGCAACGGTAATGGTGTGTCGGTCGTGACCGACGCCGTCGAGAACGTCAAAGAAACCGCCACCAACGTTGGCGAGACCATCGCCCACGCTGCCGAAGACGCAGTGAAGTCGGTCAAGAAGACCGTCAAGCGCGCCACCAAGGCTGCCGGCACCCGCGTTGCCAAGGCCAAGAAGGCCGTGGCCAAGGTCGAGAAGACCGTTGCCAAGAAGGCCGAGAAGGCTGCCAAGTCGGTCGGCAAGACTGTTGCCAACGCCAAGAAGAAGCTGGAAGCCGCCAAGAAGAACGCCAAGGCCGAAGCCGCTGCCCTGAAGAAGGAAGTGGCCAAGAAGAAGGCGGCTGCAGGCAAGGCTGTGACCAAGAAGGCCGCCGCTGCCAAGAAGACCACCAAGGCTGCCACCAAGGCTGCTGGCAAGAAGGTCGCTACCGTGAAGAAGGCTGCCACCAAGAAGGCCGCCGTCGCGAAGAAGACCGTTGCCAAGAAGACCGCGGCCGCCAAGAAGGTTGTCGGCAAGAAGGCTGCTGTCGCCAAGAAGGCCGTCGGCAAGAAGAGCGCTGCTGCCAAGAAGGTTGTCGGCAAGAAGACCGCCGTTGCCAAGAAGGCGGTGGGCAAGAAGGTTGCCGCCACCCGCAAGACGGTCGCCAAGAAGGCTGCGCCGCTGAAGAAGGTCGCCGCCAAGAAGGCTCCGGCCAAGAAGGCCGTGCGCAAGGTCGCCAAGCGCAAGTAATCGCGCCGTGACCGAAGGCCCTGCCACCCAACGGGTGGTGGGGCCTTTCGCGTTTCTGGGGCACGGTCTGGGGCAAGATGCAGGTTCTTCCTGCAGGAGCCCCGGGCATGCGTGGTATCGACTTCAGTTCCTGGCAGGGCGTGCTGTCCACGTTGGCCGGCCTGGTCCTGATCACCCTGCTGGGCGTGGGCATCCGCCTGCTGGTGATGCAGACCCTGCAACAGCGCCGCGAGCGCGAGAACCGGCAGATCAACGAACGGCTGCGCACGCTGATGGCGGCCTACAAGACCCTGGGCGGGTCGTTCACTGGCGAACTGGGTGTGGATCCCAGCCATCGCCGCGACCTGCGCCAGCGCGAAGATGCCGAAGGCATCGCCGAACCCCGCTCGGATCGCGCGCGCCGCATCCGCGATGCGGTTGAAGCGGCACTGTCGGACATCCTGTTGCTGGGCACCGACGAGCAGGTGCGGCTGGCCGCGCGTGCGGCCAACGAACTGGCACAGGGGCGGCCGGTGCACCTCCACGAACTGGTGGTCTCGCTGCGCGACTTCGTGCGCGAAGCGCTGGATCTGGCGCCGATTCCGACCGACCTGCAGATTCCACCGCAGGGCCCGACCCGGCCCGCTGCCAGTGGCGGTGGCAAGGGCCGCAACGATGGCGATGCCAAGGGCGGTCGTGCGGGTGGTGGCGGTGGCGGAATGGGGGCCGGAATGGGCGGCATGGGCCTCGGCGCCGGCGCCGCACTGGGCGCCGGCCATGCCTCCGCCAGCGATGAGACGGACGCGCGCTGAGCACGTCCGCCCGGTTCAGCGCGTCAGCTCGTAGATCGGCACGAACCCACCGTAGATCATCCGCGCGCCGTCGAACGGCATCGGATTCGTCGCGGGATCAAACCGCGGGTCTTCCATCATCTTCTTCATGCCGGCGTCGCGGGTCGGCTTGTCCGGCCATTCGATCCAGGAAAACACGACCGTCTCATCTGGTGTGGCTTTCACCGCACCGAAGAAGTCGGTGGTTTTGCCGTGCGGTACGTCGTCACCCCAGCACTCGACCACGCGCAGCGCGCCGTACTCGATGAAAACGGGATCCCCTGTGCGTGCATGGGCGAGGAACTTCTCTTTGTTGGCGGTGGGCACCGCCAGGACGAAACCATCGATGTAGCTCATTGCCTGCCTCCGGATGGACCGTGCCGCATGCACGGCCTTCAAGTACCCGACGAACCAAGGCGCCGTGGATCGACATCCTGTGTGCGCCTGTTCAGCCCGGCCCACCGGGCAGCGGCGCCAGCACCGTCTCCGGTGGCTGCTGGCCGGCCAGGTGGCGCACGAAGTAGTCCCACATGCGGTGCGTGTAGGTGGCGTCGTTGCGGAACAGTTCGTGGTCCTGCCGGGCCAGGTACAGCAGGTCGTAGCTGCGCTGGGCCTTGTTCAGGGCGGCGGCCAGCTGCAGGGTCAGCGCCGGCGGCGCGTTCTCGTCCAGTTCGCCATAGACCAGCATCAGATGCCCACGCAGGTTGCCGGCCAACGCTGCATTGTCGAGTCCGGCAAACGGCGCCGGCACGCCATCGGCCAGGGGTGTTGGTGGCAGCACGCCACCGAACAGCCGGTCCATGCCGTGCAATGCACCGCCGTACATGCCCTGGAAATTGTGGCTGCCGGCCGAGGCCACGCCCACCTTGTAGAACGCCGGATAGCGCAGCAGGGCGCGCGCTGCACTGTAACCACCGAACGAATGCCCGTAGATGCCGACCCGCTGCAGGTCGATGCCCCGGTAGCGTTCGCCCAGCTGGCGCAGCGCAGCCACATGGTCATCCAGCTGCACATCTGCCCCGTGCAGGAAGCTGCTGTCATGGAACGCCTTGTCGCGGCCACCGGTGCCGCGCGCGTCGATGCTGACCACCACGAAGCCCAGTTCGGCCAGGCTGGCGCGTGACACCGGATTCAAGGCGGACACCGCCTCGGCGTAGGTCACCGGCGCATTGCTGACGAAGGAGCCACCGTACATCGCGTCGATCACCGGAAAGCGGCCGTCGTCGCGATAGTCGCGGGGCAGGTAGACGGTGGCGAAGATCGGCGTTCGCCCATCGGCGGCCAGCAGCCGTTCGCGCCGTGGGGGGCGCCAACCGGCAGCAATGATCGCGCCGTCATCCGCTGTTTCCAGCACCATCACTTCACGGCCGTCATCGCTGGCCCGCAGCACGGTGCGTGGTGGCTGGTCGAGACGGGAAACGGTATCCACCAGATAGCCACCGCCAGGCGACAGCGCCTGGGGGGCGCGCCCGCCGAACAACGCGCCGGTGCCGGCATCGGCCAGATGGTCGTTGCCATCGGCGGCCAGGCGCTGGACCGGTCCCCCCTGCAGCGATACACGGTACAGGCCGCGTACGTAGGGGTCGCCACCGTCGACGCCGCCGGCGCTGAAGTACGCCCGGCCACCCGCAGCGTCCACGCCCAGCAGGTCGCGCACCGCCCATTGGCCGCGGGTGAGCTGGCGCAGCACCTTGCCGTCGGACAGGCGGACCCGGTACAGATGGCCCCAGCCATCGCGCTGCGAGAACCACACCGCCGTGTCCTGGCCGGGCAGGATGGCCACCGCTGGCCGGTTGTAGGAATACACGTTGAGCTGCAGGCGGGTGTCGCTGGCTTCTTCCAGAACCGTGCGCAACGCACCGTTGTTGGCATCGATCTCCACCAGACGCAGCCTGCGCGGTGCGCCGAAGTGCGCGATCACGGCATACAACCGGTCGCCGTCCCAGCCGAGTACGCCGGCTTCGCTGAGGGTGTTCCAGCCTTCCGGCAAGGCGATGTCATGCTGCTGGCCATTGCGGGTGTCGACCACATACACGCTGTCGCGCACCTGCCGGGTGTCACCCAGCACCCCCAGCTTCACCGTATGCACGCGCGGCCGCGCGCTGTTGGCCGGGCTGCTTTCCAGATAGGGGTAGTCCTGCAGCGCGCGTTCGTCGTAGCGGATGCCGGCCACGTAGCGACCGTCCGGTGACCAGCCGACCGCGAACGGCCGCGTCGGCATCCGGCCCTGACGGCGGGGAATGCCGCGCAGGGTGAAGTCCGGCAGCACGCCATAGCCATGATTGGATTCACCGCCGCTGGTCAGCGCTCGTGCTGCCGTTCCGGGCGAGTGCAGCCACAGGTTGTGATCGCGTACCTGCAGCCAGGCATCACCGCCGGGCGATGGCAGTGCATCGGCCGCTGGCGCTGCATCCTGCGAAGGCACGCACTGCAGGCGTGGCCATTGACAGCTGATCGCCGCCTCGCCGTTGAACTGCAGGCGCAGGCCTCCATCCATTACCTGCACGTTGTTCAAGCGCAGGCGTGGTCCGCTGGCGCCGAGAGGTGCAACCGCAGCGTCCAGCGCATCGGGTTCGAACAGGATCTGGCGTGTGGCCTGGACTGGATCGACCAGTACCGCTTGGCGCCGGCCCTGCGTGGTTTCGCGTTCGTACCAGAAGCGCCCATCGGCCAGCCAGTGGGGCAGCACCGAAGCATTGCGCAGCGCACCGCGAAGGTGACTGTCATGCACGCGTTCGGCGCGCTGGTAGTCAGCGGCCTGCAGTGCGTGCGCAGCGTGAATCGGGAACAGGGCAGCGCATGCCAGGAGCGCGGCGCGAACAGGCACCAGCGGCGGATCGGAAACGTACAAGGCAACCTCCTGTTGCAATCGACGACGAATCACAAATGCACGCGCGCCGCGCGCGTATGCCAGAGACAGCCTGAATCAAGGCAAAAAATTCAGCAATGCGAAGACCGCTGTTTTCAGGGAGCGTTGTGGCGAATAACGGAGAATTTACATTCCCGATGCGATGGCGCCCTGGCGCTGCTGCACACCATAAGAAAGTAAAGGTGTACCCCCATGAAGAATTCGCTGATTGCTCTGGCCCTGGCCGCTGCCCTGCCGTTCACCGCCTCGGCTGCTGAGAACCTGTCGTACAACTACGCCGAAGCCGACTACGCCAAGACCGACATCGACGCGTTCAAGGCCGACGGCTGGGGCGTGAAGGGTTCGTACGGCTTCCTGCCGAACTTCCACGCTTTCGGTGAGTACAGCCGCCAGGAAATCGACCACACCAACATCAAGCTGGACCAGTGGAAGATCGGCGCCGGCTACAACGTTGAAATCGCCCCGACCACCGACTTCGTTGCCCGCGTTGCTTACCAGAAGCGCGACCAGAAGCACGGCCTGGACTTCAATGGCTACAGCGCTGAAGCCGGTATCCGCACCGCCTTCGGTGCCCACGCCGAAGTCTACGGCATGGTCGGCTACGAAGATTTCTCGAAGAAGCACGGCATCAATCCGGAAGGCCAGTGGTACGGCCGCCTGGGTGGTCAGGTCAAGCTGAACCAGAACTGGGGCCTGAATGGCGAGCTGAAGATGAACCGCGACGGCGACAAGGAATACACCGTCGGCCCGCGCTTCAGCTGGTAATTGCTTCCTCGGCGCGCCTGCGCGCCGAAGATGCCTCGACAGGCCCGGCCCATGCCGGGCCTGTTGCGTTTCCGGCTGGGCAAACGCTACCTGACCGTGTCGCGGCGGAAGGGCGGCATTGCAACGAATTGGATTCCGCAGGCGTCGGCTGCGCCCTAGGGTGAGTGGCCTGTTCTGCAGGAATGCAACGATGCCCACGTTTCCGTCGCCCCGCGATTCTCCCTGCCGCCTCTTGTTGCTGGATCCACACCCGCTGTTGCGGCATGGCGTGCAGGAAGTCCTGGCCCGGCAGGCGGGCCTGCAGGTCGATGGAAGCTACGGCCGCAGCGGTGATCTGCTGCAGCGCCTGCAGCAGCAGGCGGCCGCGATCGATCTGCTGCTGGTCGACGCCTTGCCGATCGGTGACAGCGGCGAAGGCCTGGAACTGCTGCGGCACCTATCACGCCACTGGCCGGCAGTGCCGATCCTGGTGCTGACCGCACACTGCAACGCGGGTGTCATGTCCTTGGCCTTGCAGGCCGGTGCGCGCGGATTCCTGTCCAAGGCCTGCGCGCCGCAGATGCTGCTGCGGGCAGTGAGCGTGGTTGCCCGTGGCGGGCGCTTCGTGCCGCCGGATCTGCGTGCACAGTTGAACCAGTCCCGTCGGCAGCGCCAGCAGTCCATGCGTTCACCACGGTTGAGTACCCGCGAGCGCACCGTCCTGCAGTGGGTGCTGCGTGGTTGCAGCACCGGCGAGATGGCACGCCGCAGTGGGCGTGCAGCCAGCACCATCAGCACGCAGAAGCGAGCGGCGTACCGCAAGCTGGGCATCCGCAACGATGGCGAGCTGTTCCGCTTCCGCCATCTGATCGACGCTGAATGAGGTGGCGTTACTCGCCCTGGTACTGCTTTTCTTCCACCAGGGCCGAACCGGCCACGCGGTTGATCTCGTTCTTCACCTGCACGCGCTCGCCATTGGTGCCATAGACACCACGCGCCAACTGGATGAAGGCATCGTCGAACACCTGGGCCGCTTCCTTGTCGCGCAGCTGGTCCTGGATGTCCCACATGCGCTCGTTGATCGCCTTCAGCTGCTGCTTCAGCACGGCCAGCGCCGGCTGAGCCTGCAGCTGCAGCTGCAGCAACGGCAGCAGGCCGTCCAGCTCGGTGCGCACGTTGCTCAGCTTGGCGGCATCGTCGATGCGCTCGGCCTTGATCTCGAGAATGGTGATCTTGTCGATCAGCTCGCCGATCGATACCGGAGTCAGGATGGCGTCCACGCGGTTGGTTCCTGGAAACAGGGCGCCATGATACCGCGCTGCTGGCATGTGGCCCCGGTCCGCGGGATTTACGCCGAATTTGCGCCACGGGCCCGGCAGCACCCTCGATCCGTTACGGCCACCGCCTCGACACTGCGGTCCCGGCGGCGTGACCGCCTTCGACGAGGAACACAGTGCAGTGAACAGCAAGGGGATGATGGCGGCAGTGGTGGCCGCCCTGGCAGGGCTGCTCGGCATCGGCACCGTCCAGGCGCAGGTGCAGGTGAGTGGCAGTGCCGCATTGACCAGCGATTACGTGTGGCGCGGCAGCTCGCAGAGCGACGGCGACCCGGCGGTGCAGGCCGGCGCGAAGGTCTCGATCCCATCGGGCTGGTACGCCAGCGTGTGGGGGTCCAACGTATCGTTCAAGCCGGACAACGGCGCGCGCAGCGAGTTTGACCTGGTGGCCGGTTGGAGTGGTGCACTGGCACCGGACTGGGCACTGGATGCCAACCTGACCCGCTACGTGTACCCGGGCACCGGCCGCGCGCTGGACTGGACCGAGCTCAATACCACCGTGACCTGGAAGCAGCGCGCCTGGCTGCAGCTGGCGCATTCCAACGACGCGCTGGCGGGCGGCCATCGCGGCACCTACGCCCAGCTGGGTGTGCGGGTGCCGTTGCACGAGCGGTTCCGCCTCGAAGCGGCGGTGGGCCAGTATTGGCTGGCCACCGCACAGGGGCCTGATTACCTGCATGGCCAGCTCAGTGCCATCGCCTCGCTGACCCCGGCATGGGAACTGCGCGCCACCGTGCATGACACCGACAACGCAGCGAAGCGGCTGTTTCCGGGCAATGCCGGCGGACGCTGGGAGCTGGCGCTGCAGGGCAGCTTCTAGTCAGTCACCGAAGCCTGGCGCGCGCGCAGCGCGCCGGGCAGCCACAGCAGCAGGGCGAGCATGGCCACCGCAGCACCGGCCACGCAGACGCCGGTCCAGCCGAAGCGCTGGTAGACCTGCGCCGACAGCAGCGAACCCAGCGAACCGCCGATGAAGTAGCCGGTCATGTAGCCGGCATTGAGGCGGTTGCGCGCTGCCGGTTGCAGTGCATAGATCAGGTTCTGGTTACTCACGTGCAGCAGCTGCGCGGCCAGGTCCAGCACCACCACGCCGACCAGCAGCGCCAGCAGCGAGTGTGCCGACAGCCCCAACGGCAGCCACGAGAGCAGCAACAGCATCAGTGCGATGGCAGTGGCACGTCCGGTCTGGCCACGATCGGACATGCGCCCGGCCAGGCCGGCCGCCAGCGTACCGGCGGCGCCGACCAGCCCGAACAGGCCGATGGTGGCATCGCTGTAGGCGTAGGGCGGTTGTGCCAGCAGGAACGCCAGCGGCGTCCAGAAGATCGCGAACATGGCGAAGCTGCAGGCGCCCAGCAGGGTGCGCTGGCGCAGCACCGGCTCCTGCACGAACAGCACGCCGATCGAGCGCAGCAATGCGAAATAGCCGAGGCCGGCGCTGTGGTGGAATCGCGGCAGGCCGCGCTGCAGCGCCAGCGCGGTCAGCACCAGGGTGCCGGCGGCGATCGCATACACCAGGCGCCAGTCGCCCAGGCTGGAAAGCAGGCCGGCCACGGTGCGCGCCAGCAGGATGCCCAGCAGCAGGCCACTCATCAATGTGCCGACCACGCGGCCACGATGTTCCGGCGCGGCCAGCGTGGCCGCAAACGGCACCAGTACCTGCGCCACCACCGAGAACAGGCCGGTGATCGCGGTGCCGACCAGCAACCAGGTCAGCGACGGTGCACAGGCACTGATCACCAGCCCGCCTGCCGACAGCAGGCTCATCACCACGATCAGGCGGCGGCGTTCGAACAGGTCTCCCAGCGGCACCAGCAGGATCAGTCCGGCGGCATAGCTCAGCTGTGCGGCAGTGACCACCATGCCGACCTGGCCGAATGGCACGCCGAAGGCATCGGCGATGGTGTGCAGCAGTGGCTGCGCATAGTAGTTGCTGGCCACGGCCACGCCGGTAGCCACCGACATCAGCAGCACCTGCCAGCGGTGCAGAGGGGGGAGGGACGGACTCACGCGGTATTCCACAAAGCGGGGGAGCACAGTGTCCGCCTGCTGCAGTCATGATGGAAATGAATCATCATCATCCCTGTCATCTGGAAATGAGATGGTTGCGTGAATCTCAAGCAGCTCGAGTTCGCCGTCGCCCTGGCCGAGGAGGGCAACTTCACCCGCGCCGCCGAGCGCTGCCACGTGGTGCAGTCCGCGCTCAGTCACCAGATCGCCCATCTTGAGCAGGAACTGGGCACAACGCTGTTCGAGCGCCTGCCGCGCCAGGTGCGGGCCACCGCCGCCGGCGAGGCGCTGCTGGTGCATGCACGCCAGGTGCTGGCCAGCCTGCGCCACCTGCGCGCCGACGTGGCCGCCGTCACTGGCGAGGTGCGTGGCCTGCTGGCGATCGGGCAGATCTCCTCGCTGACCGACATCGATGTGGTGGCGATGCTGGCGGCCTTCCAGCAGGCGCACCCGCAGGTGGAGTTCCAGCTGCGGGTCGACAAGAGCGAGGACCTGATCGCGCAGGTGCAGTCGCGAGAGCTGGACGTGGCGCTGGTCGGATTGGCGCCGTCGGCAGGGCTGGACGGGGTCTGCCACCAGATGCTGCAGGAAGAAGACCTGGTGGCGGTGCTGGCGCCGTCACACCGCTTGGCCCGCCGCAAGCGGCTGCCATTGACCGAACTGCAGGACGAGGCGCTGGTCGACTTTCCGCGCGGCACCGGTGCGCGGCGGCAGACCGACGATGCCTTCGCTGCCGCTGGCCTGCCGCACACGGTGCGCTTCGAGGTCAATCTGATGGAACTGATCGAGCGCTTCGTCCGCCATGGGCTGGCGGTTGGCATCGTGCCAGCGTTGATCGCCGACGGGTTCCAGGGGGTGGTACAGATTCCGCTGCAGCCGACCCCGACCCGCCGCGTGCACCTGGTCTGGCAGCGACTGCCGACACCGGCGGCGCGGGCGTTCGTCGAGGCCGTGCTCAGCCGCGCAGGCGCAGGCTCAGGCCCTTGAGGAAATTGCGCAGCATCTGGTCCAGGCAGCGCCGGTAGTTGGTGTGCCCGGGCTGGCGGAACAAGGCGCCCACTTCCGACTTGGAGACGTTGAAGCCGGCGCTGGCGAAGATCTCCATCAGATCGACGTCGCGCAGCTGGAAGGCGACGCGCAGCTTCTTCAGCACCAGGTTGTTGTCGATGCGGGTTTCCACCGCACGCTGAGGCTGGCTCTCATCGCGACCGCGCAGGTGCACGATCAGGCCGTCGAGGAAGTGCGCCAGCGCGCTGTCGCTCATCGCTTCGAAACCGGCTTCGTCCTCGCGGCGCAGCCAGGCTTTCACCTGTTCCGGATCCACGGCGAAGGCCGGGTCGGCCATCTGGCACAGGGTCACCACGTGGTGGTCGCCCAGGTCCAGGGAGTAGCGCACGCTGCGCAGGACATCGTTGTTGATCATGGCCCCAATTGTACCGGTCACCCCGACAGGTGGGGCCGGATCTGGCCGATCAGGCAACGCAACCCCCGGCCGACGGTGCCAGAATGGGGGTCTGGTTTTTCCCCCTGGAGTTGCCTGATGACCCGCACTGTCCTGATTACCGGCGCCACGTCCGGCTTCGGCGCCGCCGCCGTCCACCGCTTCGCCCAGGCGGGCTGGAAGGTGATCGCCACCGGCCGCCGCGGCGAACGCCTGCAGCCGCTGGTCGAGCGCTACGGCAAGGACGTGGTGCATGCCGCCGCCTTCGACATCCGCGATCCGGTGGCGATGGAAGCGGCGCTGCTGGCACTGCCGCCGGCCTTTGGCGAGATCGATCTGCTGGTCAACAACGCCGGCCTGGCGCAGGGCACTGCGCCGGCACAGAGCGCCAAGTTGTCGGACTGGACCACGATGATCGACACCAACATCACCGCGCTGGTGACCCTGACCCACCGCCTGCTGCCGCAGCTGGTGGAGCGCAAGGGCGCAATCATCAACATTTCGTCGGTGGCCGGCGTCTACCCGTACCCGGGCGGCAATGCCTACGGTGGCACCAAGGCTTTCGTCAGCCAGTTCTCGCTCGGCCTGCGTTCGGACCTGCACGGCACCGGCGTGCGCGTGACCACGATCGAGCCGGGCATGGCCGAAACCGAGTTCACCGTGGTGCGTACCCATGGCGACCAGGCGGCGTCGGACAAGCTCTATACCGGCGCCAACCCGATGACCGCCGAAGACATCGCCGAACAGATCTTCTGGGTGGCCAGCCTGCCGCCGCACCTGAACATCAATCGCCTGGAACTGATGCCGGTCAGCCAGTCCTTCGCCGGTTTCCAGGTCGCCCGCGAAGGCTGACGTTCATTTGTAGAGTCGAGCCATGCTCGACTGCTCTTCGCCCTTTGTAGAGTCGAGCTTGCTCGACTGATTTGAACGGCAGTCGAGCAAGCTCGACTCTACACAGACAAAAAAAAGCCGGGCTGTGCCCGGCTTTTTCATTCACTTCGGCAGACTCACTGTGCCTTGATCGCCATCGCCTGCAGGCCGGTGCCATCCAGCTTCTGCTTGGCTTCAGACAGTTCACCTGCACTGCCATACGGTCCCATGCGCACGCGGTACACGGTCTTGCCGTTGATCTGCGCCGATTCGACGCGTGCCGCCAGGCCCATCATCGCCAGCTTGGCCTTGGTCGCTTCGGCATCGCCGGAGGCACCGAACGCACCCGCCTGCAGGATGTAGCGGGCATTGTCGGCGGCAGCCGGTGCCGCAGCGGCGGGGGTAGTGGCCGCGGTCGGCGCGGTTTCCGCACGCGCTGCCGGAGTGGCGGCGGCGGTGCTGGTCGACGCCGTCGGCGTGCTGGCCGGAGGCGTTGCCGCAGCCGGTCGTTCGCTCAGCGGTGCCGGCAGCGGACGGCTGGTGGCGGTCACCGGCGCGGTGTTGGCCACGCTGGCGGTTGCCGTCGGTGCCGGCGCGGTAGCCGCTGGCGGCGGAACCGGCTTGCCTTCCAGTGCCGCCTGCGCGCGCTGCGCTTCGGCCTTGGCCCGGCGCTGGTCCTCGGCACGCGCGCTGGCAGCCAGTTCGGCGTCGGACATTTCAACTTCCTTGCCCGGCAGCAGGGTGTAGAAGTCGTACTGGGTGGCGGCCGGCTTTTCCGGTTCGGCCGGCTTCGGCGTGGCCGGCTGCGCGGCCGGCTGGGTGCCGACATCGCTGTCGGCATCAGCGACCGGGGCAGGCTGCGCGTTCGGGTTCGGCTGCGGACCGGCGCGAAGGAAGCCATCGCCTTCGCCCTTGAACAGGTTCGGCGCCGCCAGGAACACCACGGCCGCAATCGCCACGCCAGCGACCAGCCACACCCATCCGGGTGTGCCCTGGCTGCTGCTGTTGCGTCGTGCCTGGTTTTTGCCGCGTCGTGCTGCCATGTGTACTGCGTCTCCTGATGCTTACATTTTTTCCGGGGCGCTGACGCCCAGGAGTTCGAGGCCGTTGGCCAGCACCTGGCGCGCGGCGCAGGCCAGGGTCAGCTTGGCGTTGCGATCCGCAGCGTCTTCCACCAGCACCGGCGTCCCGTGATACCACGTGTGGAACGCGTGCGCCAATTCACGCAGGTACTGCGCCACCAGATGCGGTTCCAGCGCCACGCCGGCCGCCTCCACCACTTCCGGGTACCGCGAGATCTCGTTCATCAGCAGCAGCGAGGCGTCGTCGGCCAGGCGGCCGAGGTTGGCCAGGCCATTGCCCTGTTCGTACACCAGGCCCTTCTCCTGTGCCTGGCGCAGCAGGCTGCAGACGCGGGCGTGCGCGTACTGCACGTAGAACACCGGGTTGTCGTTGCTCTGCTGGCGGGCCAGGTCGATGTCGAAGGTCAGCTGCGAATCGGGCTTGCGCGCGATCAGGAACCAGCGGGTGGCATCGCGGCCGGCTTCCTCGATCAGGTCGCGCAGGGTGAAGTAGCTGCCGGCACGCTTGGACAGCTTCACTTCCTCGCCGCCACGCATGACGGTGACCATCTGGTGCAGCACGTACTCCGGCCAGCCCTGCGGGATGCCCACTTCCATGGCCTGCAGGCCGGCGCGCACGCGTGCCAGCGAACCATGGTGATCGGCGCCGAGCTCGGTGATCGCGCGCTCGTAGCCGCGCTGCCACTTGGACAGGTGGTAGGCCACGTCCGGCACGAAGTAGGTGAAGGTGCCGTCGGACTTGCGCATCACGCGGTCCTTGTCGTCACCGAAGTCGGTGCTGCGCAGCCACAGCGCGCCACCTTCTTCATAGGTATGACCCGACGCCTGCAGCTTGGCCACCGCTTCGGCCACCTTGCCATCGGCGTACAGCGAGCTTTCCAGGAAGTAGATGTCGAAGTCGACGCCGAACGCGGCCAGGTCCAGATTCTGCTCGTTGCGCAGGTAGGCCACGGCGAAGCGGCGGATCGCCTGCATGTCGTCCGGGTCCTTGGCACCGACCACGGTGCTGCCTTCCAGATCGACGCTGGCGCCGGCCATGTAGGCGCGGGCGACGTCGGCGATGTATTCACCGCGGTAGCCACCTTCCGGCCAGCCATCCTGGTCCGGCGCGATGCCCTTGATCCGCGCCTGGGTGGACAGCGCCAGGTTCTCGATCTGCACGCCGGCGTCGTTGTAGTAGAACTCACGCTTGGCGTTCCAGCCGTTGGCGTCGAGCACACGCGCCACGCAGTCGCCGATCGCCGCCGCGCGGCCATGGCCGACATGGAGCGGGCCGGTCGGGTTGGCCGACACGTACTCCACACCCACCGTGCGGCCATTGCCGGACAGGTTGCGGCCGTAGTCGTGGGCTTCCTTGATGACCGACGCGGCTTCACGCTGGTACGCGGCCGGCGCCAGGTGGAAATTGATGAAGCCGGGGCCGGCGATCTCGACCTTGCTGACGTCCTCGCTGCGCGGCAGTGCCTCGACCAGCGCCTGTGCCAGTGCGCGCGGATTGCTGCGCGCGGCCTTGGCCAGCAGCATCGCGGCATTGGTGGCGAAGTCGCCGTGGTCACGGGTCTTCGGGCGCTCGACCACGAAGTCCGGCGGCAGGGAGTCGGCGGGCAGGGTGCCATTGGCGCGCAAGGCTTCGATGCCTTGGCTGATCAGGGCGCGGAGGAGATTTTTCACGAGGCCTGCTGTGAGAATGAGCGGCGGAATCGCCCATTTTAGCGCAGATACCAGCGGCCACGCTGACCGAAACCTGCCTGTGGGGGCGACCGATGGCGCCTGGAGGGCGGGCGCTCAGCCGAACAGGCGGGGCTGGGGCGGCGACAGCAGGCCTCGTTCAGCAAACGAAACGGGGCGGCCCTCACCGACCACGAAGTGGTCCAGCAGGCGGACATCCACCAGCGCCAGTGCCTGCTGCAGTTCGTCGGTGATGCGGGTATCGGCGCTGGAGGGTTCCGGGTCGCCGGAGGGGTGGTTGTGGCTGAGGATCACCGCCGCCGCGTTGTGCAGCAGGGCGCGCCGCACCACTTCGCGGGGGTAGACCGGTGCGGCGTTGATGGTGCCGTGGAACAGCTCCTCGCAAGCGATCAGGCGGTGCCGGTTGTCCAGGAACAGGGCCATGAAGATCTCCCGGGCCTGCCCCCGCAGGCGGTGCTGCAGATAGCGGCCGACCGCGGCCGGGTTGTTGCCGACCGCTTCGCCGTGTTCCAGCTCGGCAGCCAGGTAGCGGTGGGCCAGTTCCAGCCCGGCAGCCAGCGTACAGCTGCGCGCCGGGCCGAGCCCGGGCAGGCGGGCCAGATCACGCGCGGGGCGGTCCAGCAGCACCCGCAACGGGCCGTGCGCCTGCAGCAGGTCGCGCGCGGTCTGCACGGCATCGCGGCCACCGAACCCGGAGCCGAGAAACAGGGCCAGCAGTTCGGCGTCGGAAAGTGCCGTGGGCCCGCGCGCGATCAGCTTCTCACGGGGGCGTTCCTGTTCGGGCCAGTCATGGATGGGCATGCCTGCATCATCGCCAGCCTGCGTGGCGGCTCCCATCAGTGCATACCGCAGCACCGGGTCGGGCGATGCCTCACCCGCGCCGGGTCTGCAGATAGTCGAACAGTTCCTGGTTGTTCTGCAGGCCCAGCTTGCGCTTGGCTTCGGCCTTCTGCCGGCTGATGGTCTTCGGGCTGCGCCCGCAACGCTCGGCGACGGCATTCACGCTGAGCCCGGCCGCCAGCAGATCCAGCACTTCCTGTTCCCGCGCCGACAGCGGCGCCGGTTCGCGCGGGAACAGCAGGTCGCGCGCCTGCAGGTGGTGGCGCAGTTGTTGGGAAACGAACACCTGGCCGGCCAGTGCGGCGTTCAGTGCCTGCGGCAGTTCGGCGAAATCGGCGCATTTGTCGACCAGCCCACTGATGCCCTCGCGCAGCAGTCCGTCCAGCAGCCCGGGATGGCGGGCGCCGGTCAGCACCACCACCGGCAGCCCGGGGTGACGCACGCGCAGCGCGTCGATCAGCTCTGGACCGTCCGGGCCGTCACCCGGCATCGACAGGTCGGTCAGCACCGCATCGCAGTCGTGGTGGTCCACCAGCTCCAGCAGCTGGGCGCCGTCACGTGCACTGCCGACGATGTCCATCAGGTGGGTCTGCAGCACGATACGGATGCCATGCAGGACCACGGGATGGTCGTCGGCAATGATGATGCGTGGATGCACGAGGCTCCTCGAAGGTCGAACAGGCCACGGCAGACGGCAGCCAATGCCTGATTCTGCAAAAGCGCAGACCCGTAGAGGTATAGGAAAGGTCCGAAACCGATGCCCGGCTAGCCCAGGGTCAGGCGCAGCGCGCTCCATCTACTGATAGCTGTCCGCTATGTGCACCCTGCACCGGGACATTACCGACCATCGGGTAAGCTAGCGCCCTCGTTTGCACAGGAATTCCAGGTGGCTGACTCCCCCAACGCTTCCCCCGCGCAGGCCCGCGCGCTGGAAGGTCAGAAACTGCTGTTGTGCGTCGGAGGCGGGATCGCGGCCTACAAGGCCCTGGAACTGGTGCGGCGCCTGCGCGACGCCGGTGCCCAGGTGCAGGTGGCGATGACCGCCGGTGCCCAGCAGTTCGTCACTCCGCTCAGTTTCCAGGCCCTGTCCGGGCAGCCTACCCGCACCACGCTGTGGGACAGCGCCGCCGAACAGGCCATGGGCCACATCGAGCTGGCGCGCTGGGCCGACCGCATCGTGGTTGCCCCGGGAACCGCCGATCTGCTGGCCCGGCTGGCCCAGGGCCATGCCGATGACCTGGTCAGCACGCTGTGCCTGGCCAGTACCGCGCCGTTGACGATCTGCCCGGCGATGAACCATCGCATGTGGCTGCACCCGGCCACCCAGGCCAACATCGCCCTGCTGCGCCAGCGCGGCGCGCAGGTGATCGGCCCGGTCGATGGCCCGCTGGCCGAAGGCGAGTCCGGTCCGGGGCGTCTGGCCGAACCGGACGACATCGTGGCCGCGCTGGCCGCCAATGGCAGCAGCGCGGCGTCCGTTGCCGCGCCGGAAACCCGCGCGCTGCAGGGCCTGCGCCTGCTGATCAGCGCCGGCCCGACCTATGAAGACATCGATCCGGTGCGCTATGTCGGCAACCGCAGCAGCGGCAAGATGGGCTTTGCCCTGGCCGCGACCGCCGCCGCGATGGGTGCTCAGGTGGTGCTGGTCAGCGGCCCGGTACAGCTGCCGACGCCGCCCGGCGTGCAGCGTGTGGACGTGCGCTCGGCTGCGCAGATGCGCGATGCCGTGCTGAAGTCGCTGCCGGCCGACATCTATATCGGTGCCGCTGCAGTGTCCGACTACACGCCGCGCCAGGTCGCGCCGCAGAAGCTGAAGAAGACCGCCGACAGCCAGTCGCTGGTGATCGAGCTGGTGCGCACGCCGGACATCCTTGCCGAGGTGGCTGCGCAGACGCAGTCGCTGAAGCTGGTGGTCGGCTTTGCCGCCGAAACCCACGACGTGGAGAAATACGCGCGTGGCAAGCTGGTCGACAAGCGCCTGGACCTGGTGATCGCCAACCAGGTCGGCATCAGCGGCGGCGGTTTCGAGAGCGACAACAATGCCGCCACGGCCTTCTGGCAGGACGGTGAACAGGTATTCCCGGCCACCTCCAAGCGCGAGCTGGCCGAACAACTGCTGGCGCTGATCGCGCGGAGACTCCAGGCATGACCCAGGCATCCACTTCCCAACCGCTGCAGGTCAAGCTGCTCGATCCGCGCTTCGGCGACAGCTGGCCGCTGCCGGCCTACGCCACCGAGGCCAGCGCCGGCATGGACCTGCGCGCGGCGCTGGATACCGCGCTGACCCTGCAGCCGGGCGACACCGCGCTGGTTCCCAGCGGCCTGGCCATCCACATCGCCGATCCGAACCTGTGCGCGGTGATCCTGCCGCGCTCGGGGCTGGGCCATCGCCACGGCATCGTGCTCGGCAATGGCACCGGCCTGATCGACGCCGATTACCAGGGCCCGCTGCTGATCAGCGTCTGGAACCGTGGCCGCGAGGCCTTCACCATCGAGCCGGGCGATCGCATCGCGCAACTGGTGATCGTGCCGATTGCCCGCGTCAGCCTGCAGGTGGTGGATACTTTCACCGACAGCGTGCGGGGAACGGGTGGATTCGGCCACACCGGGGTGCGTTGACAGGGGACATCGATGAGCGGCATCGGGGAAGGACAGCGGGGACGGTCGTTGGGACGCAGTGCGCCACTACTGGGGGTGCTGCTGATCCTGCTGGCCGGCTGGTTCGGATGGAGCGCAGTCCAGCAATGGCGCCAGGAGGCCAACGGCCAGGCGCTGGAAGCTGCACGTGACCAGGCCGTGCAGGGCCTGCAGGAGGCCGCTGCCGGCCAGCTGAAGCAGCTGCAGCAGCAGCTGAAGAACGAGCGCGTGCAGCAGGCGCTGCAGGCCGGTGATGCCGCTGCGGCGGCACTCGCGGTCCGCGAGAGCTGGACCGGCGTCGAGCACGCCGAGGTACTGGCCGCTGATCTGGCCAACGCCTACGCCGACCCGGCCGCCTTTGGCTATGCGCGATTGGCGCTGCTGGAAGCGGCATTGGCCGAAGGCAAGCCCAGCCTGCGCGTGGTCCGCGATGGCGGTGGCAATCGCCTGGGCCTGGCAGCGCCGGTTCAACTGGGCAGTCTCGGCCCGGCGGTGCTCTACGTGCGCCAGCCATTGCTGCGGCTGACCTCACCGCTGGACCAGGTGAGTGCGCCATCGGCCGGTTTCCTTGGCCTGCGCCAGGGCGCGCATGACCTCGTCGCCCAGGGCGATGCCGGCCTGGCCGAAAGCGCCGAAGCATTGGCGCGGCCGATTCCGGGGACGCCGTTGCGGCTGGTGGCCGCGGTACCCAATGTCGAACCTGGTCCGCTGGGCCTGGGTTCGCTGGCCAGCGCCATCGTTGCGCTGCTGCTGGCGTTCATCGCCGTGCTGCTGGTGGTGGGGCGCGGCCGCCTGCCGAAGTCGCTGCCGCTGCCGCGCCGGGCGACCGTGGCGGAAGCCGATCATGGCCCGACCCTGAGCGAGAGCCTGCAGATGGCGCCGCCGCCGGTGGCCGAGGCCAGCACAACTGAAAGTGCACCGCCGCCCCCGCCACCGGTTCCGGCCGAGGAACTGGCGGCCGGTATCTTCCGTGCCTACGACATCCGCGGCGTGGTTGGCAGTGAACTGACGCCGAAAACGGCGGCGCTGATCGGCCAGGCCATCGGCACCGTGGCCCTGGAGCAGGGCCTGCGCGAGGTGGTGATCGGCCGCGACGGCCGCCTGTCCGGCCCGGAACTGGCCGCAGGGTTGGCCGAGGGCCTGAGGCGCGCCGGTTGCGCGGTGATCGACATCGGCCTGGCACCGACCCCGGTCGTGTACTACGCCGCCTTCCATCTGCGTACCGGCACCTGCGTGGCGGTCACCGGCAGCCATAACCCGCCCGAGTACAACGGTTTCAAGGTGGTCATCGGCGGCGAGACGTTGTCCGGTGATGCCATCACCGATCTGTACCAGCGCATCGTCGAAGGCCGCCTGGTACAGGCCGCCGAGCCGGGCGATTACCAGCAGCGCGATGTCAGCGCCGACTACATCCAGCGCATTGCCGACGACGTGCAGCTGGACCGCCCGTTGAAGGTCGTGGCCGATGCCGGCAACGGCGTGGCCGGCGCGCTCGCGCCGCAGCTGCTGGAAGCGATCGGTGCGGAAGTCATCCCGCTGTACTGCGATGTCGACGGTACCTTCCCCAACCATCATCCCGACCCCAGCGAGCCGGCCAACCTGGAAGACCTGGTGCAGACGGTGAAGCGCTTCGGTGCCGATCTCGGCGTCGCCTTCGATGGCGACGGTGACCGCCTGGGCGTGGTCACCGGCGAAGGAAAGATCATCTATGCCGACCGCCTGCTGATGCTGTTCGCCGCCGACGTGCTGATGCGCAATCCGGGCGCGATGGTGATCTACGACGTGAAGTGCACCGGCAAGCTGTCCGACCACGTGCTGCGCAATGGTGGCAGCCCGCTGATGTGGAAGACCGGGCATTCGCTGATGAAGGCGAAGATGCGCGAGACCGATGCCGAGCTGGCTGGCGAGATGAGCGGCCACTTCTTCTTCAAGGAGCGCTGGTTCGGTTTTGACGATGGCCTGTATGCGGCTGCGCGCCTGCTGGAGATCCTGGCCCAGCGCGAGGAGACTCCGGACGAGGTACTGGCAGAGCTGCCGGAGATGGTGGCCACGCCGGAACTGAAGGTGCCGGTGGCCGACGGTACGCCGCACGCGCTGGTGGCGATGCTGGTGGCGGCGGCGCAGTCGCCGGACAACCCGTATGTGGGCGGTCGGTTGTCGACCATCGATGGCCTGCGCGTGGACTTCCCCGATGGCTGGGGCCTGGTGCGCGCCTCCAACACCACGCCGGTGCTGGTGCTGCGCTTCGAGGGCAATGACGAGGCGGCGCTGGAACGCATCCAGGCGCTGTTCCGCAGCCAGCTGCAGCCGGTGCTGGGCGACACCCCGCTGGGGTTCTGAGGTGGGGCCGGGCTGCGCCCGGCACCCGCCGAAGCAACGGCAGCAGCAACATCAACATCAACATCAACATCAACATCAACATCAACATCAATAGCGAGCTATCCGCGAAATGGCGGGGCGGTGTCGGAGTGCGGGGACGCCGCAAGTACGTCCCTGTAGGCTTGGCAGCCGCATCCATGCGGCTGACACCCCGCACTCCGACACCGCCCCACCCCTGACAATTTCCGCGATCTGTCGGAATGGCATGGACCGCTGTTGGTAGGTGTCGACCTTGGTCGACACAGTAGATCCACGCCATGCGTGGATGCTCTTCCGGATTCGCTTTGGTGGGTGCCGACCGTTGGTCGGCACACCCTCACCCCTTGAACCGCAGCCCGACGCCCGGTTCGGTGAACAGGTAGCGCGAATCCAGCGCTGAATCGCCCAGCTTGTGCCGCAGCTTGCCGACCAGGATGCGCAGGTAATGGGTGTCGTGCTGGTGGGTCGGGCCCCAGATCTCCTGCAGGATCTGTGGCTGGGTCACCACCCGCCCGGCGTTGCGCAGCAGCAGCGACAGCAGCGCGTACTCCTTGCGGGTCAACGCTACCGGCTCGCCATCCAGCGCCACTTCACGGCGGACCAGGTCCACATGCAGGTGGCCATCGTCGAATACCGGTGGCGTGCCATCACTGGGTACGCTGCGCGTGCGCAGCAGCGCCCGCACCCGCGCCATCAGCTCCTGCGTGCCGAACGGCTTGGTCACGTAGTCATTCGCGCCGGTATCCAGCGCACGCACCTTCTCCGCCTCGCCGGCACGCACGGTCAGCATGATCACCGGCACCTGGCTCCACTGCCGCAGCTGTTCCAGCACCTCGTGGCCTTCCATATCCGGCAGGCCGATGTCCAGGATCACCAGGTCCATGTCTTCGCTGGCGGCCAGTTGCAGGCCTTCCTGGCCGGTCGCCGCCTGCCGTACCTGGTAGCCCTGCGCGCGCAGGCTGATGTCCAGGAACCGGCGGATCTGGGTTTCATCATCGATCACCAGCACGCGCGCGGCCGGTACGCTGGCATCAATCGGGGTCGGGCTCATCGTGGGAGGCTGGCTTGAGCAGGGGCAGGGTGATGCGGATCAGGGTACCGCGACCGTCGCGTCCGGGCAGCGCCTGCACGCTGCCGCCATGTGCGCCGATCATGCCCTGGCAGATGGTCAGGCCCAGGCCGGTGCCATGGCGGCCACGGTCGCCACGTTCAACGCTGTAGAACATGTCGAAGATGCGCGCACGCTCGTCGTCGGGAATGCCGGGGCCGGCATCGATCACGTCGATGCGCAGCTGGCCGTCCAGTTCACGCGCCTGCACCTGCACGGCCGCATCCTGCGGTGAGAACTTGGCCGCGTTTTCCATCACGTTGAACACCGCCTGTTCGACCAGCGCCGGGTGTACCCAGATCGGCGCCAGCGTGGCCGGAATGTCCAGCTCCAGCCGCACCTTCGGCTGGTAGCGCTGCAGGCGCCGTGCGGCCGAGCCGATCAGTTCGTCCACGCCGATCCAGTCGCGGTTGATCTTCAATCCCTCGTGGCCGAGGCGGGTCATGTCCAGCAGGTTCTGGATGTAGCGGTCCAGCCGTTCGCCCTCGACCAGGATGGTGTCGAGCAGGGCACGGCGATCGGCCGTATCCATTGCCGCACCATAGCTGGCCAGGCTGTCGGCCGAGCCGATCATCGCCGCCAGTGGCGAGCGCAGGTCGTGCGACACCGAAGAGAGCAGGGCCGAGCGCAGCCGCTCGGTCTCGTTGCTGACGTGCGCCTGCTCCAGTTCCGCCACCAGCCGGGTGCGCAGCGCGGCCTGCGCGATGTCATCGACCATCGCTTCGGCCAGTTGCCGTTGTTCGGGCAGCAGGCGCGCCTGTGCGTCGGGCAGGTAAAGGCCAGCCACGCCGATCGCGCGGTCCTCGCCATCCAGCAGCGGCAGGAACCACCATTGCGCACCGGCCAGGGTGTCGGTGAAGCGCCCGCTCGGCTGGCCGTGGCGCAGTGCCCAATCGGCGGCGGCCAAGTCGGTATCGCCCGGCTGGCTGCGGCCACCGGTTGCGGTATCGGCGCCGATCCGCAGCCACGCCGGCACGTCCATGGCCTGTTCCAGTGCATGCCGACCCGCCTGCGCCACCTCGCCGTTGCCGGCCGCGCTGGCCAGCTGCCGTCCCAGCTGCTGGCGCGCACGCGCATGTCGATTCGCCGCACGCAGCGCGATCACCTGCATGCGCAGGCGCGAGGCCAGGCGTCCGGCCACCAGCGCGGCGGCCAGGAACAGGAACACGGTGATCACGCCCTGGCGCGCGCCGATGGCGAAGGTGAAGCGCGGCGCGATGAACAGGAAGTTGTAGGCGAGGAAGCACAGGATCGCCGCCATCACCGCCACGCTGGCGCGCGTGCGTGCGGCCACCAGCACCACCGCCACGATGAACACCATCGACAGGTCGGCCATGCCGACCCAGCGTTCGGCCAGCCATGCCACCGCACAGGCCAGCGCGGTGGCGATCAGCGCCTGTACCGGTTCGTAGCTGATGCCGCGCACCGGCGGCAGCAGGCCCTCGCGACGCGAGCGCGCACGTGCCTGCGGGGTGCTGATGATGGTGATCTCGTAATGCGCGCCGCGCTGGATCAGCTGCTGGGTCAGGGTGCGGTTGAACATCCGCGCCAGTGGACGTTCGCGGGTCCGGCCGAGCACCAGGGTCGACACGCCGTTGTGCGCGGCGTGATCGAGCAGGGCATCGGCGATGCTCGATCCATGCAGCAGTTCGGCGTCGCCGCCGAGGCGGCGTGCCAGGGCGAAGGCCGCATCGATTTCGCGTCGGGTCGCCTCGTCCTGGCGTCGGCCCTGCACGGTCACCACCGTCCACGGCGCATCGCGACGTTCGGCGATGCGCCGCGCCACCCGCACCAGGTACTCGCTCTGACCGCCGCCATCAATGGCCACCAGCACGCCACGACGCAGTGGCAGGTTGCTCTCGCCGCGCGCGGCGCGCGCTTCACGCAGGCTGCTGTCGACGCGGTCGGCGGCCTCCTGCATGGCCAGCTCGCGCAGTGCGGTGAGGTTGGCCGGCGAGAAGAACGCCTGCAGCGCCTGCGCGGCCTGTTCGGGCACATAGACCTTGCCCTGCTGCAGGCGCGCGATCAGCTCGCGCGGCGGCAGGTCGACCAGCACGATGTCATGCAAGCGGTCGAGCACGCCGTCCGGCACGGTCTCGCTCACGCGCACGCCGGTGATGCGCATCACCACATCGTTGAGGCTTTCCAGATGCTGGATGTTGACCGTGGTCCAGACATCGATGCCGGCATCCAGCAGCTCGATCACGTCCTGCCAGCGCCGCTCATGGCGGCTGCCCGGCGCATTGCGATGGGCCAGTTCGTCCACCAGCACCAGCGCCGGATGCCGTGCGAGCACGGCATCCAGGTCCATTTCCTGCAGGGTATGGCCGTGGTAGGCCACTGCCTTCAGCGGCAGCTGTGGCAGGCCCTCCAGCAGCGCCTGGGTATCGGCGCGGCCGTGGGTTTCCACCAGGCCCACCACCAGGTCGACACCGCGGCGCAGCTGTTCCTGTGCGCGGGTCAGCATGGTGTAGGTCTTGCCCACGCCCGGCGCCGCACCGAGGAACACGGTCAGCTTGCCGCCGGCTTCGCGTTGCAGGCCTTCAACCAGGGCATCGGCCTGGCGGGTACGCGCATCAGTCATGGGTGCCGCTGTCATGGGCGCCATTGTGCGCGCAGCCGGTGCAGGCCGGCATCACGGTGCCTTGGCCGCGTGGTCCAGCGCGAAGTTCAGCGTCACCACGTTCACCCGCGGCTGGCCGAACAGGCCCCACTGGCGCCCTTCGGTATGCGCCTGCACCAGTGCCTGCACGCGCTCCACCGGCAGGCCGCGGGCACGTGCCACGCGTGCCACCTGCAGGCGCGCCGCCGCCGGCGACAGCTGCGGATCCAGGCCACCTGCGGACTGCGTGACCAGGTCTGCCGGTACCTGCGCCGGGGTGACGCCTTCGCGCGCGGCCACCGCAGCGGTGCTGGCGGCAACACGCTCGGCCAGGGCCGGATTGCTGCGCGCCATGTTGGAACCGGCCGCGGCCATCGGGTCGTAGTTGGCTGCCGACGGACGTGCCTGGAAGTAGCCGTCACCGGTGAACGGCTGCGACAACCATGCCGAGCCGCGTACCTGGCCGTTGCCATCGCGCAGCAGGCTGCCCTCGGCCTGGGTCGGGTAGGCCAGGCCGGCAAAACCGGTGGCGATACCGGCGTAGACCGCACCGGCCAGCAGCAGGGTGGCGAGGCCCAGGCCGATCGCCGGGCGCCAGCTGGCACCATCCTGCAGGCTGGCCACGCGGGCCTCGGCCTTCTGTTCGCGCGGAAGGGAAGATGAAGTGGAAGCAGTACGGTTCATGCGCCGAATACCAGGACAAGAAGAAGGTCGATCGCCTTGATCGCTGCGAACGGCAGCAGCACGCCGCCGAGGCCGTACACCAGCATGTTCCGGCGCAGCAGTGCGGTTGCAGTGGCCGGGCGGAAGCGCACGCCACGCAGGGCGAGCGGGATCAGGGCGGGAATCACCAGGGCGTTGAAGATCAGCGCTGCCAGCACCGCATTGCGCGGGCTCGACAGTTGCATCACGTTCAAGGCGGCCATGGTCGGCACGGCCGCGGCGAACAGCGCCGGCAGGATCGCGAAGTACTTGGAGACGTCGTTGGCCAGCGAGAAGGTGGTCAGCGCGCCGCGGGTGATCAGCTGCTGCTTGCCTACTTCCACCACCGCCAGCAGCTTGGCCGGGTCCGAATCGAGGTCGACCATGTTGCCGGCCTCCTTCGCCGCCTGCGTACCGGAGTTCATCGCCAGACCGATGTCGGCCTGGGCCAGCGCCGGCGCGTCATTGGTGCCATCGCCGACCATCGCCACCAGGCGGCCGCCGGCCTGCTCCTGGCGGATGCGTGCCAGCTTGTCCTCCGGGCGAGCCTCGGCGATGTAGTCGTCGACGCCGGCTTCGGCGGCGATTGCGGCGGCGGTCAGCGGGTTGTCGCCGGTGATCATCACCGTGCGGATCCCCATCGCCCGCAGCTGCGCGAACTTCTCGCGCATGCCGTGCTTGACCACGTCCGACAGCTCGATCACGCCCAGCACATGGCGGCCCTCGGCCACCACCAGCGGGGTGGCACCATTGCGTGCGACCTGCTCGACGCGCCCGGCCAGTTCCGCCGGCACGTTGCCGCCCAGCGCCTGCACGTGGGCACGGATCGCATCGGCGGCACCCTTGCGGATCTGCCGCCCATGTTCCAGGTCCACGCCGGACATGCGGGTCTGCGCACTGAACGCCAGGTACTCGGCGTGGTCCGGTTCGGCGGTAGCGCAGCCCTGTTCGCGCGCCAGGCGCACGATGGACTTGCCTTCCGGGGTCGGGTCGGCCAGCGAGGACAGCAGTGCGGCCTCGCGCAGCTGGCTGGCATCGATGCCGGCCAGCGGATGGAAGTGGCTGGCCTGGCGGTCGCCGTAGGTGATGGTGCCGGTCTTGTCCAGCAGCAGCACGTCGACGTCGCCGGCCACCTCCACCGCCTTGCCCGACTTGGCCAGCACGTTGGCGGCCAGCGCACGGTTCATGCCGGCGATGCCGATGGCCGGCAGCAGGCCGCCGATGGTGGTCGGGATCAGGCACACCAGCAGCGCGATCAGCAGCAGCGGATCGACCTTGACGCCGACGGCGGCACCAATGGCCGGCAGCGTCGCCACCACCACCAGGAAGGTCAGTGTCATCGCCGCCAGCAGCAGGGTCAGCGCGATCTCGTTGGGGGTCTTCTGGCGGTTGGCACCTTCCACCAGCGCGATCATCCGGTCCAGGAAGCTGTGGCCCGGCTCGGCGGTCACCCGCACGATGATCTGGTCGGACAGCACCTTGGTGCCGCCGATCACGCCGGAACGGTCGGTACCGGCCTCGCGCAGCACCGGTGCCGATTCGCCGGTCACCGCCGCTTCGTTGATGGTGGCCAGGCCCTGCACGATCTCGCCATCGGCCGGCACCAGCTCACCGGCACTGACGATCACGTGGTCGCCCGGGCGCAGCTCGGCGGCCGGCACCTGGGTTTCGGCGGCGCCTGGCTGCGGCGCCGCCAGCCGGCGTGCCACCAGGTCCTGGCGGGCACGCCGCAGCGACGCGGCCTGGCCACGGCCACGCGCTTCCGCTACGGCTTCGGCGAAGTTGCCGAACAGCACGGTCACCAGCAGGATCGCGGTCACCGCCAGGCCGAAGCCCAGCGGCGCGTTGCCGGTCAGGGTGACGATCGCGGCGACGATCGTGCCGGCCATCACCACCGCCATCACGGGGCTGCGCACCAGATGCATCGGCGACAGCTTGAGAACCGCTTCGACCAGCGCACGGCGCAGGCCGGCGCCATCCAGCAGGGCAGGGCGCGCTGCATGGGTACTACGGGTTGAACTTGCTTGGGTACTCATCAGGGTGTCCTTAGTGCAGTCCCAGGCTCAGGTGGTCGGCGATCGGGCCGAGTACCAGCGCCGGCATGAACTGCAGCACGGTCAGGATGACGATCACCGAGACCAGGGTCAGGGCGAAGGTCGGGGTTTCGATCTGCAGGCTGCCGGCAGACTCCGGGGCCTGGCGCTTGGCAGCCAGCTGTGTGGCCACCACCAGCGGAATGATCAGCAGCGGGAAGCGGCCCAGCAGCAGTACCAGCGAGCAGCTCAGGTTCCACCACAGCGTGGCGTCGCCCAGCCCTTCGAAGCCCGAGCCGTTGTTGGCGTAGGCCGAGACGTACTCGTAGAAGACCTGGCTGATGCCATGGAAGCCGGGGTTGGAGGTGCCCGCCAGGCCGGGCACGGCCAGGGTGATCGCAGTGAACACCAGCAGGGTGATCGGCTGCAGCAGCACCAGCAGGGCCAGCAGGCGCACCTGTGGCGTCTCCAGCTTGCGGCCGAACAGTTCCGGCGTACGCCCGGTCATCAACCCGGCCAGGAATACACCCAGCAGCAGGTACACGATGAACTGCTGCAGGCCACAGCCGATGCCGCCCCAGATCGCGCTGACCAGCATGTTGACCATCGCGATGCCGCCACTCAGCGGCGCCAGCGAATCGTGCATGCCGTCGACCGAGCCATTGGAGACCTGGGTAGTCACTGCCGCCCACAGCGCGGTGCCATCGGCGCCGAAGCGCACTTCCTTGCCTTCCATCAGCAGCGGCGTGGCGGCGCTGGCGCTATGTCCTTCGCTCCACATCATCGCGCCGGTGGAAAGCAGCGACATGCCCAGCATGCAGCTGAACACCAGGGCGCCGAAGCGACGTCGGCCGGTGAACGCACCGATCATGAAGATCACTGCCATCGGCACCAACAGGATGCCGACGATTTCCAGCGCGTTCGACAGCGGGGTCGGGTTCTCCAGCGGGAAGCTGCTGTTCGGGCCGTACCAGCCGCCACCGTTGGCGCCCAGCTGCTTGGCCGCGACCATCGCCGCGACCGGGCCCAGCGGCAGCTTCTGTTCGGCCATGCCGGCGCTGGCGTCGATCGGCGTGGCCTGCGGCCCACCGGTCATCGTCGACGGCACGCCCTGGCTGGTCAGCAGCAGGGTCCACACCAGGCACAGCGGCAACAGGAAGCGCACGCACAGGCGCACCACGTCCACGTAGTAGTTGCCCACCGCCACCTGGCGGTCATCGCCGGTACCCGTCGCCGCCGCCTGCGGCGCACGCGAGAACAACGCGCGCAGCGTCGCCACTGCCAGCGCCAGGCCCATCATCGGCGTCACCACCTGCAGGCCGGTGATGCCGGTCATCTGCGAGAGATAGGACAGCTGCGCCTGACCCGAATAGTGCTGCTGGTTGGTGTTGGTCAGGAACGAGATCATCGTGTGCAGCGCGGTGTCCCAGCGCATGTTCGGGATCTGGTCCGGATTCAGCGGCAACCAGGCCTGGGTCATGAACACCGCCTGGGTCAACACAGCAACCACCACGTTGCTCAGCACGAAGGCCAGCACGTAGCCGCGCCAGGACATCGAGCGCGACGGATCGACCCCGAACACCCTGTACAGCGGCTTCTCGATCCAGTGGAACAGCACGTCGACCTTCATCGGCGTGCCACGCATCACGCGGGCCAGGTACAGGCCCAGCGGCCACGCCAGCAGCAGGCTGGCGGCAATAATCACAAGCATCTCAGTCATGGCCGGCTCCGCTCAGAACGACTCGGGCCGCAGCACGACATAAAGAAGATAGGCGGCGGCGACCAGCACCAGCACGCCACACAACAACGACAGCCAGGGGGACATTGCAATAGCGTCCTGGTGGAACCCCTCCACCTCAGGCCGTCATCGTCGTCCTGCCCCCCATAAACGCACTACGCGCCGGACCGGGCCGACGCGTAAAGAGTGCATAAATTCCGTGGTCCAATCCGTAACCAGGCCCTGGGTAGCGCCGGGCCATGCCCGGCGACGGGAGCGTGGTCAGCCCGCCGGAGCCTGGCTCGCCGGCACCAGCCCCTTCAGCTCGCGATAGCGCTGCAGGGTGCTGTCGATCTCGGCCTTCAACGCCTGCTGCTGCTGCAGGAACCCGGCTTGCAGCCGTTGCTGCGACTGCAGCTGCACATGCCGCTGGCGGATCGCCTCGGCCTGCTTGTCGGCCACCTTGCCACCGGCCAGTTCGCGGTCACCTGCGGCCGCCAGCAGCGCCACCAGCGACTCACGCAGGCTGGTGACGTTGTACTCGGCGGTCTTCAGGTTGTTGTCCAGCACTTCCTGGCGCTCGGCGAACACCCGGCGCAGGTCGTCCTCGCTGCCATAGGTGGTCAGCATCGCCTGCTCGGTGCGCTGGCGGGTCTGCGCGGCCATCAGGTCCAGCTGCTGCTGCGCCGCCTCCGTGCTGGCGGCGGCGCGCTCTTCGTCGGTCAACGCGCGCTGGACCTGCGCATTGCGCAGGCCGCTCTTCGCGTTGAACTCCTCGCGGGCATGGTTGACCGCATCGGCCGGCAGCGAATCACTGCAGATCCGCTCCTTGCCCTCGTTCCAGCAGTACAGCTTCTTTTCCGTCTTGCCGCTGTCGCGCGACTGCGCCAGTACGGTGAACGGCACGGCCAGCAGCAGGCCGGCAAAGAGGACAGCAGGAACTCGGGACATGACCTTTCCCCTGGGTCGGTCAGCGGATCGAACGGACGCCGTACTGGGCCCGGTAGGCTTCCAGCGGCTGCCGGTAACCCACAAGTTCCGGGTTGCCGGAGGCGAAATCAAGCAGGTCGGCCAGCGACGCCACGGCGATCACCGGAATGCCGGCCTCTTCGGCCACCGACTGTGCCGCCGAACGGCGATCGGTTTCCGAAGCGATCTCCTGGCGGTCCAGTGCCACCACGATGCCGGCCGGGGTGCCACCGGCGGCGCGGATGATGCCCAGCGCTTCCCGGATCGCGGTACCCGCAGTGATCACGTCGTCGACGATCAGCACGCGCTTGCCATTCATGTCGGCGCCGATCAGCTGGCCGCCTTCACCGTGGTCCTTGGCTTCCTTGCGGTTGAACGACAGCGGCAGGTCACGGCCACGCTGGGCCAGCTCGCAGGCCATCGCGGTGGCCAGCGGAATGCCCTTGTAGGCCGGGCCGAACACCACGTCGTACTTGATCCCGGTGGCATCGATGGCATCGGCGTAGCAGGCGCCGAGCTGCGACAGCAGCGAACCGGAGTCGAAACGACCGGCGTTGAAGAAATAGGGGCTCAGCCGGCCGGACTTGAGGGTGAACTGGCCGAAGCGCAGGGCGTCGGCGGTCAGGGCCAGCTGCAGGAAACGGTGGCGGTGGTCGCTCATCAAAACTCGATTCATCTTCATTTGGAGCACAAATCCTAATCCAGCTGGGCGTTTCGCGCTCGTCCAGCGCCATGTGAAAGCCGTCCAGGCCCAGCCTGGCGGACTGCGCAGCCCGGCGGGCAACCGGTATGCTTGCCCGGTTTCCCGCCGCAGGTCCCCCGCATGCGCATCATCAGTTTCAACGCCAATGGCATCCGTTCCGCCGCGACCAAGGGCTTCCTCGACTGGTTCCGGGCCCAGGACGCCGACGTCCTGTGCATCCAGGAAACCAAGGCCCAGGAAGACCAGCTGACCGATCCGATGTTCCGCCCGGACGGCCACCACTGCTTCTACCGCGACGCCATCACCAAGAAGGGCTACAGCGGTGTAGCGATCTACAGCAAGCGCGAGCCGGACCAGGTGATCACCTCGCTGGGCTGGGCCCCGTTCGACGACGAAGGCCGCTACATCGAGGCGCGCTACGGCAACCTCAGCGTGGTCTCCTTCTATATCCCGTCGGGCAGCTCGGGCGACCTGCGCCAGGGCTTCAAGTTCGAAGTGATGGAATGGCTGCGGCCGATCCTCGAGGAATGGGCGCGCAGCGGCCGCGACTACGTGCTGTGCGGCGACTGGAACATCGTGCGTTCGGCGCTGGACATCAAGAACTGGAAGTCCAACCAGAAGAACTCCGGCTGCCTGCCGGAAGAGCGCGACTGGCTCAATGCCCTGTGCGCCGACCATGGCCAGGCCACCGATGTCGCCGCCGGACGTGGCTGGGCCGATGCCTACCGCCTGCTCAACCCCACCGGCGAGGACTACACCTGGTGGAGCAACCGTGGCGCGGCCCGTGCCAACAATGTCGGTTGGCGCATCGACTACCAGTTCATCACCCCGGGCCTGCGTGACCGCCTGCGCAGCTGCTCGATCTACCGCGACGAGCGCTTCTCCGACCACGCGCCGTTCATCGTGGACTACGACCTGTGACCGAGGCGGCCACGCCGGTCAGCTACAAGGGCTGGGCAGGAATCAAGCGTGCCTTCGGTACCCCGTCGGCGCTGACCATGGCCATGCTTGGCTTCGGTAGCGGCCTGCCGTTCCTGCTGATCGCTTCGCAGACCCTGTCCACGCGCCTGCGCGACGTCGGCCTGGACCTGGGCAGCATCGGCCTGATCAGCCTGGCCAGCTTCTTCTACCTGCTCAAGTTCCTGTGGGCACCGTTGCTGGACCGCTATGCGTTCCCGTTGCTGGGCGGGCTTGGACGCCGCCGCTCATGGTTGCTGGTATCGCAGGTCGTTGTGCTGGTGGCCCTGGTTGCGTTGGCCTTCGTGCGGCCCGAGCAAGGGGTCTGGCCGTTGGTGATGTGGGTACTGGTGGCCTCCTTCGCCGGTGCCACCCAGGATTCCGCGGTCGATGCCTATCGCATCGAGATCGCGCCGCAGTCTGCGCAGGCCGCGCTGGCCGCAACCTATACGCTGGGTTACCGGATCGGCCTGATTCTGGCCGGCGCTGGTGCGCTGTACCTGGCTCAGTTCGAAGGTTGGATCGTCGCCTACCTGGCGATGGCCGCGCTGATGCTGCTGCCGATCGTCACCACCCTGCTGTGTGCCGAACCAGAGCGCCCGGCCACCGCGGTGCAGCGCCGCATCGACATTGCCGAAGCCTTCGTCCAACCCATTTCCAGCTTCTTTACCCGCAATGGTGTGGCACTGGCGCTGGCGCTGCTCGCATTTGTCGGGTTCTTCAAGTTCCCCGATCAGGTCATTGGTGTGATGGCCGGTCCGTTCTATCTTGATTCGGGGTTTGACAAGGCCGACATCGCCACCGTCTCCAAGCTGTTCGGCGTGTGGATGGGAATCGGCGGTGCGTTCCTGGGCGGTATCGCAGTGGCCGCGTTCGGCTTCCGCCGCATGCTGCTGGTGGCCGCACTGGGCGTGGCGCTGTCCAACCTGGCCTTCCTGCTGATGGCGCACAACCCAGGCAAGCTGTGGGCATTCTATGCCGCGCTCAGTGCCGACAACCTGTTCCAGGGCTTTGCCGGCACCGTGCTGGTGGCCTTCATGTCGTCGCTGACCGACCGCAACTTCACCGCAACCCAGTACGCGCTGCTGGTCTCGCTGGCCAACCTGCCCGGCAAGTTCGTCGGCGGTGTCTCCGGCTACATCGTCGAAGCCACGTCCTACAGCACGTTCTTCATTCTCAGCTCGGTCACCGTGGTGCCGACCCTGCTGCTGCTGGCCTGGCTGTGGCCGCGCATCGCCGACCGTGGGCCACCGCCGGTCGCCTGATTGCCTGCCCGCCCGGTCTGCGGGATCATCGCCCCCGACGCGCCGAGGGGGCGGTGCCTTGCGAACGGGGAAGTGAGCATGGCCGACGTTGTGCTGCGGGACCTGGACCCGCTGTTGCTGGAACGTATCCGACGTGTCGCGGTTGCCCGCGGCTGGACCCACGAACAGACCTGCACCGCCTTGCTGGAGCAGGGCCTGTTCAGCAGTGAACTGGAGGTCCGCTCCGGCTTCGGCGATCCCGAAGTGGACGCGCTCTCCGATGCCATCGCCGCCCTGCAGGCCCTGCCCGCAGGGCAGGGCTTCGATTAGTGCCCATGTAGCGTCGAGCCACGCTCGACCGCCGTTCCCGGTAGATCCACGCCATGCGTGGATGACCACCTCACGCCAGATGTATCGCCCCCAGGATCCGCGGCCCCGTCGCCCCGGTCACGCTCGGCAGGTTGCCGGCCAGCCCGTCCATCGTCCGCTGCGCCAGCCAGGCGAAGCCCATCGCTTCCACGTACTCCGGGTCCAGCCCATGCACCGCGCTGGACTCCACCTGCACCCCCGGCAGCCGTGCAGCCAGCCGCTTCATCAGCTGCCGGTTGCGCACCCCGCCGCCGCAGACCAGCAGGCGCCGGGTCTGCGGCTGCTGCGCCAGCAGCGCATCGGCCACCGTCGCCACGGTCAGCTCCAGCAGGGTGGCCTGCACATCGGCGGCAGCGTACTGGCCTTCGCCCATGTGGGCCTCGGCCCAGGCCAGGTGGAACTGTTCGCGGCCGGTGCTCTTCGGCGGCGGCAGCGCGAACCACGGCTCCGAACGCCAACCCGCCAGCAGGCTCTCGTCCACCGCGCCACTGGCGGCATACGCGCCGTCGGCATCAAAGGTGCGGCCGGTGTGGCGCTGGCACCAGGCATCCATCAGCGCGTTGGCCGGGCCGGTATCGAAGCCACGCACCGCGCCTTCGCGCGGGATCAGGGTCAGGTTGGCGATCCCGCCCAGGTTGAGCACGGCGCGGTCTTCATCAGCCGTGCCCAGCATGCCGAGGTGGAAGGCCGGCATCAGCGGCGCACCATGGCCTCCGGCTGCCACGTCGCGGCGGCGGAAATCACACACCGTGGTGATCCCGGTCAGCTCGGCGATGCGGTTGCCGTCGCCCAGCTGTACGGTGAAGGCCGGATTGGCCAGCGGGCGATGGCGCACGGTCTGGCCGTGCGAGCCGATCGCGCGGACCTGGCTGCGGTCCACACCGGCCTCGGCCAGCAGTTGATTGGCGGCTTCAGCGAAGCTGATCGCGATCCGCGCGTCCAGTTCGCCCAGCTCCTCCAGCGAGTCCAGCGGGCCCCCTTCGCCCAGTGCCACCAGCCGCGCCCGCAGCACCGGCTCCCAGCGGGCGGTCAGGCCATGCACGAAGCGGCAGCCAGCGCCGCTGGGGAACTGCACCAGCGCGGCATCGATGCCATCGGCGCTGGTGCCCGACATCAGGCCAAGGTACAGGGGGGCGTCAGCGTCGACAGTTGTGTTCATGGCAGGCATAAAAAAAGGACGCGGCAAGCTTGGGCTGCCGCGTCCTTCTTCGTCAACGCAGGGGCTCAGCCGCGCTTGCGGCCGGTTGCCTGTTTGTCCTTGGCGCTGGCAACCTCGGGGGCGGCCTCGTCGCGGCTGGTCGGTGCCGGGCTGGCGTCGGCGTAGATCAGCTTCTCCATGCCCTGGATGCGCGCCATCGCCGGTGCGGTCTGCGCGCGGAAGGCGACCAGCTCGGCGCCCTTCAGCGGCTCCGGCGGCGGCATGGTCACGGTCAGCGGGTTGCGGTGCTCGCCGTTGACGCGGAATTCGTAGTGCAGGTGCGGGCCGGTCGCCAGGCCGGTCGAGCCGACATAGCCGATTACCGTGCCCTGGGCCACACGCTGGCCGGTCTTGATGTTCGCAAAGCGCGACATGTGGCCGTACAGGGTGGTGTGGCCGCGGCCGTGGTCGAGGATCACCACGTTGCCGTAGCCGCGCTGCACCCCGGCGAACTGCACGCGGGCGTCGCCGGCGGCCATGATCGGGGTGCCGGTGCGCGCGGCGTAGTCCACGCCCTTGTGCATGCGCATCTTGCCCAGCACCGGGTGCTTGCGCGCGCCAAAGGTCGAGCTCAGCCGTGCGAACGGGATCGGCATGCGGATGAAGCTCTTCTTCAGCGAACGGCCGTTGATGTCGTAGTACTCGGACTTGCCGTTGCGGTCGAAGCGGAAGCCGGAATAGGTCTTGCCACCGGTGGTGAAGGTCGCCGCCAGGATCTTGCTGGTGTCCACCTTCTCGCCTTCGCGCCAGGTTTCATCCATCACCACGCTGAAGCGGTCGCCCGGCTGCAGGTCCTTCGAGAAGTCGATGTCGTACTTGAAGATGTCGTCGGTCATCGTCGCGATCGCCGACGGCGACAGCCCGGCGCGGCGGGCCGCGGCATACAGCGAGCTGGTGATCTCGCCGCTGGTGACCACCGTGCGCGTGGAGGTCTCGCGTTTGGTCACCTTCTCCTTGATGTCATCGCCGGCCAGGCTCAGTTCCACCCGGTTGTCGGCATCGCGGTCGAAGCGGATGCTGCGCAGGTCACCGGACAGCGGCATGTCGAAGGCGATCTCGGCACCCGGGCGCAGCTTGGTCAGCGCCTCACGTGCACCTGGGTGGTCCAGTACCCGGTGCAGGGTGGTGGCCGGAATGCCGGCCTTGTCGAACAGGTCGCTCAGGGTCTGGCCGCGCTGCACCCGCAGCACCTGCCAGCTGTCTCCGGGCACCTGCTGCTGGCGGGCCATGGTCAGCGGCGGCAACGGCAGCGCCAGGCTGGTGTGGCTGTCGGCGAAGGGCGCATCGATGGTGTGCGAGAAGCCGGGAACGATCGTCGCCACCAGGGCGCCGATGGTCGCGAACAGGCTGGCATGCATCCAATGGCGGCGCGTCCAGCGCTCATTGAAGGCGGCGGGAAGATGTTGCCTGAGCTTCCGATGCAGGGCGTTGTCGTGCAGGACGTGGAGGCGTTCCTGGAAGCGCTGCTTGCGTGCGCGCCCTTGTTCGGAATTGTGCATCGGCGGTTTTTTCCTGGCAGCCCGGGAGCGCGGGCCTGATCGCCGGTTACCATAGACACCTGAGAAAACCGCGTCAAACCCTTGTGCCCATTGGCTTTTGTGAAGCCAATCGGGTTAACTTTGCTTTAACACCCCACACAAGAATCGGCGTTGCCGGGAGTAGTCACGTGTCCTCGATTGAAGAAGCCCTTGCCCTGATCGGCCGTGGTGCCGACGAGATCCTCAAGCTCGAGGATCTGCGTGCGCGCCTGCAGGAAGGCCGCCCGCTGCGGATCAAGGCCGGCTTCGACCCCACCGCGCCCGACCTGCACCTGGGCCATACGGTGCTGCTGAACAAGATGCGCCAGTTCCAGGACCTCGGCCACCAGGTCATTTTCCTGATCGGCGACTTCACCGGCATGATCGGCGACCCGTCCGGCAAGAGCCTGACCCGCAAGCCGCTCAGCAAGGACGACGTGCTGGCCAATGCCCGTACCTATGAAGAGCAGGTATTCAAGGTGCTGGACCGCAACCGTACCGAAGTCCGCTTCAACTCGGAGTGGTTCGGCAAGATGGGCGCCGCCGACATGATCCGCCTGGCCGGCCAGCACACCGTGGCGCGCATGCTCGAGCGCGACGACTTCGCCAAGCGCTATGCCGCCCAGCAGTCCATCGCCATCCACGAGTTCCTGTACCCGCTGGTGCAGGGCTACGACTCGGTGGCCCTGGAAGCGGACGTCGAGCTCGGCGGCACCGACCAGAAGTTCAATCTGCTGATGGGCCGCGGCCTGCAGGAGCACCACGGCCAGAGGCCGCAGGTGGTGCTGACCATGCCGTTGCTGGAAGGCCTGGACGGCGTCAACAAGATGTCCAAGTCGCTGGGCAACTACATTGGTATCAGCGAGCCGGCCATCGACATCGTCACCAAGACCATGAAGGTGGACGACACCCTGATGTGGCGCTGGATCGAGCTGCTGTCCTTCGACATCAGCCAGGCCGAAGCCGTACAGCTGCGCGAGCAGGTGGCCAATGGCGGCCTGAACCCGCGCGTGGTCAAGCTGCGCCTGGCACGTGAACTGGCCACCCGTTTCCACGACGCCGCGGCGGCCGAGCAGGCCATTGCCGGCTGGGAAGCGGCGGTGACCGGGCAGGGCGACATCACCCAGCTGCCGCTGCAGGACGTGGCGATCCCGGCCGAAGGCCTGCGTATCGCCGCACTGCTGACCGCGGCCGGCCTGACCCCGAGCAACTCCGAAGCCAACCGCAAGCTCAAGGAGCGTGCGGTCAAGGTGGACGGTGAAGTGGTCGAAGACGGCCAGCAGGTGCTGCAGCCGGGCTTCGAAGGCCTGCTGCAGGTCGGCAAGCGCACCTTCGCCCGCGTGCGCCTGGTCGCTGCCTGACACCAGGGAAGGGCCGGCGCAGCCGGCCCTTCCTTTTGTAGAGTCGAAGGCAACGGCAGGAGCCGTTGCCAACGTCGCTTGCGACGGCCCGGAGGGGGCCGGGCAGGACGCCCGGCATAGCCACGCTCGACTGCTCTTGCTCTTCGCGGGGTCCTCCCGCAGCGCGATGGATGAACGGATGCAACATCCGTTGAAAAAAATCGCCACACCCCCTTCACAAATGATGCGAATGGGGACATACTTCTCTTCCCCCGTCGCAGGGGTCGCCACCAAGGGGCTTCAGCGACAACAGGGCGCCCACCACCGCCGAACGAGATGATCGAACGAAGGTGTTGACGGATTGAAAAAGTCTGGCATAATGGGCGGCTCGCTACGAAGGAAACTTCGCAGCACACGGGAACGGCGCTGAGGCCACTTCCCTGGATCTTTGAAAGTATGCGCAGGTATCTTGTGAAGGCGCCTGCAGGAAGGATGATTGTCCATCTTGCAGACGTTTGA
>OFRL01000076.1_pt1 | contig 52327 bp, 56 predicted proteins | sample 1543121 | NCBI WGS metagenome assembly OFRL01 (sample SAMN07774228, study PRJEB24372) | wastewater metagenome | isolation source: Lake Maggiore Cannobio | place: Italy: Cannobio | collected 2016-01
CTATATCAGCCCCGCGCAGTTCGAACGAACCGCGTCACGTTGAGCAAATGCCTCTCCACTTTTGCGGGGCAAGTCCAACGCACCTCGTCGCGGGGCTCGTAGTGCAACGACAGGAACAGATATTCCCGGATCAGTTCCCGCTCATCGATATCAGCGATGCGGTAGAAGCGGATTCGCGATTCATGGCCCTTTGCTGGCCTCGCGATGGCGCATTCCAGCAACCATTCATCGTCCCCGACGAGCGAGACGTTCTGCTCCGCGCGGCCGCTCACGACCATGTGGGGCGGGATCACCAGCGCCGAACGATCGATCCGCCAGGATGCCTCGGTGCGCTCCAGCAGCGGCCGCACGCTCAACTTCGGAGGAGATGTGGGGGCAGCGCCGGCGCGACAGCTGTGCTTCCCAGAACGGATCGCGCCTGTTCGATATCACCGGGAGCGAACACTGGGAGTATTTGCGCCGTGATGCGGTCGTGGTCGGCGCCATGCCGTTCGCGCCACTCCGTTTCGGTCATGACCGCGCGGTGGTTATCGAGCCATGTCAGATAGCTCAACAACGCTGGCAGCTTTCGCGCCGTGAACACCGCGTTCGAGCAATGAAGGCAGCCTGTGAACGCGATGGCGCAGGAGCCGTCATCGTTACGCCCCATTGGACTCGACCAGAAGCCGGAGCATATGCCGAGGAACGTATCGGTATCGCCCGACACCAACGATGCCACCGCGCCCGGATCGAGCTTTCGGTCTGCGATCGAGAGGCCGGATGCGAGCGCACCCGCTTCCTCTGCCGGCGGAAGCACCAGTGGCGCCATCGCCATGTCGAACAGCTGTGTTTCGGCAACCTCAACCGAACGCGCATGCTCTTCTCGCAACCCGTCCACCGCGGCATAGTGCCGAGCGGCAACAACTGGTGAGTGATCGCTCGCGAAGCGGCGAAGGTGACCAGCGTGCCGCAAATAATTATCGCGCTTGACCGTTTTCCTCAGCCGGGCAGGTACGATCCTGCTTATCGGCTGGCCGGCGTCGTCAACGAGGCCTAGACTCCGGATGGCGGCGTAGAAGTTCTGGGTGCAAAGTCTGAACCGGCGCCAGCTTGGCAGGCCGGCCGCTACGAAGCCGATCCATAGGTAATCCGCATCCGGGTCACCTCGTTGGGTCATTCGCTCGGCGGCGGGTCGGGATAGTTCCAGAGCGAGGCGGACAAGCCCGCCAGGTGTATTGATCCCGCCGTCTCGCACACGCTCCCGCTTTATCTTGGGGCCAACGCCACCCCGGCCTTTCGTGTATTCGATCGAGACATAGCCACGCGCAGGATTTCTAAGGCAGTCGCGGCGAAGCGTTCGCAAGCATTCTATCGGCATTTCGACGCGAAGCGCGATCGCGATGATGAAGTAGATCGCGTCGGGCAGCGTCAGAACGAGAAGATCGCTCGCAGCGGAGACGGCAACCTTTCGATATTTGAACAGGTCGAACTCGCTTCGAGCGGGACGCGCACCGTCTGCGACATGCAGGAACACATCCTCAAAGCGATTTCTGTCCAGCTTGTTTCGCAAAGCCTCGACCTGATCGCATCCCGCAGCGATCCTGTCGCGTGCGGCTACCACCCTGCGATCGACCGCCTCTTTCAGGACGCGAGCAACGAACGGCGTTAACGGCTCGCGAGGCCGCAATGCCTTCCCGTTGTGACGGCTCGTGAAGTTGATCCGCGCCTTCAGATCTGGACGCAGCAGATCGGGGTTGTGCTCGTCGATCACGCGAAGGCCGTAAATAAGACACCGGAACCGCGAGTATTGGCCCAGCACGTCACAAGCGTCGATGTCGGCGGCAGTGACCACGCGAAGCCCACCGTCAATGCGTCCGGTGGACGTCAGGCGCTTCCCAAGCGGTATCCAGCTCTGCCGATACTGCTCGACGCTCGGGACGGCCAGTCCCGAGAACAGCTCCTTCATCATCGGTCCAAGATGCAAGGCGAGATCTCGACCAAGCCCCTTGTTTCCGACGTCGTGCAGCAACCAGGTCATTTCGCGGCCGACGCCGTCACGATGATGATAGGCAACGATCGCATCGGATTCCGGCTCCTGCGCCTCCGGGGGTAACCGGTCGAACAAGAGGCGAGACCGGCCCACGGTTAAAAGAAGCCCAACAGACGAGTGTCCAACGCTTCGGCAGCCTGATCGATGATCTCAAAGGCCTCATCGACATAGGTCAGATATTTCTGCGTCGTCATGATGCTGGAGTGGCCAAGCCATCGCTGGACCCGCCGCAGCGGATCGCTGACGATCTTCATATATATTTCTTCCGTTCGATCGGGGAGAGATCGCCCGTCGAGCCTCATCACCTCCGCCTTGATGAGGTGTGTGAGCCAGTAAACCGCAAAGGTATGCCGCAGAGTGTGAGGAGATACGTGGAGTTCCCAGCCCTTGGCCTTCGACAGCTTCTCGCTCGCGCGGCGGAAGATCGACTGCCAGGCCGCCGGCGTCAAAGCATTTCCGTCCTGCGCGAGCCACAATGCTGCTGGTTGCGCGATTTCCAGCGGAGCATCCGGTTCAGGCAGCAATATGAGATTACGTCGCTCATCGATGCGCAGGCTTGCCAATGGTCGGAGGCGCTGTTCGCCCTGGATCAGGATGCGTCGCCCGCCCGCGAGGCTCCCAATAAGCGGCTGTCGCATCGTCCGGACGCCGCCGGCGCGACGCCAGCGATCAACCAACTGACTCCGTTCTTCGCGGACATAGGCGTCGATGAAGCTGCCGGCGACCCGCTTCGGGAATGGCACTGATCGGGGTTTGCGCCCTTTGGTGATTGTCGCAGGAAGGTCGATCATGGCACTGCGACAGCCCTCGAAGACACGGGCGCTCGCCATGGGAAGCTCGCCGATCAGAAGGCTGGCGCCTTCCTCAAGCCTGATACCCGTCGTCACGAGCAGCTCGGCGAACGCAGCATCGCGCAGCGGATTCCGCCGATGAGCCACGTTGTTCGCTTGACACCGACCCAACAGGCCTTGGTCCCGGAACACGACGTAATCCTCAAGTGGGATCATACGGATCGTGTCTTCGGCAACCGCGCCATCACGACGGAACTTGGTTTTCGGTGCCGACGATATGAGGCTCGCTTCCTCACCGGCTGCCCATTGATAGAAGCGCGTCAGCGCGGCAGAAGTGCGCTTCCATGACGATCCCGACAGTCGGAGGTCGCCCGGCCCCTCGAGCCGAACGGCGCGGTATTTCCCGACATCCGCACTGGATGCGTCAAGTAGCGACTTCGAATGCGCGTCCCGCAGGTAGCGGGCAAAGACCTGAAGGTCCCGGGCATAGTGGCCCGTGCTGGCAAGCGACACGCCATCGCCGCGCAGGAACGACACGAACGAATTGAGCTCGGCAACAGGGCTCCCGTCGGGATTGAGGAGAGTGGGGATGCCAGATTCGGGTAAGTATCGGGCTCCGCTCCGTTTGGCAGCATCATCGAGGGCTGGCCGGATCATCCTGCCATCAAGGAATATCGGCTCGGTTCCCAGCCACGGATCGAACGTGAAAAGATGCACTGAACCCCCGTTTACGGCACCTGGTGAGCCTGCTCTGTTGTCTCTTTCTGGCCAAAGATGGGGCAGGATCAGGAGACCGTCAAAGCCTTAATGAAGCGTCTCAATGACGGCATAATTCTTCTGTCCCGCGATGCGGCCGCACGAAGTGGAAGCGCTCTCTAAGGATGAGCTTCGCACCATCGTTCTGATGGAGGCCCGCGCAAAACCTCGCTTGCACACGATCGATGGCCTCTGGCGCAAGCCCGTGGTCGGACGCGGTGGGGCGACACCGAGACCGGGCAATATCACCGCCTATATCCGTCAGCACGGCCTTCTCTCGCCCAGCGAGGTCGATCGGATCGTTGCGGATGCACCGCTCGCGCTGGTCGCGTTCCAGGCGGCGCAAGCGCGCAAGCCCATCGAGCAACGCATGTCGATGGCGCGTTGGCTCGACGCATTCCACCGTGGTCAGTCCGCAGGCTGACCCCCCTCACTAGCTACGGAGACTTTCATGGCCGATCGCGCTTCTGTCGCGATCCGCATCGGCGGATCGCTGTCCCCTGACCTCCTTTCCGGCTTCTGTGCTGCCGTCGCGAGCGATGGCGCCTTCACGGATTGGGAGGGCACCGCGTTCGATCCGACGATCTCGATACGAGCGTTCCTCTGTACCTGGCCGACCATGAGGTTGCTTGGGGCCGGTTCGAGGCGATCGAGACTTTCTGTGTCGATCATGCCCTTGTCTTCGTCCGTTGGGCTGGCGGCGCTCCTGGGGCGTTCGGCCCGGAGCGGGTGGTCTTTGACGGCACGTCCGTTCGAAGTTTCAGCGCCTCGGACGATGACGAGATCCTGATCTCGGCGGAAACGGTGCGCGGTCTCGGTAGCTATGCGGCGGTGCTGTCGCATCTCGCAGCGGCGGAATTGGAGATACCCCCGTTCCGGATCGACGGCAGAGTCTGAGGACAAAGCGAAACCGGTCTGTGCCGACACCCCCCCGCCAGAGGATGCCGCATATGGGCGCCCGCGAGGCGCTGGCAACCCGCGAACGGCGGGCCGAGTTGCCGTGTGCCACGGCTGCCCGCACCACCCCTTGTTCGCGAGTTTCCCTCGGCCGTGCCTCGGTGCCAGCCCCTCTTTTGCGAGCGCCCGGAGGATGGGCATCCGGCGGAGAGGCCGCCGGCACAGACAGAAAGGCTCGCTATCATGTCCACATCGCTTGCAGCCGCACTTGCGGCACTGGAGCTAGGGCACCTCGAACCCCGCGCTGAAGACCTGAGTGGCATGGCGCCGCCACCAACCGAGGCGCTGGAGCAGACCGTCACCGCAATCTGGAGCGATCTCTTCACGACGATGGGAAACACCTCGCTGGAGCGCGACATCGAAGACCTGGGCTGGGGCATGGTGAACCTCTTCCACCGCGCCGCCGCCAAGAAACACGGGCTGGTCGATCGGTTGACCGACGACATCCGCCTCCTCCTCGCCGAACAAGACGGCTCCGAAATCAGCACGGCCAATCTGGAGGAAAAGATCGATCTCGCCAAGAAGGTCGAGGAATCCGCTGGTGCCTTCGAAATCATGCGCGATGTCGCCGCCGCGCACTATATCCGGGAAACCGGGAGATCATGGGTGCCATCGTCCGGCAACCGCATTTCGCTCGGTGTCACCGCCGGCATCGTCGATGGCCATGCCTTCCTGCGGGCGCGCCGCGAGCGGGCTCTGAACGCCAACACCGCGCAGGGTACGCCGGTTGTGTTCGCCGGCGGCCGCCTCACCTTCGCCAACGACGAAGAAATGAAGACGTTCGCCGATAACCTGCTTACCACCCTCAACAAGGTTCGCGCCCATGTCGGTGACATGTATCTCGTACATGGCGGCGATATGAAGGGTATCGAACGGCTTGCAGCGTCCTGGGCCGAGCAGAATGGTATCCAGCAGGTGCGGTTCGGTCTCGATCGCAAACTCGGAGATCGCGCCGGCTTCCGTCGCAACGAGCAGATGCTCTCGCTCAAGCCGCGGTTCGTGATCGCCTTCCAGGGCAATGGCGTGACGGAGCGGCTTGTCATCGAAGCCAAGGCTCGGGGACTCCGTGTCGTTGATCGTCGCGGCCCATTGGGAAGCCCTCCTGCAGCTGCTCGTCGCAGTGCGGGCTGAAGTCGCGGGCCGCCGGCAAGCCGGCGGCCCTTTTTTCGGTCCGCATACGGCCGGCCATTCCTGAACTCCCGCCGGCGAGAGGGGAGGGCGCCGAGGCGCGTTTTGGTGTCGCTGAATAGCACCGGAATCTGACGGCCGTGTTCGCAGCGCAGATCCGTTTCAGAGTCCACCAGCCGACCGCGTTGCCCGCGCTGCGTCGGCTGTCGCCTTACCACCAATCAGAAAGAGATGACGATGCGCGATTTGCTTGATGAGGAACTGCGCGCTCTGCTTGCGTTCCGACAGCGCCATGGGCGCTGCTGGAAAGCGGCGTTGCTGCTGCGCTGGTCGGCCGGCACCGACACCGATGAACCGGGTTCGGTGCATTTGCGCTATCTGCGCAATATCGGAGGACCGCGCTGGCTGATCGGGCTATCGGCCGCCACGCTCGATGACGCTGCGCGGCGTTTCGCCGGGAACGTCGATCCCGCACTGATCGACATTTTCATGGAGAATGCCACGGGCTTTGCCCGCGGCGCGGCCGGAAGCGTCGGGATAGCTTCGGCGAGCGCCGCGCATTCGCTGGCCATAGCGATCGAACTCAGCCTCAAAGCCTTTCTGATGAAGGCGGGCTATGCCGACGACTGGAACCGCGTCAATATTCGGCATGACCTCGAAAAGGCCCTGGCGCTTGCGATGGAAGCGGGCCTGTCCGGCCTTCCTCTGGAATTGCCGGATCTCACAGCGATCCTTTCGCCGGCTTATCGCCGCCACGAGATCGACGCATTGTTCCGGACCGGGGCGTCACCCTTCGATGTGGCCGAGGCCTGTCTGTGCGTCGAACGTCTCCTTGCCGTCATCCGGGTGCAGATCGCGTAGTTGCAGCCCCCTACGTCATCCGTGCGCACGCCGATCGAAAGGGATTTGCCAACCCGATTGAAGCCAGAGCCGGTTTTCCGACTAAATTCGCCGGACGGCCATCACGTCTTTTATCGTAGGGGTCGCTGCTGCTTCGCCTTGAACGACAGTCCGAAATGGGAAAATGGGTTGACCGGCGGTGATGGCAACTGTCGGGCGTATTTGCTGCGGCGATAGCGCAAGGGTTCTGCAGCGGTTCCTGGCGTCACAGGACCTAAGCGACCATCCCTTCTTTTTGACCTGATCCCTAAGTCGGTCGTTCGGTGCTTCCAACCCGCTCCCCTTCGGGCCGAGTTGCCGTGTGCCACGGCTGCCCGCACCACCCCTCGTGTCGGGGTTCTCCTGCGCCGCTTGCGCGCTTCGGTGGAAGCACCGCCCATGCCCGCCTTTTTCGGGGGTCAGTCGAAGGGATGGTCCCTTCGGCACCAAAAAAGGAACCTCGACATGCAGAACCTCGTCATCCTCGCCGGCAATGTCGGCGCCACGCCGGAAGCCCGCACCACCCAGGGCGGCACCAAGATCACCCACTTCAGCCTCGCGACTTCGCGGCCCAAGCGGGACAGCAACGGCAAGATCGTCAAGGACGACAATGGCCGCCGGATCGAAGATACCGAATGGCACCGGATCACCTGCTTCAACGGGGTCGGCAAGACCGTCGAGCAATATGTCGACAAGGGGATGAAGGTGATGGTGCGCGGTCGCATCCACTACACACGCTGGACCGACAACGAGAATATCGAGCGGTACGGCGTCGAGATCATCGCCGACGAGGTGACTTTCCTCACCCGCGCCAAGCCCGCGAGTGGCGACCAGGGCAGCCATGACAGCTCGGTGGATGACGACGAAATTCCCTTCTGAAACCCGCGAAGGCCCGGTGGCAACAACCACCGGGCCTTTTGCTGTGTCAGCATTCATCTGCTTGGGCTTGTCATAAATCCATATATCTAATATTATCGATATATGGACAATGATTCTGCGATTGCTGCGCTGGGTGCGCTCGCCCAAGGCACCAGACTCGATGCATTCCGCTTGCTGGTACGGCATGAGCCTGATGGCCTGGCTGCGGGCGAAGTAGCCCGCCAGCTCCATATCCCGCAGAATACGATGTCGTCGCATCTGGCCTGGCTTGCGCGCGCGGGCCTGATCCGTGCTGAACGCCACAGTCGCCAGATCATTTACCGCACCGACCTTGATCAGCTCAAGGCGCTCACCCTTTTCCTCGTCAAGGATTGCTGCGGGGGCAGGGCGGAGTTGTGCGAGCCGCTGATCGCCGAACTCGTTCCTTGCTGCTGAAAGCCTGCCATGCCCTTCGACGTTATCATCTACCATAATCCCGAGTGCGGCACGTCGCGTAATACGCTGGCGATGATCGAGAATGCCGGCATCGACCCGCACATTATCGAATATCTCAAGACACCGCCCAACCGCTCCCGGCTTGTCTCGCTCATCGGTCGTATGGGTCTCACGCCGCGCGCGTTGCTGCGCGAGAAGGGTACGCCCTATTCCGAACTCGGGCTCGATAATCTCGCCCTCACCGATGAGGAACTGCTCGCTGCGATGGTGGCGCACCCGATCCTGATCAATCGCCCGATCGTGGTGTCACCGCTCGGGGTGAAGCTTTGCCGGCCGTCTGAAGAGGTGCTCGAACTGCTGCCGGCCTCGCAGCGCGGTGCCTTCAGCAAAGAAGATGGGCAGCGCGTCATCGATGCCCACGGCAAGCGGATCTTGCCGTGATCGCCGATCCCGATCTTTCGCCTGCATCGCAACTCTCAGCCATCAGCAGCTTCGAGCGCTACCTGAGCCTCTGGGTGGCGCTGTGCATCGTCGTTGGGATCGTGCTTGGCTATGGCCTTCCGGGCCTGTTCAGCGCGATCGCCTCGGCTGAAGTCGCGCGCGTCAATCTGGTCGTGGCCATACTCATCTGGCTGATGATCGTGCCCATGCTGCTCAAGATAGATCTTGGTGCGCTGGGATCGGTGCGTCAGCATTGGAGGGGCGTTGGCGTCACGCTTTTCATCAACTGGGCGGTAAAGCCGTTTTCGATGGCGCTGCTGGGGACGGTTTTCCTGGGCTGCCTGTTCCGTCCGCTGCTGCCCGCGACCGAGGTCAGTTCCTATGTCGCCGGCCTCATCCTGCTCGCGGCAGCGCCCTGCACGGCGATGGTGTTCGTCTGGTCCAATCTGTGCGGCGGCGAACCCACCTTCACGCTGAGCCAGGTCGCGCTCAACGACATCATCATGGTCTTTGCCTTCGCGCCGCTGGTGGGCCTGCTGTTGGGGGTTGCCTCGATCGCGGTCCCTTGGGACACGCTGCTGATTTCTGTGGTCCTCTATATCGTCGTCCCCGTCATCGTTGCCCAGCTTGTGCGGCGGGCACTACTCTCCTCCGGCGGCGCGCCCGCCCTTGCTCGCATCCAGGCGATGTTCGGCCCTGTGTCGCTGGCCGCACTCTTGGCCACGCTGGTTTTGCTCTTCGGCTTTCAGGGCAGGGCGATCATCGCACATCCGCTGGTTATCGCGCTGATCGCCGTGCCGATCCTGGTTCAGGTCTATTTCAACGCGGGCCTGGCCTATTGGCTGAGCCGCCGATTTGGCGTGGCTTGGTGCGTCGCGGCCCCAGCGGCCTTGATCGGCGCCTCGAATTTCTTCGAGTTGGCCGTCGCGGCGGCGATCAGCTTGTTTGGCCTCAATTCGGGCGCCGCGCTGGCGACGGTGGTCGGCGTGCTCGTCGAGGTGCCGGTGATGCTCTCGGTCGTGCGTATCGTGAAGGCCACACGCCCCTGGTACGAACAGCGGGCGGCGGCATGATCATCATGCGCCTGCCGAGCGGGCAAGTGGGTCGGCACCCATAGCCGGTTCTGCCGGGTTTCGTTCGCTTTGCCCCGCCAATGCTGCTTTTCTTTCCAAACGGATTTGCTGATGTCCCGCCTGCGTATTCTGTCTGACCCTGACCTGATGCCTGCCCTTGATCGGGCAATGGTGGTGCGCGATCTCGCTACCGGTCTCGGTACGCTCGATCATCCCCCGCGCATCCTGCTGCTGTACGGGTCGTTGCGCGATCGGTCGTTCAGCCGGCTCGCCGTCGAGGAGGCCGCCCGCCTGCTCATCTTGTTCGGGGCGGAGGTGCGCATCTTTGATCCGCGCGATCTCCCTCTACCCGATCAGGTGCAGGGTGACGATCATCCGGCCGTCCATGAACTGCGTGAGCATGCCCTGTGGTCGGAGGGCATGGTCTGGTGCAGTCCCGAACGCCATGGCCAGCTCACCGGCATCATGAAGGCCCAGATCGATCATCTGCCGCTCGAGTTTGGCGGCATGCGTCCGACCCAAGGGCGCACCCTGGCCGTGATGCAGGTGTCGGGTGGCTCCCAATCCTTCAACGCGGTCAACACGCTGCGTCTGCTCGGTCGCTGGATGCGCATGATCACCATCCCGAATCAGTCGAGCGTCGCCATGGCGTTTAAAGAATTCGATGAAAGCGGCCGTATGCACGCCTCGAGCTATTATGACCGCATCGTCGACGTGATGGAGGAGCTCGTCCGCTTCACCATCCTTACGCGTGGCTATGCCGACCAGCTCGTCGATCGCTATTCCGAGCGCAAGGCAGCGGCGGTCAAGCTAGGCGCGGCCAAAGACCTGACGACGCAGGCAGTCAGCTGATGTGTCGCCGGCCTCTCACCTGCAATGGCCTGCCGCATAACGGCTCCACCGCAGGACCGTACCGGTCGCTATCATGGCGCAGCTGATATCACCGATCGCTGGCGCTGTGCACCAGGCACCGGTGCGATCGCCTTTCGCATTGCCGGTCGATCGGCATTGGAGCCTTGGTCCCGCAACACGGATATGACCGGTGCCGGTACGGCCTTTCGCGCCGCCAAGCAGCCGCACCAGTGTGTCGCGCGCGACGATGCCGCTCGCACGCGGACAGGGATGTCCTCTGCGGCAGGAGCCGTCAATCTCCCGGGCCGCTATCCCGGCGAGCCGGATCCGTGGTCCCTCGCGGCACCAGATCGGACCATCGCCGTCCCATATCCTGACGGGTGTGCAGGTGAACGAATGGCCGCTGGGTACCACCGCGACAGCAAGCAGAAATATTGCGAGCATCAGCCCTTACCCCCGGGGGTGGTGGCAGTCATGCGTCAGGGAAGAGTGGCAATGTATCGGACCTCGCAGCGGGTTCATCGGCTGTGATGTCATAGCAGCGCAAACGCATCGCAAGGTGGCGCGCCAACTCCGATACCGCACGGCGCCGTGCGGCCGCGTCGCCACACCGAATATCGGTCACCAGCGCGGGCTCGGCGGTTGCGAGCGACACCTCGAGATGGAGGGCGAGACTATCTTCATCGACTCGGAGCATGCCCGCATGATAGAACAAACAAAGAACATTCATCAAGGGTGGAATTCTCACGGCGGTATCGCGCTGCAGAGCCGGTCGGCCCTGCCTCATATGTGGCGAGGTACAAGCGCCGCGTGATCTCCGTCCGGTGGGGCCATGACCTCTTCGGGCCAACAGCTTCACCCCGTTCTTTGAGGCGCAATCCTTGGTCCGGAGGGCGGCCTAATGCGATCAACCCGTAAAGGGTCCGGTCGCTTCGCTACGGCTTTTGGCCTGCGGCCAAAAGTGATCGCGACCACCCACCGAACACTTCGGGCGCCAGTCGAGCGGGGATGAACCCGCCGGCTTTCAAGGAGCCTCGACATGTTCACCGACATAAAGATCGCCCGCCTGAATGCGCTCGGCCTCTCCAAAACCCTCATGATCGCAACGATGGTCATCGGTATCGGCAACCAGTTCGCCGTCATCACCGCCGACGACTTTGACGGCGACGTGATCGTCATCAACGATTATGACCCCTGGGAGATTATGTAGACCCCGCTGGGCGTTGCCCATCCGGCCGGGCGTCTAGCCCGGCCGGACTGCACATAATCAAAGCGCCTGAAGGAAGGCCATCAGATGATCGGGTGCCCGATACCGCGATGTCGGGGCGTCGATCGGCTGTAACCTGCTGAGCGCTTCTTCCTTCATGGTCAGATCCGCCTCCAGATAGATGTGCGTCGTGCCGGTGCCCTCGTGCCCGAGCCACAGCGCGATCACCGTGATATCCACGCCGGCCTGCAAGAGATGCATCGCCGTTGTGTGGCGGATGGTGTGCGGCGAGATCGCTCGCCCGGCAAGCTGCGGCTGCTGACGCGTGGCGTGATCGACTGCCAGCGCGAGACGCTGTGTAACGGCAGAGCGCGATAGCCGTCCACCCGAACTGCTCGGGAAGAGGAAGTCGGACTCACCAGCTCTGCTGAGCCGGCGTATCCACGGACGGATGATCGCGGCCGTGGGTTTCCATAGCGGCGTGCTACGCCGCTTCCGGCCCTTGCCCTGCAGATGCGCGACCGGGGATACGTCGAGAACGACGTTGCCCACGCGGAGATCGATGATCTCGGACACGCGCGCTCCAGTGTTATAGAGCATCGTGAACATCGCTCGATCTCGCTGGCCGACCCAGCGTATTGGATCCGGAGCGGCGATAATCGCTTCCATCTCCGGCCTGGTCAGGAAGCCGAGCACCGCTTTATCGCATCGCTTCTGTGGGATGGCCAGGCTGCGCTCGATGGTGGCCAGGGCGGTCAGATCCTGGTGGGCAGCATATTTCAGGAACGAGCGGATCGCCGCCAGACGCGCATTGCGGCTACGCACGGCGTTGCCGCGCTCCCGCTCGAGATGATCCAGGAAGCCAAGGATCATCTCCGCGTCGAGATCACTGAGCGTCAGACGGGTTGGCGCCTTGCCGATGGACGCTTCTGCGAACGCGAGCAGCAGCCGGAAGGTGTCCCGATAGGCTGCCACCGTGCTCGGGCTGACGGCACGATGCTTTCGCAGGTGCTCCACAAAGAAGCGTTGCAGGATAGCCGGGAACGACGCGTGGGCGGATGGCTCAACCATGGAGAACCTCCCCAACTTTGCTACCGAACGCTTCGAACCGCTTGCCGGCTATCGCCATGAGTTCGGGCACGGCCTGCATGTACCAATAGGTTTCACCGATGTTGACGTGGCCGACGTAGGTGGCGAGCGCCATCATAGCATTGCCGAGGTTGCCGCCCTCTTCTTGCCAGAGCATCAGTCGGCGACAGATGAACGTATGTCGGAGATCATGGATGCGGATCGAGCGATGACCGCCACGCGCTTCGATCCTGAGTTCCGAGGTGACCTTCGAGAAGGTAGTCCGCGCTGTATCGTAGCGGAGCGCCCGCCCGCTATATTCGGAGAGGAACAGGGGAGCCGCTGCATCCATCGCGCCATATTTCGCGCGTATTGACAGATAGCTGCGCAGTGCGGTGCCAACGGTCGGATGCATGGGCACAAGGCGCGATCGGTCGAACTTCGAGTGTCGGACGATCAGCTGCGTTTGATCTGGGTCGATGTCGCCGCACGTTAGGCGGAGCGCCTCGGAGATCCGTAGGCCTGTCGATGCGAGCAAGCCCAACAATGTCGTGAACGTCGCTGGCGTCAGTCCGCCCAACGGCCCCAGGCGGGACGCTGCATCCAGCAGCGCCTCGATTTCCGCTGGTGTATAGATGTGTGGCGCGACCCGGCGGTTTCCCCGGCCGAACGGATTGCCTTCAGGGAACACGGTGGTGGGATCGTGCTCGGCAAGGAAGCGGGCGAACGGGCGCAAGACGTTGACACGACCGGCCCAGGTAAATGGGTCAGCGTGCAATGCCTGTTCGCGCGCCCATCGCAACACGATGGCGGGAGTCAATGCGCCGTCGTGGCCGTTCGCATCCGCGAACCGCGCAAACGCCATGGTCAACTTGCTCGCCGTCGACAGCACGAAGCCAAGGCTGCGCCGTTCGGAAAGATACGCTTCCGCGCGCGACAGCATGGTGTCGCAGCCGCTCATTTCGCGGCTCCCGGCCACGGCAATGCCACGGCGGCCAGTCGGGTCACGTCAACGCGAGCATAGGTCGCCGAAGTGACGATGCTACGATGACGGAGCACGTCGGCGATCTGCTTCATCGGCGTGCCGGCGTTGACCAGTCGGCTTCCCAAGGTGTGGCGAAGGATATGAACACGGGTCCGATCCCAGCCGCATCGTCGATAAGCGGTGCGGATCGCCTTTTGTACCGTTAGCCGGCCAATCGGCACGCCGAGCGGCGCCACATGCCGCACGAAGATCGAGCGGCAAGTAGTTTTCGGACGCTCATGCAGGAGATAATCGGCGATCGCCTGTCCCGTGGCCACGGGAAGTGGCAACACGTCGGCGCGTCTTCCCTTGCCCGCCGAGAGATGCAGAGTGCCCGCTCGCCAGTCGATATCGTCGAGACGAAGCCTTGCTACCTCTCCGCATCTGAGGCCCAGATCAACCAGACATCGCGCCATGGCATATCCCCGGCACGGCGACGAACAGGGCATGTCGAACGATGCGAAGAGCTCAACCAGTTCATCGTGCGACAAAACCTCCGGCAACGATGTATCACGCCAATAGGCGGGGCGTGGCACCGCTCGCTTCAGATTGGCGACCTGATCGCCGAGGAGCTCCCGGTAACGAAACCAGCACTGCAACGCGCCGCCCATCACACGGATGGTATTTGCGCTCGCACCGGGCTCGCCGATCACGAAACCGCGAACATCGGAAGCACTGATCGATGCGAGCATGATCGGCCTGCAGCCAAACTGCGCTCGGAGGAAGCGACGTATGATCCGGCACCGGTGGTCGCGTGTCCCCTGGGACAAACCCCATATATCAGCCATCCTGCGATCGAAGCCGGATAACTCGCGTGCGATCTCATCATCGCTCGGCATCGCGGCTATTCCCTGCGCGCGCAGAAGACGGAGGAGAAGGTTGAGGGCAGCTCGTACCTCGATCATCCGGAGCGGCACCGGCCGCGGGCACGTGCATCGCGGCAGATGTTCCGACAAAAAGCGCTTGATCACCGCCTCGTCAACATCGCCCGCCGCTTGGTCTTCGCGGCCGAGCCATTGCCCGAAGTGGACTATGGTGGCGAGATAGCGGCGGCGACGCTCATTATATCGTGCCGCGAGCAGATGCTCGCGATAGAGCGGTAGGACATCCGCAAAGACGTTCGTCGGGTCTTCGGTCCGAAGCTGAAGCATGAGGGGTGTGGTCATTGTCTGATCTCCCATTGAAGAGAGATCGAGTTTGGAGCCGCGAATAGGTGTTGCACAAACGCTTGTCACGTTGCCCGATCAACAGGAACAGCAAAGTCGGGGAGATACCCGCCGTTCCCAGCAAGGTCGTCAAACGTCGGCTTCCAGCAGGAGCTGACATCCGCAATGCGCCCGCGTCGTTCGGGTGAGTGAACCGTTCTGCTGCTGTTTGGAAGGACCAGTTTAAGACTAAATAGCGCCCGCAGCTTTGAACTTGAGATGTCTGCCTTGTGCAAGCTTACGGTTGAGCACCCGCATTGATTGCGATGACGAGCGCCTCAAAACGAAACCGTCGCGCGGGCATAATATTCGCGGCCGTTGGTGCCGAGCCCGCCGACTTCGGGATATTGCAGGCTGCCGCCCTGGCTGAGCGCGCGGTCGATGATCTTGTCGGGATAGGCATCGCCGAGGTTGAGCACGCCGAACGTCATGTCGAAACCGTGGGCCACGCGGACCGTGCCGGCAAGGTCGACAGTGGTGACGGGCGCGAACACCTGTTCGGTGATCAGCGAGATCGCCTTGAACTTGCCGAAGCGCACGACATCGGCATTGAGCGTGAAGGCGCCCAGCGCCACGCTGCCCGAAGCGGTGAGCTTGTCCTCGGGCTGTGCCGTGGTCAGCAGGTCCAGCGCCATCGTGCCGAGCAGCGGCAACGCCGGCACGACCGCATTCTTCGCAAGTTTGTCGATATCCGTCTTGGCCTTGGCATATCCCAGCCCGAGATCGAGCTTCGCGCCACCGACACGACCGCCCCAGCGGCCGACGATCTCGAAACCGTTAGTGGTGGTGTCGAGCGCGTTGGTGAAGAAGCGCGCCTGGCTGGCATTGGTGATATTGGCCGCCTTCAGCACGGCGGTGACGGCGGCACCACTCAACGTGTCGCTGAGCGCAATGCGGTCCTTGATCTCGATATGAAAGGCATCGGCGGTGAGCGTGAAACCGCCGCCCGGCGTCAGCACCATGCCTCCGCTCAGGTTGCGCGATTTCTCGCGGCGCAGCGGCTGCGCGCCAAGCGCCCTGGCGACCGGATCGGCCACGGCGAAGGTGCCGATATTGACGAGCACACCGCCGCTCGACTGGCTGGTGACGGTGCTGAAACCAGTTTGTTGCAGTGAGGGCGCGCGAAAGCCGGTCGAGGCGGTCGCACGGAAAGCAATGAACGATGTCGGCTTCAGGAAGGCGCTGACCTTGCCTGTCACCGCGCTGCCGAAATCGCTATAGTGTTCGTAGCGGACCGCGCCACCGAGCGTCAGGATCGAAACCGGCTTCAGTTCGGCATCGAGGAACCCGCTGACGGCGTTGCGACCGAGATGCACCGGGCTGGGCGGATTATAGCCCGGAAAACCCTGCGCGCCCGCGCCGGCGAACGACGCCGCCTCGCCCGAGCGGATGTCGTAGTGCTCGTGGCGATGCTCGACGCCCACGGCGATGTTGCCGCCAGCGAGCAGCGCGATCTTGGTGCTGACGGTCAGATTGGCGACGTTTTGAAAGTAGCTGGAACCACCGGCATCGAAGCGCGTCGGGCTGGCCGCGCCGAGCGAGGTGTTGGCGGTGTCCTTTGCGGCGAACTGCGCATCGTTATAGCCGACCGTGTCGCTGAGATCCCAGGAAAGGCCGCTCGCCGTGCCGCGAATGCCGATCGTGCCGCCGGCATCATCCTGGTTGAGCACGATATGCGGCACGAAACCGTTGGGATACAGCACCGAAATGCCGGGCGCGCGGAACTGCGCCGGGCTGGTCGAGCCGCGGTGCGAATATATCGCATCGGCATAAAGGTCAGCCCCGCCAAGATCGTAGCGGCCGTTGAGTGCGGTGCTGATATCAAGCGAGTCGGGATCGCCCTGCTCGCCAGTGATCCGCCCGTAACGGCTGTCGATCGCCACGCGGTTGGTGGTCGCGTGCGAGCGCACTTCGGCAGTGAGGTTGAGGCTGCCACGCTCGCCTAGCCGCAGACCCTTGTTGACGGTCGCGATATATTGCGCGCCGTCGCCCGCGCTGGACAGGCCCGACTGGCCGGAGACCATACCGCCATGATCGGCGGATTTGAGCACGATGTTGATGACGCCGGCGATCGCATCCGATCCATATTGTGCGGCGGCACCGTCACGCAGCACCTCGATCCGCTCGATGGCGGCGATCGGAATGGTGCCGAGATCGACCGGCACGGAGCCGCGCCCGATCACGTTGTTGAAATTGACCACCGACGAACTGTGCCAGCGCTTGCCGTTGACGAGCACCAGCACTTGGTCAGGCGACAGGCCCCGCAACGATGCCGCGCGGGTGTTGGCGGCGGACGGGCCGGTCGCGGTGCGCGGATAGTTGAACGAAGGCGCGATGAACTGGAGCGCGCGCGGCAGATCGGTCAGCCCGCGCCGGGTGAGATCGGCGCCGCTATAGACGTCGACCGGCGCGGCGGATGTTTCGGGAGAGCGGCCGGCCGCGCGCGTACCGACGATGACGATTTCATCGGATGTGGCGGTGCCGTCATCGGTCTGCTGGGCGGCTGCTGGACTGGCGGCGGCAATACCGACGCAGATGAACATTGGCAACGAACGCATCGATCTTCCCCCTTCAAGGTTGATGGCGCGGGAATAGCGGTGGCGCGGCGCGGCTAATAACGCACAGCTTCGCAGCCGCGTTGTGCGTCACGCAACGCCCGCGGCGAGCGCACGGCGATAAGGCCGCATCGCCGCCAGCGCGCACAGTAGCGAGATCAGCAGCGCGATCGGCAGCGTGATCGACAGCGCCTCGCCGAGCCGCGCCTCGTCGCGCAGCACGCCATCCGTGACGAAGGCGACCAATGTCGGCCCAAGGCCGAGCCCGATCAGATTGACGGCCAGAACGGCCACCGCATGCTGCATGCCGCGCAGGCGCGGAGGAGTCAGCAACTGGAGCGTCGCCGGCCCCGATCCGATCACTACCGTCAGGAAATAGACCGCCGGCACGAGAAGGGCGAGGCTCCAGTCGGCATTCGGCATCAGCGGCGCGGCAATCACGAACGGCATCGCCAGCGTAGCTGCGCTCGCCATCACCCGCAGGCGTCCATCTTCGCGTCCGGCCCGGACCAGCCAGTCGCCGATGAGACCGGCGCTGAGCGTTCCGGCGGAACCGGCGAGCATCGTTACCAGGCCGAGACGGCCACCGATCTCGCCCGCCGCCATGCCAAAGCTGCGGTGGAAAAAGGTCGGCGCCCAGGCCGACAGGCCGTAGGTCGCTATCGCGGTGGTCGCTACCGCAAGATTGATGAGCACGACCGGCGCGGCGCGCGCGCGAAACCAGCGCAGCACGTCCGGAAGCGTCGGGGCCGCAATCGCTCCGCTGCTCCGCGCAGGCTCCCGTAGCAACGCCACCAGCAGGCCGATCGCGAGGCCCGGCAGCCCAAGCAGCAGGAACACCATCTGCCATCCGCGAACCGTGCCAAGCAGCGGCAGCACCGCGCTTTCGGGCAGGTGCCGGATCGCCACGGCACCCAGCACGAGCGCCAGCCCCGATCCGAGATGCGGCCCGAGACTGTAGAGGCCGATCGCGATGCCCTGGCGACGCGGCGGAAAATAATCGCCGATCAGCGAATACGCGGAAGGCGTCATCGCCGCCTCGCCGATGCCGACACCCATCCGTGCCAGCAGCAACTGGAGATAGCCGCTCGCCAGCCCGCACCCGGCCGTCGCGACGCTCCAGATCGCAACCGCGCCGCCGAGCAGGTTCGTCCGCACGCCAAGATCGACCAGCCGCCCCACCGGGAGACCGGCGAGCGACAGCACCAGCGCGAACGACAGGCCTTGCAACAGGCTGATCTGGAGATCGCTCAGGTGAAGATCATGCTTGATCGGTTCGACCAGCAGGTTGAGCAACTGGCGATCGACGAAGGCCAGGATGTACGCGAGGATCAGGATGACGAGCGCGAACCAGGCATAGCGGCCGGGTCGCGTGGCTGTGACTGTCATCGTCCGCCCAAGGCGCGCAGCGCTGCCGCCTGATCGGGATAGACGTGAACGTGATCAAGCAGGTCGTGTTCGACCATCCCGGCGGGGTGCACCAGCGCGAAATCGTAGGCGTCGGCCGTCAGTGTCAGCAGCATCATCGCGGTTTCCTTCTCGCCGATCCGTTCCTGTGCCACGTCGGGCAGGACGAACGCTGTCGAGGGCACCCAGACATGCTCTACCCCGCCGATGTGAAGCTTGCGCGACTGATGCGTGTGCCCCGATGCCACGAACCGGAGATCGATTGCCGCCAGCCGGCGCAACAGGTCGTCGCGCGCCGCTACGGGCACATAGCGGTGGTGGCGGCTGGTATCGGCGGGGCCCTCGCGGAACAACGGCTTGTGCAGGAACAGGCCAACCGGCCCAGTGATCGATGGCAGCAGCGCCTCTAGCCACGTTGCCTGTTCCGCCTCGAGCGTGTCGCAGCGGCCCAGCAGTTGCGCGTTGAGGCCGATCAGCGTCCAGCCTGCGGTCTGCTGCATCCAATAGCTCCAGCCGAACGCCGCCTCATATCGATCGAGCCGTTGCGGGCTGACCAGGGTTTTGGCGGTTTCCCCCGGATTATCGCCGATATCGTGATTGCCGGGGATCATTCTAAGCGGGCTGGGCCAGTCGGCGAGCTGTGCGGCGGCATAGCCAAGTTCATCGGACCGCACCGCGCCATCGGCGGTGATATCACCAAGGTGGATGGTGAGATCGATCGCCTGCGTGGAAATCCAGCGCTTTGCGGCTAGGAGATTGGCGTCGAAGGCCGGCTCGAAGGGGGTGAGGTGGGTGTCCGAGATGAGCGCGATCTGCATTGCGCGTCTTTGCAGGAGCGATGCACCCCGCCCAATCACAAGCGATGCAACGGACCTTGCGCATCGCGCAATGCCCGGAGTCCCGGAACTTGCACAAACCGGCGTTAGTGTGGCGCATCGATGCCCGGAGACCCGTTATGCGCCGCCAAGCCCCGCCGCTCGATGCCACCGAGGCATTCCTCGCTGCCGCACGCGCACCGTCGTTCCGCGCGGCTGCGGACGAAATCGCGCTAAGCCCTTCGGCCTTTTCCCGCCGCATCCAGTTGCTGGAGAATTTCGTCGGCAGCGCGCTTTTCGATCGCTCGGGACCCACGGTGCAACTCACCGAGGCCGGCGCGAGATATTTTGCCGAGGTCGCCCCGGCGATGGACGCGATCCGCTGCGCGACGGCGCGCCTGCGAGAACAGGCTACCAGCCGGGTGCTGCGGATCGTCACGTCGCACTCGCTGGCGGTCGGCTGGTTGATCCCACGCATGTCCGCCTTGCAAGAGGAGCATGACATCGAACTCGATCTTTCGATCAGCCGCGATCCGCAGGCGCTGACCTCGGGCAGCGCCGATGTCGCGATCTGGGGCGGGCGCAACGCGGAGTGCGACTTCGCGCGCGACCGACTGGTCGACTTGAGCGCGGTGCTCGTCTGCGGCACGCGCATGGCGAACGGGCGTGAGCCGCCGCGCTCGATCGCTGAACTGACGGGCCACCGCCTGCTCGCCGCCAAAACACCCGAACATAGCTGGCACCGCTGGTTCGACACGATGGGGCTCGATGCAGAGCGTGCCGATCCCGTAATGTCGTTCGATACCGTTCATCTGGTCTATGAAGCGGCAGCGAGCGGCCTTGGCATGGCGCTTGCCATTCCATTGCTGTCGGATCGCTTCATAAAGGAGCGGCGGCTTTTGCCGCTGCCCGGCCCGTCAATGCCGCTCGATCTCGATTACAGCATCTACTATGCGACGCCAGAGGTTGCGCGCCGTCCATTGATCCGCAGCTTCGTTCGCTGGCTCGAACGCGGGGTTGCGGGATCGCTTGCAGAGTTCCAGGTCTGGAGCGCGCCGCCCGTCGCGCTCCACGCCGCCTGATATCAGACTGCGCCAACGCGCGGCGTAGCGTCACTCAGGTGGAGCCGGGTCTCGATCCCGTTCTCGACAAGGAACATCGTCCCCTGCGGCGCATCCTCCGCGATCGGCACACCGTTGAACGGTTCACCGGCCGCCAACAGCCCCCGCAAGACGCGCAGCGTCATGCCGTGACTGACCACCAGCACATCCCGGTCGGGTGAAAGCGTCACCAGCCAGTCCCGCAGCCGCGCCGCGACGGTCGGATAATCCTCCCCGCCAGGCGGCTGCACTGTGAACAGACGCCGATCGGTGCACAGGATCACGCCGTCCGCGGCAATGACGTCCGCGTAGAGCCGCCCCTCCCACGCGCCAACCTCGAGTTCGACCAGTCGAGGATCGGTGGACACGTCGAAGAAATTCCGGTGAAGATGCTCGACAATGATCGCGACGGTTTGCAACGCCCGTCCCGCCGTCGATGCCCAGATGTCGATTTCGCGAGGGTCGGCCAGGAAATCGGCAAGCGCGGCGCCCATCGCTTCGGCCTGAGCGATGCCGGTGCGGCTGAGTGGCGTATGGGCGCTGTTGCCCTGCATTCGGGCGACCGCATTATAGACGGTCTCACCATGGCGAGCGAGGAAATAGCGCATCTGAAATTGCTCGCTAACGGACAGACAGTGCATGTCGATCCGACGGCTGCCCGTTCGGGACAAGTGCAAAGGATGCACGACGCGTTGCGATTGGTCGAAAGCGATCGTGATTGGAGATCAATGAAGGACGGCTGCCGGATCGGGCACGAGCGGCAGGAGTGTCGACACTTGGGCGCGTTGCCAATGGCCCGCTTCGACCAGTCCGATCGGCCGCTTCCAGGACCGGACGTTCACCGAAGTAGGATTGAAAGACTGGCCCTGGTCGGTACATGCCATTGCTCGGCGGGTACGGGCGCTCTGATTATGTGCAGTCCGGCGGGGCCGGACGCCCGGCCGGATGGGCAATGCCCAGCGGGGTCTACATAATCTCCCAGGGGTCATAATCGCGATTATGCAGATATCCGCATAACAACGAATATGATCCGTTCAGCTGAAACCTTCAGGCGGGGGCATCCGCCCCCGCCCTTATTGTGCGAGCGCTGATTGGACGATCTCACCGAGGAAGCGAACCCGCATTTCATTCATTCGACCCTGCGCGAACGCATCGTCGAACATGTCTTTGTCGGTGAAGCGCTGCGACGCCTCTGGCAACTGGGTGTGACGGACGTCGAGGTACTGCGCTCCGAATTCGACGCGGGCGGCTACGATCTGGTCATGGCCCGCGGCCGCGTGACCCGCCATATCCAGTTCAAGACCAAAACCGCCGCCGGGAAGACCGATGAGGTTAAGGTCAGCCTCAAGCTGATGGATAAGCCGAGCGGATGCGTCATCTGGATCGTGGTGACGCCTGACCTTCTGTTCGATCATTATCTGTGGTTCGGCGCAGGCCCGGGGGAGCCGCTGCCCGACATCAGTTCGCTCGCCGTCGCCAAACATAGCAAGGGGACGTCGCAAGGGGATAAGAACGAACGGCCCAATCATCGAAAGGTGCGGATAACGAGGTTCGAGACGGTCTCGACCTTGGACGAGATATTGCTTCGTCTGTTCGGTGATCTTGCTGATGCAAAAGATGTTTGAGCGGGCAGGGCGGCTCCGGCTTCGCCGGACCGGGCTCTAGGCGAAACGCCCCGAGCCCCGTGCCGGGTCTCGGCCCATGCGGGTGACGATCCCTGCCGTGGGGCAGGCCGTCAAAGGCGCCCTGGAACGAGGAGGTCTGCGGCGTTGGCGACAGGGGCTGGTTGCCTAAGGGCGAGATGCGCTGGCGGACATAGGCTCAGGCCGTCGCGCAGCGCTGCGGCGTCGAGCAGGATACGCCACGGTCCGCCATACCGCCGGGCGGCAAGGTAGAAGGTCGCGCCATCGCACGCGACCATGCGGCATCGCTCCTGGCGATCGATCAACGACGCACTCCCGCCATAGCGCACGACCAGCTCGTCCAGATCGGCGCGCATCAGGGCGCCGCAGCGGCGGCACTGAGTGCGAACCTGGATCTGCAGCCGCTGCATTCCGCCGACGCTCGATGTCCAGCGTGGCCAAAGGGCAATGATCCGGGCGGTGTCTGTCATGATCGAAAGGATAGCGAAGCACCCGGTCGCGCGTCCAGCAGCACGTCCGAAAAGTCGGCCATGCCGTTTCTTATTCCCTCCCACCGCTCCGCCGACGGTCCCTTCCTGGCTTGGCGTCCTCGCCGCGGCACTTGCCAGCGCAAGCCCGGTGCCGGGCTTCTCCACATCCGTTGCGACCCTGCCGGGTGCGCGGGCGCGCTATGCCCCGGCGGTCCGGTCGCTTGTCGGAAGGCCCCGATCGGCGGGGTCTGACACAGCTTGGAAAGTCGAACGTCATGGCCGACCCCCAGAATGACAAAGCCGTATCCGCAGATCAGCGCGTCGCTACCATCGCGCGGCTCAATGACGGTCTGCGCCAGTCCATCCATAGCCCGGGCGTCAACCAGGTGGTCATGACCGCCGGGGTCGCCGACCTGATCGGCGATACCAGCCTGTTTCGCGGGTTCCAGCGCCGCGCCGAACTGCTGCGCACCGTGCGCGATTATGACGCCTTCGGTCCTGACGTCGATCCGCATGGCGAACGGGATTTCGGGCGCTTCGAGTTCGCCGGCGAGCCTCTGTACTGGAAGATCGACTATTATGATCGCGCGCTGACCTATGGATCGCCCGATCCAACCGATCCCGACGTCACCACCCGCGTGCTGACGCTGCTTCTCACCCACGAATATTGAGCTATCATGGCCCCGACCCTGTCGGGGCCACCTTTTTACCGAAAGGATTCGCAGATGAGCGAGCCTGTCATCCAAGCCCTCGACCGGCTTTTCGATCTGGCCGCGTCCGATACCGGGCAAGCGCGCCGCGTCTCCAACTTTCTGCTGGCCTGGTGGAATGCGCAGGACAATGGCGGGTTCGATCTCGCCGCCGACATGGCCGTCGTGTTCGTCTATCTGGGCGGTCATCACGGCGCGATCTATCCCGACCAGCTCGGCTATGAGGAAAAGGTCATTGCCCTGGTGCATCAGTGGCGGCTGCGTGAGCCTGCCGACTGACCAAAGGCTCTGCCGCGCGCGCTGATCGCTTCGCGCCAACCAAGCCCTCTGGCGTTGCCGCCGGGCTGAGCAAATGTCTCGCCGATCGCTGGTGACGCGGGCCACCCCCCTGACCGGGGGGATGGCCGAAAAGTCCGCTTGAGCAGACTGTATGCGATGCCGCCCGGACGTCCCATCGGGCCTTGCTCCCCGGCACGAGAGGCGAGGCTGCGCGGCGAGAGCGTCCGCGTCTTGCTGCGCGGTGAGGGGACCGATCGGTGTCCCTGGAACATGCCAAGGAGACCCACCGTGGCCGACTATTTTTCCCGTCATCCAGACCATGCGTTCGTGTTCGCATTCGTCTGCTTCGCGATCACCGTTTACCTGTTTCGCTATGTCGGACCCGGCATCGGCGGCGGTGGCGACTGGTCGTCGCGCGACCATTATGAGCGCAACCTGCGCGATGGTCCCGACGACTATGAATTGTGAAGGCGCTGGGCCCATGAAGACGATCGTCGTCAGCCTGCTCAAGGGCGGGGTCGGCAAGACCTTTCTCGCCACGCATCTCGCCTGGTATCTGGCTGAACCAAGCGGCAATCGCGTCGCCTTTCTCGACCTTGATCCGCAGGGCAGTTCCACGCGCCGGCTTGCCAGCGAGCGAACTGGGTGGTTCGCGGCGGACCTGTTCGATCCCGATGCGCGGCTCGAGCTTACCGATGCGCCCGGCATCACGGTCTTCGCCGCCGATCCGCGCCTGCAGATGGTCAAGGCGGCCGCGGATGTCCGCGATTTCCTTGGCCGGTTTCCCGCGCTTGGTGCCCATTTCGACCATATCGTCATCGACACCGGTCCCAAATGGGATGAGCTGACCTTGAGCGCGATGGCGGTCGCCGACGCGGTGATCGCGCCGGTCCAGGTCGCCGAGGATTCGATCGAGTGCGCCAAAATGCTGCTCACCGCGCTCAAAAAGGCGGAAGGCGCGAGAGGCGGGCGCAAGGTCGATTTTCTCGGGCTGTTGCCCTCGATGGTCAATCCTTTCGACCGACGCGAGCTGGACAATGCGGTCAAGCTCGCCCGCGCAGTTGGCGAGAAACTGATGTTTCCCGCCTTCATCAAGGCGCGGCCGACCTACAAGCATTCGGCCGAACAGCATCACCCGGTCTGGCGCGAAACCGGCAGCGGCGCAAAAGCGGCCGCTGACGAAATCCGGCCGATTCTGGCGGAGATTGTTCGCCGGATGGATATCCGCCCCCTGAGTGCGGCGTGATGGGCAAGTTCGATCAGCGCGCCGAAGAGTTCGGACTGCTTGTCGGTCTCCATGACAGCGCGCGTCGCGTCGAGGATCTGCCGCTCGACTGGATCATGGCCGATCCCGAAAATCCGCGGCGTTCGTTTGACGATGCTGAACTCCAGGATCTGGCGGCCTCGATCGCCACGCGGGGCGTCCTGCAGCCGATCATCGTCGCTCCAAAAAATGGGGATGGCCTTCACGTCATCCGCGTCGGCGAGCGGCGCTTTCGGGCATCGCGGCTTGCCGGCCGCGAGACCATCCCGGCGATCGTGATGGCGGTGATCAACCGCGCCGACACGCTCGCCGATCAGATCGTCGAGAATGACCAGCGCGCCGGCCTGACCCCCCATGATCTGGCGACCGGGATCGAACGCATGCTGGGTGCCGGCGTCACCCAGGCGGAGATCGCCCGCGCGCTCGGCCGGTCGAAGCAGTTCGTATCGCTCTACGCCGCCTGTGCCGACATGGCGCCCTGGCTGCGGGCGGCGATCGACCAGATGCCGATCCGGTTGCTCTACGACCTGCACCGGGCTGCCCGCACTCATGGCGATGCGGTGCGCGCCTATGTCGCGGGGCTCGGCGATGAGAGCGTGACCCTGGCTGAGGGTGGCCGGTTTATCGCGGGACTCAAGGCATCCGAGACTCTGCGGGATGCCCGTCTGCGTGATGAGCCCGCGCTCTCGAACGGGCAGGGCACCGAGCGCGCTGCACCGAGCCGACCCGTTCGTGCCGATGCCGGTTTGCGGTCAATGTTTGAAACGGAGGTGCCGCCGCAGCCTCGACCGCTCAATGCGGTTCGGGTGACCGTGGGCGGGCGGACAGGACGTTTGATCCTGCCCGAGCGAGTTCGGGTGGTATTCGACGACGGGGAGGAGGTCGAAGCACCCGCTGCCGATATCGCCATGGGGTAGGCCATCGACAGGGCAGGGCTCGCACCCATTCACCTCCTTACTCCGCGTTGAAGCGATCGAGTTTTTCAGACAATTTTGACAGCCGTGCCCCTTTCTTCAGGGGCGCGGCTGTCTTCATTTTCGCGGGCGGAGGAATTTGGTTCGCTCGGAGATATTCTGTTTTTCCGCAGATGCCAGGTCGGATTGGAAGCCTGACTTGAAGAGGGGCGGAGTCTGTTCAAGCAGACTATAAGATGAGTGGTTTTAGGTGAGGGCCGGATAGGCTTGGCGCCGTCATTGTTAAACAATAGCAATGGGGTGTGGCGTTTTTTGGCCTCCGTCTGCCCGATGATCTCGCGGCACGTTTCGATGCCAAGGCGGCGTCCGCCGGCGGTCGCTCGGCGCTCCTGCGCAAGCTGATCGACGATGCGCTTGAGGACGGCGGGGACGCGTCGGGCGAGACGGCTTCGCCCCGGACCCGCACGACCGACCGGCTGCAGCTTCGGCTCATGCGCGAGGATATCGTCCAGCTCGATGCTGCGGCCGATGCGCGTGGCCTCAAACGGACCGAATGGCTGGTGATGCTGTTGCGCCGACGGTTGCACGCGACGTCGCCGCCGCCGCGCGCGGACCGGGTGCTGATCGCGCAGTCCTGGCGCGAGCTCAACCGGATCGGCATCAATCTCAACCAGGCGGTCCATGCACTTCACGCCGCGACCATGGTGGATTCCCGCCTCGACCTGGCGCGCGAGGCCGCGCGGGTCGCTTCCTTCCGGGATGAGGTGACCGACCAGCTGCGCGTGCTCGGCGGGGCGCTCAAGGGTGACATGGCCTATTGGGATACGGCCGATGAATGAGGATGATGACGGCGTCCTGCCGCTCCCCAGTCTGATGGAAGCCTGGCGACCGCCGACCGGGGGCAAGCGCAGCCTGCGCGGGGGGACACTGCGGATCCGTTCGGGCGGCAAGGGCAGGGGCGGGAGCAATGCCGCGCCGGCGCTATCGGCAGCGCAAGCGCGGGCCAAGCTCGAGCGGATCGTGCGCAAGGCCCCCGAGGTCATGGTCAAGATTTCGGGCAAGCAGCGGGGAGCCAGGCATCTTGCCGAGCATTTCGGCTATATCTCGCGTCACGGGAAGCTCGAAGTCCGCAGCAGCGAAGGCGAGATCATCACCGATGAAAAGCGGTTGAAGGCGATCGCGGCGGACTGGGATATGCTGGATCAGGCGATGAACGCGCATGGCAAGGACCGTCCGACCTCGATGTCGATGGTGTTGTCGATGCCTGGCGGTACGACCGATGCCGCGACCATCCATGATGCCGTCCAGGCGTTTGCGCGCGTCGAGTTCGAAGGGCAGTTCAGCTATATGGTGGCGCTGCACACCGACACAGCTCACCCCCATGTCCATCTGACCGTCGCGACCCAGGGTGTGGACGGGACGCGGTTCAATCCTCGCAAGGCCGACCTTCATCATTGGCGTGAAAGCTTCGCCCATGAACTGCGTCAGCGCGGCATCGCCGCAGAAGCCACTCCGCGCCGCGCGCGCGGCCACGTCCAGAAACGGGTGCGTTCGCCGGCGCATCATCTGGAGGCGCGGACCGCGGGGCAGGGGAAGGCGCTCGATCTCAACCGGCTGATTGAAGAGCGCGCCCAGGAATTCGCACGGTCACAGAACCCGGAGCGCCGCGTGGAGGATGTGATGGCACTCGGCCGCCAGAAGCAGATTCGGGGGGCCTATGCAGATGCCGCGGCAGCGCTGGCGGCAACGGGGAAGGCCGATGATCGCGCGCTGGCCGAGGATATCGCAGGGTTTGTGGCCGATATGCCGCCGGCGGTGTCGCGGCGATTGGAGCGGGCGCGGGAGATCATGATCGCCGATCGCGCGGAAGGTTTGGGAGGCAGTCGTTCGCGCGACCATAATGATGGCGTTTTGGAAGACCAAATGCCGAAACCGATTGAACAAAAGCCTCGCGCCCGCGATCGTTAGTCCGCGCCACGTACAGACAGCACGCGTGCCTCATGCCAAGGCTAACAAACTAATGTGTTCAGCGCTCCCCTCGCTGGCGCGGTATCTTTGCCAGCCTAGGCAGCGAGCTTATCAATCCGCCAATAGGTAAGGCGGCGGTCGATGCCGCCAAGGAACATCACGGCGGCACGCTCCGTCATCATGATCACACGCTCGTTGGAGCCGACGTGAAATGGCAGGAGGCATCGCCGTGACGAAGTTGATGAGATTCTTGTATAAGGGTCAGCAGGGTATCGCAGGCAGCGGATTATAGCGTCCTTATATAGTTCTATACGAATCGATTAGAACTCTCTAAAGAACCTAGAATGGATCCCCGCCGTAATCCCTTCGCGCCTGGCGCAGGCAGCCGACCGCCCGAACTTGCCGGCCGAGAAGACGTGCTCGAAACCGTCACCATTGCGCTCGATCGCATCCGTAACGGTCGTCATGCGCAAAGCATGATCCTGCTTGGCCTGCGCGGTGTAGGCAAGACGGTGCTGCTGAACGCCATGCGCCGGGCTGCCGAAGGCGAGGGTATCTTGAGCGTGCCGATTGAAGCGCCCGAGGGACAGTCGCTGCCCGCTATGCTGGTGCCAGCACTTCGCACTGCCATGCTGAAGCTCGATCGCGGCCAAGCAGCGATGACACTGGCCAAGCGCGGTCTGGGCGCACTGGCCCGGTTCGTGAAGGCGTTCAAGCTCAGTTACGGCGAGCTTGAAGCTTCGCTCGATCTGGGAGAGATAGGGGTCGCCGACAACGGTGATCTAGAAGCCGATCTCATCGATCTCATCGACCTGGCTGGAGCCGCTGCCGCCGAGCGCGAGACAGCGCTCGTGCTGTTTATCGATGAACTGCAATATGTGCCCGAGCGCGAACTAGCCGCTCTGATCACGGCGCTTCACCGCGCCCGCCAGAACGACCGCCCGATAACGCTGGTTGCCGCGGGCCTTCCGCAGCTCGCCGGGCAAATGGGCAAGGCCAAGTCCTATGCCGAACGCTTGTTTTTGTTCACCAGCATCGGCCCGCTCGGGGCCGCTGCGGCCACCTCTGCCATTGTCCACCCGATCGAGGCGGAGGAGTGCGCCATCGAGCCGGACGCGGTCGCAAAGATCATCGCTGTGACCGAGGGTTATCCCTATTTCCTGCAGGAATGGGGCAAGCAATGCTGGGACGCGGCTGACACTTGCCCGATTACGGCAGCGGACGTCGACCTCGCCCACTCGACAGCGATTGCCGCGCTCGACGACAGCTTCTTTCGTGTTCGCTTCGATAGGTTGACCCCGTCGGAAAAGCGCTATTTGCGCGGCATGGCGGATCTCGGGGAGGGGCCTTTCGCCTCGACCGCCATCGCCGATCATATCGGCCGCAAGCCTTCCAGCTTCGGGCCGGTCCGCGCATCGCTGATCGCAAAGGGCATGATCTTCACGCCGGGCTATGGGGAGACGGCCTTCACCGTGCCGATGTTCGGCGCGTTCATGCGCAGGGCTATGCCGGTCGGGGAAATCGCTGCGGGGCAGGATTCATCATGAAACTCATCCACACCGCCGACTGGCAGCTCGGCAAACCCTATGGGCGTTTCGAGCCCGATGTACGCGCCGCGCTTTCCGAGGCGCGCTTCGACGCGATCGATGCCATCGGCAAGACCGCGAGCCTCCACGGCGCCGAACATGTGCTGGTCGCAGGCGACGTCTTCGATACCGAAGGGCCTGAGGACCGCACGATCGTGCAGGCGATCTCGCGGATGGAGCGGCATCCTTGCCGCTGGTGGCTCCTTCCCGGCAACCACGATTTCGCCAGAAATGGCGGTCTTTGGGATCGGGTGCGTCAGTGCGCGGGCGACAGCATTACGATCCTGTCGGAGCCGCAGCCGCATGAGATCGAGCAAGGTGCCTGGCTGTTGCCGGCGCCGCTGACGCATAGGCACAATCTCGATGATCCGACCGAACTGTTCGACGGCATGGAGACGCCCGGCGCGCGTCTGCGCGTCGGTGTCGCGCATGGGTCGATCCGCGATTTCGGTTCGCAGGGTGAAACCAAAAACCAGATTGCCCCCGACCGAGCGCGGCGATCGGCGCTCGACTATCTGGCGCTCGGAGACTGGCACGGCGCCCTGAAGGTCGCTGCGTGTACATGGTACGCCGGCACGCCGGAAACCGATCGCTTCCAACGCGACGAGCCCGGGCACATTCTGCTGGTCGATGTGGATGAAGGGCGGGAACCGATCGTCACGCCAATCCGCACCGGCCGATTTCAATGGATAAAACGCAGCTGGACCGTGAACGATCAGGCTGGTTTCGACGCGGAATGCGATCAGTTGCTGGGGTCGATCGACCCGCCGGCAACGCTCCTCGATCTATCCCTTGCCGGCATCACCAACCTCACCGATCGCGTGGCCATGCTCGGCCGGCTTGAGAACGATGTCAGCCACCGTGTCCGCTATCTCGACGTTCGCGCCGCCGATCTGGTCGGCCGACCAAGCGATGACGATCTTGCCCAGCTTGCGGTGGAGGGCATGCTCGGGCTCGCCGCCGCGAAGCTGACCGCGCGCATCGAAACTGGTGCCGCCGACGCTGCCGTCGCAAAACGCGCGCTGGAGCGTCTGTTCGTCGAATATAGCCGGGAGGAGAAGGCATGAGTCTGCGCCTCAGGCGGATCGCGGTCGACGGATTCCGCAAATTCCGCGAGCCGATGGCGATCGATGGCCTGACCGACGGCTTGAACATAGTGATTGAACCGAACGAGACCGGCAAATCGACCTTGCTCGAGGCGCTGCGGGCCGCATTCTTCGTTCGTCATAGCACCAAGAACCAGCTGGCCCAGTCGTTCGCGCCCTATGGCGAAGCGGTTGGCCCGGAGATCCAGGTGTCATTCGAAGCGATCGGAGCGCCCTGGACCGTCACCAAGCGGTTTCTGAGAGGCGCTACGATCGAGGTCACGGGGCCTCAGGGCAAAGCACAGGGCGAAGACGCCGAAGCACGGCTCCACGCCCTCCTCGGTTCGGTGCGCGATACCAGCCAGAAGGGGGATGCCGCGACCTACGGCGCACTGGGTCTGCTCTGGGTAGCGCAAACGGACGCGCTGGCGGTCACCGGGCCTGGACAGATCGTCCGCGACACCGTGCGGTCGACGCTCGAAGCCGAGGTCGGCTCGATCATGGGCGGTCCGGCCTACAAACGAGTCCGGACTAGGGTCGACGAGCAGTTCGGTCGATACTGGTCGCCGACCGGCCAGAAGCGTGGCCGCCAGAATGAAGCGACGGAGCGGGTCGAGATCGCAGAGACCGCGGCCCGCGAAGCTGCTGAAAGGGCCGCAGGACTGGAGAAGGCATTCTCCGAACTGGAGACGGCGAGATCCAGGCTGAAAGTCGTCCAGCGTGAAATCGCCGACGACACCGATGTCCAGACTCGGAAGGATCTTGTCACCTCGCTCGAGGTCGCGCGGGCGGCCGCGCAGATTCTCGCGACCCGCCGCGCGGAACATGAGGCTGTCAGCGCGAAGGGGCAGGGGCTGGAAGATCTCGCCGAGCGGTACCGCATCGCGACAGAAGCGCGTGACAAGGCCGGCCTTGCGCTGGAAGAGGGACAGACGCGCAGGGCTGGCGTCAGCGAAGGACTGGCCGGGGCCAAGCAGCGGCTTGTTGACGCTCGCGGGGCGCTTGATGGCGCCCGAACAGCGCGCTTGGACGCGCGCTCGGCGCTCAGCGCCGGAGAAGATCGCGCGCGCGCGATGCGCCGCAAGACCGGCATCGAGGCGGCGCGCAAACGGCACGCGGAGCTGATCGAGCTTGAACGGCTTCAAGACGAGGCCAATACCCTCGCAACGACCGTGATTCCAGCGAAGGCGATAGCCCTGCTCGAGGCGAACGAACGAGCGGTTGCCGAGGCGCGTGCGTTGCGGAGCGCCGGCGCGACGCGCATTGCGCTGTCGGGTGTAACCGACGGCATATTAATCGATGGCGCGCCGATGAGCGCCGGTGAGCGAACCCTCACCGGCGAGACGCATATCCGTCTGGATAACGCTGAGCTGGTCGTCTTCCCGCCGGCCGGGACGGCAAGTGCCGAGGCCGCCTTGTCGTCGGCGTTGAAGCGGCAGCAATCAGCGCTTGAAGATCTCGCACTTGCAGATCTCGCGGAGGCGCGGGCACGCAATGATGCGGCGCGCGATGCGGCGAGTGAGCTGCGCACGATCGCGGCGCGAATCGAGGCATCGACTCCGGCCGACGAACATGTGGGTCTCGCGGCCGGTGCCGCAGCGCTCAAGCTCTTCATCGTCGAGCTTGGGGACGGTCCCGAAGAAGACGCAGGCGACGTTCCGGACATTGTAGCTCTGACCAAAGCGATGGAGGCGGCCGACTCCGCGCTGGCGCGGGCGGAAGGCGCTCATGACAGCGCGGTCGATGCGCTGAGGAGCGCCGAGAACGAGGATGGCCCGCTCGCCACCGCCGAGGCACGCGTGGCGAGCGATCTCGCCAATGCCAAGGCCCAGATCGAGACGATGGAGGGCCGGCCGGATTTTTCCAGCCTGGCGACAGATCTGGTCCGTGCGCGAGAGCAGTCGGCCGCAGCGGCCGTCCGATTGGAGGAAGCGACGCGGGACGCGACGGCGCACGACCCTGCGATCATCACGCGGAAGATCGAGACCATCGATGCGCGAAATCGAGCCGCTGGCGACGCGCGGACGAAACTCGAGATGGAGATTGCCCGACTGGAAGGCACGGTCGAAAGCGAAGGTGGGAAGGGTCTGGCCGATCGGGAAGCGGCCGCTCGCGAGGAGGCCGAGGCCGCCCGATCTGCCTTGCAACGGATCGTCGACGAGGCCGCCAGCTTGAAGCTGCTGCGCGAAATCCTCGACGAGGCGCGAGATGAAACATCCGCCAAGTTCGTCGGCCCCGTGGCGAAGCGGGCCAAGCGGCATATCGAACGGCTGCTACCAGGCTGCGATCTGTCTTTTTCGGAAGATCTGACGCTGGAAGCGGTGGTTCGAGGCGGGATCAGCGAAGGCTGCGGAGACCTTTCGCGCGGTACGCAGGAACAACTCTCGGTGCTGACCCGGATCGCGTTTGCGGACATGCTGCTGGAGCAGGGGCAGCCGGTGTCGTTGATCCTCGATGACCCGCTCGTCTATGCCGACGACGCGCGGCTCGACCTGATGGTCGAGATACTGAGTGAGGCGGCCGAACGGATGCAGGTCATCCTTTTGACCTGTCGCGATCGGGCATTCCGGCACGTATCGGCGACACGTCTTTCGATTACCGGGGGCACCGGATGACGGAATCGGACGCCCTCGAAGCCCTCCGCGAAGCAACCGCGACAATCCGCGGCTACATCTACCAGTTCGACGCGAGCATCCTGGCGGTGCTGGCCGCGACCGACGGACAGGACGTGACAGTCGAGGGTGTCGAAGATTTCGATATTCGGTCGAGCGACACGGACACGTACGGCCAGGTCAAATATTACGAAGCGCAGAAACTCACGGATTCCACGCTGCGCGATGCGATCGTGCCCATGATCGAGGGCTTTTTGCGGTATCCGGCAGACGTCCGAAACCGAAAACGCTACATCCTGTACGGGCATTTCAAACAGGCTGCCGAGATCGCGCCGACGATCCTGCTCGCCGACCTGCAGCGCATCCTCATCCAGCGCCCCTACAAGATCGACGACGCAACGGGCGAGAAAACCCGAACCGTCGTGGACCTTCAAAGCAAGCTTGGCGCGTCCGATGAGGACCTTGTCGCGTTCTGCAAGCAGTTCACGGTCAAACTCAGCGAACCCTTCGATGAGCATCGATTGGCGGTAATCGGCGAGCTTCGCACGGCGCTCGGCGTCACGAAGATCGAGGCCGAGAGTTTCAGCTACCCTTCCGCGCTCTCGGCGATGGCGGCCCTGTCGAGCGCTCGGGTGAAGGTCGACCGCACCACGACCCGAAAAACATTTCTCCAGCAAATCCGCCCCAAGATGGCGCTCTACTCGGCCTGGGCGCTTCGGATGGAAGGCGAGGCCGCCTATTGTAAGAAAATTCGCGAGCTGCACTTTGCCCGGCTCAATATCGACAGCCATGACCGGTTTTTCGTTATCAGCCTGCCCGACACGGATGGGATCGAGGAGCTTCACGGCCTTGTTCAGCACATCATCGGTCGTTGGAGCAGCCACAAGATAAACGCCAAGCCCGACCGGGAGCGCTACGCACCCATCTTCTTTCTGCCTGGGCTCGATCCGTCCCAACTCGCTGAGCTCAAGCTCCGCTTGGTCGATGACAGCCACAGGATATCGGACGGCTATGCGTTCAACGGAGCGCCGTTCACCACGGAGCATCTGATGCTGCCACAGACGCGGCAATATCCGGTGTCCGCGCGCTTCGTCATGGATCAGAACCAGTTCACTGCGGCGCTGACCGCGTCGAAGCGCGGGCGGCTGATCATCCAGCTTCACGCCAGCGATCCGCATGCGCTCGACCCGGCGATCCAGCAGATCGTTGTGCCGATCATCGCGGCCAGCATGGCCAGGAAAATCATCTAGGGGGGAGAGTGCGAATGTCCGGTGAAGAGGAGATCAACGCCGAGGTTGTGTCGGTTTTTCCGAACAAGGTTCGGATCGCTGTCGACGACCTTACTTCATTCCAGATCGCAGAGCAGTCGCTGCGCGTCGGATCTTTCCTCAAGATTTCCGACAATGACGATGTCTCCCTCATTTGTATCATCGAGAATTTCTCGATCGAGATGCGGGAGAAGGGCGGCGACGCCAAGCGTGTTTACATGATCGAAGCCTACCCGCTCGGCACGCTCTCTGCGGGTGTCTTCCGTCGTGGGGGCGATGAGCTTGCGATCCCACCCAAGAAGGTCGTGCCGGCCACGCGATCCGAGATTGCCGCGATCTATGCCAACGCGTTCGAGGAAGATCAGCGCTGTTGCTTCTCTTCGCTCACCCGACAGCGCGACGTGAAAGTGCCGGTCCATGGCGACCGCTTTTTCAATAAGCATATCGCTGTGGTAGGAGCGACCGGATCGGGAAAATCCTCCAGCGTAGCGACGATTCTGCAAGAGGCGACCTCTGCGAAAGCTTCAGAATATACCGGGCTGAATAACTCGCATATCGTCATATTCGACATCCACGGCGAGTATAAGTCGGCGTTTCCAGGCGCCAATCTGCTCTCGGCCGACGACATCGTATTGCCTTACTGGCTATTGAACGATGGCGAGATGGACGACATGTTCCTCGAGTCGGGCGATAGCAACAATTATAACCAGGAAGCCCTGCTCCGCTCGATCATTACCCATTGCAAGGAGATGGCGAATCCTGGCGCCACTAAGGTCAATTTCGACAGCCCGTTGCGGTACGATATCGGGCATCTTCAGAACTGCTTCGCGAACCTCGCTCGGGAAACGAAAGATGCAAACGACCCGCTCACCATCGAAACCAAGGCTGGCGTGATCACAACATTCGCCGACGACCGCGAACGCCTTACGGCATATGCGTCGGATCGCGTCGATTTCGCAGCGAAGAAGACGGGCAAGATCAACAGCGGACCCTACGCCGACGGCACCATCGACAAATTCGTCCGTCGGATCGCGGCGAAAATCAGTAATTCCCGCCTCAACTTCATGTTTGGTGATAAGGCCGCGGCGTCCAGCCTGGAAGACGTCCTTCGCCAGATTACCGGCTACGACAAAACGTCCAGCGCCAATGTCACTATCATCGACCTGAGCGGCATTCCATTCGAGGTTTTGAGCATCACGGTATCGCTGGTGACCCGGCTCCTGTTTGACTTCGCCTATCATGCGCGTCGAGAGACCGGCACCTGCACGGTTCCCTTTCTGCTCGTCTATGAAGAGGCGCACAAATACGCTCCGCGCAGCGACCTCTCGCGGTTCAAGGCGTCGCTCACTTCGATCGAAAGGATTGCAAAGGAGGGCCGCAAGTACGGCGTCAGCTTGATGATCTCGAGCCAACGACCCTCGGAGATATCCGAGACGATCTTTTCTCAGTGCAGCAACTTCCTGGCGATGCGGCTGACCAATCCCGACGATCAAGCCTATGTCAAACGTCTGCTGCCCGACACCCTCGGCAACCTGACGGCCGGTTTGCCGGCGCTCGAGCAGGGGGAGGCGTTGTTGATCGGGGATGCGGTTGCGATGCCTTGTGTCGTGTACGTCAAGCCTTGTTCACCGCAGCCATCGTCGAACGACATCCGCTACTATGAGATCTGGAAGGATCCTTGGCACGCTGCCGGCTTCTCCGGCAGCTTCGAGCAATGGCTCAAATGAGGCGGACGAAAGCGAATGGAATGCTCCCGGATCGATGAGAGCGGCTACACCGGTTTTGCCTCCCGAGATGCGGAATCAGACTGGGGGCCGAAACCGATCTTTGGTAAGGTCGACCTCGCCATGGCGGCGCAACGCCGCCTCCAGTCAACTTCGATCCATGCGCGGGATTGAGCGAGTTGTCCGGCGAGGTCCAGCAGCAAATTTCGGCGGCGTTCACGCACCTATTCCGGCAGATCGGCTTCGCGCAGTACGCGCATTACCTCACGAAAAACCCGGCCAAATTCGGGCAGATCGCTCATCTGATGCTGTAGGCGCGCTGTCCATAGCGTGCTCAAGCGCTTCTCTTTGGCGGCGATCGCGGCGGTCACGCCATTGGGCGCGCGCTCCCGAAGAGCGAGCTTCTGGGTGAACTCAGCGAGATATTCGGCCGGTCGGATGTCACGCTCCTCGAGCAAATTCCAAAGGTCATAAAGATCGCGCGGCTCGGTGCGGGCCTTGTCGGACAAGGCCGCCAGCTTTTCGACGAATATCTCCGCTAAGCTGTAGGCCAGAATGGTCGGGCCTTCCGGCAGGTCAGAAAATTCCTCGAAGGTCCGCAGGATCGGGCGCTCGGTCAGCGGAAAGCAGAACACCTCATTGATCGTGATATCGACTTTCACGTCGCTACGCGCCGGCAGGGGGCCTTTGTAGCTCAGATAGAAGGTGTGGGTGTTCTGATGGCCATGCCGGTCGGGCCGATCATAGGCCATGTTGATCCCCGACGCCGCCTCGACGATGGCAAAGATTTCGTTCAGGCCGGAGAGGATCGCGTCCAGTTCGATCGGCTTGTTCAGCGAAAAATCGAGATCCTCGGAGAAGCGGTAATTCTCGAACCAGCAGCGGCGCAATGCCGTCCCGCCCTTGAAGGCGAGGAATTCGCGCAAAGGATGCTGGGCCAGACCAGTCAGGAACCAGGCCAGGCAATAGTCGCGTTCGATCACCGCCTCGGGCACGCGGCGGCCGCGAGGCTTGAGAAGGCCGTTGGCGATACGGGAGAGATCGCGCTGGGGAATCATCAACTGCTCCGGATTATATCGAGTTCGTCGGGCTCGACGTTGAGTCGGATGCGCCATCGGGCCAGCATCCTTCCCTCATTGGGAAACAGGGGATCGAGACGCTGATAGGTCGGGGTCAGCCGTGCGCGCAACGGCTCCAATGCGGCTGCGTCGGCCAGCCCGTAAAACTCCAGCAGATATCCCAGGCGGCGGATTACCGCGCCAACACCAAGGCGGAGCGCGTAGTCGATCATCAGTTCGACCCGCAGCGTATCGCGCTTCATCCAGAGTCCCTTGGCGACCTCCGTGACGCCGCCGACATATTGCGGATGGTCGAGACCATCGATGATGGTCCGCTCGGGATCGCTGACCCTGACCTGCTCTTCGGATGTGATCCAGATCTCGGTCAGACCGAAGAAATCCTGCGGTTTGACATCGACGAAGCGGAACTCGTATCCGTGAATGTGCTGCGGGCGCAGCCGTTTGGTGCAGGAGACGATGATGGTCAACTGCGGTTGGGTGACCATGCGGTGCAGCTCGAGGGCGCTGCCGTGGGAGATAAAGTAGTCCGCGTCACCAACCAGCGTTCTTGCGATGAGGTAAGGATCGCTCACATGCTCGGTGTCGCGGCCCCGCTCGAATGGCACCAGATTGTAGAGGCCAGGCTTGAGGCGCGTGACGATGCCGCGCGCTTCGGTGTTCGCAACGAGGCTGCGTGCCGATGACGGGCTCAGACCGGTGATCTCGGTGACGTCGGCCAGCGAAAAGATCGGCTGACGGCGTTCGTTGAGCTCGACGATCAGCTGAGCGGCCCGAGGGCCAAGCGTCTTAAAGTTATATCCTTCGCGCAATTTGAGCCTCTATGAGCGATGTACGGCGCGTTCGATATAACGGTAATTATATTATTTGGCAAGATTGTCGCGATCTATGGGACGGTTCGCGCGGGCGGTATATATCCTGCGGACTCACAGGTTGCACCGCTCGCGGTTCATCAATAGCGATAAATGTTCGGCAAAAACGAACAAAAGTGGCGGTTCTTAAACCAAGCCGCGATCGGCCGACCAATCTGTCGCAGAGGCGACTGCGTCACAAAGGGTTCGATTTCCGATCACCGAGACCGGCTGCGTTCCTGTGGCTTGGGCTCGCGACCTGGACGAGAAATGGGAGGCTTGGCTGGATTTGGGCCGCGGGCCACATCCTGCCCGACGCTGGGGGAGGCATCCTTGACCATTGCCGGGCGGATGTTCCGTCCCGCCGCAATATGCGCATCGAGCTGTGTGCGGGCGACTGTCATCACCCGCGCAACCGCCTCGGGATTGCCGAACAACGTCCGTCGTATCACCGCCTCCATCACGCGCATCTGGCTATCCGCCGCGCGATCGTTCGGCGTGTTACCATGATCGCCGCGCCGGGGATCCGAATGTTCCAAACCACTGCCGCCGCTCTGCCGGCTCATCCCGGATGACCCACGGACAGCATCGACGCCACGGGCTGTCATGGGTGCAATCGAATTGCGGCTAGTCTCCCCGCGCAGCCGGTCGAGCTCTTGCAGATCGCGATCGTTGGGCTTGTAGCCGCGTACCTCCAGTCCCTTTTGGCTGGCCTCCAACCAGGTGGATCGCCGGAACTCCTCCGATCCCGTGACATGAATCCGGTCCCAATTGCGGTGCTGTGCGATAGCTACCAGGTCCTTGACGACCTCCTGGCTCTCGGTCGCCGTGACCAGGCGTCGGCCCTGATCGCGAAACGCGGGATTCTTCGCTTGCGCCGTCGTGAAAAAAGCAGGCTCGCCTGACCATTTCGCCTTGTCGGCATAATAGCGTTTCCGCACGCTCTCCGGCACATCGCCCGCCTCGACGGAATGCACTTTGGGCGCGCCTCGCGATGCACCGACATCGCCGACACGACCAGACGCTTCAGTGGGACCACCCTTCCGTCCCATAGACGAGAACTTTTCCGGCGCTTCCGCCCCAGGCGTCGTCGCTTTGCGCCGTTCTACGTCGTCAATGCCAACGCTATTGGTACTGGTACGTGCTGCACCCGGTTGCTTGCGATCATTCTCTGCCATGGTCATGCCTCTCGGTCACAAGTGCTGGAGATGGGGCTATGGTGCCCGCAGGTTCGAGAACGGCCCGGGCCGTCATCGCCGTGACGAAGGCGATAGCCGCCTGTTCGTCGCCGGGCGGTGGTAGATCCACCATGTCGCCCAGCACCAACATGTCATCGGTGATTTCGGCAAAGCCCGACAGTTCGTCACTGGTCAGCGTACGCTTGGTAGGTTGCCCGCGCTCTACCGGCGCGGTCGCTTGAGCGTCGTGCAACAAGGCCCTCTTGGCGCTAATGGCCTGCGCCAACGGATCAGCGCTGCTCGCCACGCCTGCCGGGTTTGCAGTAGACGGCGCTGCGCCGATGGTGATCGGGCGGGGTGCAACCTTGGGTGGATCACTGATCCGGCTCGTGAAACGCTTCGAGCGGAAATACTCGATCTTGCGGCCCCTGACGGGCGGAATGCCTCCGCGCATCAGCAGAAGGTCGCCCTTGGGCATCTGCATCAGTTCCTGGGGCATCATCAGCGCGCGGCGCTGGTCTGATTCCGAGATACTACGGTTGGCGAGCAGGCCATGAATCGTCCGGCTCTTTGATTTGACGTTCATTGTGAAAAAGCCGAGCCTCTCGGAGAGCTCGTTGGCGACCTTCAGTTCCTTGGGCGTGAACACGATCTCCAGTCCGCAATTCGCGATGATCTCGTCGGTTACGTCCGCGCCATAGATACCGCGGGGCTGGGACCGGCTCTGGATGACTGGCAACAGGCGAAGCCCGTAGCCTGCAACGTAGGAAAAAGCCGATGCTATGACCGGCGCCTTGCCGAGGCGGGCGAACTCGTCGAGCAAAATGAGCACCGGCACGCGGCCGCCATTCTCGGGAAGTTCCCGCGTATTGAGATCGATCAGCTGCTGGAGAAAGAGGTTATAGACGGGCGCGATGCGGTCGATATTGTCGGGCGACACCCCAAGGTAGATTGATATCCGCTCGCGTCGGACCTGACGCAAATCGAAATCGGTCTCCGACGTCGCGGCATCGACATAGGGGTTGAGCCAGAGATTGAGTTTCGAGGTGATCGTCTGCTTGACGCCTGAAAAGGTGTTGTCGGACGCGGAGGTGAAGTCACTCAGCGCCGAGACACACGCCTGACTCAGCCGCTGGCCGCGGCGCTGGGCCTCCTCGACGACTTTCGGCAATTCGACCTTGGGATCGCCTGTCGTCAGCCGCCGATAGATTTCGCCGATCGTGAAGGGGAGGGCGGGATTGGCCGCGACAAGGGCGCCGACGCCAACAAAGGCCGCGCGCGCGGCTTCCGCCCAGAACGGATCGGCCTTCTCCGGCGCCGGAAACAGCATACCGCCGATCTTCTGGAGTTCATTGATCACATCGGTGTCGTCGAGCCGGTCGATGAAGCTCAAGGGATTGTAGCGGGCGCTCCGCCCTTCGGGATCGAGCGGATCGAACAGATAGACCGCCTGACCATGCCGGGCGCGAAAGCCAGCGGTGATGTCCCAATTCTCGCGCTTCACGTCGAGCACCACTACAGAGTCCGCCCAACTCAGCAGATTGGGAATCACCACGCCGACGCCCTTGCCGGCGCGCGTCGGAGCCTCGAGCAACACATGTTCGGTGCCGCCGAAAACGAGATAGCGGCCGCCTTTCTGCCCGACAATGATCCCGCTGTTGCTGCGCAGGTGTTCGCGCCGGATTTCGCTTTCACGCGCGAACCGCGCCTCGCCATGGAGCGTGCGCCCTTGCTTCAGGACGATGAGCAGGATGACGAAACCGATGGCGCCGCTGACCAACGCACCGCGCTCCAGCCACAGGTGCAGGAGCGGATCGCCGCGGTAATACCAGAGCCATGCGGGGATCGCCGAGATCTGCATGCGTGGGCCGATCTGGTTCAGGCCGACCAGTGCGACCAGCACCGCACACAGGGCGCATGCCAAAAAGGTCACCGCGAGCATCCCCGCGACGATCGCAACCTTAGTGAGCGGTCGTGCGTCCGACAGCCGGATCAAAATACACCTCCTCGACTTCGAATTTTCCGGCGCGCTTGCGGGTCTGGACGACGACGTCGACGAGCATGTGCAACAACCCACGGATATCGTCGCGGGCCAGATCGCGCCCGCCCTCGGATTCCTTGACCAGCAACGTCAGCTGCTCGAACGCGCCCATCGCCGAACCGGCATGGACGGTGGTGATCGAGCCCGGGTGACCCGAGTTGACGTTGCGCAGATAAAAGAAGGCCGTGCCGTCGCGGAGCTCCTGCAGGAGGATGCGATCGGGCCGCATGCGCAGCGCACTTTCGAGCAGCTGCTTGGGGCCGACCTTCGCCAAACCCTGCCGCTCGCTCGAATAGACCATATGCACGACATTGCGATGCTCGACGACGAGCTCGCGGGTATCCTCGATCGTGAGCAGCCGCTCGTCGGGAGGGATTAACTGGATCAGCGCCTTAGCGAACGTGGTCTTGCCCGAGCCGGTCGCGCCGCTCACCAGGATGTTCTTGCGGGCAGCAACGGCGGTCTTGAAGAAAGCCGGCCAGTCGCCGGCATCGCGCTGCGCAACCAGCAGGGCATCGACCTCGCCGAGACCGCGCGCGGCCGAGCGTGTGCCAGCGAACAAACCGGTTTGCGCGAGTTGATCGATCGCGAGATTGACGCGCGAGGGCTTGCGCACCGTGAACGATGGCGACCCGTTCGGGGTCACCGACGGAATGACGATCTGGCAACGCTCTCCGCCCGGCAAGATCGTCGAGCAGATCGGGGTCTCCGCGTTGACGTCCTGCCGCGTAAAGCTTGCGGCTGCGACGGCAAGCGTTGCCAGCCAGTCGCTGTCGAGTTCGGCAACGTCATGCCAATGCCAACCGCGATGATCCTCAATGCCGACTTCGCCGGGCTTGTTGATGACAAGCTCCGTCACCTCGACCGGCTCCAGCAGCGGCAGGATTGGTGCGAGATAATGGCGCAGGACGGCGGTGTCGCTCATCCTCAGTGCCGCAACTCGAGATTATAGACGTCGGCGAAATTGAAGTCCTTGGCGACGAAGATCCCGACCTCCTCGCCCTGGTTCTTCTTCAGCACCGGACGGATGTTGATGCTGTTCTGGAGCGCTATGCTCGCCCCCTCGCTCGGCGTGCGCGTCGTGTTGTTGAAATTGTTGCTCCCGCCGGAGACGGACTGGCCGGCGATATAAGCGGCGTCGTCGACCAGCGAGAGCAGCAGTGCGCTACCGAAGCGCGCCCAGAAGAAGGTGTCCACGGATCCGGCGAGGCCTGCGCGGCCAAGGGCGTCCGACCCCGGCGAAGCCAGGTCGATGCGCACGCCCTGCGGCGTGACGGCGCGCGTCCACAGCACAAACAGGCGGTTCTGCCCTTGCTGGATGCCACCATGATATTCGCCGAGGACTTTGGTGCCCTTCTCCATCAGCACGACGCGGCCATTCTCCGAATAGACGTCGCGCGGGATCAGGCACGACGTGTAACCGGGCTGCGCCGAATTCATGGCGGTCTGAAGAATGCAGGGGATCAGCGTGCCGGCGGTGACGAGATAGTTGCGATTGGGCAGCATCGAGGCGCGTGCCTCGCCAACGGTCGAACTCTGACGAAGCGCATCAAGCGCATTGGGCGCGCTGCGGACGGCCGGGTCGGTCGTGCCATCGCCAGCTGTGCCCGCATTGCCGGTTCCGAAGCCAGCACCGTTAGAACCTCCCGGAGCCTGCAGCGAGTCGCGGCCGCCATAGGCGATCAATGTTGAACGACGTGCCTGATCGGCCAGATTCTGGCGCGTGTTCTGCGGTGCCGCGGCTGGCTGCGCTCCGGGTTGTATTGCCGGTACGATCTGTCCGTCAGGGCCAACGGTCGGCGGAGGATTGAGGACAGGCGCGTTGGGATCGGCGCTCACGGCGCCGAGCGGCTTGGGTTTCGCTGCGACAGCATCATAGGCGACCGTTTCGCGCGCCGCGAGATCCGGCCGTTTGGACATCGCCTCGGGCTTCCCCATCAAACTCGAGCCGGTCTTGCTCGGTCCCGAGTTCACCCACAAAATGCCGAGCACCATCGCCGTCCCGGCGAAAATCAGGGCTGTATTCCGCTTTGCCGGTGTCATCCCCCCGATCGGGTCGATGCCGCGCTCGCGGATGATTTCGTCGCGTTCAGGTGTTGGATCGCCCTGCGGGCGGCGAGGGGCCTCGGCCGAAGTCTCGTCCATCGCACTCACTCCTTCGGGTCTTGTATGGTGCGCTCGACATGCGGCGATGCGGTGTTGGTGCCGTGATCGACGCCGTAAGGTGTCGGCGCGAGATTATAGATGCACAGCACCTCCCGGTTCCGGCGCAGGCGCAGTTGAGCCGCCACGGCGTGGACGACCACGAACTCGTCGCGGACATCGAACGGGACCAAGGACTCCGAGCCGTCCGGTCGCACCAGATAGATCGCCGGGATTTCATGGTTGCCGGGGAAGCGCAGAACCGTGAACTGGCCATTGTCGGAGATCTCCGACGGCTGAAGGTCACTCGCACCCTGGACCTTGTAGTTCAGGTTGCGCGGCCCATCGATGACGCCGTGGTCGAGGGCTCCCCGAACGGCACTCGCCTGCAGCGCGGCGACGCGCTGCGCCTCCTGGGTGGCGCGCATGCGCGCGGCACGATCGGCCTCATCGCGCGGGTAGCGAAACCGAACCTGGAAGAATGTGTCGCGGCTCCCGCTACCGATCGGTCCCCGGCGTGCGGTCAGTTCGAAGGCGTAGTTGCGCAGCTCGCCCCCACGATTGGTCGTGACGATGAGGTTGGTCGGTCCCGCCCGCTCGCGGGGCTTCAGGAACAGGATGTGACCGGCAACCGCCACTTCCCATGAGACGGTGTCGCCGAGCGCAACATGTTCGATCGTCTCATCCGCGCCGAGCACCACCTGGGTCGCCGTCCGAAATGTGCCGACGATCCGGTAGACCTGCGTCTCCTGATATTCCACGAACTTCACGCGCGGATCCGCCGGCCCACCGCGCGGGGTGTCCTCCGCAAAGGCGGGTGTCGCTATGATGGCGAGAAGACTCGCTATGGAGAGAAAGCGCTTCACCGCACCACCTCGGGGTCCGCGCGGTAATTCTCGACCTGGAATCCCAACGGGTTGCGATAGCGGTCGCCCTCCGCCATCGGTGCATTCGTGTACCGGAAGGTGACGGTAGCGATCCAGTCGCTGTTCTGCGTATCGGTGTCGGTCTGCACCGTCCGCGTGAAGCGGACGTTGGCCACACGGTCGTTGATGAAGGCAATATTGCGCACTCGGGCCTGGACGACCGCACCCTTGCCCCAGACGACCTGTGGGCTCGCGGCGTTGTTCGAGCTGAAAAACCGGCCCCAGCGTTGCTGCTCGCCTGGTTCGGACAGGATGGTGACAGCCCGGAAATTCTCCTCGGCCGCCGCCGGCAACCAGCTTTCCCGCGTCCGGACATATTGCGCGAGGAAGAATTTCGTGACCGCCTCGTCATAGCGCATCGGCTTCTGGGTGAGGGTGGTCTGCACATCGACCGCGCCCGTCGTCTGATTTACGCGAATGATGTACGGCATGACCGTCTTCAGCGGGGCGAGGCCCGCGAGTGCGAAGCCCTCCGCGGTCGCGGCAAGGAGCCCCAGGCCGGCCACGACCCAGGCGATGCGTTCGGATCGTAACGATTTGCGCTGACGGTCCTGATCCCAGGATCGGGCATGCCCGAAATAGAGTTCGGCGTCCTTTGCCGGCACGCCTTCGGTCTGATTCCGCATGATCAGCAACTCCCAAGGGTGCTGGGGGTCGCGCGCGCGGACGTCTTCTCGGGAAGGGGGGCGGGAACGGGCGGGGGCGGCGTGCCGGCATCAATTGGCTGTTTGATCTGCGGCACGGGCGGCGGGGCAGGGGGTGCCACAATTGCCGGGAGCGGCGAGCCCGGCAGAACGCTCCCGTATATATTCACCTCGCGCAGGTGTTTGCCGTTGCAGACGGGTAGCTTCTTCGGCCCTGATGCCCCGTGGGCGAGTGCCGGAAGCAAGGCGCTGGCGAGCGCTGCCTGGCGCAGCGCGCGGCCTATCATGGATGGCCTCATCTTTGGGTCCTTCTGGTCATCATGCGCGGCTCACCGAACCGCCACGCTGGGCGGCGCGTTCGAGATTGCGACTGTTGCGGGCGATGCGGCGTTGCTGGAACGGTGCTGCCATGGACCCCCACGCAGAGCCAGCGAAGGCGCCGACACCGGCCGCAGCGCCCCCCGCAATGCCGGTCGCGATGGACGGGGCCTGGAAGAAGAAGATCGTACCAAGGAAGATGTAGACCGCAAATAAGACGGCGCCGATCGTCACGTCCGGCGTGCCTTCGGCTGCGGTGAGCGCCGTGGCACCAAGATCGGTAATCAGGGCCGTGATGGCGATGATCACCGCCATAAGGACAATATAATTGAATACCTGTCCGAGCCACCCGTAGAAGAAGCGACGCGTGGTTTCGAATAGCGACAACGCTATGAAGATCGGACCGAGCGCAATGACGACGGCGAGCGCCACCTTCGCAAACACGGTTATCGCAAATCCGATTGCTGCGGAGAGACCCGCCAATCCGTAAATCGCTACCGCCAGCGTGAGCAGAACGAGCTTCCACGGATTAATGTCCAGATAGGTCGCTGCCTCGGTTCGGATGATCAGAACGAGGGAATCGACCTGGCCGAAATAATCGTCGAAGACCGATCCGACGCTAGTGATGGTCTTGCCCGCCAGCGCCTGTGAGATGGCGTCCGGCATCCCATGAAAGAGTGGATTCGTGATCCACTCGGAGTAGGCGACGGTTGTAGCTGCAACATAGAGGAGGCAGAGCTTCACCATCCGGTACACCAGCTCGCCCCAAGGCTCGCTGACGATACCGCGCATCACCATATAGCCGAACAGCGCGATGTATATGACCAAGCCAAGCGCCAGCGGTCCCCGCACGACATCAATAACGTTGTTGAGACGCTCGTTCAGGAAGAGATCGAGCTTCCCGTCGATGTTGGTGTAGATATCCGCGAAGAGTGTGGACGCCATGGCCAATTCCCCGCCTATTTGTGACCCAGCGAGCGCTCGAGCTTGTCGGCGTTCTCGACGTCCTTTGCGTTGCTGCATTCCTGGGCATCGGTGTGGGTGCCGTTGGCGCACGCGGCGAGGATCTCAGCGCGTAACTTGGGATCGGACTTCAGGTCCGCCTTGCCGATCGGCTGCCCGCAACCACTCAGGAACGTGGCCGCGAGAACTGGGAGGGCCGCGGCGATCCCCTTCACGGCCGGCGGCTCAGGCTCTGCTGAAGCTTGGCGAGGCCGGTCTCGTCATCTCGCTGCGAACGCAGTCTCGCCTCGGCGGTCTGCCGCATCTGAAGCGCCTGAAGCTGGACCGCATCGTTCTGGATATGTGCATTTTCCACGCCAACACGGGCTTGGATATCCATCACGTCCTTCGCGTCCGACGCGGTGTCCAGCGACGAACGCAGTTCCTCGAGACCCGTCGTTCTCTGGGCGGTGACGCCATATGCTGCCTCGGCAATGGCCGCGTCGCGCGCCGCCATGTCACCATTGCGGGAGATTGAATCGCGGTTCGAGCGCTCGAAAGCCGTCGCGTCCGGGCGAAGCGCGGGAAGCTCGACCCGATTGCTACGACGTATCCGATCTGCGGCAGAGCCAAGACTGCCGAGGCCTGTCGTGTCCGAAGACATAAGACGCTGAATGTCTCGTGCTTCGCTCGGCAAGAGGTGGCGAACGGCGTCGGCGTTCAGGGAAGAGGCAATCTGATTGACGTTCGTCAGCTTGTTGACGCTGTTGAACATGTCGGTGGCCTGGGAAATTTGCTGCTTTCCCTGTTCGATCATCGACAGGGTATTCTTCACCGTCGAGAGGGTCTGAAGGAACGTGCTGGAATCATAAACCGGGATGCCCTGCGCGAAGGCCGGCACAGAGATCGCCAATCCGCTGACAATCGCGAGCGCTCGTATTACTTTCATGACCTTATCCTTTCCTTCTGGTGGTGGCACGGCGGCGCTCGTGAAAGACGGGCAGCCAGTGGCTGGGATCGTCGCCATGTTCGCGGCGAACCTGATCGAGGATTCCGACGGTTTCTGTGGTGCCCGAGAGGACGGCCAGCTCGTCGGACAGGCCGCCAAGATCCAGTTCCACCACGATGGAATCGTGACCCTGCTTGACCAGAAACCGTCGGCTTTCGGGGATCAGATCGTTTCTGATGAGCTTGAACTCGGCACGGGTGAGGCCGAGCCCATCGATATAGTCGACCTCTCGGCCATGGGGGTTGGGCAAGAGAATTTTGGTGGCGACCTGTTCCATGATGCTGTGCGAGATGTCCGATCGCAGAGCGTCAGCCGGGCTTTGCGTCCCGAACACCAGAAAGGCATTCTGCTTCCGGTAGGTCTTCAGGCCGTCCTGCGCGAAGGCACGGAAGGCATCATCGCCCAGCGCCTTCCAGAACTCGTCGATGTCGATCACCAGACGACGGCCATCCAGCAGGGCATCGATCCGGTGGAACATGTACATCATGAGCGGGGTGCGGATCTCGGGATTGTCGAGGAATTCCGTCATGTCGAAACCGATGAACCGGGCCTCGAGGGTCAGCTCGTCCCGGTCATTGTCGAACACCCAGCCAAGTGCGCCGCCGCGCGACCATTTCTCAAGGCGCGCGCCTATCCCTTCCGGATCGCGCTGTCCGAGCAATTGACGAAGCGCGAGGATGGACCGCTCCTCCGGGGGAAGGCGTCCGATCGAGAGGATGCCCTCGTCGATCATCCGCTCCTGGGTGACGCCGAGCTGGGTGCCCGGGGGAGTCACCAGATGCCGGATCAGCCTGCCGAGGAAAACGATGTTGCCCGGGGTCTGCTCAAGCGCGCGGAGTGGCGCGAACCCGGTCGGTACGCCGTTGCGCAGCGCCAGATAGGTGCCACCGGACGACCGCACATAGATCTCGGCCCCTCGGTCCTTGTCGATGAAAATCTGCTGCGCGCCGGTTTTCTCCAGCTGCGCCATCAGGAAATTCTGGACGACGGTCTTTCCGCCGCCCGACGGACCGATGATCAGCGTGTGGCCAAGATCGTTCACATGGAAGTTGAAATAGAAGGGAGACTGGGCCGCGGTCTTCATCAACGCGATCGCAGCACCCCAGTGATTGCCATCGGGCTTGCCGGCAGGGAAAGTATGGAACGGCGAGAGCGCGGCGAAATTGCGCGACGTGATAGCCGCTGGCCGCGCACGCCACGCGAAGTTGCCTGGAAGCTGCGACCAGAAGGCAGCCTCCAGCGCCGGACCCTCCCGAGCGGCCACCAGACCCGCGTCGGCGAGCGCGGCCCGGGCGGTCGAGAGATTTTCGGCTAGTCGCTTTTGGTTTTCACCGAACACCGCGAGCGAGAAATGATGCTCGCCCAGGACAAAGCGATTGCTCTGCAGATCGTCGGCCGCATCGGCCAGCTCAAGCGCCTGGCTCGCAGCGGCATCTTCGGTCGAGGCCATCTGGTTCTGGCGACGGCGCAAGCGCTCGGAGGCCCGCGCCTTGCCCATGAACGCGAAAGATTGTGTGACGACGAACGCGAAATCCTGGCTGAGGAGCGCGTTCATCTGGCCGGGCCGCGTCATCGCCGGATATTCGCGGATGCCGAAAAGGCCCACGAACCGGCTCGTATCATGCGCCCGTACCTCGACCGTCTCGCGGCCGAAGATCACGCGTTCTCCATAGATGGCGGAACCCAGGTGGCCGCGGACCAGAGGTACCCTGCCAGCACGGCCCATCATCACCAGTTCAAGCACCTCGAGCGGCTGCGAAAACATCAGGCCATTGTGCTCGTACAGGTGGAGGCGGCGGGGCCGGCAGCGTGCGAGGAGCTTCTCAATGTCACGCGCCTTGTCCTCAAAGCGCGCCAACTCGTCCTCGTCGACTTCGGTCCCCTCCTTGCGTGCCGATGCCAGACGGCGAAGCAGTACGCCGGTACGGTCGGCCGATCCCACGGACGGACGCATGATGAGCGTCAGGTACAGCTCGTTGACGAACATGCGCTTGGCGGTCACCCGCGCGCGGTATTTTGCATCGAGATCGGCCGCAAAGGCCGAGCGAAACTCGCCTTCGGGATAGTCCGTGATCGGCCGGCGGACAATATGCGTCCAGATCGCCAGACGGTCGTCGGCGATGTTGCGCAACGTGCCGTTGAGCTTTTCGTGCCAGTCGTTGAGATGGATTGGGTCGGCCGTCTCGAATGCAAGGCCGTCGAGCTTGAACATCATCATGAGATCGCGCCCGTCGAGCGCAATGATGTTGTCGTCGATATGACGCGCATAGGGGAGATAGCGCGCGGGGTCGGCCTCGTTCTTGAGGATCCGCCACGGCGTCCGGGCGGCAGCGCCGCCCAACGAGCTGGCCCGGCTAGCCATGCGCAAATCCCCGGCGTTTCGCTCCATCGATCGGCAGGGGCGAGTATGAACTACCGCCCCACCATCCCCTGTTGCGGCATCGTGCTTTTGTCGTTGTCCAGAGCCACAAGAGGCGGAAGGCGTTCGCGTCGTGCCGCACGATCAGCCTGGCTATGGCCAGAAAGGCCCCGGCGAGAGCAAAAGCGTAAAGCGGGTTGCCGGTGATGATAAGGGTCAGGCACGCCGCCAGCGCGATCGGCAGCGACGCTTCGATCGGAACGCCCAACCACATCGTCGGCCGGGTCACGGCCAGGAAGAGCGTCTCCTCCCTGAGTTTTTCGTCATCCATCCCGGCGCACTCACGCGCCGCCAGTAATGGTATCGACGATCCACTGCGCGCTGAACACGATGAAGATGCCGACGATGACGGTGACCAGCAGCCCCAGGCTTGCCCGCCCGGTGAAGAACATGAAACCCACGATGACGACCGCGATCACCGCGATGGTTTTCGCAAAAGTGCCGGTCAGCCAGGTCTTGATGTTCTCGGCCATCGAGGTGACGCCATCGGCCGCTTGGGCATGGGCCGGATCGGTGAGCAGGAGCGACACTGCTATGACCGCGACAAACAGTGCCAGATACTGCGCAAAGGAGCGCCGGCGCGGCGTCAGCCATATCTTGGTTTCGGTCGCTAAGGCAGTCATTCGGCTTGTCCTTTCGGTGAACTGTTGAATGCTCCCCCAAAGACCATCAATGATGCCGTCTGCGCCCCCGCAGTGGTGTCCCATCCGTTTTGGACGCGCGGCGAGCGGACGTCGGCTGGCGGCTGTGTAAATTGGGGTTCAGGCGTCACGGGCGCTGGCGAAGCGGCGGGCGCTGGGGCCGCTCCACGCCTGATCGCTGGCACCACGACACTCGACGACGCGTAGACACGGCCGACATAGCCGTTTCCGAACCCGCGCGAACGACTACCCGTGTTGTACATCGACATGGCGGTCGCGATGGCCACTTCTGTAGAAGGGCTGGAGCGCGCGACGCTCAGATAGTTGGAAGCCAGCACGCGTGCGGCTGCGGCGAGATTGCGGCAGGAATCGAAGGCGTCCTCGACCGACAGGCCAAGCCATCTCAGATTTGCGCTGTTGATTTGCCCCAGACCCAAATCGATGTTGTAGCCGCGGGCGATCAGCGATCGGGCGGCTGCGACAGCCGACGCCCGATCGCTGGGATTGGGCGCACGCACCCCCTTCGAATTCACGCCGATGGCGTAGGGATTGAAATGACTCTCGGTGTGGACGACCGACACAAGCGTTTCGACCGCAACCGATGGTGCGCATTGCTGCGCCAGTCCGACCACGGTTGCGAGCTCGAGGATCACTGGGCTGTGGTCCCGGGTTCGCTCGGAGACACTGGCAGGCTTTCAATATTCGCAAGCGAAAAGGATTTCTGCCGCCCGTCGGTGAACGTCATCACGACCCGGCGTCGCGAAGCGGAATCGCGATCATAGACCTTGGTCTTCGCAACGCCGCCACCGGAGCAGCCGGGGAATGAACCGCCCAATGCCAGATGCTCCCAGAGCTTCTCCATAGGCGGCAAGCAGGCGGGGTACTGGGTAGCACCGCCCGGGTTCGAGAGGCAAAGCAAAACCTGGCAGCCCAGATCGTTGGCAGACGCAGGAGCCGCCTGAGCGGATATCGCCACGATCGGAACGGCAAGGGCAAGGCGCAGGCGCTGCATCTGATTTCTCCGCTTTTCAGCGCCGCTGCATTAAAATTGCACCGACCACTCTCCGTTGAAAATCACCTTTCTTTTGAACCCGGTGCGGCATTTTCGGGCAATCCCCCCACAAGGGGGGAGCGCTGCGATTAGTTTTCGCTCGATGCGGCGCATAACTGGCGTTGCCGTTCGAGGAATTCCTCAAGTGCTGCCGATTGATCTGGACGTAAGGCATCGATCGCGCCGAGATGCTCGGAGCGTTTCTCGCCGAGCAGAAGAGATGGGCATCGCCCTTCGTAATTCCCCAAATTGGGCCGGTGTTGCTGGTATCCGACCAAAGCCGCCAAATCTGGAGAGAACGTCCGTGCTATCTCGGGCGGATAGACCAACCACTGATTTTCATATGGTTTCAGCCATCCGAGGCAATAGCTAACGATCATACCTTGGCGCACATCCGGTGACCGGTTGCCGCCAGCACCATGAAGGGTCGAGCCGAGGAAGATGATCGCAGATCCTGGACTGCATTCCACGGCCACCGGATCCTCGGGAGGTTCAGGTGTAAGCGCATTTGCGGCGTGGCTGCGCGGCCAGATCAGGGTCGTGCCATTGTCGTGGCGATATTCGGTGAACGGCCACATGACGTTGATGAGATACTCGACCTCACCAGTTTGGCCCCGCCACATATCCTGATCGCGGTGGGGAAATTGCGGCAGTGCGCCGGGATGCAGCTCGAGAGCTTGAGCGAGATTGAGCTGTATGGTGTCGCACCAAGGACCGAGCACAGCTTGCGCGATCGCCATGATCTGAGGATGCTGGATGAATGCCGATGAATGGTTCGATCGTTTGAGCAGGCTTCCGAACCTCTTGGTGTGGCTGCCGTAGAAACCGCCTTCGCAAAATGGCGTTGCCTCGAAGTGGGGGGCCATATCTCTCGCCAGCGACTCGACCACGGTGGTGGGCATGAGTTGCTGGCCAAGGGGATGAGCGCCTCGCCGGGCGCAGCGGTGGGTCGCGCTGTCTTCGAC
>OFRL01000085.1_pt1 | contig 49691 bp, 37 predicted proteins | sample 1543121 | NCBI WGS metagenome assembly OFRL01 (sample SAMN07774228, study PRJEB24372) | wastewater metagenome | isolation source: Lake Maggiore Cannobio | place: Italy: Cannobio | collected 2016-01
GCGTTGGATGCAATCGTGAACAAGATCGTGAAGAAGACCCTGCCGGTGCTGCTCACCAGCGCAGCCGTGATCGTCGCCCTGCTGGTGCTGCGCCAGCTGTGGGTCTATTACATGGATGAGCCATGGACCCGCGATGCCCATGTCGGCGCCGACGTGGTGCAGGTGGCGCCGGACGTATCCGGACTGGTGGAAACGGTGCAGGTGGCCGACAACCAGGCGGTGAAGAAGGGCGACCTGCTGTTCGTGGTCGACCGTGCCCGTTACCGCATCGCGCTGGAGCAGGCCAAGGCCAGCCTGGGCGAGCGCCAGGCCTCGGTGGCACAGCTGCGCCGCGAGATCGGCCGTGACCGCAGCCTGCAGGACCTGGTCGCCGCCGAGGACGCCGAAGTGCGCCGCGCCAAGCTGCAGGCCGCACAGGCCGCGCTGGCCACCGCACAGGCGGCGGTCGACCTGGCCGAGCTCAACCTGGGGCGCACCGAGGTGCGCGCACCGGCTGATGGCCGGGTCAACGACCGCACCATGCGCGTGGGCGACTACGTGGTGGCCGGCAAGCCGGTGCTGGCGCTGCTGGATACCGGCTCGTTCCGCATCGATGGTTACTTCGAGGAAACCCGCCTGCGTGGCGTGGCCCCGGGACAAGCCGTGGACATCCGCCTGATGGGCGAATCGACCCCGCTGCGTGGCCATGTCGAAAGCATCGCCGCCGGCATCGAGGACCGTTACCGCAGCAATGGCAGCACCCTGCTGCCGAACGTGACCCCGGCCTTCGACTGGGTGCGCCTGGCGCAGCGCATCCCGGTGCGCATCGCCATCGACGAAGTACCCAAGGGTGTGGAACTGATCGCCGGCCGCACCGCCACGGTGACCGTGGACACCGGCCGCCATCCGCACAACGACAAGGCCGGCACGGCGCCGACACAGGCGGGCCTGTGAACGCCGCCCTGCCCCGTCTCGGCCTGATCGTCGCGCTGGCCAGCCTGGCCGCGTGCAGGACCGTCGGCCCGGACTATGCATTGCCGGAAGGTTCGGCGTTCAAGCGCCCGCAGGCCAATGCCGCCTTCATCGATACCCAGAACCCGCAGATCGCCGCCAACCAGGCGCTGCCCGACCGCTGGTGGTCGCTGTACAACGACCCGGTGCTGGATGGCCTGATCACCCAGGCGCTGCGTGACAACGTGGAGCTGAAGGCCGCCGATGCGCACCTGCGTCGTGCGGCGGCGGTGTACGAACAGGCGCTGGACGCCGGTGGCTTCGAGTACGAGGCCGAGGCCGGGGTCAGCCGCGCGCAGCTGTCGGCCGAATCGTTCCTGCAGGAACACGAGCTGCCGGTGATCAACCTGGCCGATGGCAAGTTCGCGGTCAGCTACCAGTTCGACCTGTTCGGCAAGCTCAAGCGCGGCGCCGAAGCGGCCCGTGCCGACGAGCAGTCGGTCGCCGCGGCACGCGATCTGGCCCAGGTCAGCGTGGTCGCGCAGGTGGCCGACAGCTATCTGGAAATCTGCCACGCCAACCACGAACTGCACGTGGCCGAGCATTCGCTGCAGCTGCAGCAGCGCAGCCGTACGGTCACCGAGCGCCTGATCGCGGCCGGCCGTGGCACGCCGCCGGAACTGGCCCGCGCCAATGCCCAGGTGGCGCTGCTGGAAGCTGCACTCCCGCCGCTGCAGGCGCAGCGCTCGGCGGCCGCCTATTCGCTGGCCGCGCTGCTGGGGCAGACCCCGGGCCAGCTGCCGGCCGGTGTGATCGACTGCGCGCACGCCCCCGCCCTGGCGCAGCCGCTGCCGGTCGGTGATGGCCGTGCACTGCTGCAGCGTCGCCCGGACGTGCGCCAGGCCGAGCGCAAGCTGGCCTCGGCCACGGCGCGGATTGGTGTCGCCACCGCCGAGCTGTACCCGGACATCCGCCTGGGTGCCTCGCTCGGTGCCGCCGGCCTGCTGGAAGACTTCGGCACGCCGATGACCCAGCAGTGGTCGATCGGCCCGCTGATCTCGTGGACGCTGCCGTCGTCCGGCACGCACGCACGCATCCACGCCGCCGAAGCCGGTGCCGATGCGGCCCTGGCCGAGTTCGACCACACCGTGCTGCAGGCGCTGCGCGAGACCCAGACCGCACTGGACCGCTATGCACAGGACCTGCGCCGGCTGCAGTCGCTGCGCATCGCGCAGGAGCAGGCCGCACTGGCCGCCGAGCAGAACCGCCGGCTGTACCAGGGCGGCCGCACGCCGTACCTGTCCAGCCTGGATGCCGACCGCAGCCTGGCCACCAGCGATGCCACCCTGGCCGCCGCCGAAGCGCAGGTCTCGCGCGACCAGATCCACCTGTTCCTGGTGCTGGGTGGCGGTTGGCAGGCCAGCGCCGCCGCGCCCAACGCCTCGACCGCAGCGAAGTAAGCCATGAACGCGCTGACCGACCGCCAGGCCTGGCTGTTCTCGATCAAGACCTACCTGGCCGCGGTGGCCGCGCTGTACATCGCCATGGCCGGCAACCTGTCGCGCCCGTACTGGGCGATGGGCACGGTGTACATCGTCAGCCAGCCGCTGCTGGGCCCGACCCGCGCCAAGGGCGTGTACCGCATCGTCGGTACGCTGGTGGCGGGCCTGGCCACCCTGCTGGTGCTGCCGGCGCTGGTGGAATCGCCGCTGGTGCTGAGCGCGGCAATGTCGATCTGGCTGGCCGGCTGCCTGTTCATGGCCCTGCTCAACCGCGGCCCGCGCGGCTACGCGTTCCTGCTGGCCGGTTACACGACGGCCTTCATCGGCTTCCCGGCGGTGACCTCGCCGGAAACCATCTTCGACACGGTGGTGGCACGCAGCGAGGAGATCATCCTTGGCACGGTGGTGGCGGTGCTGTTCGCGTCGCTGCTGTTCCCGGCCTCGGTACGTCCGATGCTGCGCGCGCGCATCGGCAACTGGATGGAGGACGCCGCGCAGTGGTGCCGGCAGATCCTTGAACGTGGCCGCGCGCATGCGCCGCGCAACCGGCTGGCCGCCGACCTGGTGCAGTTCGAGGCGCTGATCGAGTTCCTGCGCCGTGATGATCCACGCCATGCCGGTTCGGCGGTGTCGATGGAGCGCCTGCGCGAGCGCATGCTGCTGCTGTTGCCAGTGCTGTCCTCGATTGCCGACCGCCTGAGCGCGCTGCGCAGCGATGGCCAGGCCCTGCCGGAAGGACTGCCGGCACTGGTCGACGATATCCATGACTGGCTGGACGGGCCGACCAACGCCAGCGAGTACGCCCGCCTGCGCGCGCGCATCAGCGCACTGAAGCCGCAGGTGGACCGCGACCTGCAGCACCTGCAGCTGGCCAGCCTGCTGCTGCGCCTGGAGGAACTGGTGGACCTGTGGCAGGACTGCCGCACCCTGCAGCACGCGATCGACCACGGCACCGCGCCACTGGACCGCGCGCACTACCGCATCCGCACCGAACGCGTGGCCGCCGACAAGCACGTCGACTACGGCATGGCGCTGTTCTCCGCGCTCAGTGCCGGCGTGGCGCTGATGAGCTACTGCGTGCTGTGGATCGCGCTGGGTTGGGAAGGTGGTGGCAACGGCGCGATGATGGCCGCGGTGACCGCTGCATTCTTCGCTGCACAGGACGACCCTGCACCGAGCATGGTGTCGTTCCTGGTGTGGGCGATGGTCGCCTCGGTGGTGGCTGGCGTGTACCTGTTCGGCGTGTTCCCGGCGGTGCACGACTTCGGCCTGCTGGCATTGGTGCTGGCGGTGGCGTTCCTGCCGCTGGGCTTGATGCTGCACCACCCCAAGAGCGCATTGTTCGCGTTGCCGTTGACGGTGAACCTGGCCGCGCTGCTGAGCCTGCAGAACACCTACAGCGCCAACATCCAGACCTTCCTCAACTCGTCGATTGCGATGTTCATCGGCATTGGCTTTGCGGTGGTGATGACCCGCCTGTTCCGTTCGGTGGGTGCCGAGTGGACCGCACGCCGCCTGGTGCGGCAGGGCTGGACCACGCTGGCCGAGGCCGCCGAAGGCCGTGGCCAGCAGGACCGGCAGCGCTTCGCCGCACGCATGCTCGACCTGCTGGGCCTGCTCGCACCGCGCCTGGCAGCGACGCCCGAGGGCAGCGACATCGCCTCGGTGGACATGCTCAACGAGGCGCGCATCGGCCTGAACATCCTGCAGTTGCGTCGCGCACGGCTGGAACTGCCCGAGCGCAGCCGCGAAGCGGTCGAGCACATCCTGGAAGAAATCGCCGTGCATTACCGCCGTCAGATCGCCGCGCACAAACCGATTGTGGCGGCCGAGGCGCTGCGGGAGCGGCTGGATACCTCGCTGGGCCGGGTCGGCAGTGTGGCCGCCTGCAAGGCCCGCGATGAAGCCCTGATGGGCCTGATCGGCCTGCGCTTCGCGCTGTTCCCGGAGGCGAAGGCGCTGGCGCCGGGCCTGGCGATGAGTGCAGCCGAACAGCCGTAGCGCGATACCCTGTGCAGCCACAGACCTCGTTGCCGGGGTCGGATCCTTCGCCGCGAGCGAAGGCTCTGACCCCTGCTCTGCACAGGAAGCTCCAATGAGTTACGACATGATGGTGTTCGAGGCCAGCGCCGCGCCACGCGAGGCGGCGGCCTTCATCGCCTGGTTCGAGAAGCAGACGCAGTGGAACGAGCGCCACGAGTACGACGACCCGGCGGTCAGCAGTCCCGCGTTGCAGGCGTGGTTCGCGGAGATGGCACAGGAATTTCCGCCAATGAACGGGCCGTTGAGCAATGACGACGATGATCGTGCTGAGGTGACCGAGTACAGCATCGGTAGTCAGGTGATCTACGGCGCGTTCGCCTATTCGGTGGCCGAGCGCGCGCATGGCCGCGTGCAGGATCTGGCCGAGAAGCACGGCGTGGGCTTCTTCGACGTGAGTGCCGATGAAGCGGCGATCGTGTTCCCGGATGGCCTGGTACTGATCGCGTAGATCCACGCAATGCGTGGATGAACCCCGAAGCGATCAGGACGCTCTTTTGTAGAGTCGAGCCATGCTCGACTCCGTGGCCCATCAGCCGAGCATGGCTCGGCTCTACATTATTGCGGCGCAGTCGAGCATGGCTCGACTCTACAGGGGCGCTGCACCCGTGTTTGGTAGGTGCGGACCGCTGGTCCGCACTGTGCTTCGTGCATTTCGATGGCTGAGCGGAGAGCAGTCGAGCAAGCTCGACTCTACAAAAGCGGTGTTACCTGCTCTGGCAGATGATGCCCATCTTGCTCCCGCTACCAGACAAAACGGGTATCGCGCAGTGGGTCGCTGAGCAGCCGCGGCAACCACGGTGCGGGGGCACGCTGCGGATACTCCCGCATCATCTGTGCGTGCATGGCCTGCAGGTCCCGCAGCACCCAGGACTGGTAGTAGATGTCGTTGAACCCATCCGACCAACCACTCTTCACCCGCTCATGCTCGTCTGCCTCCAACGACGGCATCTGGTCCAACGACACCTCCAGGATCGTCGCCAGCGCCGCGTTGATCTGCGCATTCTCCACACCGGCCTGGCGCACGTAGTCCAGCCGATCCAGCACCCGCCGGCAATCGTAGGGGAAGCACCCGCCTGTGGCCGTGATGTAGTCAGCAATGTCCGCCAGCATGTCGGCTTTCAGCCGCCACACCACTTCGCTGTCCATCACCTGCCGTACCCGCATCGTGCGCAGCGTGCTTGCCCGCACCTCCTCCGGCGTAGTGAACGGGGCACCCGGAGTGCTGCCCGCGTGGCGTACCAGCACGATGCGATGGATCGCCTCCCTGGTGACACCCTCGATGCGCAGCGCCGCTGTCTCCGGGTGCACGCGCGGCGTCGGCACGCTCAGCATCCGCCACATGTACCACAGCACCAGCAACAGACCGGCGATGCACAGCCCGCTCATCAGCGTCCACAGATCCAGGTTCCGCGTGTAGTAGCGATAGCGCGCCCGCCAGATATAGAACGTGCGATAGCTGATGATTCCCTTTACCCATCTGTACATCGCCATCTCCTGGGCGAGGACCCCGGCGCGGCGGGGTGGATTACGCGCGTCACGCCGGGGCTCCATGGCTTACCAGCCGATGCCCACACCGACGCCCATGCTGCGCTCACCGCTGTTGGTGAACGCCCCATTGAGGCTGAAGGTGGCCGAGCCCTTCTCGTTGAGCACGCGCTGGTAGCCCACCGCCATGGCCGACTCACCCTCGCTGTAGCCCACACCCGCACCGAGGCGGTTGTAGGTGGCCAGGCCGGCGGTGTTCATCGCCATCGCCGTCTGCGCACTGCTCATCGCGGCCATGCGGTTGAAGCGCTTGTCCATCTTGTCCAGGCGGCGCTCGACGTTGCTGATCGCACCATCGGTGTACTCGTTGGCGCGGGCCAGCATCTTCTCCAGCTCGGCGGTGTCGACCTGCGGCCTGGGCGAGTCGTCCTGCTTGGCCTTCGGCTGTGGTGTGGGCTTGTCGCCCTCGCCTACGGAGGCGACCTGCTGGGAGTCCTTGCCTTCCGGCACTACGGGGGTCTCTTCGGCCTGCGGCTTCGGCACCGAGGACGTCGCCAGCGCACGCGGTACCGGGGCATCGTCGATGCGCTGCTCCAGCCCATCCATGCGCCCGTTGAGCTGCTGCTGCATCGAATGCAGTTGGCCGCCGTTGACCGCGTCGCGGCTGCCGGCCGCGACCAGGCCGTTGGCCACGTTGGAGATGACCATGCCGTTGGCGCCGGCGAGGGTGAGCTGGTTGACGCCGTCGGCGCGGACCGAGGGAGTGTCCTGGAAGACGGAGCGGAGCTGGGTCTCGACCCTGTCCACGCGCGAGGTGTTGGTGACGACCGCACCGTCCAGCGCCTCCAGTGCACCATTCAACGTGGACTGCGTCTGGCCCTGGACGTTGAAGCGCGGACCAATGATGTTGCCGTTGGCATCCACCTCGCCGCCGAGGGTGGAAAGTGCACCGCGCAGCTGGCCGACGGTGGCGGCGTTGTGGTTGGCGGTGCCGTTGGCGATGTTTACGAGGCGGCGCTGTAGCGTTCCAGCGCCAAAGGCAACAGTACCAGCTTCATCTGCAACAGAACCGACACCAATAGCAACGCCATAGCTTGCGCCCCGCATCACCGTGCTGCCAACACCGATTGCGATACCGTTTGCTTCATGGACAGACGAATAGACGCCGAAAGCAAAGCCATGCTCAGCCGTCGCATCAACGTAAGCTGCTCTGCCGAGCGCCATTGAGTTCTTTCCGGCTGCCTTCGCGAAGCTCCCAATGGCAACTGCCCCTTCACTTAGCAAAGAAGCCTCAGCGGAATCACCAATCGCAACCCCGACGGGTCCTGCCTTCGCTGCCTGCCCAGGCCCTTGGTCGCCGACAGCAACAAATCGCGACGTGGTCGACAGCTTCTGCAGCTTTTCATTGGTCTCATAGAGCTGACTGCCGCGCACAACGTCCGAACTGTCAGCCGACAGCTTCGCCTCGGCCACTCCAGTCAAACGCGCACCACCGAAGTCGATCGGGCCGTTTGCATCCATTCCTTGCATTGCCTGCTGCTCCATCTCCCGCTCCTTGCGCATCGCCTCCAGATCATTCCGATTCTGCGAGATCTTCTGCTCTGCGGCGTACAGCTGGTTGCCAGTTACGGCATCACGGCTTCCTGGGGCCACCCGGCCGTCGGCAAGATTGGTCAGCACCATGCCATTCACGCCATTCAGCGCGATCTGGCTCATGCCGTCGGCACGGGCCGAAGGTGAATCCTGAAAGATCGAGCTGAGCTGACCTTCCAGCTTGTCCGCGCGACGGCCGGTAGTGATGACGGCGCCATCGAGTGCCATCAGTGCATCCTCGACGGTGCTCTGCGTTCCGCCCTGCACTGCGTAGGTCGGTGCGATGATATTTCCGCTGCCATCCATACCTGCGCCGCCGCCGAGGGTTGCGAGGGAATCACTGAGCTGGGCGACTGTGGTGGCGTTGTGGTCGGCCGTACCGCGCGCGACGTTCACCAGACGGCGAAAAGTAGTTGCACTACCAAATGAAGCAACTCCGGCCTCATTCGCCTGAGAGCCTTCGCCAATCGCCAGCGAACCATTCGCTCCCTTGCCCACCTTTGCTCCGGCACCGATAGCAACACCTCCCCGTGCGCCACCTCCCGCAATGCCAACTTCCGCTCCAGCACCTAGTGCAAATCCACTATCGGAACCCTCGTGCACGACTGAAGCGCGGCCAATGGCCACGGAGTTTCGACCGAGTGCCTTTGCAAGGGTCCCCACCGCAGTTCCCCCATCGCTGCCGGTCTTGGCTGAGTTACCTACAGCGACCCCGGCCAGCCCAGCCTCGGCGCGTTCGCTAGTGGGAGCCACGCCAATGCTCATAAACTGACTGGCATCTTCCAGAACTGAGATCCGTGAATTGGATGAGTACAGTTGTTTCCCGGACACAGCCTCAGCACTACTTGCGCTCAAGAGCCCATCTGCAACACCACTGATCTTCCGTTCGGCATTGGCGCTATTGCGCACATCCAACGTCGTACCGCTGTTCTTCTCGCCCAATCGCACATTACCGGACGCAGATACCTGAGCCACCAGCCCACCCAGCGCCGCTGTCTCGGCCAGCGCCTTGGCTGCATCCGTCTTTGCCACGGCAGCTTCCGTGCCCGCAGACCTGGCAATGCCCTCCACCGCCGCCACCTTGTCATTGGTGGAGTTGAGCTGCCTGCCGTTGACAGCCTCATAGCTGCTGGCGCTGACCGCACCATCGGCCACGCCGGTCAGCTTCCGATTCGCATTCGCGCTGTTGCGCACATCCAGCACGGTGCCGCTGTTCTTCTCGCCAACACGAACGTTGCCGTTGACAGCGACTTGACCGACAAGACCACTCAGCACTCCGGTTTCAGCCAACGCCTTATCCGCACTGACCTTCGCCGCGGTGGCTGCCGTCTGGGCCGCAGTCACGTTCGCGTTGGTTTCATGGAGCTGCTTGCCGGTCACGGCCTCGTTGCTGGTCGCGCTGATGGCCCCATCGGCGACGCCCATAATCCTGCGGTTCGCATTGGCGCTGTTGCGCACATCCAGCTGCGTGCCACTGTTCTTCTGACCCAGACGAACACTGCCATTGGCAGCGGTCTGGTTGACCAGGCCACCCAGCACCACCGTCTCGGCCAGTGCCTTGCCCGATTCCACCTTTGCGGCATTGGCGGTGGCCGTCGCTCCGTCAGCTGCTGTCTGGGCCTTGGTCACGGCCTGGTTGGTGGCATGAAGCTGGTTGCCGGTGATGGCATCGGTGCTGCCGGCGCCCACCACACCATCGGCGATGTACTGGATCTTCCGCTTCCTGCTGGCGCTGCCGACCGATACCGAATTGGCCGAGGCGGTCACTGCACCTGCACCCAAGGCAACGGCATTCTCATGCGAGGCCTGAGCACGGTCACCCAGCGCCACGGAGCTGGTGTTGGTAGCCTTGGCCAGATTGCCCAGCGCACTGGCGAACTGTGCCGTCGCTTCGCTACCGCGACCCAGTGCCGTTGCCTGGCTGGCGCTGGCTTTGCTCAGATAGCCAACCGCAGTGCCGTGCTCAGCCTGGGCCTTGGCGTCGCCGCCGACGGCGATGGAGAAGTTGCCGCTTGCATTTGCACGGAAGCCGGTTGCAACCGCACCGTTTGCGCTGCGGGTTCCGGCGCCGACCGAGACACCCGCGTTCTGGTTGGCTACCTTGTTGCCGTCCGCATCCACGCCAGAACGCGCGTCGTCGCCCAGCGCCACGCTGCGGCCGTTGTACGCTTTTGCGTTGTTGCCGAGTGCGGTGCTGATGCCGTAGCTGCCATTCTCTGCGGTGGCGCCTCTGCCCAAAGCCAAGGTTGTTGCATCGATGCGGTTCGTGGCGGCCTGCGCGATGGTCCGTACCGCTGCCAACTCCACTTTCGCAGCATCTGCGGTCTTCTCAACAGTCCCCAGCTTGGTGTTGGTGGCATGAAGCTGCTTGCCTGACACAGCCTCAGTGCTGGTTGTGCTCAGCGTTGCGTCTGCCACTCCTGTGACTTTGCGATTAGCATTTGCGCTGTTGCGGATATCCAGCACCGTGCCATTGTTGCTGCCGCCCAAGCGGACATTTCCAGACGTGGAGGTTTGACTCAACAACCCACTCAGAGTGCTCGCCTTGCTCAGCGCATTGTCGGCATTGGTTCTGGCCGTATTGGCCGTGGTCTGGGCCGCACTTGCAACTGAATAAGCTGAATCCGCGCGACTACGTGCGGCACTCACCGCCTGATTCGTGTCGTACAGCTGACCACCGGTCACCGCATCTGCGCTACCGGAGGACACACCACCTGGTGCAAGGTTGACGATCCGCCGTTTCGTGCTACTACTCCCCACTGAGACAGTATTGCCAGCACTAGCTACTGAGTTGGCACCAATGGCTACCGAATTTGCCGAAGTTGCAGTCGCCCCACTCCCGATTGCGACAGTGTTCTCGCCTTGCGATTTTGAGCCATTTCCCACCGCTGTCGCGCCAATGTAATCGGCAAATGCCCTGGTTCCGATAGCAAGGTTATGCCCTCCATTGCTTCCCGCACTTGCCCTGAACCCAATAGCGATGCTATCCACATCATGGGTCTGAGCACTATAGCCAAACGCAAGACTATTGCGTTTCTTGATAGTGGCGCCTTGCCCGAAGGCAAATGAATCACTCCCGTATATCCGAGCTCCCGCACCGATCGCCATCGAGTTCTCAACCCCCGGGCCAAGATCGGCGTATCCCGTTGTTAAACGCGAATTCCAATGTCCCATAAACGGAAGGCAGTCTCGATAGACAGCGCCGTCCGTAGGCGAACAACCGAAATCGTGACCAGCGCTCGCGCTCCCGGTAGCGCCTCCCATCGCCAGGAGAGTCAATAGCGCCGCCTTTCGCCGATCAAGCAGGAAACCCGCCCTTTTACCCCTAACGGTGGCCGATTCGCTCGCCACAACCCAGCATTGCTTTGCGTGATTCCAGATACGACGATAGATTTTGTTCATTTTTTTCCTTAACAGGGCAAGGGAAATGAAGCCCCGCGCCTGCGCGGGGCAATAGAAGGTCAGGCGCTCGGCGCCAGGGTCGTTACGTGATCGCGATAGCCGTCGTTCGACAATCGGTACTGCAACTGCAGGGTGTTGCCCGGCTGGAGCTGGAACGGCAAGGTCAGCGCAGCGTCGGGGTAGAGACTTCTGGACAGCTCAAGCGGCGTGCACACGCCACCGGCGCTGCACTCGGCAGCACCGGTGATGCCCACGCGCAGCGTGCCCGTGTTGCGCAGGGTGTTGCCCAGCAGTTGCAGATCCACGCTGCCCTTGGCGGGCACCACGTTCACCAGCGCGCCCCAGACCAGGCTGACACCAACGTTGGCCTGCGCCGCCTGTTCATCGCCTCCCAGGATCGTGCCGTCGGGACCTTTGACCCCCTCGAAATAGATGCGGTAGGCCGCCTCCTTCTCGACGGTCTGCAGCGGGATCACCCGGATCAGGCGATTGCCACCACCGCTGAGTGCGAACTTGCCAGGCGTGATGGCAATCGCCGCATCGGCAGCTTCCACCTCGATCTCTTCCTCACCCACCTGTGCCGGGTTGGTGATGCGCAGCAGGCGTGCCTGCACGTACTGCGGCTGGGTGGATTGCGAGTACACGCGGATCTTCGTGCCGTGCTTGGCATCCACCGTTGCGCGCATCGGATGAATGGATAGATTGGCCTGTGCCGGCGGGGCCAGCAGTGCGCTCAACGGCAACAGGCAGAACAGCAGCTTCTTCATGATGAGCCTCCGTGGGGATCAGGGTTTGGCAGTCGGCACGCGCAGCTCTACCGTCAACTCGCCGTCGTAGAGACCGGGGCGTTTGCTGGCGATGGGCGTGGGCGGTGTTTCCAGCGTCAGTGGCGTGGGCACGCAGTACACGGGTTGGCTGATGCCCGGCAGCAGCACCATGCGCAGTTGCGCGCTATCGATGCCGCGCAGCAGCTGTTCTTCGCCGTGCTTCATCGCCAGCAGGTTGCCGCCGTAGTTCAGGCCAACCTGGTAGTCGAGGCGCTGGGTGTCGTCGTTGCCGCCGTCCTGATGCCAGACCGCGAAGTCGCGCCCCGGCGGTGGGCGCGGCCCGCTGTCGCGCACGGTGACGCCGAGGAATTCGCTCTGCGAGCCCACACCGTCGTAGAGGCACATGTCCACGTCCTTGCGCCCGGCGACGACCTTACGGATGGGGTCGTAGCGCAGGTCCATGTTGACCAGGGGTGCAACGCCATCGAAGCCTGGGAAATAGATCGTGATGGCGTCGTAGTCGGTGACGGTGAAGTCGAAGTTGAAGGTGGCTGTTGCAACCGGTGTGGCCGCTGGATCGGCTTTGATGTTCAGACGCATAGTGGCCTTCCAGTGGCCAGCGACGAGCTTGGAGAGCTCGGCAGAGGGAAGCTCAAGAGCAGCGCCGGTACCAGCTGGTTGACTCGAATCGCACTTGAACCAGTAGGACGCATTCAGACGCCTTCTGGACAGGTCCCAGTAATCACTGAAGCAGGCCCAATCCGACATGACCCTCTGCAGATATCCCTGAGCCCGAAGTTCACTATGCAAGCCGGTCCTCTGCTCTACGAACAGCAGAGCAACGTCACTTATGCCAACCGACGCTTCCGGCTCACCATCGACAGGGCACTTCCCAAACTCACTATCGGAAGCAGACCCACAAACCACATGGATCTGCCCATACTTCATCGCCAAGTCGTGACTGAACCCCAACACCGTCCGCGGTGCCCACAGCTCCACATCACCCGGCACGGCCGAGCGATCCCAGGTCATCACGATGTCCCGGCTCTGATCCGTCGGATGCGTTTCCGGCGGCCACTGCGCCCACGCCCTCGGCGCCAGCACCACCAGCGCACATACCAGCATCAACACCAACAACACACGCCGGTTCATGGCGTTCCTCCTGCAGCAGCGGTCTGGGGCGTGGCGGCAATCAATGCGCGTTCCTGCAGCAGGCGGGTCACGCGGGCCTGCTGGCGGATCTCGGCCGGCAGCTGGGCCACGGCCAGCGGCTCGCAATGCACGGCGCCGACCAGCAGCACCACCTGGCGGCGCTCGCGCACCTGCAACGGGCAGTGCAGCAGGCGGTCGTCCTGCAGCAGGTACAGCGTTGTTTCGCGACGCGGGAAATCGGCGACGAAGCCACCGTTGGCGCTGGTGCCGGGCACCGGCGCGTTGAGGATGCGGGCGCCACCCAGCGGCGCTCCGGCAAGATCCTTGGCGTTGCCGATGAAGGTGTAGGTCACCTCGATCGGCACCGGCATGCGCATCAGCCGCCCGGGGCTGAGGAACATTGGGCGTGCACCGCCCACGCCGGTCACGCGGATGGCGGCGATGCTGTCCAGCGTGCTGGCATCCTGCACTTCGGCACGGTGCGACTGGTACGACGACAACGGCAGCAACCGGCGCTCGCCAATCTGCAGGCGTTGCCGGCGCAGGCCGCCCACCTGCAGTTCGGCCGCCACGCCACGCAGGTCGACGTCGTCGGTGTCGGCCACCTGTACGGCCAGGCCGGCATCGGCGCCGTTGCTGCCGCTCCAGTAGAAGCCGCGCTTGCCCAGTGCGAAGCCGGAGCTGTGCATGCCGCTGTAGGCGGTCTCGCTGCGGCCGCGCTGCTGATAGTGCGCCAGCGTGGCGCCGCTCTGGCCCAGGCTGTTCTGCAGCTGGCCGCTGAGCGTGGCGCTGTAGCGGTCGCTGTTGTTGGCGCGCAGTTCGGCCGAAAGCTCGCGGTACTGTGCGTCCACTTCCTGGCGCAGGCTGTGGCCAACGCTGTAGTTGATGTCCGGGCGCTGGTGCTGCGGCTGGCGCACGTCCACGCTGTAGCGGCGCTGGCCGCTGCCGGCGGTGCCGCGCAGCAGGCGGGTCAGGCTCAGGTTGAAGTAGATGCCGCGGTCGCGCTGATCGCTGCCGCGCAGGCTGTCTCTGGAACGCTGCTGCCACACACCCACGCGGGTGGAGACGCTGAAATCCTGCCAGCGATGGCTGCGGCTGAAGCTGGCCTGCCAGGTGCGGCTGAGCTGCGGCTCGCGGCGTGGCTGCCACGGCGACGGCGGTGGCAGCAGCGGGTCCAGCCCGGCCAGCGGATCGTCTTCCGCACCCGGCAGGATGCGTCCTGCGCGCCAGGTCTGGCGCCGCGTGTAGCCCACATAGGCACTGCCACCGGCCAGCGGCAACGCCATCGAGGCGCTGAGCGAGTTGGTGCAACCCAACTGGTCGCGCGCGTCGGCCTCGAACTGGCAGGCCTTGCCGCGCATGCGCTGGTGGTAGATGTTCCAGGACGCGGAGCGGCGGTACGACAATTGGTGCTGCTGGCCGGTGCTGCCATCGTTGCCGCGCATGCCGCCGAAGCTGGCGCGCAGTTCCTGAGTGGCATACAAGCGGCGCAGGTCCACGCGCAGCTCGCCGTAGCGGAAGCCGCCCAGGTCGGCGGCGCCGGCTACCATCGCCACATCACGGCCCAGCGGCACGCGCATGCCGGCCACGGCCACGCGTTCGCCATCGAAGCGATCACTGCGACGCTCGTTGCGCTTGCCGCCCTGCACGAACCACTGCCACTGGCTGTTGGTCCAGTCGCCGCCCTTGTCGAACGGCGCGTCTTCGCTGCGCACCAGCACGCCGTCTTCGTAGATGCGCAGGGTGACGTTGTAGTTGCCGAACGGGAAGTTGCGGGTGTCGATCTGGTTGATGCCGGCCTGCAGGTAGGAGGTCTGCAGCAGGCGCGTGCCATCGTAGGCATCCACGCGTGCGTCGCGCGCCAGCAGCACGGTGAGCGGTGTGGCCTGCACGGCGGCATCGGCATCCACATAGGCCTGGGTGGTGCCCACGCGCAGGCCCTGCAGGCGGTCCAGCGGCAGCATGCTGAAACTGAAGGTGCCGCCCTGCGGGCTGGACAGGTTGCGGCGGTCCATGCGCCCGGCCTGCAGGTAGTGCGTCTGCCCCAGGTCATGGCGGTAATAGACGTTGTCGAACTGGAACTCACTGTCACTGCCGTGGCTGCGGTAGCGCTGCTGGTTGAAGTTCCATTCGGCGGAGACATGTCCGCGGTCAAACAGGCCCAGCACACCGGTGCCGCGCGCGGACAGCGTCTGGTAGTCGCGGCTGCCGCTTACATTGATCACCTGCTGGTGCAGGAAGGCGTTCTCGGCGTTGGCACTGACGGCGTGAAATCGCTCGGCAGCCGGCTTGCCCGGAATCCATTGACGGGCAACGAACAGGCGCACTGCGCCCTCGCCCTCGTCGTACAGCGCGCGCACGGCGGCGGGGTCCTCCGGTGGATCAAGATAGCCACAGCCGGCGGTGGCGCCACCGAAGCGGCAGGCCAGATGGCTGTTGCGCGCCATGGGCTGCGACAACGCGGGCAGCAGCGCGGCCTGCGCCTCGGCCGGGAGGTCGAGCGCCTGCAGCACGCTTGCTGGATCTTCCAGCTGTACGTGTTCCAAGGTCACGCGCACCGGCGACAGCCCGGCCGAGCGGCCGAACAGCTGGATGTCGAGTTGTTCGGTCTGGCCTTCGACCAGATCTTCGAAGCCGGGCGGGACGCCGCGCGCCGCCGCCAGCGGCGTTGCCAGCGCCAGGGCGAGCGCGACCGCCAGCCGGGTGATGGCGGGGGCGTGTGGGGTCATGGGGGTACCGCTGGAAAGGCAGCCGGCCCGGCGTGCGGGCCGGCGCGGGGATTACGGCGTGGTGGCCTTCTGGTTCAGCACGATGTTGACGACGCCGGTGTAGCGACCTTGGGTGGTCAGGGGTGCCGGAGCGGTCTGCGCGATGACCAGCGGCATCGAGATCGACGCGCCCGGGGTCGAGCCAGCACCGGTGAACAGATCGACTGCAGCGTACTCAATCGGGGTCAGGCCCAGATCGCGACCGTTGAGGCTGACCTTCATCGGCACGGTGACCGTACCGTCACCGTTGGCCAGCACGAATGCACCACCGATCTTGGCTTCGATATCGGCGGCGCTATCGTTGGAGTGGATGCGCACGTGCTGGGTATCCGGAATCAGGCCACGCAGCGGATCGTGGGTCAGGGTGACGGCGTCCGGCAATGCGCTGCCGTCATCACGCAGCAGGGCCAGGGTCGGGTCGACGTCGGCGTAGACGGTGATCTTGGTTTCCACGGCGTGCGCGGACAGCGAAGCCGTGGCCAGCGCTGCAGCGAGCGCGGCCTTCTTGAGAATGGCGTGCATGGGTTGTCTCTCTCGGACAAGGGGGGAATGAGAAAGCCCCCCTCCCCTAAGGAGAAAGGGAGGGAGGCGCCGCCCGCAGAGGTGGTTGCGGGCGACGGAGAGAATGTTAGGAACCCATTGTCCTGCAGGCCATTCAAGCATTCCTAAAACGTTGAACGTTAAGAAGAATCTTTGAATGAGTTCAACGTTCCAGGCTTATGCAATTTCCCTCATTCGGTAAATGCAAAAAATCTCATTGCATCGCCTTTGTAGAGTCGAGCCATGCTCGACTGCGGTTCGCGCTGTTCGCGCTGTTCGCGCTGTGCGTGCGAGTCGAGCATGGCTCGACTCTACATGTCGCAATGAGCGCGAGCCTCAGCCTGCGGGCACCACGGTCACGCGATCAACATCGATGTCGGTCGGCTTGAACCGATGCGTATCGACCTTGCCATGCAGTTCCACCACGGTGTCCGCACCAATGGCCTGCTGCGGCAGGTCTTCGTCATCGATCTCCACTTCGATCTGGCCACTGGCATCGCGGAACTGGTAACGCTCGTGGCCAAGCTTGGCGACGAGGTTGCCACGCAGCACCACCGGCTGGTCGTCGCGCTGGGCGCGCGCATCGGCCACGGTGCTGGCAGCGGTTCCTGCGCCTGGGCCGGTGTACTGGGCAAATGCGTGCGGGCTCAGCAGAGCCAGCGGCGTGGCGATGAGGGCAATGGCAAGCAGTCGGTTCATGGTGGTCTCCGTGGCTGAGTAAGTGCCCTCAGGTTCTATCGCCCCGGATGTGATGCCTATGCAATAGATCCGAAAAGATGTGAAAGCGACACTCAGTGTCAGAATTCGTTCAGATCCTGAAGCAAGGTTTTGTAGAGTCGAGCACGGCTCGACCCTACAAATACCCATCCACGCATGCGTGGACCTCGCATTGGCGCGCGATCAGAAGAAGATCGCGTACAGGATCAGCAGCGGAATCGGCACGCCCAACAACCAGAGCAGAATCATTTTCATGGCAGGTCTCCTTGCATGGAACGGGGGTTACAGGTCGCGACGGCGGCCGCCCCAGGTGGCGCTGAGGCTGGCGAAGAACGCGCCGATCAGCAGCGTGATGAACAGCCACAGCGCGGCATACGCTGCTGCCTTGCGGGCGTCGTCGGCCGCCTGCTTGGCAGTGTTCTTGGCCTTCTCCAGCGCAGCACGCATGCGCGTCTGCACATCGGTCACGCGCGCCTGCGCTTCGGCCTGACTCATGCCGGTCTCGCGCGCGATCAACTGGGACAGGTACTGGGTGTCGGCCGGATCCAGGCCATCTCCCTGCAGACTGTTGACGATGATGCGATTCACCTCGGCACGCACTTCACGGCGGTCAGCCACCGGGCCATTACCCGGCATCGGACGCGGCGGTGCGGCCATGCGCGCGTCGCGCGGGCCGACGCTTGCGACCGGCGGCGACGGGGCCGCATTCGGATCCATCGGCGCACCCGGCGGAGGCGGCGTTGCAGGATCAGACGGCCCTGCGCTGGTGGCGCTGCGGAACAGCGAGTCCACCCAGTAGTTGAGGTCGCCTTCCGGTGCAGCCGCCGCAACGCTACCGGCGCCCGCTGCGGCGACGCCGGCGGTGGATACTGCAGCACCAGCCGTGGCACCGGCCACTTTCGCGCCCGTGCCGAGTACGCCGCCGATGGCCGAGGTGAGCAGACCGGCGGTGAGCAGCGTGGCCACCGCCCACGACACGAAGCCATGTGCGGTATCGCGGAAGTAGGTTTCGTCGCCGTGGATCTGCGTCCACTTGGTACGCAGGCGTCCTGCCAGATAGCCACCCAGACCCGAAGCCGCCAGCGCAGTGAAGGTGAGCCAGATGATGCTGGACCAACCGAAGGTTTCCTTGCTGACGCCTTCGAACGACCACGGCGACACCGAGGACAGCCCCAGGCCCACGCCGAGAATCAGCAGGATGAGGGACAACGCGGCGCCGGCGGCGGCACCGGCGAAGATTGCACCCCAGGACACGGCGCTTTCGCTTGGCGGGGCGACGATGGGGGCGGCGACGACAGTGCCGACGTCAGGGCCGAGCGGGCCGCGCTCGGGTGGGTCGAATCGGGTACTCATGGGACGGACGCTCCGGATCAGATGCTGCGGATGCAGCTGGCGTCCTGAGGCTGCGCGAGCGCTTGTGAAGCTGGCGAGACCCTTGAATCACGCGGTCTTGGCGCGGTGAAGAGCGTGCCAACCAAGGTTGGCACCTACCGAAGGCGGATGCGGTGGTAGATCCACGCCATGCGTGGATGATTTTTCGCGGGCGCCGAAATCGTGCGGACCAACGGTCCGCACCTACCAGGTCCGCTCCAAAAAAAAACGCCCCGCAGATGCGGGGCGTTCTCGGCACAATCTACGCGGGCGATCAGCCCTGGTAGTCGCGCACGTCGCTGCCGGTGTAGACCTGGCGCGGACGGCCGATCTTCATTTCCGGGTCAACCTGCTGTTCCAGCCAATGCGAGACCCAGCCGGAGGTACGGCCCAGGGCGAACATGACGGTGAACATTTCGGTCGGGATCTGCAGCGCCTTGTAGATGATGCCGCTGTAGAAATCGACGTTCGGGTACAGCTTGCGGGCGACGAAGTACTCGTCCTGCAGCGCGGCCTGTTCCAGCTTTACGGCCACGTCCAGCAGCGGATCCTGCACGCCCAGCTGCTTGAGCACCTTGCTGGTCATCTCGCCGATGACCTTGGCGCGCGGGTCGAAGTTCTTGTAGACGCGGTGGCCGAAGCCCATCAGGCGGAAGCCGGAGGTCTTGTCCTTGGCCTTGACCACGGCGGACTCGACGTTGTCAGCGCTGCCGATCTCTTCCAGCATCTTCAGCACGGCTTCGTTGGCACCGCCGTGGGCCGGACCCCACAGCGCGGTGACGCCAGCGGCGACCGACGCGTACGGGTTGGCACCGGTCGAGCCGACCAGGCGCACGGTCGAGGTCGAGGCGTTCTGCTCGTGGTCGGCGTGCAGGATGAACAGCAGGTCCAGCGCCTTGACCACGTCCGGGTTCAGGTCGTACTGGCCATCAGCCGACTCGAAGGTCTGCTTCAGGAAGCGGCTGACGTAGTCCAGCGAGGTGTCCGGCTTGTTGGCCGGCAGGCCCTTGCCATGGCGGTAGATCAGCGCCGACAGGGTCGGCACCTTGGCGATCAGGCGCACAGCGGCCTGGCGGCGCTGTTCGGCGTCGGACAGGTCCAGCGAGGCGTGGTAGATGCCCGACAGCTGCGCGATGGCGGCGGTCAGGATGGCCATCGGATGTGCATCCTTGGCGAAGCTGCCGATCAGGGTGTTGATCGACTCATCGACGTTGGCTTCAGCCGCCAGCTCGTCGGTGAAGGCCTTCAGCTGCTCGGCGCTCGGGCGCTCGCCGTTGATCAGCAGGTAGGCCACTTCGACGTAGCTCGACTTTTCCGACAGCTGTTCGATCGGGTAGCCGCGGTACAGCAGCACGCCCTTGTCGCCGTCGATGTAGGTGATGGCGGACTTGCAGCTGGCCGTCGCGGTGAAGCCGGAATCGTAGGTGAAATACCCCGTTTCCTTGGTCAGCTTCGCGATGTCGACGCAGTCGTTGCCAAGGGTGGGTTTGATGACGGGCAGAACGACCGACTTATCGCCGGCGTTGAGCGTGACCTGATCAAGATCGGACACTGTGTGCGCTCCTTCATGGGAAGGCGCCTGCCCAAGCGCATTGGTCAGGCACGTGAATGACGTCCTCGGCCTGTGCCGGGGATCAGGTCATTATCGCACAGCAGCATTTGCCCGGCGCTAGACAGAAGTCGTATACGACAGGCGGCCAGACGCCGGCCGTTGAGCGGCCCGGATCGGCAAAAGTGTTGTCACACGAACGCAGTGTTCCGTCCATCCAAACGCCCGTTGGGTTGGCGTTGGGGAAAAACAAACGGCCGCGCAGAGCGCGGCCGTCGGTTCGAAGCTGGATCGACAGATCAGCGCGCGTAGCGCTTCTGGAACTTGTCGATACGGCCCGAGGTGTCGATGACCTTGTGCTTGCCCGTGTAGAACGGGTGCGAAGCAGAGGAAATTTCAACCTTGACCAGCGGGTATTCGTTGCCGTCTTCCCACTGGATGGTTTCCTTCGTGCCCATGGTCGAGCGGGTCAGGAACTTGAAATCGGAGGTGACGTCATGGAAGACGACGTCGCGGTAGTTCGGATGGATATCGGCCTTCATGGGCTCACACCGTAAATGGGCTGGTGGTCAAGAGCGGCATTATAAGCACCGGTTGCCGCTCGGGGCAACCGGTGCGGGTCAACAGACTTCAGTCCGCGCCCAGGGCCTGGCGCACCAGGGCCTCGAAACGCTGCTGGTCGTAGGCCATCAGCAGATCGCAGTTGTCCGGCTGGCCGGTCTGGCGGTTCCAGTCGACGATGGTGGCGCCGCGGCTGAACGTACCGTTCAGCTCCACGTTCAGCGGCCGCGATTCGACCTGCAGCTGCCCTTCCGGGTTCAGCGCCCAGGCCATGGCGACCGCATCGGCGGTATACCAGCGGCCGCCCTTGCTGTCTTCGGACAGGCCACGGGTCTTGCGCGAGATCAGCTCGTAGAAACGGGCGCGATCGGAATCGGCCTGCAGCCACTTTTCAGCATCCTGCAGCGGCAGGCCATGGGCAACGGTGGCCTCCCAGTCCGACACCAGCAGGTGCTTGAACGAAGTGAACACCACGTGCGCCGCTTCCGGATCGAACGCGATGTTGAATTCGGCCGCCGGGGTGATGTTGCCGTGGCAGGTGACCGCACCGCCCATCACCACGATGCGCTTGATGCGCTCGGGAAGGGTCGGGTCCAGCTTCAGTGCCAGGGCCAGGTTGGTCAGCGGGCCAAGCATCACCAGCATCAGTTCACCGGCGTGCTCGTGCGACAGGCGCAGGATGGCCAGTGCGGCGTGCTCGGCTTCAGCCTGGCGGCTCGGCGGCGGCAGGTCCACGTCGCCGTAGCCGTCACGGCCATGCACGTGGGCGGCGTCAACGGAGGGATGCAGCAGCGGATCCGGGCTGCCGGCAAACACCGGTACGTCGGCGCGGCCGACGATGTCGCAGAGCTTGAGGGCGTTGCGGACGGTGTACTGCAGGCCGACATTGCCAGCGGCGATGGTCAGGGCGACCACGTCATGCCGTTCATCGGCAAAGGCCATCAGCAGGGCCAGGGCGTCGTCCACACCGGGGTCGGTGTCGATCAACAGGGGGATCTTGTGGGTCATCGTTGCCGTCTTCAGATCGGCAACGAAGTGTGGACCGGGATGATGACCGTTGCAATACCGGTCTGCCCCGGCGGCAAAGATGTAGTGGAGAGGGTTGGATCCGTTGCCCCCACCAACGCCCTCGCCCAACGCACTCACGAACATGAACAGATTTAGTTCGGGTCGCTTGGAGCACCCAACATCATTTGCTATAAAAAGTGATGAACATTTTATAGAAAACAACCATGAAGCTGCCCGCGCCAGCTCCCGATCTGGCAACCCTCACCCGGAAGTACATGGAGACCCTCGGTACCATCCTGGACGCCCGGATCGGGCCCGAGGTGAACGGCGCCTATGAGCACTGGGACAAAGTCCGCCACAGAGCGCCACCGGCGGGCCTGAACGCGGAGCAGTGGTGGCTGGGCATCACGTGGACGCGCGCAGCATTGCTGAAGCCGCTACCGCTGTTGCTGGACAAGACGCAGCAACCCTTCAAGCTGGCACTTACCGATTCAATGCAGCGGCACCTGCACTACATTGATCGGGAGGCCGCAGGCTCGGTGAAGGGTGTGGATGCTGCCAGCGGCCAAGGACGGTTCCTGATCCGCTCGCTTATCGAGGAAGCGATGACCTCATCGCAGCTGGAGGGCGCCTCGACCACGCGGGCGGTGGCAAAGGAAATGCTGAGCACAGGCCGTGCGCCGCGCGACCAGTCCGAGCGCATGATCTACAACAACTACGTGGCAATGAACGTGATCCGCGAGCGCGGCATACGCCCGATCACTCCCGGCGAGATTCTGGAGCTGCACAGCATCCTCACCGACGGCACGCTGGAGCTTCCAACCGACAGCGGGCGTTTCAGAACCGCCGAAGACAACGTTGCGATCTTCGATCGCGGCTCACCACCTACGCTGCTGCACATCCCTCCTCCGGCCGAGGAAGTGCCCGCACGGATCGAGCGGCTGTGCACGTTCATCAATGAGGAAAGCACACCGTTCATCCATCCTGTCGCCAAAGCCATCGCACTGCATTTCCAGATTGGCTATGACCATCCTTTCGTGGATGGCAATGGCCGTACGGCACGCGCACTGTTCTACTGGGCGATGATGAATGCCGGATATTGGATGACCGAGTACTTCTCCATTTCCAGCGTGTTGAAGGAGTCCCCAGGCAAGTACATGCGGGCCTACCTCTACACCGAAAGCGACAACCGGGATCTTGGCTACTTCGTGGCGCAACAACTGGAGGCGATTGAGCAATCGATCCAGGGTTTGCATGCCTACATCGCCAGGAAGCATGCGGAGGATCAGGCAGCGCGACGCGTGCTGCGAACCGCCCGGCTTGGCGGTGTGCCTCTCAATCATCGTCAGCGCGCGTTGCTGGCCAACGCGCTGAAGGATCCTGACCGGACCTACACCGTCGCCAGCCACCAGGCGGCACACACCATTACCTATCCGACCGCGTTGAAGGATCTGAACGGATTGGTGGCTTCCGGGCTTGTCAGCAAAGAGCGCGTCGGGAAGGCGTCCGAGTATCTAGTGCTACCCGGTCTGTCGGAACGTTTGGCGCTGTAGATCTACGCCATGCGGGGATGACGGGAAGGTGATCGAAAGCGCTGTCTGTAGAGTCGAGCCATGCTCGACTCACGCGCGCAGCGCGCAGTAGATCCACGCCATGCGTGGATGTGTGGACCAGGGTCCACACCCACCAATGCGGCATTACGCCGAGGCGTAACGCACGGCGGTGCCGATCCAGCGTTGCACCACGCGATCGGCCAGCGCGGGTTGCTGGTCCAGCAGGCGCTCGGCCAGGTCATGCACGCCGGGCAGCAGGCCGGCATCGCGCGCGAGATCGGCGATGCGGAAGCCAGCCAGGCCGGTCTGGCGGGTACCGAGCAGCTCGCCGGGGCCACGCAGTTCCAGATCCTTCTCGGCGATGACGAAACCATCGTTGGTTTCGCGCATGGTCTGCAGGCGCTCGCGCGCCATCTGCGAGAGCGGTGCCTGGTACAGCAGCACGCAGCGCGACACCGCCGAACCACGGCCCACGCGGCCACGCAGCTGGTGCAGCTGGGCCAGGCCGAGGCGTTCGGCGTTCTCGATCACCATCAGCGAGGCATTCGGCACGTCCACGCCCACTTCGATGACCGTGGTCGCCACCAGCAGATCGATCTCACCCGCCTTGAACGCCACCATCGTCGCCAGCTTCTCGGCGGCCTTCAGGCGGCCATGCACCAGCCCCACGCGCACGCCCGGCAGCAGCGCCTGCAGCGATTCGTAAGTGGCCTGCGCCGGCGTGGCGTCGAGCTCTTCGCTTTCCTCGATGAGCGTGCACACCCAGTACACCTGCCGCCCTTCCTGGCAGGCCAGCGCGATGCGCTCGATCAGTTCGGGACGGCGGTCGTTGTTGAGTGCCACGGTCTGCACCGGGGTGCGGCCCGGCGGCAGTTCGTCGATGGCCGAGACATCCAGATCCGCGTATTCGGACATCGCCAGCGTGCGTGGAATCGGCGTGGCGGTCATTACCAGCTGGTGCGGCACGCTGTTGCCACCCGCGCCCTTGTCGCGCAGGGCCAGCCGCTGGTGCACGCCAAAGCGGTGCTGTTCGTCGACGATCGCCAGGGCCAAATCCTGGAACACCACCGCCTCCTGCATCAGCGCGTGGGTGCCGACCACCACCTGCGCTTCGCCGTTGGCGACCTGCTCCATCACCTTGGCGCGCGCCTTGCCGGTGACCTTGCCGGCCAGCCAGGCGATACGCACGCCGAGCGGTTCCAGCCAGCCGCGCAGGTTGTTGAGGTGTTGTTCGGCCAGCAGTTCGGTGGGCGCTGCCAATGCGACCTGCTTACCCTGCTCGACTGCCAGCATCGCGGCCAGTGCGGCGACCACGGTCTTGCCGGAGCCGACGTCGCCCTGCACAAGCCGCAGCATCGGGCTGGGCCGTGCGAGGTCTTCACGGATCTGCTTGAACACGCGCGCCTGGGCGCCGGTCAGCGCGAACGGCAGCTGTTTCAGCAGCGCCTTGGCCAGCTTGCCGGGGCCGGCCAGCGGCGGCGCATGGTGCGCCTGCAAGGCGATGCGCTGGCGGCGCAGGCTGAGGTGATGGGCCAGCAGCTCTTCCATTGCCAGACGACGCTGCGCCGGATGGGTGCCTGCGGCCAGCGCGGCCAGATCGGCATCCGGCGGCGGCCGGTGCACAGTGAGCAGCGCGCTGCGCAGTGACGGCAGGCCGAGGCCATCCAGCCAGCCGCTGGGCAGCAGTTCCAGCGTGCTTTCCTCGGGCAGGCGGTCCAGCGCCTGGCCGATCAGCTTGCGCATCGTCATCGGGCCAACGCCTTCCACGGTGGGATACACCGGGTCGAGGCGGTCGCCGAGTTCGGGATCGTCATTGCGGCCCAGCACCTGGTAGCTGGGGTGGACGATTTCCAGGCCGAGGTGACCCGGCTTGGGCGTGCCGAAGCAGCGCAGCCGGTTGCCGACCGCGAACTGGCCGACCTGCTGCTGGCGGAAGTGGAAGAAGCGCAGCACCAGGGTGCCCTGCCCTTCGTCTTCCACCGCCACTTTCAGCATCGGCCGGTAGCGCATGCCGCGCTCGACCGCGACCACCCGCCCTTCCACCTGCGCCGGTACGCCGTTGCGCAGGTCTTCGATGCGGGTCAGCCGGGTACGGTCTTCATAGCGCAGCGGCAGATGAAGCCAGAGATCCTGCAGGGTGGCCAGGCCACGCGCCTGCAGTTTGGCGGCCACGGCCGGACCCACGCCAGCGAGCATCGCCAGGGATGCTTCGCCGGACGGTGACAGGACCGGGGTGACCGCCGCCTTGCGTGCCACGTGGCGGTCAGTCGATGACCATCACCGCGTCGACCTCGAAGTTGGCGCCCTTCGGCAGGCCGGAAACTTCGATGGTGGAACGGGCCGGGTACGGGGCCTGGAAGTAGTCCTGCATGACCGCATTGACCTTGGCGAACTCGCCCAGGTCGGTCAGGTACAGGCCCAGGCGCACGACCTTGTCCAGCGAGCCGCCAGCGGCTTCGGCCACGGCCTTGAGGTTGTCGAAGGCGCGGCGGGCCTGTGCTTCGACGTCACCGGCGCCGACGATGTCGCCGGTAGCCGGATCGAGCGGGATCTGGCCGGAGAAATACACGGTGTTGCCGGCGCGCACGGCCTGCGAGTACGGGCCGATGGCGGCGGGAGCCTTTTCGGTGTTGATGATCTGGCGGGACATGGGTCGCTCCGGTGCTTGGGGGAAAACAGAGCGGTGATTGTACCGGGTGGGGGCGCATCCACGCATGGCGTGGATCTACCGCGCCGCTTTGGTAGTGCCGGCCGCTGGCCGGCAAACCCATGAGCGTCGGAAGCATCGCGAAGTTGCCGGCCAGCGGCCGGCACTACCGGGTTCGCGTTACTGGCGGCGTACCGACTGCACGACCGACAGGCGGCGCAGGCGGCGCATCACTTCGGCAAGGTGGTTGCGGTCGCGCACCTGGATGTTGAACGCCAGCACGGCGGCGTTGAAATCACGGTCAAGGTAGTCCACGCGCTCGATGTTGGAATGGCTCTGCGCAATGGCGGCGGCCAGCTGCGCCAGCACGCCGGTGCCGTTCTCCACTTCCACCACCAGCGAGGTGTCGTAGTCGCCGGAAACGGTGGTGTCCCAGCCGATCGGCACCCAGCGCTCGGGCGACTTGCGCAGCTCGGCCAGGTTCGGGCAGTCCATGCGGTGCACCACGATGCCCTTGCCGGCGGTGTGGTAGCCCATGATCTCGTCGCCGGGAATCGGCTGGCAGCAGCCCGCGAAGGTGACCACGCCGCGCTCGCTGCCGTTGATCAGGATCTTTTCCTGCGAGTGGTGGCGCGAATGCGGGCCGCCACGCAGTTCGGCGTAGGCCATCAGCGCCTGTGCAGCCTGCGTCGGCATCCAGTTGCCCAGTGCGACCTCGGCCAGCAGCGCCTCCAAGCGCGGGAAGCGGTGCTCGGCCAGGAACGCATCCAGGCGCCCCTTCGGCAGCCGCTCCAGCGACGAATCCATCGCTTCCAGCGCACGGTCCAGCATGCGGTGGCCGAGCTGCACGGCATCTTCGTGCTCCAGCTGCTTGAGCTGGTGGCGGATGGCGGTGCGCGCCTTGCTGGTAACCACGAATTCCAGCCACTGCGGTTTCGGCGTGGCCGAGCGTGCGGTGATGATCTCCACCGACTGGCCCGACACCAGCTTGGTGCGCAACGGCACCAGCTTCTTGTCCACGCGCGAGGCCACGGCCATGTTGCCGACGTCGGTATGCACGGCGTAGGCGAAGTCCAGCGCGGTGGAATTGCGCGGCAGGGCCAGGATCTTGCCCTTCGGGGTGAACAGGTAGACCTCGTCCGGGAACAGGTCGACCTTGACGTTGTCGAGGAACTCCAGCGAGGAACCGGCGGCACGCTGCGAGTCGATCAGCTCAACGATCCAGGCGTGTGCGCGGCTCTGCGCGCTGTTCGGTGAATCGCCGCCGAACTTGTAGGTCCAGTGCGCGGCCACGCCACGTTCGGCGATCAGGTCCATCTCTTCGGTGCGGATCTGCACTTCGATGGGCGAGCCATACGGCCCGAACAGCACGGTGTGCAGCGACTGGTAGCCGTTGGCCTTGGGAATGGCGATGAAATCGCGGAAGCGGCCATCCAGCGGTTTGAAGGTGGCATGCACCGAACCCAGCGCGTGGTAACAGCTGGGCACGCTGCGCACGACCAGGCGGAAGCCGAACACGTCCATCACCTGGTCGAAGGATTTGTTCTCGTCGCGCATCTTGTTGTAGATGCTCCACGGGGTCTTGATGCGGCTGATCAGCCGATGCTCGATCCCCTCCTTGGCCAGGCGCTGCGACAGCTGCACTTCCACCTGCGCCATCGCCTCGCGGCGCACCACCGGCTGGCTGCGGATGTGTTTTTCAATGATGGCGTGGCGCCACGGGTAGAGCGCCTTGAAGCCGAGGTTCTGCAGCTCGCTCTTGACCAGGCTCATGCCCAGGCGCTGGGCGATGGGCGCGTAGATCTCCAGCGTCTCGCGGGCGATGCGGCCGCGCGCTTCGCGGCTCTGCGCGCCCAGCGTGCGCATGTTGTGCAGGCGGTCGGCCAGCTTGATCATGATCACGCGCAGGTCGCGCGACATCGCCAGCAGCATCTTGCGGAAGCTCTCGGCGGCCGCTTCCTGGCGGTCGCGGAACTTCAGCTTGTCCAGCTTGGTCACGCCGTCGACCAGTTCGGCCACGGCTTCGCCGAACTCGGCGGCCAGCGCTTCACGGGTCAGCGGAGTGTCTTCGATGGTGTCGTGCAGGATCGCGGCGATCAGCGCTTCCACGTCCAGGCCCAGCTCAGCCAGCACCTGGGCCACGGCCACCGGATGGGTGATATAGGGCTCGCCCGACTTGCGCGTCTGCCCAGCGTGCGCGGCGGCGCCGACTTCCCAGGCACGGCGCAACAGCGGCAGCTGTTCCGGCGGCAGGTAATGGGCGGCGCGTTCAAGCTGGAGGACGTAGTCGGGTACGGCGGCAGCGGGGGCTGCGGCGACCTTGGCAGTGGGGCCTGGGTTCATGCCCGCAGCCTATTCCAGCGCGACGTTTACGGCAAATCCTGAATGCGAAACAGCCCGCACGGGGCGGGCTGTTCGGCACATCCAACGATTACGTTGATCGATGCGATCAATCGTCGTTCTTGGACATGTCTTCGTCGGCGACCACTTCCGCGGCAGCCCACTCCAGCGCTTCGCGCTCGGCGCGCTCACGCTCGGCCTTCTCGACTTCGTCGATCAGCGCGTTGTCGATCTTGCGGGCGGCGATTTCGCGCAGCGCCAGCACGGTCGGCTTGTCCTCGGTCTCGCTGTTGTCCAGCGTGGCCTGCACGCCGTTGGCGAGCTGGCGGGCACGCTTGGACGCCATCATGACCAGTTCGAAACGGTTGTTAACGACTTCCAGGCAATCTTCTACGGTGATGCGGGCCATACGGGCTCCCGGCGACCGGTCGGCCGCTCAGTCGAATGAGGGAAAGGGGACGGAGTGTACTGGCAGGGGCTGGACAAAATCAAGCCAGCCCCTACCCGATTCTTTTGGAATCAGTCAGTTGCGCCCGGATCGGGGGTCAACAAGGCCTGGATCAGCCCAGCGTGGCGGACCTTCTGGGCCTCCCGGCGCAGGCGGCTGGCGGTGAAGATGGCGCACAGTTCGTCCACGGCGGTGTCGAACACCTCGTTGACGATGACGTAGTCGAACTCGTTGAAGTGCAGCATCTCGTCACGGGCGGCGCCCAGGCGCTGGGCGATGACCGCCTCGCTGTCCTGGCCGCGCTTGCGCATGCGGTCCTGCAGGGCCTGCTTGGACGGCGGCAGGATGAACACGGTGACCGTGCCCGGCACCAGCTGGCGTACCTGCTGCGCGCCCTGCCAGTCGATTTCCAGCAGCACGTCCTGGCCGGCGGCCAGCTGCGGCTCCACCGACTGGCGGGCGGTGCCCTTCCAGTCACCGTGCACCCAGGCATGCTCGAAGAAGTCGCCGGCGGCGATCATTTCCTCGAACTTCTCCGCAGAGACGAAATGGTAGTGCTGGCCATTCACTTCACCCGGGCGCATCGCGCGCGAGGTGAAGGAGATCGACAGGGCGATCTGTGGGTCACGCGCCAGGGTGGCATTGACGATGCTGCTCTTGCCGGCACCGGACGGGGCGGCAACGATGTACAGCGTGCCGCGCGCAACGGCGTCCGACGGCTTCGACGCGGCGCTCATGCGGGGGATCCAACGGGTTGATTTCGCAAAATTTTTCCTCGGTGTTCCAGATCCGGCGCGGAGGATCGCGCCAGGACGGCGGGGGCTGCGCGGAACATCCTGGAACCAGGCCCGGCAGACGCTTTCCCCGGGGGGCGGGCACGCAACTTTACCAGAGCGGCCCCGTTGCGCGCCCGTCTGGCGGGCGCCGGGCCTTGTGCCACATGGGCGTACGGGGGCCTGTGCTATAACCGGGCCGTACCCAACGACAGCCCGGAGGCCTGCGCCTCCCCGCCATCCCAGGAGAACGGCATGCCATCGATGAGCCGCCGCCAGTTCCTGAAAGTGACCGGGACAACCCTGGTCGGCTCCAGCCTGGCATTGATGGGCTTCGCGCCCGGCATCGCGCTCGCGGAGGTCAGGCAGTACAAGCTGACCCGCGCGACCGAGACCCGCAACACCTGTACGTATTGTTCGGTGGCCTGCGGCATCCTGATGTACAGCCTCGGCGATGGCGCCAAGAACGCCGAGCCGAGCATCTTCCATATCGAGGGTGACCCGGACCATCCGGTCAACCGCGGCACGCTGTGCCCGAAGGGTGCCGGCCTGGCCGACATCATCCACAGCAAGTCGCGCCTGCTCTACCCCGAGTACCGCGCGCCGGGCTCGAACGAGTGGAAGCGGCTGAGCTGGGACGATGCGCTGGACCGCATCGCGCGGCTGATGAAGGAAGACCGCGATGCCAACTTCGTGCAGAAGAACGAGGCCGGGCAGACGGTCAACCGCTGGCTGACCACCGGCATGCTCGCCGCCTCGGCGACCAGCAATGAAACCGCGGTGCTGACCCACAAGGTCGTGCGCTCCCTTGGCATGCTGGCATTCGACAACCAGGCACGTGTCTGACACGGCCCGACGGTGGCAGGTCTTGCCCCGACGCTAGGCCGTGGTGCGATGACGAATCACTGGGTCGACATCAAGAATGCCGACCTGATCCTGATCATGGGTGGCAATGCCGCCGAGGCACACCCGTGCGGGTTCAAATGGGTGACCGAGGCCAAGGCACACAACAAGGCCCGGCTGATCGTGGTCGATCCGCGCTTCAACCGCTCGGCCGCGGTGGCCGACGTGTATGCGCCGATCCGTACCGGCACCGACATCGTGTTCCTGGGCGGCCTGATCAACTACCTGTTGACCGAGGACCGCATCCAGCACGAGTACGTGCTGAACTACACCGACATGTCGTTCCTGGTGAAGGACGAATTCGCCTTCAAGGACGGCCTGTATTCGGGCTACAACGAAGAGAAGCGCAGCTACGACCGCTCCAGCTGGGACTACGCCTACGGTGACGATGGCTTCGTGCGCAGCGACCCGACGCTGAAGGACCCGCGCTGCGTCTACAACCTGCTCAAGCAGCACTACGCGCGCTACACCGTGGAGATGGTCGAACGCATCTGCGGCACGCCCGCCGACAGCATCCGCCAAGTCTGGGACATGATCGCGTCCACCGCCGGCAAGGACAAGGCGATGACCATCCTGTACGCGCTGGGCTGGACGCAGCATTCGATCGGTGCGCAGAACGTGCGTGCCGGCACCATGGTGCAGCTGCTGCTGGGCAACATCGGCGTGGCCGGTGGTGGCATGAACGCCTTGCGCGGGCATTCCAACATCCAGGGCCTGACCGACATCGGCCTGATGTCCGACCTGCTGCCCGGCTACCTGACCCTGCCGAAACAGGACGAGCAGGACTACGACGCTTACATCGCCAAGCGCACGCAGAAGCCACTGCGCGCCAACCAGATGTCGTTCTGGCAGAACTACCCGAAGTTCCACGTCAGCCTGATGAAATCGTGGTGGGGCGACGCCGCCACCGCCGACAACAACTGGTGTTTCGATTACCTGCCCAAGCTCGACAAGCCGTACGACATGCTGCAGGCGTACGAGCTGATGAACGAAGGCAAGATCCACGGCTACATCTGCCAGGGCTTCAATCCGCTGGCCTCGGCGCCGAACAAGGGCAAGCTGATCAGCGCGTTCTCCAAGCTGAAGTTCATGGTCAGCATGGACCCGCTGGAAACCGAGACCATCGCCTTCTGGCAGAACCACGGTGCGTTGAACGACGTCGACCCGAGCACGATCCAGACCGAAGTATTCCGCCTGCCGACCACCTCCTTCGCCGAGGAGAACGGCGCGGTGGTGAACTCCTCGCGCTGGCTGCAGTGGCACTGGAAGGGGGCCAATCCGCCGGGCGAAGCGCGCAGCGACATCGAGATCATGTCCGAGCTGTTCCATCGCATCAAAGCGATGTACGAAAAGGACGGCGGTGCGTGGTGGGAGCCGGTGCGCGACCTGGCCTGGAAGTACTCCAACCCGGAACTGCCGACGCCGGAAGAACTGGCGATGGAATACAACGGCAAGGCACTGGCCGACGTGTTCGATCCGAAGGACCCGACCAAGCTGGTGCGCAAGGCCGGCGAGCAGCTGGCCGCATTCGGCGACCTGCGCGACGACGGCAGCACGTCCTCCGGCTGCTGGATCTACATCGGCGCCTGGGGCCCGACCGGCAACATGATGGCGCGGCGTGACAACAGCGACCCCACCGGCATCGGCAACACGCTGGGCTGGGCCTGGGCGTGGCCGGCCAATCGCCGGGTGATGTACAACCGCGCCTCGTGCGACGTGGCCGGCCAGCCGTTCGATCCGCGCCGCACGCTGCTGGCCTGGAACGGCAAGAACTGGGGCAGCGTGGACGTGCCGGACTTCAAGGCGGATGAAGATCCCGCCGGCGGCATGGGCCCGTTCATCATGAACCCGGAAGGCATCGCCCGCTTCTTCGCCAAGGCTGGCATGGCCGAAGGGCCGTTCCCGGAGCACTACGAACCGTTCGATACCCCGCTGCGCAGCAACCCGCTCAGCCCGGGCCAGGCACTGACGTTGAACAACCCGGCGGCCCGCGTGTTCGCCAGCGATCGCGCACAGATCGGTTCGCCGGACGAGTTCCCGCATGTAGCCACCACCTACCGCCTGACCGAGCATTTCCACTTCTGGACCAAGCACGGCAAGTTGAACGCCATCATCCAGCCCGAGCAGTTCGTCGAGATCGGCGCGGCGTTGGCCGATGAGCTGGGCATCAACAACGGCAGCCGCGTGCGCGTCAGTTCCAAGCGCGGGCATATCGAAGCGGTGGCGATGGTGACCAAGCGCATCAAGGCCCTGCAGATTGATGGCAGAACCGTGCACCAGGTGGGCGTGCCGATCCACTGGGGTTTCCTCGGTGCGGCCAAGCCCGGATACATCGCCAATACGCTGACCAACGCCATCGGTGACGGCAACTCGCAGACGCCCGAATCGAAGTGCATCCTGGTCAAGGTCGAGAAGGTGTAGGAGACACGCCATGTCACTGCAATCCCTGGACATCATCCGCCGCTCGGCCACCACCACGCCCTCGCCGGAGGCGCGTGGCGCGCACACCGGCCAGGTCGCCAAGCTGATCGATGTGAGCAAGTGCATCGGCTGCAAGGCCTGCCAGGTCGCCTGCATGGAGTGGAATGATCTGCGCGACGAGGTCGGCAGCTGCGTTGGCAGCTACGACAACCCGCCCGACCTGAGCGAACAGTCGTGGACGGTGATGAAGTTCCGCGAGTACGAGGACGAGAAGGGCAAGCTGGAGTGGCTGATCCGCAAGGAAGGCTGCATGCACTGCAGCGATCCGGGCTGCCTGAAGGCCTGCCCGTCGCCGGGCGCGATCATCCAGTACGCCAACGGCATCGTCGACTTCCAGGAAGAGAACTGCATCGGCTGCGGCTACTGCGTGACCGGTTGCCCGTTCGACGTACCGCGCATCTCCAAGAAGGACCACAAGGCCTACAAGTGCACGCTGTGTTCGGACCGGGTGGCGGTGGGCCAGGAACCGGCCTGCGTGAAGACCTGCCCGACCGGTGCGATCACCTTCGGCAGCAAGCAGGCGATGACCGAGCACGCGGCGGGACGCGTGGAAGACCTGAAATCGCGCGGCTACGAGAACGCCGGCCTGTACGACCCGCAGGGTGTGGGCGGCACCCATGTGATGTACGTGCTGCAGCACGTGGACAAGCCGGAACTGTATGCCGACCTGCCGAAGGACCCGCGCATCAGCCCGATGGTGGAGGTGTGGAAGGGCGTGGCCAAGCCGCTGGGCGTGCTGGCGATTGCCGCTACCGCCTTCGCCGGCTTCCTGCATTACATCGGCATCGGCCGCAACACGGTCAATGACGAGGAAGAAGAGGAAGCCGAGCACGAGGCGAAGAAGATCGAAGAGGAGCAGCGGCCATGAAGTACGCCCCGCACCCGCGGCAGATCATCCGCTACCGCGCGCCGACCCGCATCAATCACTGGATTGTGGCGATCTGCTTCGTGTTGACCGCGCTGTCCGGGCTGGCGTTGTTCCACCCTGCCCTGTTCCCGCTGACCCAGTTGTTTGGCGGTGGGCCATGGACGCGCATCCTGCACCCGTTCATCGGCCTGGCCATGGTCGTCGGCTTTGCGCTGCTGGCGTTCCGCATGTGGCGCGACAATCTGCCGACCGCCGACGATGGCAAGTGGATGCGCGGCATGCGCGATGTACTGCGCAACGAGGACGAGAAGCTGCCACCGGTGGGTCGCTTCAATGCCGGCCAGAAGCTGCTGTTCTGGGCGATCATCGGTTGCCTGTCGGCGCTGCTGCTGACCGGCTTCGTGATCTGGCGGCAGTACTTCAGCCACTTCTTCCCGATCGGGGTGATCCGCTTCTCGGTGCTCGCCCATGCGCTGTTCGGCTGGGTGCTGGTCTGCGCGATCGTGGTGCACATCTATGCAGCGATCTGGATCAAGGGCTCGGTGCGGGCGATGACCCAGGGCAAGGTGACCTACGGGTGGGCGTACAAGCATCACCGGCAGTGGTTCCGGGACATCCTGCGTGGACGTCGGGAAGAGGGGTAGCGGCAGGGCCTGCGGCCCTGCACCCGCTGGATCAACGTCAACATCAACGTCAAGAGCGGGCTTCCTGAGGGATGGCGGGGTGGGTCTGGTCCCCCTCGACAGGTCCCCGGTGTTTTTGGTGGGTGTCGACCTTGGTCGACACGATGAACACGGCAATGATCGAAACCGGCTTTTTTGTAGAGTCGAGCCATGCTCGACTGCTTTGCTCGACTGCTTTGCCTGGAACACGCTGGACGCCGGCGTCGACAACGGCGAGGATGGAGCCTGGTTCTTCTGGCTGGCCCTGCATGGCGCAACGCATCCTTGAACCCGGTGAGATCGAGACGCTGGCCTCGCGCGATGTTCCGCGCATCATCCTGCCCGATACCGCGTCGCTGTTTGCCGGACGTGCGGACCGCCTGCGCAGTCTGGCTGCACACAGTGCCATCGGTGGTTACCTGCAGCTGCTGGCGGCGTTGGCCGATGCGCAGCAGGCACTGCTGGAGGATCTGACACCGCAGCAACGCGAGGAACTTCAGGCACAGGCGCGTGCACAGCAGTCGAGTGCGGCAGCCGGCGCCGGTATGCCGTTGCGGCCCGCCAACACACTTCAGCTGGATGGACGCTGGCGCGGCGGGCTGCGCACGCTATGCCAGCACTGCGCTGAAGAAGCCGGGCTGCCCGCAGAAACCCGCCAGGAACTGCAGCGCGTTGCTGCTGCCGATGACGGGTGGCTGGATGCGCAGGCGCATGCGGTGCTGGAGCGTGATGACGCGCCGTCGGTGGATGCGGTGGCTGCGCTGCTGGTGATGAACGCGCTGCAGGTCTACTGGGCGGTGCTGGCGGACAGCTTCCGCCCCACCGAGCTGAAGCCGCTGGCCGATGCACCGGGGCTGTGCCCGCTGTGCGGCACCCTGCCGGTGGTCAGCGTGGTGCAGGCGCGGCCGCCCTATGCCTCCTACCGCTACCTGTCGTGCTCGCTGTGTGCCTGCCAGTGGCACTACGTACGCGTGCAGTGCAGCCAGTGTGGTGCCGCCGGCAAGGACATCGCCTATCGCGCCCTGGCCGATGTGGACGGCGACAGCGGCGAGGCGGTGCGCGAGAGCGCGGTCCGTGCCGAGACCTGCGACCACTGCCACAGCTACCGCAAGATCCTGTATCTGGAAAAAGACCCGTCGCTGGAGCCGGTGGCCGATGACCTCGGCACGCTGGCGCTGGATCTGCTGCTGGCAGAGGAGGGCTATGCGCGTGCCAGCCAGAATCCGCTGCTGTGGCAATCCGACGGCGAGTGAGGCGATGACAGCCGCGCCCCCCACCCCGGCATCGATTTCCGCCCTGCCCTCGCTGGACCGGTTGCTGCGTCTGCCTGCCCTGGCAGCACTGATCGAGGGCCACGGCCGCAGCCGTATCACCCAGCTGCTGCGTTCGCACCTGCAGGTGCTGCGCGACCGTATCAGCGCCGGCCAGCTCTCGGCCACGCAGCTGCAGGAAGCGGTTGACGGCCCGGCGCTGGTGGCAGCAGTCGAGGCCGCACTGGCCGCTGACGCACGGCAGGATCTGCAGCCGATGTTCAATCTGACCGGCACCGTGCTGCACACCAATCTCGGCCGCGCCTTGCTGCCGGATGCCGCCGTGCACGCGGTCACCCGCGCGATGACCGCGCCGGTGGATCTTGAATTCGACATCAGCCGCGGCCGTCGCGGCGACCGCGATGCACGGGTGCAGGCATTGATCTGCGAACTGACCGGCGCTGAAGCCGCCACTGTGGTCAACAACAATGCCGCGGCGGTCCTGCTGCTGCTCAACAGCCTGGCCAACCGCCGCGACGTGGTGGTGTCACGCGGCGAGCTGGTGGAGATCGGTGGCGCCTTCCGCATTCCCGACGTGATGCGCAGTGCCGGTGCGCGGCTTCTGGAAGTCGGCACCACCAACCGCACCCACCCCGCCGACTTCGCCAATGCCATCGGCGCGCGCACCGCGCTGCTGATGGAGGTGCACGCCAGCAACTACGCGATCACCGGCTTCACCGCCAAGGTCGACACCGCAGCGATGGCCGCGATCGCGCACGAGCACGGCCTGCCGCTGGTGGTGGACCTGGGCAGTGGCAGCCTGTGCGATCTGGCGGCCTTCGGCCTGCCGCACGAGCCCACCGTGCAGGAAACGCTGGCGGCCGGCGCCGACCTGGTGTCGTTCAGTGGCGACAAGCTGCTGGGCGGGCCCCAGGCCGGCATCATCGCCGGTCGCGCCGACCTGATTGCACGGATCAACCGCAACCCGCTGAAGCGGGCACTGCGCATGGACAAGATGGGCCTGGCTGCACTGGAAGCGGTGCTGGCCCTGTACCGCGAACCGGAGCTGCTGGCACAGCGGCTGCCGACCCTGCGCACCCTGTCACGTACGCAGGAGGACATCGATGTGCAGGCCCAGCGCCTGCTGCAGCCGATGCGTTCCGCGCTGGCGGCCGACTACGGTCTTGAACCGGCTTCGATGCACAGCCAGATCGGCAGCGGTGCACAGCCACAGGCGCAGCTCTGCAGTGCCGGCCTACGCATCACGACTGCGCGCCGTGGCGGACTGGATCGCCTGGCCAAGCGCTTGCGTCAGCTGCCGCGACCCGTGCTGGGCCGCATTGCCGATGACGCGCTATGGCTGGACCTGCGCTGCCTGGAACCGGCCGACGAAGCCGACTTCCTCGCCCAATGGAGCGCGCTGCAGGCATGATCGTCGGCACCGCCGGGCATATCGACCATGGCAAAACCAGCCTGGTACGCGCACTGACCGGCATCGAAACCGATCGCCTGCAGGAAGAGCGAACGCGCGGTATATCGATCGAACTGGGCTATGCCTATGTCCCGGTGGAAAGCAGGGACGCCGAAGGCCCGGCTGCGACGCTGGGCTTCGTCGACGTGCCAGGCCATGAGCGTTTCGTGCATACGATGGTGGCCGGCGCCACGGGTATCGATGTCGCCCTGCTGGTGATCGCTGCCGACGACGGCGTGATGCCACAGACCCGCGAGCATCTGGCCATCCTGCAGCTGCTGGGCGTGGATCGTGGTGCGGTGGCCCTGACCAAGATCGACCGTGTGGATGCGGCACGCCTCGCCCGGGTCGAGATCGAGATTGCCGCGCTGCTGGCCGCGACACCGCTGCAGGATTCTCCTCTGTTCGCCTGCAACAGCACCGCACCCGACGATGCCGGCATCAGCGCACTGCGTACCCAGCTACACGCGTGGGCGGCGGACGACGCCAGCACGCGCCAGGCCGAACTGCGCAGCGAACTATTCCGCATGCCGGTGGACCGTGTGTTCTCGCTGGCCGGCCACGGCACACTGGTAACCGGCGCGGTGCATGGCGGCATCGCCGCGGTGGGTGAGCATCTGCAGCTGATGCCAGCCGCCACCGACGTGCGCGTGCGCAGCATCCATGCGCAGAACCAGGCCAGCGAGCACGCGATGGCTGGGCAACGCTGCGCGTTGAACCTGGCCGCCATCGCCCGTGACGAGATTCATCGTGGCGACTGGATTGCCGATCCACGCGCGCTGCTGGCCACTACCCGCGTCGACGTGCGCCTGCGACTTTCCGCACTGGCGCCGCCACTGCGCGACTGGTCACCGCTGCACATCCATTGGGGCACGATGCACCGGCAGGCCCATGTGGTGGTGCTGGAAGACCACGACCACGGCGATGGTCAGTTGGTGCAGCTGGTGTTCGATGCACCGGTCTGCGCGATGTGTGGCGATCGTTTCATCGCCCGAGATTCCGCCGCGACCCACACGCTGGGCGGTGGCGTCGTGCTCGATCCGGATCCTCCGCAGCGGCGTCGGCGCAGCCCTGCGCGTCTGGCGTGGCTGGAAGCACTGGAGCAACTGGCCGCAGGCACGGGAATCGGCCCGCTGCTGCAGCAGGCACCTGCCGGCATTCTCCTCACCGCATTGCAACGCTATTGCCGACGCGCCGCCGACCGCATCGACCTGCCCGAGGACGCGCGACGCATCGCTACCCGCGATGACGCGGTGATCATCCTCGCCTCGCACTGGCAAGCACTGCGCGAGCAGGTGATCACCTCGCTGCGCGGCTGGCACGAGCGACGCCCCGACGAACCCGGCGTCGACAGCGGACGCCTGCAGCGCAGCACCCTGCCCATGCTGGCGAGCGACCTGTGGAATGCGCTGCTGCAGGACCTGCTGGCCGATGGCACGCTGCAGCGCGTGGGCGCGTGGTGGCGCCTGCCCGGCCATCACCATGCGCCACCGGAACGCGAACGTCTCCTGCTGGAACGCATGCTGCCGCAACTGCACGCCGGTGGCTTCGATCCACCGTGGGTGCGCACCCTGGCCGCCGACGCCGGACTGGCCGAAGACGAGGTCCGCGCGGTCCTGCGCCGCGCCGCCGCACGTGGTGAACTGTTCCAGGTGGTACCGGACTTGTTCTATTCACCCGCGCGCATTGCGGCACTCGCTGCTATCGTCGCGCAGCTGTCACAGACCAGCGGCACGGTGGATGCGGCGGCCTTCCGCGATGCCATCGGCCTGGGCCGCAAACGCAGCATCCAGATCTTGGAGTTCTTCAATCGCGTTGGCTACACTCGACGCGTCGGTGACCAGCATCGGCCGCGCGGCGACCTGCAGTGGAACGCGGCCCGCGACTGAGCCCACCGGTACCGCCGTACTTTCGGAAGGCATGCGCATCCGGGCATGCGGCTGGGCTTCAAACCCAGTAGGGGGCGTCGATCGTTCCCTGGTAGGTTCGACTCCTGCTGCCTTCCGCCATTCGTGTTTCCGCAGGAGATGTCGGCATGGCCACGCACGCGCAGCCCCCCGCCCCCTCAACGGCCGATGCCCCGCAACGACTGACGTCTCTCGCGCATGGCGGTGGCTGCGGCTGCAAGATCGCGCCCGGCGTGCTGACCGAACTGCTGCGTGGCGTTCCAGCGCTTCCGGCACCGGTCGAACTGCTGGTCGGCCGCGAGACCAGCGACGACGCCGCGGTGTACCGCCTCGATGACCACCAGGCGATCGTCGCCACCACCGATTTCTTCATGCCGATTGTCGACGACCCGTTCGACTTCGGCCGCATTGCCGCCACCAATGCGCTGTCGGACCTGTACGCGATGGGCGCGCGGCCACTGTTCGCGCTGGCCATCGTCGGCATGCCGATCAACAGCCTGCCGCAGGACACCATCCGCGGCATCCTGCAGGGCGGCGAACGCGCCTGCGCTGATGCCGGCATCGTGGTGGCTGGTGGCCACAGCATCGATTCGGTGGAACCCATCTACGGCCTGGCCGCGATCGGCGTGCTCGACCCGCAGCGGCTCAAGCGCAATGCTGATGCCCGCGCCGGCGACGTGCTGGTGCTGGGCAAGCCGTTGGGCGTGGGCGTGTATTCGTCAGCACTGAAGAAGGAAGTGCTGGATGCCGACGGCTACCAGCAGATGATCGAGTCGACCACCCGCCTGAACACCGTGGGCGTGCCCCTGGCTGCGCTGGACGGCGTGCATGCCATGACCGACGTCACCGGCTTCGGCCTGCTCGGCCACCTGCTGGAAGTGTGCCGCGCCAGTGGCGTGGCCGCCGAGGTGGACAGTGCACAGGTGCCGCTGCTGCCGCAGACCCTGGACCTGCTGCAACGTGGCTGCGTAACCGGCGCCTCCAACCGCAACTGGGCCTCGTATGGCGCCGAGGTGCGCTTCGCCGAGGGCTTGGCCGCCCACTGGCAGTCACTGCTGACCGACCCGCAGACCAGCGGCGGCCTGCTGGTGTCCTGTGCGCCGGAAGCGTTGGATGCGGTGCTGGCCTGCTTCAACGATGCGGGGTTCGGCCAGGCGGCCGTGGTGGGGCGCTTGAGCGAGGGAGTGCCGGGCGTCAGGGTGGTTTGAGATGTTCTTGCCTCGGGCGCGCATCCCCCGTCGTTGAGATCCGCAGCCATGGCGGCGGCACCACTTCATCGGTTTGCTCGGATAACGTGCCACTGGGAGCAACCTCAGCACTATTAAAGCATGCTTTAATAGCGGCCGGGATTCTTAAAGATCCCTTTAACAACGCCTCGCCAGGAGCGCAAATGCCCAGGACCACCGGCACTTACACCACCACCGATTCGGGCGGCGAGCTTGTCAAGGCCTTCGTGCCCCATCCATTGCCGCCCACGATGCCGCCCCTTGATCCTGCTTGCTACATGGCCAATGCGGCAGCCGAGGCGGCGCTGGGACGGCTCTCCGCCATGTCAGGTTTGGTCGCTTCTGCTGAATGGCTGATCTACAGCTCCATCCGCAAGGAGGCCTTGTTGACCTCCCAGATGGAGGGCACTCAGGCGACACTGACGGATCTGCTGGATCAAGAATCCGGAATCGACGTGGCCAGTACCACGGACGTCAGCGACGTGACGAATTACCTGCAAGCGTTCGCGTATGTGCGAGACCAGCTGAAACACGATTGGGGCCTGCCGATCTCAACGCGCCTGTTGTGCGAAGCACATAGCATCCTTTTGAACAGTGCGCGCGGCGAGCAGAAGTTACCTGGTGAAGTGCGCCGCTCCCAGAACTGGATCGCAGGTACCCGGCCAGGCAATGCTCTTTACGTCCCCCCTCCTCACATGGAAGTCGGACGGTTGCTGGGTGAGATGGAGCGCTATATCCACGAGCCTACGACAGACCTTCCTCCTCTGGTCCGCATTGCCTTGATCCATGCACAGTTCGAAACGATCCACCCGTTCCTTGATGGCAATGGGCGCATAGGCCGCTTGCTGATTGCAGCATTGCTGGAAGACTGGAAGCTGCTGCCGGAGCCACTGCTCTATGTCTCTGGCGAACTCAAGAAACATCAAGACGAGTACTACCGGCTTCTGTCGGCCATCCGCGCCGATGGCGACTGGGAGAGTTGGATCCGCTTCTTCCTCGACTGCACGACCGAAGCCGCCGAGAACGCCCAAAGAAACATCATCGACATCGCCTCACTCATCGCAGCCGACCGGAGAAAGGTCATGGCTGCGAAAGACGGCACGGTGCAGGCGATCCGCTTGTTCGAAATGCTGCCTACGATGCCGCGCTTCACCATTACATTTGCAGCTGAAAGGCTGGGGGTGACATTTCCCACCGCCAGCGCGGCTGTCAAAGTCCTGCAAAGCGTTGACGTCCTTGTCGGTACCGGGAATCAGAAACGGAACCAGCAGTTCAGCTACAAGCAATACACCGAACTGCTGCAGCGCTAGGGAGGTAGGCGCAGCCCGTGCATCGAAGTGGAGACGTTGAATATCCCCCAAATGCGTACCCAGGCGGATCAATGATCACCCATCACACGCTCGTCCCAACCGCCAGGGCACGCATCTTCGATGACCTGACGGCACGCCCGGCCACGCCCTATCACTCGATGTTCTGCACCTGTTCGCGGATCTGGTCGATCAGCACCTTCAGTTCCACTGCCGCATTGGACGTACGGCTGTCCACCGACTTCGACCCAAGCGTGTTGGCTTCGCGGTTGAACTCCTGCAGCAGGAAGTCCAGGCGGCGGCCAACCGGCTCACGCTGCTTGAGCACGCGGCGGATCTCGACGATGTGGCTGCCGAGGCGGTCCAGCTCTTCATCCACGTCCAGCTTCTGCAGCCACAGCACCAGCTCCTGCTCGGCGCGGCCGGGGTCGACCGGGTGCGGCAGGTCAGCCAGGCGTGCGGCAAGCTTGGCGCGCTGGCCGTCGCGAATGGCCGGAATCAGCGTGCGGACTTCGGTGGCGATACGCTCGATGCCGTCCACGCGCTCGCTGATGGCCGCGGACAACTTGCCGCCTTCGCGCTCACGGGCCTCGACGAAGCCGTCCAGCACCTGGTCCAGCAGGGCCAGTGCCTCGACCTGCAGGGCGGCGGCATCGGTGGCCTCGCCGCGGGTCACGCCCGGCAGCTGCAGCAGGTCGGTGAAACTGACCTGCAGGTTGGGGAAATCGGAGGTCAGGCGGTGCGCCAGGCGGCCCAGCTGGCCCAGCAGGGCCTCGTCCACCTGCAGGTTGGCGGCCGCTTCCGGCGCGCGCAGGCGCATCACCAGATCCAGCTTGCCGCGGCTCAGGCGCGCGGCGATACGCTCGCGCAGCTGCGGCTCGAGCGCCCGCAGTTCCTCGGGCAGGCGGGTGCCGACCTCCAGGAAGCGGTGGTTGACCGAGCGCAGCTCGCAGCCCAGCGTGCCCCACGGGGTGACCCGCTCGCCGCCGGCGTAGGCGGTCATGCTTCGAATCATGGATTGTGTCCGGTGCGTGCAAAGGGGGAATGGTACCCTAGCGCCCTCACCAGAGCCCCCTTGCCCGCCCCGTGAAGGCTGCGGGCGTGGCGGCGTACTCCCTCGCCATTACGGAACCCGCACCATGTCCGATTCCCGCCCCAGCGGCCGCCAGCCCGACCAGCTCCGCCCGGTCGTCATCCAACGCGGCTTCACCCGCCACGCCGAAGGTTCGGTGCTGGTGTGCTTCGGTGAAACCCGTGTGCTGTGCACCGCCAGCGTCGAGAACCGCGTGCCGGGCTTCCTGCGCGGCAAGGGCGAAGGCTGGGTGACCGCCGAGTACGGCATGCTGCCGCGCGCCACCCACACCCGCAGCGACCGTGAAGCCGCCCGTGGCAAGCAGGGCGGCCGCACCCTGGAGATCCAGCGCCTGATCGGCCGCAGCCTGCGCGCGTGCGTGGACCGCAACGCGCTGGGCGAGCGCACCATCACCCTCGACTGCGACGTGCTGCAGGCCGACGGCGGCACCCGCACCGCCGCCATCACCGGCGCCTACGTGGCCCTGGTCGATGCGGTGAATGTGCTGATGAAGCGCGGCGACATCAAGCGCAACCCGATCCTGGGTGCAGTGGCAGCGGTGTCGGTGGGCGTCTACCGCGGCACCCCGGTGCTGGACCTGGACTACGCCGAAGACAGCGACTGCGACACCGACATGAACGTGGTGATGAACGACGGCGGTGGCTTCATCGAGCTGCAGGGCACCGCCGAAGGCCATGCCTTCCGCCGCGATGAACTGGACGCGCTGCTGGGCTTGGCCGAGAAGGGCGTGCGCGAGCTGCTGGACGCACAGCAGGCGGCGCTGTCGGCATGAACCGGCGCATCGCCCTGACCACCCTGGTGGTGGCCGACTATGACGAAGCCATTGCCTGGTACACCGGCAAGCTCGGCTTCGCACTGCTGGAGGACATCGACCAGGGCCACAAGCGCTGGGTGGTGGTGGGGCCGACCGACGGCAGCGCTGCCGCCCTGCTGCTGGCCCGCGCCAGCGACGAGGAACAGCGCAGCCGCATCGGCAACCAGACCGGTGGCCGCGTCGCCTTCTTCCTCAACACCGACGACTTCCACCGCGACCACACGGCGATGCTGGCCGCCGGGGTCGAGTTCCTGGAAGCGCCGCGCGAAGAACCCTATGCAACGGTCGCGGTATTCCGCGATCTGTATGGCAACACCTGGGACCTGCTGGAGCCCCGTCAATGAAGAAACTGGTACTGGCCAGCCACAACGCCGGCAAGCTGGTGGAGATGCAGGAGATCCTCGCCGACCTGCCGCTGCAGATCACCTCGGCCGCCGAGCTGGGCCTGGGCGACGTGGAAGAAACCGGCCTGACCTTCGTCGAAAACGCGCTGCTGAAGGCGCGCGCGGCCTGCGAAGCGACCGGCCTGCCGGCGCTGGCCGATGATTCGGGCCTGATCGTCGATGCCCTCGGCGGTGCACCGGGCCTGTACAGCGCGCGCTATGCCGGCCACCCGACCAATGCCGCGGCCAACAACGCCAAGCTGCTGGAGGCGATGGCCGACGTTCCCGATGGCCAGCGCGGCGCCCGCTTCTATGCGGTGATCGTGCTGCTGCGCCACGCCACCGATCCGCAGCCGCTGATCTGCGAAGGTCGCTGGGAGGGCCAGATCATCCGTGAACTGCGCGGCACGAATGGATTCGGCTACAACCCGGTGTTCCTTGACACCACCCACGGCCTGACCGCCGCGGAGATGGAGCCGGCCCTGAAAAACGCCATCAGCCACCGTGCCATTGCCCTGCAACAGCTCAAGCAGCAGCTGGCGACGCTGTACTGACGCCACCCGATCGAACCAGGGAAGCTGGCCAGCGGCCGGCACTACCGATGAAGCCCATGCCGCACGCCCACGACCACTGCAACCACCTGCCCGGCGAAGCCTGCTCCGCTGACCACGACACCTCGCCGCGGCTGGTACCGCCACCGCTGTCGCTGTACGTGCACCTGCCGTGGTGCGTGCGCAAGTGCCCGTACTGCGATTTCAATTCGCACCAGGCCAAGGGCGAACTGCCGTTCGATGCCTACATCGATGCGCTGCTGCGCGACCTGGACCAGGACCTGCCGCTGGTCTGGGGCCGGGTGGTGCACAGCGTGTTCTTCGGTGGCGGCACGCCCAGCCTGTTCCCGCCGGAAGCGATCGACCGCTTCCTGCAGCAGGCCAGCGCGCGCCTGCGCTTCGCGCCCAACGCCGAAATCACCCTGGAAACCAACCCGGGCACGGCCGAGCATGGCCGTTTCGACCGCTACCGCGCAGCCGGCGTGAACCGCCTCAGCTTCGGCATCCAGAGTTTCGACGACGCCATGCTCAAGCGCCTGGGCCGCATCCACGACAGTGGCGAAGCCGAGCGCGCGGTGAAGATGGCGCAGGACGCGGGCTACGACAACTTCAACATCGACCTGATGTACGCGCTGCCGGAACAGACCCTGGCCGGTGCCGAGGCCGATCTGGAACGTGCGTTCGCGCTGCAGCCGGCGCATATCTCGCACTACCAGCTGACCCTGGAACCGAACACGGTGTTCTTCGCGCGGCCGCCGCAGGGCATTCCCGATGAAGACAACGCCTGGGACATGCAGGAACACTGCCAGGCCCTGCTGGCGCAGGCAGGCTTCGGCCAGTACGAGGTGAGCGCCTACGCACGCCCTGGCCGGCAGAGCGCGCACAACCTGAACTACTGGCGCTTCGGCGATTACCTCGGCATCGGTGCCGGCGCGCACGGCAAGATCAGCTCGGGCGCCGAGGAACACGTGCTGCGACGCTGGAAGCTGAAGCATCCGCAGGCTTATCTGGACAGCGCGGGCACCCCGGCCTCGTTCGGGGGTGACGATGTGATCGCGCCTGAGCGCCTGCCCTTCGAGTACATGCTGAATCTGCTGCGCCTGCACGAAGGCTTCGGCCTGCGCGATTTCGAGTCGCGTACCGGGCTGTCGCGCAGCGTGCTGGATGCACCGTTGGCCGAGGCCGTGCAGCACGGCTGGCTGGACGTGACCGATGGCCATGTGCAGCCGACCGAACTGGGCCGCCGCTTCACCAACGATGTGGTGAGCCTGTTCCTGGAGGAGTGAGCGTCTTGCAGTAGCGGGTAGTGCCGGCCGCTGGCCGGCAGCTCGATCGGCGCGGATTGCCGGCCAGCGGCCGGCACTACCGTTCATCGGTCGGGCCATGCCTGGCGAACGGGATGCACATTCGCCCTAAAGTAGCGCCGACAGCGGCCGACACGGTAGATTCACCAGATCGATCCGCGGGAATCCGGATACCGCCTGCCGATGTCAGCTGTCTTTTCCATCACTCCTGCCGACAAGAACCGCCTGGCCGCCAGCGACCTGCCACCGCGGGTACGTGAGCTGCTGGGCGCGCTGATCGGCCTGTGCCGGCAGACGCTGGCCGCGCCCCTGATCCTGACTGTCGAAGCGCTGGAGCAGACCCTGCTGCACGACGCCGATCGCGCACGCAATCCGCAGCAGCAGGCCGAACTGATGGCCCAGCGTGGACAGCTGCACGCCTTCGCTGGCCACTTCGCCGACCGCATGCTCGATGCCGTTGCCGACGCCCTCGCACGGTTGCGCGAACCGGCCAACGGTGTCAGCACCAGTGCTACGCCGCCAGCGCTGCCGGGCATGCTCGGGCTGTCGCTGGTTGATGAGCACGAAGTGGATCGCGACCTGCTGCTGACCGAGATGGTGCGGCGCGAAACCCTGCGGTCAACCAACACACTGAACCTGCTCGGCCAACGCCTGGGGGTACTGGCGGCGGCGCCGGCCTTCGAGGCCGACACCCTGCCGCTGGCGCCGCAGGCACTGTGCGCGATGGTGCGCCGGATTGCCGAACAGGACGCGCTGAGCGTCGAGGTACAGCTGGCGCTGTATCGCAGTTTCGAACGACAGGTGCTGGAACGGCTGGGCGATATCCTTGACCGTGCCAATGCCCTGCTGGCCCAGTCCGGCGTACTGCCGGGGCTGGTCTACACCCCCTACCTGGCACGCTCGTCGAGCACGCGGCGGATCATCACCCAGTCGGTGGGTGGCGGCCGCACCACGCAGCCGGCCAAGCGCAGCGCGGCCCCACTGACCGGCTGGAACGGTTCGGCACCGGCCGGCTCCTGGTCCAGCCTGGTACAGGACGCCTTCCACGAGGGTGGTGCAGCCGGCCCCGCCACGCCGGGCGTGACCACATCCACCGGCAGTGCTTTGCATGAGCTGCTGCAGCAGGCCCGGCACGCCAGCCCTGCCCCGGCGGACAGCGGCGCAGTGCCCAGTGCGGCAGTCGACGCGGTACTCGCGCGTCTGCAGGCTCAGTCCAGCGCGGCAACCGGCGTGGCCGACCTGCAGGCCGCCGTGGTCGCGCAGCTGCGCAGCGAGCATGGTGCGCAGGCCCAGCTGGGCAGTCACGATCGGGACAACCTGGACCTGCTGCGCATGCTGATGCAGCAGGTGCAACAGCAGCAGCGTCCCGATCCGGTGCCGGCCGCCCTGCTGGCCCGCCTGCAGGTGCCCCTGGCACGTGCGGCAATGGCCGATCCGGGCTTCTTCGTACGTGACGAGCACCCGGCGCGCGAGCTGCTCAACCAGATCGCCGAAGTCGGCGCCAACTGGCTGGGCGACGATGACGTCGACCCACAGCTGCTGCAGCGCATGGCGCAGAGCGTGCAGGGCCTGCTGGGGCAGGATGCGCGCGCACCGGAGGCCTTTGCCGCCGCCAACGAAGACGTGCAGCAGCACCAGCGCGCGGCGGCCCATCGTGCCGAACTGGCCGAGCGCCGCCACGTGGAAGCCGCGCGCGGCAAGGAACGATTGGAACTGGCCCGTCGCCAGGCCACCGCACAGATCGACCAGTGCTGCGACACGCAGTCGCCACCGCGCTTCGTACAGACCCTGTTGCGCCAGGCCTGGGCCGATGCACTGACCCTCACCCGCCTGCGCCATGGCGATGATTCGCCACAGTGGCAGGAACGACTGCAACAGACCGAGCGCATCGCTGCCATCACCGCACAGGCCATCGACGCCCCCGGCGGCACCGATACCGCGTTGGCAGCGGACGTGGAGGCCGCACTGCTGCAGGTCGGCTACCACGCCGAGGAAGCCGCCGCCGTCGCGCGCAGGCTGGCCACGCCCGGCGGCGAGGATGAAAGCACCTCGCGTACCGAACTCAGTGCCCGCCTGAAGGCACGTGCGCGCCTGGGCGAACACGCCGGCGCGCCCACCGGCACAGCGCCTGCAACGCCCCGCAGCAGTGCCGAAGAAGCCGCCTACCAGCAACTGTCCACGCTGCCGTTCGGCAGCTGGTTCGACATCGATACCGGTGATGGCACGCTGCGCCGCCAGCGCCTGTCCTGGTACAGCCTGCTGACCGGCCACGCCCTGTTCGTCAATCCACGCGGGCAGAAGATCACCGATACCGACCTGGATACGCTGGCACGGCAGATCAGTGCCGGGCGCGCGCAACTGGTCACCGAAGACAAGGGCCGGCTGGTCGACCGTGCCTGGGAAGCCAGCCTTGGTGCGCTGCGCGCACTGGCCACGGGCCGCGCACAGGAGACCCCCGCATGAAAGCCGTACCGCCGCAGGACACCCGCCGCGCGCCGCGCCGCCAGGTCTCGGACCTGGTGCCGGTCACCGACCAGATGCGCGAGTGCGTGGTCGGGCGCCTCGGCAATGTCTCCGAAACCGGCATGCTGATGCTGGCCAGCGTGCCGCTGCGCGAGGATGCGCTGTACCAGCTGCGCTTCCCGTTGCCGCTGGGTGATGGCCGCCAGCAGGCCATCGACGTGGGCGTGCACCTGCTGTGGAGCGAGCCCGCACACGTTCCCGGCCAGAGCTGGACCGGCTTCCGCTTCCTGACCCTGTCACGCGAACATCGGCAGCTGCTGCGCCAGTGGGTGGGCGAGGACAGCGACGAGGGACCGGTTTCGACGGTCTGAGTGCCGGTTCCGGCACAGCGGTTTTTCGCGGTATGCGGCAGAATCTAGGGCCGTTTTCCGTGTCGAGCCACCGCAATGATCCAGCAAGACCCCGGCGCCCTGTATCCCGACCACCTGGCCGTGCTGTGCCGACGCGCCGAACAGGCGCTGGCCCGCGGCGGCTTCGATCACCTGGTGGTGCCCAGCGGCACCCTGCACTACCAGGTGTTCGACGACCGCGACTACCCGTATGCGGTGAATCCGCAGTTCAAGGCCTGGCTGCCGCTGACCCGCGTGCCCAACAGCTGGATCGTGTTCACCCCCGGCAAGCGTCCGGCGGTGATCTTCCACCAGCCGTTCGATTACTGGCACGTGGTACCGGACGCACCGAGTGGCTGGTGGGTGGAGCACTTCGACATCCACATCATCCGCAAGCCCGAAGAGGCGCTGGCCCTGCTGCCGGCCGACCCGTCGCGCTGCGCGATCCTCGGCGAGCCGCAGAGCACGCTGGGCAACTACGTGCCGAACAACCCGGCGCCGGTGGTGAACTACCTGGAATGGCACCGCGGCAGCAAGACGCCGTATGAAATCGCGCTGATGCGCCAGGCGCAGGTGCTGGGCGTGCGCGGCCACCGTGCCGCCGAAGCCGCGTTCCGCAACGGCGCCGACGAGTTCAGCATCCATATGGCGTACTGCCAGGCCGTCGGCCAGGACGCCAACGAGCTACCCTACGGCAACATCGTGGCGTTGAACGAACATGCCGCCGTGCTGCATTACACCGAGCTGGGCCGCAAGGCGCCGCAGCCGCTGCGCAGCTTCCTGATCGATGCTGGTGCCAGCGCGCACGGCTACGCCAGCGACATCACCCGCACCTACGCCGCGCAGGGCCACGACGAGTTCGCCGCGATGATCGCCGCCGTCGACGGTGCCCAGCAGCAGATGTGCGCAGCGGTGCGCCCGGGCTTCGACTACAAGCAGCTGGCAAATTTGCGGATCGACATCAGCGGCCCGTCGACCGCGAGCGGTGGTACCACCGCGTTGACGCGCGATCCGTCGGCAAGGCGCGCATCGACATAGGGCGCGGACTCGTCGATCCGGCGGCCGACCGCCGAGACGATCTTCTGGATAATCCGCAGCAGATGGCGGTCGTCTTTGAACCGCACAGGCGTCTCCTCGAGCCTGCCGCCCCGTTCGACGAACACAGTCTTTGGACCATTGATCAGGATATCGGTGATCGTGGGGTCCTTGAGCAGCGGCTCGATCGGCCCCAGACCCAGCAGTTCGTCGAGCACGTCGCTCACCAGCTGGCGACGCTCGCCGAGGTTCAGCGCGTGTTTCTGCAAGGCGAGCTGGTCCTGCACGATATCGCCGATCTCTGCCCGGATCAGTTCGGGCGTCATCGTCTCGAGCGCGGAAAGGTTGATCTGGTCCAGCAGACGCTGGTGCAGCTCGACCTTGAGCTCGGTCCAGCGCGCGGCGTCGGCGGCCTTGCTCTCCGTATCGATCACC